>Ga0265301_10000087_pt1 | contig 154363 bp, 136 predicted proteins | sample AusTroGonzalo_MG_2_FD_193488 | JGI IMG/M metagenome (GOLD analysis project Ga0265301, IMG submission 193488) | Bovine rumen microbial communities from tropical cattle in Woodstock, Queensland, Australia - Gonzalo_04 | ecosystem: Host-associated > Mammals > Digestive system > Stomach > Rumen ... | reverse complement strand
AGCCAAAGCGGTAGCATTTAGCAATTCGCTTTGCAAATGCCAAACTCTTATCTCCGATTATGCTTTGCGCCATATCAACTTTTAACTTTTAACTCTTAACTTTTAACTGCGGCTCTGCCGCCTGTTATGGTGTTGTTATCATCTTACGCTACGCATGGATAACGATTTTTGAGGGAAGTGACGAACGAAGCAAGAGCAGAGTCCGAGCTCGCTCGAGCTATGCCTTGCAAGGAGGAACTCGACCATAGGTCAATATATTGTGCCGAAAGTGTGTATAAAAGTTCCTGTCCCCCTGATCCTCGACCCTGCGAGAGGCCGCGACCAGGGGCGCATCATGCAGCTCGCCTCTTGCGAGTACATCAGGCAGGGAGCCTCCGTGCTCATCACCGGCCCGGCAGGCGTGGGAAAGAGCTACCTCGCAACGGCTCTGGGTTACCAGGCCTGCCTGTCGGGCTTCAAGGTGCGCTACTACAACATGAGCAAACTCCTCGGGGACATCCAGATGGCACGCATCGAGGCCAAAGCGGCCAAGTTCTTCGACCGCATGGCCGAGATGGAACTGCTCATCATCGAGGACTTCGGGATGAAGGTTCTCGACGACCAGCAGCTGCTTGACTTCATGGAGCTCATCGAGGACAGGCACGCCCGCAAATCCACCGTCATCACAAGCCAGCTGCCCGTCAGAAACTGGTATGATGTGCTTGTGAAGAACACCACCGTGGCCGATACCGTGCTTGACCGGCTCGCGAAAACGGCACACCGTTTTGAACTAAATGGTGACAGTATGAGAAAATAATCGTATTTTTGCCGCGCCAGGCTTGAAACGTTAACTCAAGTGGGTGGTTATCGCCGAAATGCCTGGGTGGTTATCACTGAAATATCTAATTAGGAACTTATTAGAGGAGCGGTTGTGGCTGCTGAGCTTGTCAGAGCATTGCCGCTCACTCGTATATTATCCAAATTTTCGCCCCGCCTGATTTTCAGACCGTTATAAACGCAAAAACGGCCACCTTGCTTCTGAATTGCAGGGTGACCGTTCGTTTGCTTATTGTGCTGTCTGTCCGTTATAGCCCGTCTTGGATGGTTTTGATGATTAAGTCAACCGCAGCGGGTTTATAGATGGATGGCACTCCATTGGGCACCTTGCCTGTTCGTGAATAATCGTCGGCTTGCTTTTTCGACCTGAAATTGTAGTAGGCGTACTCCTTGTTTTCCTTTAATCCTAATTGCTTGATTGCCAACCAGATTAAATTCTCTTTTATACCACTCTTGTCTTTCACTTGCTTAGCCAACTCCTTAGCCGATAACGTATATTCCTTCAGCGGGTCCCACTTTTCGCGCTTCACCACTTCCACTTTATTGATAGGTGTCACCTGTCCGACCAGTTTCAGGGTGGGTGCACCCTCCTTTTCGTCGAACTGTCCTTCCTTGATAAACTTGATGCGTTCCACCAGCTTTTCGTCAACCACCATCACGGGAGCATCGCTCGCCGAAAGCGTGTTGTTCTCCATATCTAAGATGGCGGCATTGGCCGGTCCGGTTTTCATCAGTTTGGTCAATGTCTCTTTCCAGCGTTGGTCCTGCTGCTCCAATCGGTGTTTGATGATTTCCTCCAGCTCGGTATAGCGGATGCGCTGGGTGCGGCCAGTGTAACGGAAATAGATATCACCTTCGTTCATATCGCCGATTTTCCGTTTGCATATTATGGGCTTCACTTCAGCTTCGGCCACATAAAAATAGGCATAGCATTTCCCATCGAACTCAATCATGTTGAATTCCCAATCGATATGACCCGAAAAATCCTCCAGCAGATGTCCGTCAACGCTTTCAGGGTCAAGATCCTTACAAAATTGGAAGGCTTTGTCTGTCAAACCCACCAATTCACACTTGGGTTTGTCTTTCACACCATAAATCATGAAACCTCCTTTGTTGTTGGCAAAGGCAGCAAAGTCACGATAGTAGTCAGACAAACCACCATAATTGAACGACCCTTTGTACTCCAACACCATGCTTTCGTTATGCACTTGGGTTTTGTCGTTCCAATGTCTCAGAATGTCCTCTATTTCCTTACGATGTGAATTGTTTATCATAGTTGAACTTCAATTAAAATGAATCATGCAGACAGGGTCAATCAGCACAGTTACCTTGTGGTTCTTACCGTCGGTAAACTCCGCTGTTGCCAGTTCTTCTTTCACCGCCTGGCGTAGTGCTGCCGTGTAATGTTCCCTGCAATACTTTGATGTCTTGTGATGTTCATCGAACAAATTGAAGGCACACACGGTTTTCCCTTTATACTCCTCACAAAGCTGATCCTTCAGTGCCTCCACTGCTGCATTGGTGTCGCCAAACAACGAAACTTCGTTGGCGCATTTCTTGGGGTCGAATGTGTAAGTGTTGCTTCCGTTCAATACCAAATCCTCGTTCGCAAACTTGTTGTACACGCTCTTGGCCAACTCATATCCCTTTGAGCCTTTCGTGATGTGAAGAATATAATGGCTGGTGGTGTGGCTGTCCTCTTCCTGAAAACGGAAGGCACAGCAATACACATACCGGTCGTCCATCAGCGATATGAATTCATCACGCAAACTGGTCAGAATGAACTCAAGCCGTGCGGAAACCGTGGTTTGCTTTCTCACCTCCTCTTTCAGCGTGTCGTATCTCGATGGGAACCACAATCTCATCAAGTCTTCAAACAACTCGTTCTCCAGCGCGGGATTGATACGCTTGGAGTTTACGAAAAGAAACACCTCGTTGCCCCAGTTTTTCAGGAATTTGGCCAATGTTTCGGTTCGCATACCTCTATAGCCAAAAGGATCGAAGAAAAGCAGTGATGGCGATTCGTTCCACGCCTTGCCTCCTTTGTCTCTTTTCATCGTGTTCTCTTCGAGATAGCTGTAGATTTTTTCATTAACACCCACTTCCTGATCTCTGAAGTATACACCTTTGGGGAAAGTTCCTTTTGGAAACTCTGATTCAAAATTTGCCTTCAGTTGGTCGCAATAATTCAAGTCGTTGAACACCATTTGAACCTTGTCTTTCAGATAACCGTCCTGAGCAATGTTACGCGCCAGCATGATGGGCGTTGACACGTTGCCGTCCTCATAGATTCCCGGGCCTGAAAACAAGTCGATGTAGCGATACATCACAGGCTCGTGCCTTCTGCCTATGATGCGGCAGTACTGAGGGAAATACTCCGACACGATGCTGGCCTTGATTCGCGACGAATCGGTTTGTTTCTTGAAGAAATTGTTTTCTGACATATTGCTACCTATCCTCTCCTTTAATGGTTGAAACTTCCAATCCTACAACTTTCTTAATGCTCTCTTTCCACTTGATAAGCGGGTTGTTCTTATAGCGTTTATATAAGGTGCGTATCGCTCCATCCGACTGCCAATCCAGCAACTGCTCAGCTGCTGCCAGGGTTTCGGCATTCAGTTGTCCGTTGGTGCGGAGCCGCCTGATGGCAAAATTCATCTTGCCCAACCAGATGGCATCGGTGACGTATTGCGACAAATCGTCAATCACTCGGTCAACCCTGTTGTCGAGCATCGGTTCGCATGAAATACTTGTCGGGTAACCCGCCTTGAAGGCATAAACCAGGGCTTTCTTGCGCTCCTTGTAATCGGGTGCATTTGGTTCCCAAAAGCGCAAGGTTTCCAAGTTGGTGGAGCCAATGGTGAAACGGAACAGGATGCTGTCTTTGTAATCGCCAAATGTGTCACATATCTTCTTGATGCACTTATATGAGGGCTTCGAAACGATCAGCACTTTGTTGCCATTGCCCAGCAACCGTTTCAAATAGTCGATAGCCAACGAGAGGTGCTCGGGCGTGATGTCGTGCGTTGACGGAAACATGATATGGCCGTCTCTGCAGCGGATGCTTTTGTTATAAGCCGCCCAGTTCACCTCCTCGTCTTTCCACGATTCAGGAGTCTTCCGCTTAAAACGGATTGACATCTCCTTGCTGTAGCAATACTTACAGTCATTGCTGCAGCCCTTCAGATAGTTCACATTCGAGGCCGCCCACTCCGTCGTTCCAAACACCGGCTTATTTTTGTTCATCTTCACCCCCTCCTACTATAAAATGTTCAAAATCCTCAATCGCAAGTTTGATTTTGGGAATGGCACCATAGTTGCCTTCCAGATAGTTTTTCTCGTAGTTGCTATCTGTGCGCGGCTTGGTGCCATTTTTCATGGAAATATCGAGCATAGGCGTAACACGAGTGGCGTAAGTAGTGAAATCTTTCTCCACAAAAACCACTTGGTCGCGGCGCAACAGCTTACGTGAGAGCATGTTAGTGTCGTGGGTGGTGAAAACAAGCTGGGCGCCATGACTGTTCATGCTGCTGTTGTTGAACATCTCCACAATCTTTTGAGCCAACAGCGGGTGCAACCGCGCATCCAATTCATCGATAAACAACACCTTACCTTTCTGCAAGGTATCAATAATAGGACCTGCCAAATTGAAGAGTTTGATGGTGCCGTCTGATTCACGCTCGTCGATATCAAAGTCAACAAAACCCACAGCCTGTCCTTGTGCATTTACTTTGGTGTGGCGTGCGTATGCGTTAATCATGGGATGCTCTTTGAGCGCGGCAATCAAATCGGCCGGCAAACCCTTAGGAAAAGCCCGCTCGTCGAATTCCTCCTGTTTGGTGGTAACTTCGCTGAAACCCACTTCCATCGCGCCAATGAATCGCAATATATCAGACTTATATGGGCTGTTGCGGTGAATGGCCTCCTTGGTGAACATGGAGTAATTGTTGTCGCTCAAGCCAGAAATCACATTCAAGTGGGTGCGGAACCATTCTATCACTTTCTTTGACATCTCACCACCCGTTTGAGCTGCGAGAGAAAGGAACAGACGATTGGCATTCAGTTTCACGCTTCCGTTTTTGATGGCATTGCCATCTTTATAGTTTGCTTCGTCGGTCTCAACCTCATCACCCCTGCGCATCAGCAAAGTTTTTGACGAACGGCGGGGAATTTTCACTTCGAGCCGCTCCTCTTCTATCTTTTCTGCTGTATAACTAAAGCCATAGCGGTATTTATCCCCCTCAATGTCAAACTCCATTTCGAATGAAGTAGGACGCATGTCTTCATCAGAGAGCAAAAAAGGATCGTAAGGCAGACGCTCGTTGTCGTTCAGCTTTACCGATTGGATAATCATGGCACGCATCAGACCCACGGCATTGAAGACATTTGACTTGCCGCTTGAGTTGGCGCCAAAGAAAGCCGTAGCGTTCAGCACACGCCATCCAGCGGTGGAGGTAAATCCGCTGCGTTCCATGTCTTTGATAGCCGTAGAAGCCTCAAACGACAACTTGATTTCATCTTTTATAGAGCGGAAATTTTCCGCCTTAAACGTCGCTATCATAGCATTTCTGATTTTTTCGTCTTTTGCTCAAAATTTCGGTGCAAAAATACGAATTTTATTTATATAAGAAATAATTTTGTGGAACAATTTCCATTTTCTGCCAAAATGACAGTCTTGGTGGCAGACATAAAAAATGCCAACCCGTTGGCTGTCAGTCAGCCATCAAGTTGGCAAAATTTTTGAAATCTTAGATTTTACAAGGACTTTAATGGCAATTTTAGCTAAAATAGACGCGGATTATTCGGCTTTTTCACAAAAACACAGAATTGTTGGCACGGATATTGCCATAGTCGACAGGCGGCTTTATTCACTCCGCTTGAGGGCCGCTTATATGGGCAAGCGGGAAATGTACTGCTCATTGATGCAGCGTTATTAACCCTTTAATCCAACAACGAATGGCTTTTGATGATAAAACCAAACGCGATGTCTGGAAGAAGGCAACAAAAGTGACAGGGGCCGACTCTGACACTTGGCGCAAAGACCAATGCGGCGCATGGATCTGTTGGGATGAATACGGCAACAGGAACAGTGACTACGGATGGGAGATTGACCATATCACTCCCGTTTCGAAAGGCGGTTCCGACAACCTTTCCAACCTCCGTCCACTTCAGTGGGAGAACAACGCCTCCAGACAAGACGACCGTCTGTGTTGCAAAATTACTTCCAGTGGCAACATGAATGTGGAGAAGTAAACAACCAAACGGTTGCATCAGACGGTAAGCAACGCCTCAAGTGCTCCGTAGCGGAATCGGAAGGCCACCGCATAGTTTATTAACCCTTTAATTGCTATTACATGATATATAAAGTACGCAATTTACAAGAAGGAAGCAAACCGGGAACCAATTGGATCGAGTACTGGGAGGATGCAACCGGCCAACCCGCTGGCAAATGCCACCGTGTTGACTGCCTCAACAACCACCCCGATGCCACCGATGGCGCACATGTGCAGCTGGACGACCCTAACGACCGCAGGTGGTTTATCGTTCCGCTGTGCCACAAGTGCAACTGCCAGCACGGCGATGTCTTCGATGTGTATGGCCCGTTGGTCAGTGCAGTGGATCCTACTGTGATTCTTTGGTAACCCTTCCGAGAACAGCCTTGGCAGTTGCCGCTGCCGAGGCTTGTTTTAGTTTACAGATGGTCCGGCATCTGATTGTTGAACCCGAAGGCTTCCTGGACAAGCCTTCACATTGGCCTGCAAAAGGACAGGCGTAAAGCAACTCTATTGATGGCTGAACGTGACACGTTTAAGTACGAGCTTCGCCGTGGCAACAAGTTGGTTTATGTTGGCATCACCAACGACCTTGAGCGTCGCGAAGACGAGCATCGCAGAGAAGGTATGGAATTCACCAGCATGGTCAAGGTTGGGAATGCCACCACACGCGGTGCAGCAGAAGATTGGGAAGCCGACAGAATCGCTACGTACAAAGACAATCACAACGGCGAGCGTCCCGAGTACAACCAAAACGATTCTGGGAAATAACAAATTGTTGAATCCCAAAATCAAGAGTGCTGTTGCCGCAGCACTCTTTTTTCACTTCCATTGTGGCCAAAACAAATACTTACAAAACTCCCAAACGCCTTTCAAAAAAGCCGTCATTTCCTACTACACTTTCTCGAAGTATGTATCCGGCTTATTCGGGTCAAATATCTCATTGCAGTACATCACCGTGACGAGGTTTTCGGTCTCGCTGAGGTTTATGATGTTGTGGGTATAGCCCGGGAGCATGTGGATGCATTGGATGTTGTCGCTCGTGACTTCAAATTCGATGATTTCGTCTGTGCCAAGCTTGCGTTCCTGGATGAGGCCGTGACCTGAAACAACAATGAAGAACTCCCATTTGGTATTATGCCAATGCTGGCCTTTGGTGATGCCGGGCTTAGAGATGTTGATACTGACTTGGCCACAATTCAAGGTGTGAACCAGCTCAGTGAAACTACCACGGTCATCCACGTTCATCTTCAACTGGAAGGCCACTTTCTCCTTCGGGAGATAGCTTAAATAAGTGCTATATAGTTTCTTTGCAAAGCTACCCGAAGGAATCTCAGGTATCATTAGGGTTTGAGGTTGCTCTGCAAATGATTTTAGCAGGTCAACGATTCCACCCAGAGTAATCTTATGAGTCGTGGGAACATAGCAATAGCGACCATTTTGAACCTCTTGAACCCTTAAACCATTGAACTCACATCTGTGCTCCTCCCCTTTGAGGCAGGCTATCATCTCGTCAACGAGGTCGTCTATATAGAGCAGTTCCAATTCCACACTGGGATCATTGACCGTATAAGGCAGGTCGTTGGCAAAGGCATTGCAGAAGGTGGCTACAGCAGAGTTGTAATTTGGTCTGCACCATTTGCCGAACAAGTTCGGGAATCTATAGACAAACACCTTGGCACCTGTTTCCTTGCTATAATCCAAGAACAAATCTTCACCTGCTTTTTTGCTTCGGCCATACTCAGAGTTGCCAAAACGACCTGTCAAACTAGCTTGCTGGCTTGAACTGAGCATCACTGGGCATTTATTCCCGTACTTCTTCAGTGTATCAAGCAAAGTCGAGGCAAAGCCAAAATTGCCCTGCATGAACTCCTCTTGGTTCTGCGGACGGTTCACACCAGCAAGGTTGAACACGAAGTCGGCCTTGGCGCAGAAGCCGTCCAACAGCGATGGATCGGTATCAATATCATACTCGTAGATCTCCTCGATATTCAACTCTGGAAATCTACGGTCTTTGCCTTCTTGTATATTGCGGAGGTTCGCGCAGAGATTTTTCCCTACGAATCCTTTTGCACCTGTTACCAATATCTTCATATTTCAAAGTTTAAGGGGTTCAAGTTGTTCAAGAAGTTCAATTTTGCGGGCGGCATCCCTTGAACCATTTGAACTATTGAACCTTTTGAACCATTATCAATATTTCCTCCAGACCATTTTGTTGACCACTCCCACATAGCTCTGGATGATGCGAACAACTTTCGTCGAGACGTTCTCGTCCACGTAATCCGGAACAGGAATGCCGTGGTTGCCGTCTTTGATCAACTCCACTGCCACGTCAACGCTTTGCAAGAGACCTACGGTGTCGATGCCGCTCAGCACGAAGCAGCCTTTGTCCAAGGCCTCGGGGCGCTCGGTGCTGGTGCGGATGCAGACTGCCGGGAAGGGATGGCTTACTGAGGTGAAGAAACTGCTTTCCTCGGGAAGAGTGCCAGAGTCAGAAACAACCGCAAAGGCGTTCATCTGGAGGCAATTGTAGTCGTGGAAGCCAAGTGGCTCGTGCTGAATCACACGCTTGTCCAATTGGAACCCTGAAGCTTCAAGGCGTTTACGTGAACGAGGGTGGCAGCTATACAGAATCGGCATATCGTACTTTTCGGCCATCTTGTTGATAGCGGTGAAGAGGCTCATGAAGTTCTTCTCAGTGTCGATATTCTCTTCTCTATGAGCTGAGAGCAAGATGTATTTACCTTTCTCCAAGCCTAAACGTTTGTGGATGTCGCTGGCTTCAATCTCTTTCAGATTGTTGTGCAGCACCTCAGCCATAGGGCTACCCGTGACGTAGGTGCGCTCTTTCGGCAGACCCGTATCAGCCAAGTAACGACGAGCGTGTTCTGAATAGGCCATGTTCACATCAGAGATAATATCGACTATACGGCGGTTGGTCTCCTCGGGCAGGCATTCGTCCTTGCAACGGTTGCCGGCTTCCATGTGGAAGATGGGGATGTGCAGACGTTTGGCTCCAATTACACTCAAACATGAGTTCGTGTCGCCCAGCACCAGCACTGCATCGGGCTGCACCTCCACCATAAGTTGATAGCTCTTGGCGATGATGTTGCCCATCGTCTCACCCAGGTCATTACCCACAGCCTCCATGTAGATGTCAGGGTCGGCCAGCTTCAGGTCCTTGAAGAAGACCCCGTTGAGGTTGTAATCGTAATTCTGCCCGGTATGAGCCAAGAGGCAGTCAAAGTACTGTCTGCATTTATTTATCACAGCCGCCAAGCGGATAATCTCAGGGCGTGTGCCCACGATGATGAGAAGCTTCAGCTTCCCGTTGTTTTTAAATGCTGCCATACTACACTAAATTTGGAATTCCGTTCAATTCATTCTGAATATACGTCAGCGAGGCAATCTTCTCCTTGGTCTCTTCGAGGTTCAGCCGCTTCGTGTTATTCGAATTGAACTCCTCGATGGTGGCCCTCTTCACGTCGCCCTCCTTGAAGTACTTATCGTAGTTCAGGTCACGGTTGTCGGCAGGCACAGCATAAAAGTTGCCCATGTCGATGGCCTTGGCGGCCTCCTCTTTGGTGAGCAGGGTCTCATACATCTTCTCGCCGTGGCGAATGCCGATGACCCTAATTTCAGGGCCATCAGGGTTCAAGGGGTTTGAGGAGTTTAAGGAGTTCAAGGCTTCGCCATACTGGTGCTTGAACAGCTCCACCACCGCTTCGGCCTGCGTCTGGATGGTGCAGGCAGGGGCTTTCTGCACGAGGATGTCGCCATTCTTGCCATTCTCGAAGGCGAAGAGCACCAGGTCAACGGCCTCTTCCAAGCTCATGATAAAGCGCGTCATCGAAGGCTCGGTGATGGTGATGGGGTTGCCCTTGCGGATCTGGTCAATCCAGAGCGGGATGACGGAACCACGCGAGCACATCACGTTGCCGTAGCGGGTGCAGCAAATCTTGGTGTCGCCACTCATGCGGCTCTTGGCCACGGCAATCTTCTCCTCGATGGCCTTGGTGATACCCATGGCGTTGATGGGGTAAGCGGCCTTGTCAGTACTGAGGCAGATCACGCACTTCACGCCAGCGTCGATGGCGGCATCAAGGGTGTTGTCGGTGCCCATCACATTGGTTTTCACGGCCTCCATGGGGAAGAACTCGCACGAAGGAACCTGCTTCAATGCCGCAGCGTGGAACACGTAGTCCACGCCCTTCATGGCATACTTGAGCGTGCTTTTGTTGCGCACGTCGCCAATGTAAAACTTGATTTTGTTGGCCACCTCAGGCATGCGGGCCTGAAAGTCGTGGCGCATGTCATCTTGTTTCTTCTCGTCACGACTGAAGATGCGGATTTCGCCGATGTCGGTTCTCAAAAAACGGTTCAGCACGGCATTGCCGAAGCTGCCTGTACCTCCAGTAATCAGGAGGGTCTTGTCTTTAAACACACTCATTGTTATTATATGATTTTGTTAATTGTCTCTATTAAAAGCTCAAGAGGTTTAAGACGTTCAAGCGGTTCAAGATGCGTTGACCTTGAACTCTTGAACCTTTGAACATTTCAAACCCTTAGAATATCAGCGTCCGTCAGCGGCTCCCACACTCCATTCTTGCATTCCAGCAGCACGGTTCCCGATTCCTTGGCCCACACTCTGTGCCATTGGCCTGCCGGTACATTCACCGCAACGTTCGGACCATTGGGTCTTAGTTCGATGAACTCTGTGCAAACACGTTCCAGCTCGTCATAGAATTCCTCAACGAGGCAGCCTCGCAAGCAAACCACCGTTTCCGAAGTCTTCTGGTGGCGATGTATAGGCATGTCGCTGCCAGGTTCTATCGCATTGAGCATCCTTTGCGACTGGTCGCTCTCACTGTTGCGCAAATCCATATTCATGCGAAGCCGAGGACTCTCCTTGGCTTTTGCGGTCAATTCATCAAGTAACGCTTGGGTAATAACCATATTCTAACGTTAATTGCCATTAATTGCAGTTAATTAGCCATGTAATTATCAATTAATGAAAAATTATATGGTCTATTTATGATAATTAACGTTTAAATGATAGCTGCTTTTATCGTGTCAACGATATACCGCACATCATCCTCACTCACATACGGTCCGGCAGGCAGGCACATACCCACCTTAAACATTGCCTCGCTCACGCCATTCAGATAAGCAGGCGCATCCTTGTAGCAAGGCTGCTTGTGCATCGGCTTCCAAAGTGGTCTCGCCTCAACGCCAGCGGCATCCATGAAGACACGCAATGCCTCTACATTGTCATTCGGCTGGCAGTCAGTAACAGCCGAAGATGCAGCATGAATCACACCAGCGGCACCACCCACGGCACCGGTCACGATGGTCTTATAGGAATTCTCCTGGCCTTTAATGCGGAGCGATGGGTCAAGGGTTATGGTACATAACCAATAGTTACTGTCGAAGACAGGAACCTTATCTGTGCTATCTGTGCTATCTGTGTGACCTTTAGGCTGCGAATGCACGGCAATGCCGGGCACGCCAGCCAGCAGCTCCTCATACATCTTCTGCACTTTCTTGTGGTGAGCGATATGGTCATTCACCACGGTCATTTGCCCACGGCCAATACCAGCGCAGATGTTGCTCATGCGGTAGTTGAAACCTATCTTCTCATGCTGATAATACGGGTAGCTCTCGCGGTACTGAGTGGCATACATCATGATTTCACGCCATTCGTCCTCATTGTTTGTAATCAACGCACCACCACCTGATGTTGTAATCATCTTGTTACCATTAAACGAAAGTACGCCATACTTACCAAAAGTACCCAATACTTGACCATTGAACCTTGATCCGAAACCCTCAGCAGCATCCTCAACAACGGGGATGTCATACTTATTGGCAATCTCCATGATGCGGTCAACATTGTAAGGCATACCGTATAATGCCACCGGCACAATCGCTTTTGGCTTCTTACCCGTCTTGGCAATACGATCTTTAATGGCCTCTTCCAGCAGTTCCGGATCCATATTCCAGGTATCCTTCTCGCTATCGATGAATATTGGTGTAGCCCCCAGATAAGTAATCGGGTGCGACGAAGCACAGAAGGTGAAGCTCTGCACGCACACTTCATCACCAGGCTTCACACCGCAGGCAATCAAAGCCAAATGGACAGCTGCCGTACCAGCAGACAAGGCAACAACACGCTTGTTCTGACCACAAAACTCTTCCAAGTCCTTCTCAAACCCATTGACATTAGGACCAAGCGGAACGACCCAATTAGTATCGAAAGCTTCTTTGATATACTTTTGTTCCAGTCCTGCGTCACTCATGTGCGCTAGACAAAGATAAATACGTTTATTAGCAGTCATGATATTATTTCTTATTGTCTTTACAATTTATTATTATTCTTTAAATTTTAGCACTTTAGCAGGCACCCCTGCCATGACAGCACCAGCAGGAACATCCTTAATCACTACGGCACCAGCGCCAATCAAGCAATCTTCACCCAACTCATGCATACCAGTCATTATCGTTGAACTGATTCCACAATAAGCATACTTATGAGCATGGATGGATGCTCCGAAATTACAACCAGTGGAAAGAAACACGCCTTCTTCCAACACATTATGGTGAGCCAGATGCACACCCATGCTTATCATCACGAAATCCTTAATAACGGTGTGAGGCATAATGGTCGTACCTAAGAGGATATAGACACCTTTACCGATAGTCACGTGTGGTGAGATAATTACACTAGGATGAATATAGTTCGGGGTTTCATATCCCAACTCCCGAGCTTGCGTCATAAACTTTACGCGAAGTTTATTGTTCCCCATAGGGCAATAAACCGCTTCTACCCCATGAGTATCCTTTAATGTCTTTAGCAAGCTTATCGGACCTAACACAGGAACACCTCGCACCGTCTGACCTTCGTATTTCGGGTCGTCATCAAGAAAACCCACTATATCAACTCCTGCTTCCTGCAAATAAGCCAGATACACCTCGCCATAAGTACCCGATCCAATAATAACACTTTTCATAATACTGTGATTTTTTAGTTTGTTCCGTCAAACGGATACATGGTTTCTGCGCCTGCGTTATTAATGTCTTTACGCATAAGCACATTCTTTATAGTAATAAAGATAATTCTTATGTCTGTCCAAAGGGTGCAATGGTCAACGTACCACACATCCAACTTAAACTTCTCCGTCCAAGTAATGGCATTGCGCCCGTGACACTGTGCCCATCCGCTAATACCAGGACGAACTTCGTGACGACGTGCCTGTTCGGGTGAATACAAAGGAAGATAATGCACCCTCAACGGACGAGGACCTATAAGTGCCATATCACCCTTCAATACATTGATTAACTGTGGCAACTCATCTATTGATGTGGAACGAATAAACCTGCCCACCTTTGTCAAGCGTTGTGCATCTGGTAATAACTTCCCGTCAGCATCCTTTTCGTCCGTCATGGTCTTGAATTTAATAACCCTGAATATCTTGGCATTCTTGCCTGGACGTTCTTGGAAGAAGAATGCACCTGCACCTTTATTGGCAAAGTGAAGCCAGATAGCGATGATGATCAAGAACCATCCTATCAATAGCAAAGCAACAAGAGCGATACAGAAGTCTATCGCTCTTTTAAAGAAATTCTTATACATAATTAAAAGTATCGTTAAAAACGCCCCATGATGGCATTGAATGTATTTTCAACCAAATAATTGCTTTTTAGGAACTCATAACCCTTCATCCCCATATCTTTCATATCCGAGGCCAACATCTTATCCACAAGCACAGTAAAATCCCCTGGTTTCACACTTTCGCACCAATACCCATAGCCATTCGCTTCTGCTATGCGACCCATATCTGTATTCACGTCGGTAGCACATATCACAGGCATCTTGTTTTCGAGATAAGACAATAATCGGGACGGATAGTTCGGTATCGTAAACCGATGGTCAAGGAACACCAAGCCCACATCGCAGTACTTCACCAGCATATCATAATCCTCCTTAGGAAGTCTCTGCATCAGTTTCACGTTCAAGTTATCATCATGGTTAAGGTTATCGTACCAAACTTGCAGCTTCCCATATTCCGTACCGTTACCTATTACTACGAAGTAGCAATCCTTTCTGTTTTTATTGGCATCAAGACACTTGATAAGGTAATCTATTCCCTGCGGCTTACCGAGGTTTCCACCATAGATAAAGATTGGCTTATCAGTTGGTAATATATACTTCTTTCTAATATAGTACCTCTCCGCTTTTTCTTGGCTGTCCTCCATTTTCTTGACTATCAACTCTATGGAGTTCGGTGCCACCTCTACCTTGTCAGCAGTCACTTCAGGGTTATGTTTCAGCACATATTCCACATTGGCAGGTGACATACAACCAATGTAGTCTGAAAGCTCATATAGTCTCTTTTCCTTCCTTCGGAAATACTTATACAGAACACCCTTCACGCCCCCTTTACTCATCATTCCCATATCCACTGCGTTTTGGGGGAATATATCCTTTAACAGCAGATAAGTTTTAGCATTAGGGTACCGTTTCTTTAGAAACATGACTACATTTGAGAGCGTAATCGGTGGAGTTGAATATAGGATGAGATCAAAAGAAACGTCGTTTAAATACTTCTTAATTGCTGCTTTATACTGACTTTCCACCAATACTTGCCCTATTCCCTTTTCTATGATGCTTGTCTTTTGCAAGTTTAGTGTTTTCACGCCAAGGATTCGGACACCATCCTGTTCAACCAGTTCGGTTGGGCGACCAAAAGAACGTTCGTTGGGTGATACGATATAAACCGCATGTCCCTCGTCTCTAAACTTGCGTAGTAAGTCCGTATAGATATGCCGCTGCGAGATGTCCGTCAAACGGGACATGGTAAGAAATACAATATTCATACTAATAATGTATTTATTTCAATTTAATACCCATCAAATTTAAATCGTTCATTTTAGTTGCCACTGGCTGGAAGTAAAGCGTGTCCGAATTATTAACTCCAGCAGGAAATTTGAACACTCCAAACTGGAAGGTATAGTATGGCATACAGTCTTTCTTCTCTTTGTAAATCTCCTTGAATCCTTCTTGAAGATTTCCCATATACATATGGACATAATCATCTTTAATACCAGCACCTCGCTTACGAGTAAACAGCCATTCCATTCGACTCATATTACGCCCATCACCTTCCACAGTTGAGGAGAACACAAATTTATCTTTCCATTGGCAGCCATAGATACAACTACCATCAATAGGGAACAGCACCTTATGCTCAAGGGTGTCTGGGTTCATAAGGTAAATGTAGTCATTAGCAAATGGCGCATCGGTTGCATATAATAGACCTTCTGACAAAGCATAAACCACACAACCACGATATTTCTGATCATTACAAGCCACCCTTTCAACCTTCTTGAATCCATCCGTTGCTTTCCAAATGGCAGAGGCTTCATCAAAATCACCCGTAAAAATCCATAAACATTCACGGTATGGGTCAGCAACGATATTATGAACGTGGTTAATTGAGCCTTCTGGGAAAGTATATACAATCTCCCATTTATCAACACCTACTCTATGGTATACATCGACAGGCTTTTTATCCATATTTCCCAGGTATCCACCGAAATAGATACCGTCATCAAAACCGTTCAAATCCTTAATTTCTGTAAATACCAATGGACGTATTCCTTGAGGAAGCGTAAAACCTGTTGTTGCTATTCTTTGATTAAGGTCGTATTCCACTATTTTGTTGGCGACAGTCAATAGTACGTTGTTATCATTTAATGCTATTGCTGTTCTCACTCCCGTTCTAAAAAAACGATTGAGATATCTATTCCCAAAAAAAGTTTTACCAACAATATCTAATCTCCCAACATCCCTAACCGCACCATTATTACATATTAAGGTTAGCTCATTCCTGTGAGAACAAAGAACCTCCCCGTTTGACATAACACACAGAGGTGCTGTATTCCTTTTTAATACATGAGTTTTCATGTTATTATTTCAAATATTTACGAGGAATAAAGTATGGATAAGTGGGATTATTCTTCATTTTTCGGTGCAGAAACTCATAAAGGACACTCGTTTTTGTCATTAAAATAGGAACGCCGTCTATCATATATGATTTAATAACTCCTTCCTTTATCATATCATTATTGAAATTGGTTTCAGCATAATATTTGGTCCATTTATGTACTCGTTCTTGGAATATGATTTCCTTTTCGAAATCGCCATCCTTAACAATAAAATGCCTCGGGAAGAACCATTCTTTCACTGGCCAATCGCCACATTCTTGCGTATTGTGGAAAATTGTTAAGAAGCCTTCTATCGGAATACCCAAACCGATACTCCAAGCATCATGCTTTACACAATAATCCCAACACGAGCCCGTCCCATGTGCTGTAATGAAATCCATATCAATATTACCATCCATCATTGCTTTGGCATCTTTCCCTATCGCCACTAATGGATTATGAGGACAGCGACTGATTGAAGCACGGGGGTCCTTAGTCATAAGGTATGGCAAGTAACCTGAGGTAACTTTTGTTTCGTTAACATCATACAAAGACACCTTTCCCTCAAATGATTGATTGATATAGTCAACATACGGTTCGTCTTCAGGATAATGACGTATTGCCGGCATTGCTACCGTACCATCGGGGACGGCCTGCAATAACCTGTCAATAATCTCCTCGCCCTTATATTGTCCTTTAAACGGCGAATACGCAGAATGTATCAACAATATATCATCTTTTTTTACACCCGCATCCTGCAGACACTTGATTATATTATCAAAATCAATTGTTTGCGATGTCTTTGGAACATGATTACTGATTTTAAATCTCTGGAACCTTTTCACATTGGCCCAGTAAAACTTTCTCATCATCACTTCTGCATAAGGTGAAGAGCATACTAACGTATGGTATAACTTAGAAATTAAACCCATAAATTAAATTAATTCGTTGTATAAACTAAAGTATTTGTTGTAATTTTTCTTCATATCAAAATTTGACACGGCCCTCTGACGACAGTTGGTGGCATAATCAAAACTTGAACTCGTTATTTCATCAATGGCTTCTACAAGACCCTCAAAATCGCCACATTCAACCACTTTCCCACATGATTCGTCAATACTTTCTGGCGACCCACCCGTACGATATGTTATTACGGGTGTTCCACAAGCTAACGCCTCTAAATTCACGGTGGGGAAAGTGTCGGCATAAGTTGGATTAACAAAAACATCAGCACTTGAATATATCTCTACTAGCTTTTGCACATTCTCCGTCCTATCAATAGCCACTATTTCTGACGGCAAGTTTTTCTTAACCTCATTATTAACACCCACTAAAACAACACAATAGGAAGGATTCTTGGACAATTGGATAAACTCATTCAAACCTTTACTTTCAGTCCATGTTGAAGAAACTCCAAGTATCATTTTCCGATTTCCTATCTTTAAATCATTTCTAAAACTGCTTTGCGTAGGTTTGAAAATATCTAAATCGATACCATTGTGTATTACTTTAATCGGATATTTGGACAAATATGATTGTTTGACATAATCAGCAATCCACGATGAGACACCCACAACAATCATTTTCTTAATGGAAGTAAAACACTTCTTTTTAAGAAGGAAATTATGTCGGCTATTATCTATGAGAAAAGAACGAGGATAGGAAGCTTTTAATGGACAATGCTCGCATTGTGTTTGCCATTTTTCACAATTAACTGAAACAAAATGAGCACAATGACCAGTAATAGACCAGCAATCATGCAATGTCCAAATTATCGGAATATTGTATTTGGACAAATAGTTAAATAAAATTCTATAATTTAAAAAATAACCGTGGATATTATGAAGATGTATCAAATCCGGATGTAAGTCATCAATTTGTTTAATTAGTTTTTTTGTAGCTCTTCGAGATGATAGACCATGATTGTCAAATAACCTACTCTCTATTCCATGCCAAACATTATTAAGTTTACTACCTATCCGAATAATCTTTGTGTCTTTTCTATCTATTGCACGGCGCCCATATGCTATATATGAGTCCCAACCATGCTGAACCGCTATGTCATTAATTCCAAAGGCCACTCCCCCGTTTGACCCATTGGTGGCATCAACATTAATCTGTAATAAAACATGTTTCATATCACACATTTTCTTATAACTGTAATCGTATTTAACTAATGATTATTTGTATAGCATCAAAACACAACCTCACATTTAGGCTGTTTTTCTTGTTGTAAGAACACTGATGCTTTATCACCCTCATACCAATCTCTCAAAATGGAATAGTAGGTGTTACCATAAGCTAAATCTTCCTCAAGTGATATAATATTCCATTCATTATTATCAAGCAGAAAGTGTTGGCGAGATGCCAACGTCTTTTCTAAAGCTTTTTTCAGTTTACAAAACCTTATCTTAAGAAAATGCAACTGAGTTTTTGTAAGATATGGTTTTAGCTGAGACTTTAATTTTTTATAATCTATGGATAATACTGTGTTAACAAAAGTTCTATCCATGTGCGCTCTATTAATTACACCATTTTTCACGAACGGTTCAGAATCGCAAATTCTTCTCGATATTGTCGGTAATGGGGAAAAATCAGTTGACGAATCATTATCAAAAGCCTGAATGGATACTCCCTTACCAGATTCATCGAGAATGACCATGTAATTCCCTGGTCTATGATCTCCTTCATAACATAAGGCATCCATAAAATTAAGAGTAGTCAAGTCCTTAACAATCAATGGCGATAAATAATGTGCTATTTCGCCCCTTCTCATTTCTTTAGGATTAATACCTTTTGCCTCTGGCATCAAAGAGCCTATCCATTCCTTGTCCCCTTTTAATACTACTAAGTCTATAGGACAAATAAGTTCCCCAACACCTAAAACGGAATAAATTATTGCTTGTGCTTTCGCTCGATTATAACTAAATAATTGATAATTCCCACTTTTTTTGTTTATGAAATATGAGCGCAGTTCGCTCCATATATAGTTCACAAATAAATCAATTTGTTCCTTATGAACCTCGCTGATACAGTTTTGAGGTAAACCTAATGAGGTTACATTTCCAGTGTCAAAATAGTTATAAACGCCAGATGATGTATCTGATATAGAGCCCATATTTGCAAAGGATTTTAAAACTGAACTTGTTTTTAATGCTTCTTTCAAATTATCAAAGAGATATAAATTCATCTGGAAGGAATAATCCTCAATCAAAGTGTTTACAAATTCAGGTAACTGTACATGCTTACGACAGATTCTAAAAAAGAAACTATCTCCCTCTATTTCAATCTTGTAAACGTTCCCACTCGTTGAATAATTTGCGATTCCTTTTCTCGTATGAAGTATTCTTACCGGCAATTCACTTGTGTTGATTTGTGAACTTTTAGAGATTATGCCAGTTTTTGATATTAGTTCAATAAGCCTTATTTTTATTTTAAGCAAATCCATTTTATAGACTGATGTTCCGATTATTAAATCGATTTCAAATTTTATTAGATTTTTCTTTTAAAAATCCTTATTGCTCCATTACAAAGAGCACTTATCGCATCAAAAAATGTAATTTTTTTTTGCGACACCAAACTCCAAGCTTTCTTATAATCGTGTTCTGTTCTAAAATAATGAACAAACAAATTCAAATTTATCCTATTATAAAACTTCTTTTGAACATCACCAGGGAGTGTATCTACGATAGGTTTAAATGTTTCTGCATAGTGGGTAAGTGTCTCTTCAATTCTTTCCTTCCTTTGCTCAAAATGTATATTGATAATAAGCCCAACTTCATCACAATAACCTATCTTGTACTTTTGAAGAAGCCTTATCAAAAATTCGTGATCTTGATTCCGTTTAAATGATTCGTCAAATCCTCCAATTGCGTCGTAAGCAGACCTTAAAACAAGATTATTTGAGCCAAAGCCAATTTTTAACTCCTTCAGTAAAGCATTAACGAAACAATCACCTTCTCTGTGTTCTTTGCTTATTATATCCTTTCCATCTGGCATTCTACAAATGTAACGGGAATAGCATACGCCATAATCTGGTGGAAGTTCGGAGAATCTTTTAAGCATTGCTTCTAACCTCTTGGGGGTGTATTCGTCATCATCATCCAAAAAAGCCACGTATTCCCCTTTTGATGCTCTTACTCCTGTGTTCCTCGCTGCAGATCCGTTTTTATTCCTTTCGTGTTTGATGTACTTAAGCTTAGGGTTACCATCAAACTGCTTCATAATACTCTCCGTACGTGTCCGTGCTTCTGTTTCAGGATTATTGTCATCAACCACAATAACTTCAACATTCGTGTATGTTTGATTGAGTACACTCTCTACCGCTCGAACAAGATAATCAGGCCTTTTATAAGTAGGTATTACTACACTTACTAATGGTTTGGAGCTCATATTAAAAAATCTTTAATATTATTTGTATTTATTAAATATTAGGTTCTCTCCCCAAGGTTCTTTTTGTATATAGATTAACAGCTACCGCAAACAAGACAAACATAACCAATAATTCATTCGTAAATAAAGTGTTGTTTAATAGACTCATCAAAATATAACCGATAAAAACCACGTTTAATTCACGTACCATTGCTTTGTCTATAGCAAATGATCTTAAACAAGAAAAGGTAGAATGAAAAGCTTTAAGTAACATAAATGTTCCTACGATTCCATACATTGCCAGGAAGTCAATAATCTGTGAATGTTGTCCAATTCCCAATTCTGCCAAATCAGAGATAAAACCCATAGAACCTGCGGGTAGTGAATCCTCCCCTATCCCAAACAAAAAAGTGAATATTGATCGTGTCCATGTACCTAAGCTGACCTGCATCAGATAATATCGTCCGAATAAGCTACTTCCTTCATACTCTTCTATGTTTGAGTTCTCGATACTAACGGTCACAGACTCTAAACTCAATCTCAGTTTTTCCGAATCCACTACTTGTGAAAACCAATTTAAAAAAGGTGTCACAAAAGTAAAACCGACCACCATTACAATAGCCGTCAGGATACCAAAAACGACTCCGTTTTCAATTTTTACATGCTTAACATAGATTAATGCAACTATATAGTATAGTAATAGTATAAGAGCTGTTGCTCTTTCGTTAATAAACGCAATATAGATAAAAGGCAACACAAAACCAAGGAAAGTCATCCAACGTATTTGTCTTGATGTTTTTGTTTTCCACATAAGGTAACAACTTGGAACCATAAACAAGACACAGCCTACAAAACCCGATGTGCCCCAATTTGTCCACTTGAATTTATCCTCTTTAAGACTGAAACCATTAAAGAATGAAGGATCACGAAAATGGAGATAACTATTCTGTACTATTGTGAAGAGCAAAATAGCAGTTATAAAGATAAATAAATGCATTTGGTCTTTATAACTATATTTTCGAAGAACAAATGTCATTATCATAGGTATAGAATATACCGGTATTCGTACCAAATAATTATTAGGGCTTGTTTCTGAAAAACCAATGACTGATAAAAACAATTCGTATGCAATGAGTATTAACCACCATTTGGAAACACCCCAAGGATCTTTGATGACATATGATGCACTGGTAAGATTTGTGGAGTTAATAAACCAAATGATAAAAACAAATAAAGGAATTGCAGTATGGAGATTTGCTCTAAGCACTGGCAGAATTGTTATCAGTGCCAGTAGCTCTAACAATAAGCGATTCGTTTTCATTAGACTCTGATTGTAACTTATTAGTCTGACAAACTATTTTTTAATACCTTTTTACATTAGTGTCCACTAAAAAATTGGACGATTAAAAATTGAATGTTTAACAACTAAATAACAACAGTTCACTATTATCAATTTGTTCTTTGACATCGTGGTAATCAGTTTTATCGAAGAGATCCCTGAGCGGAGTCTTGTCGGTTAGCGAGATGCTCAGTATCTGAAGGACCTCGTAGGTTGAGCGTTCAAGCCGCATGTCGTGTTGTACCACGGCCACCAGGCAGAAGGTGATGATAGCGACGTAGATTTGTGTTTTCACGGCGTTCTCCGAAGTACCCCAGAATTTCTTGATTTTGAGATGTTGCTTCAACCACTTGAAGAACAGCTCGATTTGCCAGCGGTTTTTGTAGAGCTCTGCGACCAACAGGGCTTTGAGGCCTATGGCGTTGGTCAGGAACATAAACTCGCGTTCTTGCTCCTCGTCCCAGTATCTGACGAGTCTCATCCTTTCCGGGTAGTATTTCGAAGGATAGTACCCCGTCAACTCTATCTCGGCATCCGAAAGAACGTTCTTGGGCAGTCGCCGTTTCCACTTGACAATCTTATACTTGAGGTTGCCCTTGGAGCGTATGACAAAGAACGACCTGAGCACATTGATGCGGTATAGCCGCTTGAAGTCGTTGTAGCCTCGGTCGAAGATGTAGAACGATCCTGGCTCGTACGGTATGGCGTCCATTGCCTTCACATCGTGCACCGCAGCAGGAGTGATGTGGATAAAAGCCGGAACCTGAGTCTCTACATCGTACATCGTGTGGACTTTGATCCCGCCCTTCGTAGTTCGGAACCTTGCCCACTCGAACACGCTCAGGCACAAGTCGATGGTAGTTGAGTCGAACGCATAGACGTTGCCTTCAAGCTTGAAGATGTCCATACACCTTTTTCTTCTTGCCTCGTCTATCATGCGGTAGGCAAAGTCCTCGAAGATTCGGCAGTCCCTGCTTTCGTCGGCCTTGGCCAGGTTGCTCCTCGTGACATGCTTTCCCATTCCGAGGTAGTAGCACTTGCTACGATGGCCTTCCAACGCCACAACCAAGTCCCGCAGACTTTCTCGGTTTGAAAGTTGGCCGAACATCAAGACAAGAAGTTGGTTCCAGCATGTGAAGTGTTTGATGTACTTGTCGCCATGATACTTGCGAACGTAGTCGTTGAACAGACTTCTGTCAAGGAGTGAGGTGAGTTGGGAGAAAACGTACTTGTCTTTGTTCATCTGCCGAAGGTTTTCGGCAAAGATAAATTCAAATCCGTTTCACTTCAAAATCTCTGGGATTAACTGATTTTACTACTATTTCAAAGAACGATATCGTTTTTTTAGTGGACAGCAATGACCTTTTTATAAGCAGAAATTGCAATTCCTTTTAATTCTATGTATTCGGGAAGCTTGGATTTTTCACATATTAAAAACACAAGACACAACCATACAATAATTTGAATAGGGAAAAGCATTAAAGTTGAATAAGGCAACAACCCTATTAAAAAAGTGGGCAAAGCAGCACCAATAGCAACAAAAAATGAAGGCGCAATGTCTTTTATTTGATCGACAAAAGAATAACCAAGTAATGATTTATTATAGTATGCATTTAAATAATATGCCACATAATTCCTTAAAACATCAGCCAACAACATCAAATAAATATTAGTAAAAATACCTATCATAATAGGTATTACCATTAAGATATTGTTTATTATATTAATTCTAAGGTTCAGATCACTTCTACCTTTCACAAGAAGTGCATTAATATTTAATCTTTGAAGTGGATTAACAAGCATTGAGAAGCATAAAATTTGCATAAATACAGGAGCTGCGTCCCATTTAGGCCCAATTAAAGCTAAAAGTAAAGGCTTGGCCATTGAGCACATACCCATTAGCAACACAAAAGTTGGCAAAGCGACAGTTTTAATCAACCTTTTATATGATGCACGTAGTTTGTCTTGGTCATTTTGAATAACACTAAGAACTGGGTATGTTACTTTTCCAACAATATTTGATATATTACTTGAAGCAATTGCCACAAATTGATTACCACGCGTGTATTGACCTAAAGTGGCGGGTGCATAAATCTTACCTATAACTGCATTATGTACTTGTCCGGATAAGGAATTAAGAACCCCCCCAACTAAGAGTTTCCAACCAAAACTCCACATCTCTCGAAAACTATTCCAAGAGAAACGAAGCCCAGGCCACCATCTATTAAAACACCATAACAGTATAGTATTAATACCTGCGTTGCTAAGCTGCTGTCCAGCCAAGGCCCAGACGCCATATCCACTAACGGCCATCCATATTCCTACTCCTCCACTAACTAAAGCAGATACAAATGTTATAATTGCTTGTGATTTGAAATCTAGTTTCTTGGACAATTGGACACGTTGAACTATAGCCAATGCATTAATGATAACAATAGGAGATAGTGCTTTTGTTAACGGTATCAGTTCTTCCCTATTAAAAAATTGTGCAATAGGTCTTGCACTACAAAAGAGAATTCCCGCCATAAGCATTGATAGCAACAAATTGGTGTAGAAAACAGTGCAATAATCAATATTATTCGCATCCTGTTTCCTAATCAATGCATGTGCGAAACCTCCATCAACAATGATTTCAAATAAAGAGATGAAAATTGTTAATATTCCTATTAGCCCATATTCATCTGGACTAAGAATACGTGCCAATACTATACCAATGACGAAACTGACTCCGTGTCGCAGAATCATTTCCGTTGTAGTCCAGCCGACCCCCTTAACTGTCTTGTTTTTTAAACTCTCTTCTGCCATTATTAACTACCCTTTATGGACGTTCATTTACGAAAACAAACCTTACCTCTGACAAAGCAGAGGATTATTTATATATTAGTTTAACTTATTATTCCTATTTTCTGCTAAAATATGGTCAAGGTTTACTCTGGGGTAAATTTCAAGCATTCCACCTCTTGTCGCATTAAATATTTTAAACCCCATCTTCTTTGAATAATCTAATACTACACGGTGTGAGGTGAACAGTCGCCCCATGTTGTCTCCAACGCCCACAGGGTTCCCATGTTCAATGAAATGAGCTTTCCCTTTTTCGTAATTGCAATCGCATCCAATTAGATATAATTCCTTAAAACCCAGATGTACTGCTAATTGTATTACAGAATGAGTGATGGTATATCCATCAAAAACACGGGCGTAACAATTATTACTGAAACGAGTAAAAAAGTTTCCGTGTCTAAACTCATATAAATGGTATGCACTATCTCTATAGAAAGGTATTGCACCTTTAGGTATCCTATACTTCTTCGCTATTTCTTGCGAATAGAAAACAAGTCCATTATCTGTATTAAGTATCTTATCCTCTAATCTTTCATAAACATCATGGTCCTCAATACCATAGAAATCAGGTTTCCAGGAAGTTTTATCATGTATAAGGGCCAATGAGTTCATACCAAACACATATTCGTCCTTCAAAAGCTCCAAATCGCTAATAGTCAAGCTGGGACCTGTGCAAGCTATGAAACAACGTTTCCCTTCATATTTGTTTTTCAAAGCTTTTAGGGGTAAATACTTTTGCTGCTTATATCCCAAGATCCTGGGTATTTCGCTAATTCTTTGAACTACCATTCTTGACTTCCAGACGACATATTCATAACAATTATGCAACGGCTTCTGAATGGCCGATTGTTTACAAATATATGTTAGCACTTTAGATGAACTGACCATCTTATGTATAGCACGACTTACCATGTCAAATAGTTTTATATTTATTAGTATGCGGATGATATATCTTGAATAATCACTTGATTCATCTTTACGACCCTTTCTATGAGTTTGGATGAAGAATAGTTCTCTGACAAAAGCCTTCTGTTAACCATTACCTCTTCATATGGCAACGGTTCATTAATCAATGAAAAGTCTTTCTGAAGAGAGAACAAAACGTATCCTTGTTTCTTAAGATATTGATACATCAAGGATGTCTCAGACAAGAATACTCTTGCGCCATAAAGCAATTGCATGAAAACATTGTCTGAAGCTTGCTGGCGTTCATGGAAGAAAATGGCACACTTGCAATTCGATATTAGTGATAAATACTCATCAAGAGGCAGGAATTTATCCAGGGGTTCAAATTTCTCCCCCCACTTTGTATTTCCTGATTTCTTTACTTCAGCGATGAACTCACGGTTCCCGCCATAACTTAGTGGAACTATTATATGCTCAATATCCTTGACATTCAAAGTGTCTCTAATCGTTTCAAACACATCCAGAGTGTTATTACAGGGGTCAGCAGAATTACCAATGATAATATTAGTATGATTGTTTTTTAATTTCTGTTCAGGTTCTTCCGGAATAAAAAATTTCGTAGAGCCATAGTAGTAATCCAAGGGCTTGGCCTTAATCTGTGGATAGCGGTTCAGTTGTTTGAACAAGCCGTATTCGTATGGGAAGACACCCGAGAAATAATCAATACGATAAAGAGCGCGCTCGTATTGTTTCTTTTCTTTGCTCAAAAAAATAAATCTCCTTCTTATTCCTTCCAGATTATTAAATAGGGTGCGAGCTTTTTTCGTTTCAGAATAAAAGAGCGGAATGTCGCAAATCTCGGTATTATAGAAATCGAAACCCCACATCAACCAAACAACCTTTATAGGCTCAGGGATATTTGCTATTTCCACAAGAGGCAAGGACTTGAGATTATGAAGAACCACCACGTCGTAATCAAGCACCCTTTTCGGGAAGTTGCTATACGAATCAGTGGTCACCTTCGGGCTTTTCATTCTCTGAATGCCAGTTGTGTTATCGTCAGGCAAGAATAACACATAATCGTTATCAACACTGCTATCCGCATCAAAAAGCGTTATTGCGCCATCAATGAACTTGTCATCCAGCAGGCAATGCAAATATCTTGGCTTTGTCATTGTATTTACTTTATTAAGAGACCTTACAATTTCGTATGACATTGCAAATAAACTCTACGTTCTCAAGTTTAAGTTCTGCATAGAGTGGAAGGGTCAACACTCTCTTGCTGACATGTAAAGCAACTGGAGTTGCATTAACATCAAATCTCCCATGATATGCGTCAAACGCATTTGTTAAAGGATAGAAATACTTCCTTGCGTGAATGTTATTCTCAGCCAACTTTTCAAATACCTCATTGCGTGTTGCACCAAAAGCTTTTTCGTCTATCACAATAGGGAAGTAAGCATAGTTAGGCTGAACATCTTTCTGAATAGGAGGCAACTGAACACCTTCTATATCCGATAGATTCTCTCTATAGCAATCAACCACCTTTTTACGCTTTGCTATTTCTTCATCAACATGGCGTAAGGTACATAGACCCATAGCAGCCACAAATTCATTCATCTTGGCATTAGAACCTACAACATCTATGGTCTCAGCGTCTTTAATTCCAAAATCGCGTAATTTATAAAGTTCACGTCCTAATTCTTCATCATGATAACATACGGCACCTCCTTCAATAGTATGGTATACTTTAGTCGCGTGAAAACTAAACATTGATGCATCGCCGAAACCACCAATGCCTTTGGCTTTATAACGCACGCCAAAGACATGAGCTGCATCATAAATAACTTTCAGTCCATATTTTTTCGCAATTCTTTCTATCTCCTCAACATTACACACATGACCATATACATGAACAGGGACAATGGCTGATGTCTTATCCGTAATCAATGGTTCTATCTTAGAGACATCCATTGTGTAGTCGATAGGATTGATATCACAGAAGACAGGTATTAAACCATTACGCACGATTGCATGAGTCGTTGAAGCGAAAGTGAATGGCGTTGTGATAACCTCACCGCTAAGGTTCATGGCTTGGAGGCAAAGCTCTAATGCGTTATGACCATTTGTGAAAAGTGAGATATTATCAACGGAAAGATAATCTTTCAACTTTGACTCAAGCAGATTGTGCTTGGATCCCATATTTGTCAACCAATGACTTTCCCAAATATCCTTAATTTCTTCTATATACTCCTCGTAAGGAGGCATAGAAGTTTGTGTTACTAATATTTTTTCCATATTCAATTCTAAGTCTTTCTTAAACAAAACTAAATTCTGTCTTTCTATAAAGCAATATAGGTACTACATAGCTCAAATGTATTAGTTCTTTAGATAGGTTTCTATGAACGCTAATCGGCACATAATACATCCAAGTTTATATCTTGGTCAAAAGTATACTTCTTGGCATTTCTTTCTTGACTAAAGAATTTTTCTAATTTTTGTTGTTGTTCATAATTAAAAATCCGACGAATTCCTGATTTAATTAAACGAGCCGGACTACCCCCCATTACTGAATAAGGTGGCATTTCGGTATAGTCTTTACACAACAATGCATTGGGAGAAGCGACAATCATATAATCCGGTGTTTTTGTCCCCTTTTTTATATAAGTATAACTTCCAATCCAATTGAAACGTCCAATTACAATAGGACGAGTATAGGGATATACTTCTAATTTCTCTACGTCTATTGTAAAATGCTCATCACTATCCATTACAAAACTATGAAATCCAACACGTGAATTCTTACCTATCGTTAATTTCTCCTTTATTACCACAGTACACCCCTCACTAATCAAATTATATCCGTCGAAAGTTATAGTCCCTGAATTTGAAAAAGATGTACAGCCCCCAATTATTACAGGTCCTTTAACAAGCAACTCTCCTTCGTTTGAGAATTTACTACATCCTTGTGATTTCGAATCAGCCTTCCCGATACATATTAGGCCAGGAGTCATTTCGCAAAATATCCTAATTTTCCCAACTGATAAAATTTTCGTGTTTGAAAAAATAAACACCGGCAACTTTAACGCAGTCTTAAATCCAAAAGCTCTAAGATTAAAAACAAATGATTTATAAACTTTTAAATGTTGAGTTGGTTCGGTAATACAAACTAAACTTTTCAAAAAAAGAATCAGATTCTTCTTGATTGAGCCCAAAAACAAACGTATTAAAAGCATAATAAAACCAAATTAAATTTTGACTTTTCCTACTACTTTCTTTACCTTGTAGGGCTTTCCATTATATGCAATTGTACGGTGAGCATCCTTAGGATACAAGATAACTGCAGAACCTGGACGTAAAACAACGGAAGCAAAATTCCCTGTAGGGTGATACAAGATGCGCTCTTTCACTTCATCATACGGTGCCTCAACTTGCAACCTGCTTATGTCAACAACCTGCAAGTTTTCCTCACCGGAAATAAGCATTTGGATGTCTACATATTTGCAGTGGCTCTCAAAATGCTTCATGGGATTCACCTTGGTCTCGTATTCCTGAACATTATAATAGAATTGGTCACTCACATCATGACGGCCCAATGACAGTTCACCCTCTTTCAGATTAGATAGGTACTCCAAAGCTTTATAACAACGCTCCTCCAAGGAGTTAATTTCTGGCATCGATTCATTTTGTGCCACAAGGTATTCAACAAAATCGCGCACAGCACCATCACCACCGACATTGGAAGCCACAAAGTCCGCAATGTCTTTTACCTGCTGGCAGGCGTTTGAAGGCACACCTATAACACCACCGCTCTCTTTGACTTTGCGCATACAAGCAAGGTCATTCAAGTCATCACCGGCATAGGCCACTTCTGACAAATCTGCACCATGTTCGGAAAGGAACTGAAGCAAAGTAGCCACTTTATCGGATACTCCCTGATAAAGATGCTCTATTCCCAATTCTTTGCAACGGTTGGCCACAATTCGTGAACTGCGCCCAGTTATGATGAGGGGGATGATACCACACGGAATAAGCAAATCATGGATGCCACATCCGTCTTTGATATTAAAGGCTTTCATCAGTTCGCCGTCGATACCCATATAGATTTTACCATCAGTCAGGGTACCGTCAACGTCCATTACCAAATACTTTATCTTCATGCTTTTTTCATTTCGTCAATATACAATGTTGGGGTGAGGAACTTAACTTGGCAATTAGGTTCAAAAGTCTCGACCAGCACCTTGAGCATCTTACCAATCTCGCGGTTCAATGTAGCGAACTCTGATACATGACGGTCGTTCTGGAAAGAACTGTCAGAATAGTTCGCAGCCAAATCAGGATCGAAGCCATCAAATCCTGCTATCGTAATACGCCCAGGATTCAGTTTAATCAACAACGTCAAGAGCATAATGGTTGAGTTCTCGAAATAGGTGTATCCTCTGTTGATGAGACTGTCATAATTTACGATGAAATCAGATTCTGTATCAGAGTGTACATTGGATGACACTATAACTTCACGTCCCTTACGTTTTTCCACCACCCTTTCATAGCGTTTCTGATTACCGAAGAACGCAAAGGCCTTGGAATAATCAGCCACAAAGTTCACAGAAATCGTCACAGGCTCGTGATCCTTGATGTAAGTATCAATCTCTTCTCTGTGAGTATTCAGGCTGTTACCAGGAACCATAACAAATACCTCCTTCTCTTCGACAATCTTCTTCAAATCGGCTATAGCCTGGTGGTCGTCAGTCTTTACGCTGACATACTCCGCATAAAGCCTCTGGATATTATCGTAATCATAACGCTGGCGCTTCTGCGGGTCAATCATGGAAAGCAAGTTCCTGATGTCCTTTGTCTGGAGTCGGAATTTCTCGGTAAGGTAAATCACATTGTTGGGATGTGACTTATAGATACCGGCCATCATGGCTGGGAGTGAATAGCCCCACTTGTGCTCTTTGGCGTAAGGATAGATGTAATCATCGATAATATCCATTATCTCCTCAAAGTCGTAATCGTAGTGCATCTTGCGAACAAGATAGTCCACAATCAGTTCTGTGTTGAGATTACCGGCCACTTTACCCATGCCCAACAATGTACTATCGATGATTATTTCTCGTACTCCCTTGCTCAGTCGGATTACCTCCATGGCAAAAGCAAACGAGAGCTGATAGTTGTTGTGAGAATGGAAGTCAATACAAATGTCCTTTTCGAGGTTGTTATCAATCAGACCATAGATACGGTCAACATCATCCTGATACATGGCACCGTAAGTATCCACCATACCGAAACTGTATGGATGAATCTCGTTAATGAGGTCAACAACCTCAAGCAATTCCTTATCGGAATAGCTTATGGAGTTTACTCCTTGTATAAAGAGCTTGTAACCTTTCTCCTTAACTATTCTTGCACATTCGAGAATCTCTTCCCTCTTCTCCGTGTAGTTCTTTTGGGTAAAGCCGAAACGGATACCATCAATGGAAGTACCATCGTATGGCTTCAGTGACTCGAAATCGAACATTCCGAAGTCAACAAAGGCCACATAGAGGGTATGACCGTTCTTATGCAAGAAAGGCTTAATCTGATCAACATCCGTAAAGAATGTTGAGTTGCCTTTATAAGTGACGTTATGATAGTCACGGAGAAAACCAACTTCAATAATATCAAGTTTCGCATCTGCCAGACGGCGAGTCATATTACGTATCTCATCGTCAGGGAACTCACAATTAATGACACGTCCGCCATCGCGTAGCGTGCATTCCAAAATTCTAACGTTCTTCATTCTGGTTATGTAAACAGAAGATTAGTACTCAAGTTATATCTTATAAACTCTATTTATTTTTCTGCTGCCTTATACATTGCCACTGCCTTGGCAAATTCAAAATCTTCAGCGGTATCGATATCTACTGCCTCAAACTGGTCAATCTCATATATATATGGCTTGTTGCCAATACGCTGGCCTAATTCAGTAAACACTTCTTTGCGGAAGATGAAGAAAGCACCCGTCTCCATGTATATGGGGTCAAGATCTTGGGTGCGGACAATGTTCTTCATATCATAGTTGAAGGGCTTCCCGTCTTTCCACATATAGTCCTGCAACATTACGGCAGAGAAGGCTGAATCGTATTCACCAGACACGACCTTCTTTAAAGCATTCTCAATAGATGAGGCCTTTGTGAAGGGCTGTGTGACGTGCGTAAGCACATAAATGTCAGCATCTACGTCTTTCACAAAACGGTCAATGATTTCCAAACCTTTCACCTGGAAACCATCCAGATAGGTGTCTCTTTTCAAGAACTGAATTCCATCGGGCAGATATGGTTTGATGGCCTCGTCGCTGCAATAGACATAACGCTCATCAATACCATCCACCTCGCAAAGAGTCTTAAAGATGTAATCACAAAGAGGGCGACCGCCCAGAAGCATCGTATTCTTACCAGGCAGACGCTGGTTGTTTAACTTAATGGGGATAAAAGAAACAATTTTCATAATATTCTGAATTTATTTTTCGCTATTGTTTATCAGCTTTTATGGATTCCTCTACGGCATCCAGAAATGATTTGAAATTGCAGTAAGGACGAGGACGGTTCAGATACTCATGAATGTCAATTCGGCCTTTCAGACGGAAATCAACTGCTTTTCTGATACCTTCATTCGCATTGTACTCTTCTTCGGATAGGAATATAACCCACTCTTCAGTGAAATCTTCAATTTTCAGCTTATCTATACCACCCTTATACGAAACAAGTTCTTTTGCGTATTCTATAGCTTCCTTTTCTTGAATGGCTTTACGCTTATTATAGTAATCATCTAATGAGCACACAACCTTAGCCGGTCGACCCACTGCAACAGAATTACTCGGGATGACTCCGCTCACAATGGAACCAGCACCAATGATGCAGTTGTCACCAATAGAGGATCCTTTAAGTATTGTGACATCGCGCCCAAATACTATGTTATCACCAATCTTGACTTTCCCTGAAGAATTCACAAAATCCTTATAGTAGTTTCTGAATACAAAAGTGCCAAAGTCATGAGTCAAAATCGAGAAGTTGTGATTAATGTCTAAATTGTTACCTAATTCAACAAGGCAAGGACGAGTAAAGTCAATTGTAGTATCAGCAGGGCCTCTGAAATTTACTTTTTCACCAACACGAATACCATGCTTACGGAGATAGTGGACATACTCCTCACTACTCATACCAAATATCCATAAATAGGAAATTACTTTTTTAATATGAGAGATTAATCTTTTCATGGCTTTACATAAAACTTAAAGTAACTGAGTTGACCTCTTCCTTCATCTCATCAATTACCTTAAGCAGGTATTGACCATACTGGTTTTTCAACATAGGCTTGGCCAACTCGCGCATCTTTTCCTCGGAAATCCAGCCATTGCGGTAGGCGATGCCTTCCAAGCAAGCCACCTTCAGGCCTTGGCGCTTTTCTATAACCTCAACGAAAGTTGAAGCCTCTGATAACGAGTCATGCGTACCTGTATCAAGCCATGCGAAACCACGGCCAAAGACCTGGACTTTCAATTCGCCATCCTTCAGGAACTCCTGATTTACGGTAGTAATTTCAAGTTCACCACGAGCTGAAGGCTTGATAGTCTTTGCCACGTTCACAACCTTGTTGGGATAGAAGTAGAGACCAACAACAGCATAATTGCTCTTTGGTTCCTTTGGCTTCTCTTCAATACTCAGACAATTACCTTGCTTATCGAACTCAGCCACGCCGTAACGCTCTGGGTCAGCTACCCAATAACCAAAGACAGTGGCCTTCTTGTTTTCCTCAGCATCTTTCACTGCGTTGCGAAGAAGCGATGTGAAACCGCTGCCGTAGAAGATGTTATCACCCAACACCAAGCATGCGCTATCATTGCCTATGAACTTTTCACCAATGATGAAGGCTTGAGCAAGACCATCAGGAGAGGGCTGCTCTGCATACTCGAAATGTACGCCATAGTCGGAGCCGTCGCCAAGCAGACGCTTAAAACCAGGGAGGTCGTAAGGAGTGCTGATGATAAGAATATCACGGATACCAGCCAACATCAAAGCCGAAATAGGATAATACACCATCGGTTTGTCGTAGATGGGCAATAACTGTTTACTGACTCCCTTGGTAATAGGGTAAAGGCGTGTTCCTGAACCGCCTGCTAATACTATACCTTTCATATTTTTTGAATTTAATTTATCATTGTTAAGGGCATGCCCGCTGGGAATTGAACCATATTTGAGAGACCAGCGGGCTTACACCCTCTAATATTGGGGCTTTCAGGCTGTGCGGAAGACCTTTCAGCCCCCGAGCGGTCACAACTGCGCGTAAAGACTGTGAGCCGCAATTCTTTACTCCTTCGTTTTTACAAATCGATTATTGTCATCTGTGGCAGCAATGCGACCTTCTTGAACAATCTTTTCCAAGATTTGAGCGAGCCGGTCGCTGTCAGCCTTGTCAAGCTCATTGCTTTCATAGAGACCAGTTGTAGCAGTCTTTCCTTCCTCCTTAGCCCAATAAAGGACGTAAGAGCAAAGATCTTTGAAAGTAAATTCATGCTTCTGCATGGTGATAAACTCCTCAACGAGGGTGCGGAGACTCTCGTCGGAGTAGGTGACGGATATGGGGGTCATAGATGTATGATGTTTGATGTTAGACGTATGATGATAAATATGATTGATGCAGGGTTAATGGTAAAATCACATACTGATTATTATTCATCTTTAACTTTAACCAGTGTTTTATCTCTTAAAAGAGTATTATATGCAAGATTGTTCCATTTCACAATTTCATTAAATGTATAATCACCAGACGGCAGCCCTAATGAAGCATTTAACCCTTCAAATGTTCTTTCTTCATCCTTACTATAGACCTGCCTTCTGAAATTTGCGCCAACGCCTCTGAGTGGCATAGGAAACAGCTTTAACAATCTTACTTTGTGATTTCTGGGTTCTTGATGCCATGAATCCTCTATTGGAAACAACAGGTCGAAAATAGATAGTGCAAAGTCAATCTCATCAGCAGGCACACCTGTTATCTGTGACAATAATGCATACTCTTCTTCTTTTTTGGACAAAATAATGAAACCACCAAAAAGGTAAACATATATTTGCCAGAAAAAAGGATATAAGTAAAAGTGGTCTCGCTTTTCCAATTCGGAAACCCCATCACGCAGATTTTCTGGTATTTTATATACCTTCAATCGCTCTAACATGTGAGCAATTCCTTCTTCTATTGGCTTATTCTTCTTTAGTATTATGTATTCAATACACGACTTGAGCACCAAGATTCTATTCAATAGTTCTGCATGCAAAGCAATATAAACTGGAGAAAAGTCAGTTATTTCATAAAAAATACTATTAAAGACACTTCTTGGTATGGTCAAGCCGTCAGTATTATCGGGATACCCAAAAACATCATCTTCATTCAGTATTCCTGCTGTTATGTTTCGATTCTCAGTAAATATTCGGAATATCCTATCTATCCTATCAATTGGATCGGATTCAAAAAAACTTACATTATGAATGACATGAACATACTGCATTAAACGCTGATATCCAACGTACCCATTACGATTGTTTTCATCACGAGCATCCCTAAGTAGATTACCCAACATCATGTCTTCCATACAGAATGCATAACGTAGATTACTTAGTGCTGCTTCTCTGACATCAAATTCAATTTTTCCAAACGCTTCTTCTATTTCTTTATCATCTAACTTTTTTTTCTCGTTTGGTGTGTTCGCCAACAATTCTATTTCTAAGTCAGCCGCAATTTTCTTTTTGAATTCGATATTCTTTTCTGTTGTATCCTGTACAATGAAAAAAGCCTTGTTCAGTCCAAGGTAATCCATCCATCCTCTGACTTTAAAGATGTCAGGGAACCCCCAATGCTTTCCACCTTTTATTTCGACTATAGATTTATCAATGCTTTCATTGGAAAACTTTGAAGTAACAATATCAAGTTCCAAAATCTCTTCGCTTCCCCTCTTTACAATGCTACGTTCCACGAACCTACCTGATAGTGCAATCAGGGCAGACACATAGTGTTCATAATAATGGTCTTTAGGGATTGAAGGGAAACTAACTATTTTTTCAGCCATACAAATTGTTTTATTACTTCACAGGCACGTCAAACGCTTCGCAGACACACATTATACTTGTTTCAAGTACTTAAGTGAGGGATGAGTGTACCTTAAGTGATGGGCGCAATCTGCTCTATCGAACCTACATCGAAGCTATCTCGAAGGAACATCGAAGCTATGATTTTGCTTAGGTGCTTAGATGCTTACGGCTTATAAGTTTCAAGCGTACCCCTCCGAGGATGCTCCGTACATGTAGCGTGCATCCTCCGAGGATGTTCCGTGGATGTCGGCTTAAATGTGTTCCTCCACCCCACGGAAATGAACATTCAATTCATGCAGGTGCTCAAGCAAGGTGCCCAGGGGCGTGCCCTCGGTCATCTTGGCGAAGGCATTCACATCCTTGGGGAAGCACTTGCCGCCGTAGCCCAGCTTGCCGTCGGGGCCGGGCACGTAGGTGTGCGTGTCGTTGATGTAGCCCGAAAGCAGTATGCCCGTGTGCACCTTGCGCCAGTCGGCTCCCATCTGCTCGCAGTATTCGCGGCAGGCGTTGAAGTAGGTGACCTTGTAGGCGCCAAACACGTTGTGCATATACTTGGTGAGCTCGGCCTCGAGGGGCGTCATCACCGTGAACTTCTTGCCCACGAAAATCTTGGTGAGCAGCTCGTGCGCGCCCGTGAAGACCATGGTCTGCTTCTTGAAGTCCTCGATATGCGTGCGCTCGGTGAGGAACTCGGGCATGTAGCACACCTGGTGGCCAGTCTCACGCGAAAGGCGGTCGCTGGTGCCGGGAAGAATGGTGGTACGGACAAACACAGGCACATCAGGAAGCTTTTTGATCAATTCCGTCATCAATCGCAGATCTTGCGTGCCATCATCTTCTGTCGGCACATGAATCTGAAGGAATGCGATGTCCACATTGCTCAGGTCATCATTATATCCCTTGGGAGGATCACTGATGAAAAGCTTGCACTCAGGGTTGTTGTGTTCCAACCAATCTTTGAGGGCTCCACCCACGAAGCCGCATCCGATAATTCCAACGTTAATCATTGTTGTAAATGTTTAATTGTTTATTTCTAATTTAGTTTATTTGCTTATTCGTTTAATAGCTTAGGTGCTTAGGTGCTTAGATGCTTACGGCTTATCAGTTTTAAGTTTCACCCCGGGTTTGAGACTGTTTTCCGGCCCCTGATTTTAACATTTAAGGAGCAAGGACGAGAAAGGAGGACTAAAGGAGGACTAAAGGAGGGGTAAAGGAGGGGTAAAGGAGGGTTCGGGTTGAGTTAAGAGTTAAAAGTTAAGAGTGAAGAGTTGGCTTGGGTGCTTAGATGCTTAGGTGCTTATATGCTTATTTGTTTGCTTATATGCTTAGTTGCTTACGGTTTACCGGGCGCAGACGGTGATTCCGGGGTTGATTATTTGTGTATTCAGTTTAATTGTTTGTTAGTTGGCTTTCAGCAAGTTGATCTGCTCGTCGGCCAAAGCCTTATCAGTTTTCAGTTTATTCATATATTTTTTATTTGCTTAATGCTTATAATGTTCAAAGTTCTAGGGTTTGTCTTATACTGAAAAAAAAGTTGACACAACAGTCAACAAAGATGAGAGAAAAGACAGTAAAATCTCCAAGAGGAAGAACCACCAAAATCAGCAAATTACACAATTAAAGAGCAAGGACGAGAAAGGAGGGGTAAAGGAGGGGTAAAGGAACCTTCGGGGAAAGGCAGTGGCCTTTCCCAACTTGGCCTGCTTTACAATTGAATTTTTCTATTTGTCTTTCAATCCGCCGCGGATTAACCGATAGGGAGCAGGGATGGCTTTTTTCCCGTTAATGACTTTTTTTAAAGAATAGCGATAAGATTGAGGGAAAATCCCTATTTTTGCAAAGACAAAAAAGAAGTCCTCGGGCATCGTCGAAACCCTAAATAATGCAAGGGTTTACGATGAATATCCCCAATCCGACGATGTGATTGAGGGAGCTGGGGCATTACTGGTTTCAAGATCAACAATGAATCAAAATATAACAAAAGAAGAACATTCTTGTGACAGGTGGTACGGGGTATTAAAAGGTTCAAGGCTTGCGGATGGTATAAAATTGAAAATCTTGGGAATTTTTAATTGAAAATCTTGGGAATTTAGAATAAAAAGTGTATCTTTGCCGACGAAATATTTTTGTTATGTATTATCAAAGGCTTATAGAAGAGGAAATTGCACGGAAATTGAAGTCGTCGGGGGCGGTGGTTGTGGCAGGTCCGAAGTTCTGCGGTAAAACCACCACGTGCATGCTATACCAGAAAAGTTTCGTAAAACTGAACACGAAACAGGCTATTGCTATGGCACGGATGAATCCCAAAGCGGTGTTGATAGGAGAGAACCCAAGACTGATTGACGAGTGGCAGAAGGCTCCCGATATATGGAATCAAGTGAAAGATGACCTGGACTTCAACTACCAATTCGGCAAGTATATCCTAACAGGCAGTTCGACACCTGCCGACAAAACCGAGATACACCATAGCGGAGCGGGAAGAATAGCCCCGCTAAGAATGCGTCCACTGACCTTGTGGGAGTCGAAAGAGTCAAAGGGGACGGTGTCGTTAAAGGATTTGTTTGACGGAGGTGAAAGTTTTCCGTGGGATATGAATGCCGACTTTACCCTCGAAGATGTGGCTTTCTTGCTTTGCAGAGGTGGATGGCCCATAGCGGTTTTGTCATCCAAGGAGATTGCGCTGGAAATCACGAAGAACTATTATAATGGATTGTTCGTGTTTGAGGATAACGAGAATGAGCGGTTTCGTAACAAGAAACCAGAGGTGATGAGAATGATCCTGAGGAGCTATGCCCGTAATATTTCGAGCGAGGCGGCGGTATCGACCATCATATCGGATATACGTCAGAGCAATGAACGTACGATGGACACGAAGACCTATGACGATTACATGGAGGCGCTGAAAGACATTTATATCATTGAGGATATAGACGCTTGGAATCCCAACATAAGATCAAAGACTTCGATAAGGAGCACTCCTACGCGGCATTTTGTGGATACTTCGATAGCCTGCCGGTGTTTGGGTGTGAATCCTAATGATTTGATGAATGACTTGGCGAGCTTCGGCCTGTTTTTTGAGGATTTCGCGGTGAGAGACCTCAGGGTGTATGCGGGATGTCTTGGCGGTGTTGTGAAGCACTATAGGGACAATGCTGGGTTGGAATGCGATGCTGTGGTGCATCTGGAGGATGGTCGTTGGGGCGGAGTTGAGATAAAGCTGGGCGGCGATGACCTTATAAATGATGGTGCAGAGTCGTTGAAGAAACTGCGAGATAAGATTATAGAGAAAAGCGATGAGAAGGCACCATCATTCCTTTTGGTGCTGACTGCCGTTGGTGGTGCGTACAGGCGTGAAGACGGAGTGTATGTGGCTCCGATTAATTTGCTGAAGCCATAAAACAAGACTTCGTCAGGAACATTGTGACAATCGGTTAGAAATTAGAATAACAAAAACACAATAATACAATGAAGAATATTTTAGTTACAGGCAGCGCTGGGTTTATTGGTTCGAACCTTGTGCTGAGATTGCTTGACGGAAAGGAACCCGTGAAAATAGTGGGCTTGGACAACATGAATAATTATTATGATCCGAGTCTGAAAGATTATCGCCTTGGCGTTATCGAGGGCAAGGCTAAAGAACATCCCGAACACAAATATGAGTTTGTGAAAGGCGATTTGGCCGACAAAGCTTTAATTGACCGCCTCTTTGCTGAGCATAAGTTCGACATCGTGGTGAACCTTGCGGCTCAGGCAGGTGTGCGTTATAGCATTGAGAATCCTGATGCTTACATTCAAAGCAACATCATCGGGTTCTATAATATTTTGGAAGCGTGTAGACACAATCCCGTAGAGCATCTGGTGTATGCTAGCTCCAGCTCTGTGTATGGTGGCAACAAGAAGGTGCCGTTTGCAGTGGAGGATAGGGTGGACAACCCAGTCAGCCTCTATGCTGCCACGAAGAAGAGTAATGAGCTGTTTGCACATTGCTATTCGAAGCTCTACAACATCCCCAGCACAGGATTGCGTTTCTTCACCGTTTACGGCCCTGCTGGTCGTCCCGATATGGCCTATTTCGGTTTCACCAACAAACTGTTGAAAGGAGAAACGATTCAGATTTACAACTACGGCAACTGCCGCAGGGACTTCACCTACGTGGACGATATTGTGGAGGGCATCGTCAGAGTGATGGCCAAGGCCCCTGAGAAGAAGAATGGCGAAGACGGTTTGCCGATACCGCCATATGCTGTATATAATATAGGTGGCGGCCAGCCGGAGAACCTGCTGGACTTTGTGCAGACCCTGCAAGAGGAATTGTTAAGGGCTGGCGTGTTGCCGCAGGATTATGACTTCGAGGCGCACAAGCAGTTAGTGCCCATGCAGCCGGGTGATGTGCCTACGACGTATGCTGATGCCACTGCTCTGGAGCGTGACTTTGGATTTACTCCGAAGATTACGTTACGAGAAGGGTTGAGGAAGTTTGCGGAGTGGTATGCGTCATACTACATACAGAAAGTATAGAATTGAGAGTGGTTTATAAAGTTGAGAATTAATTCCATAATAATATAGGACAATAATGAAAACAGCATTAATCACTGGGGTGACCGGTCAGGACGGGTCGTACCTCTCTGAGTTTTTATTGGAAAAAGGGTACGATGTGCATGGTATCATCCGTCGTAGTTCGGTCGATTTTCGTGAGCGTATCGCCCACCTCGAGGGCAAGCCTCACTTCCACCTGCATTATGCCGACCTGGGCGACTCGATGTCGATTGTGAAGGTGGTGGATATGGTGAAGCCCGACGAGATCTACAACCTGGCGGCTCAGAGCCATGTGCAGGTTTCGTTCGATAGCCCTGAGTTCACTGCCGACGTGGATGCCACGGGCGTGCTGCGTGTGCTGGAGGCCGTGCGTGCCTGCCACCTCGAAAACAGCTGCCGTGTGTATCAGGCTTCCACCTCGGAGCTTTACGGCAAGGTGGAGGAGGTGCCGCAGAACGAGAACACCCCGTTCCACCCCTACAGCCCCTACGCCGTGGCCAAGCTGTACGGCTTCTGGATTGTGAGGGAATACCGCGAGGCCTACAATATGTTCTGCTGCTCGGGCATCCTGTTCAACCATGAATCGGAACGCCGTGGCGAGACCTTCGTAACGCGTAAAATCACATTGGCCGCCGCCCGCATCTCACAAGGTTTGCAGGATTGTCTCTATCTCGGCAACCTCGACAGTTTGAGGGACTGGGGCTATGCCAAGGACTATGTGGAGTGCATGTGGCTCATCCTTCAGAACAAGGAACCGGAAGATTTCGTTATTGCCACGGGTGTGCAACACTCGGTACGCGAGTTCACCGACCTGGCCTTCCGCCATGCAGGCATCGAGCTGAAGTTTGAAGGCGAAGGTATCGATGAGAAGGGCATCTGCGTGAAAGGCCCGGAGCAGCTGATTGGCAAGACCCTCGTGGCTGTCTCGAAAGACTTCTACCGCCCGACCGACGTGGTGAACCTTTGGGGCGACCCCACCAAGGCCAAGGCCAAACTCGGTTGGAATCCTGCAAAGACCTCGTTTGAGCAGCTGGTGAAGCTGATGGTGGAGCACGATGTGGCCAAGGTGGCCGCTGAGGGTGCCGCAGCGAAGGTCCGCACTAACTTGTCTGAGTATCTGGAGAAAGGAATTGTTAAGTAAAGTTGAATGTTGAGAGTTGAAAGTTGAAAGTCAGTTTTGAAGTTGAAAGTTGAAAAAGTATGGAAGTATTTGGGTATCGTAAGTTGATAGCTTATCAGAAGGCAAAAGAGGTAGTGAAGAGGACTTATAAACTCTTGAAGAAGTTTCCTGCAGAGGAACGCTTTGCAATGTGCGACCAGCTTAGGCGTGCATCGGTTTCAATAACAGCAAACATAGCAGAGGGCGTTACCCGTTATTCTGTCAAAGACAAAGCTCATTTCATTGAGATGGCGTTTGGATCTTTGATGGAGGTATCATCTCTGTTTGAAGTAGCTGAAGAATTGGATTATATAACGAATGAAGACCGCATGAGCATAGATGAACTGATAAAAGAAGACGCCCGTTTATTATCCGGCCTTCAAAACTCCTACAAACCCTCAACAGACTCTAAACAATAAACTTAAAACTATAAACTAACCAACTGACTTTCAACATTAAACATTAAACTATAAACTAATGAACAAAGAGAGTAAAATATACGTGGCTGGTCATCGTGGTATGGTTGGCTCAGCTATTGTTAGAGAATTACAACGTCAAGGATACAATAACTTGGTGTTGCGGACTCACAAGGAACTGGACTTGACCCGTCAGGAGGCGGTGGAGCGGTTCTTTGCCGAGGAGAAGCCTGAGTACGTGTTTCTGGCGGCAGCCAAGGTGGGGGGCATCGTGGCCAACCAATCAGCACTGGCAGATTTCATGTATGACAACATGATTCTGGAGATGAACGTCATCCATGCCGCATGGAAGAACGGCTGCAAGAAGCTGGAGTTCCTCGGCAGCAGCTGCATCTATCCCCGCATGGCTCCGCAGCCCATGCCCGAAAGCTGCCTGCTGACCTCTGAGCTGGAGAAGACCAATGAGGCTTACGCTTTGGCTAAAATCAGCGGTCTGAAATATTGCGAGTACCTCAACCGTCAGTACGGTACCGACTACATCAGCGTGATGCCCACCAACCTCTATGGCCCCAACGACAACTACCATCCCGAGCACAGCCACGTGCTGCCCGCCTTGATACGCCGTTTCCATGAGGCCAAGGAGGCCGGACAGGAGAGCGTCACTTGCTGGGGCGACGGCAGCCCTCTGCGTGAGTTCCTCTATGTGGATGACCTCGCCAACCTCTGCGTGTTCCTGATGAACAATTATAGTGGCAATGAGACCGTGAATGCAGGCACAGGCAAGGAACTGACCATCAAGGAACTGACCGAGCTGGTGGCCAAAGTGGTGGGTTACAAAGGCCGCATCGAGTGGGACACCACGAGACCGAACGGCACACCGAGGAAGCTTCTTGATGTAAGCAAGGCCGCCAAACTGGGCTGGACCTACAAGACCGAGCTGGAAGACGGCATCCGCCTCAGCTATGAGGACTTCCTGAATAACCCGATGAGGGCAGAGAGGTAAATATATAAATTATGTATCTTTGCGCCAAATAATTTCGGCCAGAGTTCCAATAGGGGCTCTGGCCTTTTTTCGTTATTTTCATTTTGCCTGAAGACTTTTGAGGATATTAACGGAATTATCCCTACCTTTGTCCCCTAAATCTTGAAATCCATGAAAAAGGTATTGTTTATTATCGGCTCTTTGAGGGAAAAGTCCTTCAACCGCCAAATGGCCAATGTGGCTAAGGAAATTATCGGCAATCGTGCCATCATTGAAGAACTGGATTACAGCGACTTGCCGTTGCTGAATCAGGATATTGAGCAGCCGGAACCTGTGGCTGTGGCGCGCATACGTAAAGCTGTTGCTGAGGCCGATGCGCTGTGGATCTTCACGCCGGAATATAATTTCAGCTATCCGGGTCACCTGAAGAATCTGCTCGACTGGCTGTCGCGTCCTGTGAAACCGATGGACTATGCCACCCCGACTTGTATCAACGGAAAGCGTGTGGCCATCAGTGGAGCGGGTGGTCAGGCGGCTACTGCCAACTGTCGTGCAAAGCTGACGGAACTTCTTGCTTTTATTAAGGCTGACGTGCTGCCTGAACAGACGGGTGTGGCTGTCCCTGGCGAGGCTTGGGGAACCAACGTGCTCGTCCTCACTGAAGAACAGAAAGCCCAACTGAAGGTGCAGGCCGACGCATTGGTTTGAAAGAATGAACCCTGAAATCCCAGTTGAACGCCATCCGCTGGAGCCGTTTCTTCCAGAGAATGCCAAGCTATTGATGCTAGGAAGCTTTCCACCGCCTCATAAACGCTGGTGCATGGAGTTCTTTTATCCCAACCGCACCAATATGATGTGGGAGATTTTCGGTGAGGTGTTCTACGGCGATAGCCAAAGGTTTGTGGATGCGGAGCATAAGACATTCCGACTTGTGGATATACAAGCGCTTCTCAACGGGAAGGGAATCGCCATCTTCGACACTGCCACAGCTGTGCAGCGACTTTCGGGCAATGCCTCTGATAAAGACCTTCAAATTGTTGAAAAGACGGATATTCCAGCATTGTTGGAGCGTATTCCGATTTGCCACGATATGGTCTGTACGGGACAGAAAAGTTTCTCGGTGTTGACGGAAGACTATGGTGTTGAAGTGCCCAAGATGGGCGAGTATAACGAGTTTGTGATCAATAGCCGAAAGATGCGCCTCTGGCGGATGCCCTCATCGTCGCGGGCCTATCCTATGCCGCTCAAGGAGAAAGCAGCCTTTTATCAACACATGATGGAACAGGTGTTTGGTTAGAACACCAAACCACAAGGAATCGGGAGAAGTCATACTAAATAGTTTACACGTTGCAACACCATCAATAACAGCTTTCTGGAATCAATTCAACAAAGATCTTTTTGAGGGAGTGTGATTCCTAAAAATCAAAAAAGCAGAAAATTTGTTTGTGTATTAATTCATTAATTGTATTTTTGCGCCCAAATAGACTTCTGCCCTATGAGCGAAACGAAAAAGGAAAAACAGAATTTCATATCCAGATTGTCTGGATGGTATTTCAGCAAGAAAGTGCTGCCTTATTGGTGCATCCTCTTGCTCGACACCGTCATCGTCTTCGTCTCATGCGTGAGCTGTTATTGGATGCAGAATCGCACAACGGATCTGCTGCATGGGCATGGCGGAGTGTTTTACACTTCGACACTTTATGCCTTCCTCAGTTGGGTAGGTGCCAGAGTCTTTAGGACCTACACAGGCGTGGTGCGTTACTCGAGTTTGACCGACCTGTTGCGAATCGCCTATGCCAATATGGCTTCATTGGTCCTTGCATTAGCAAGCGAGCTGCTGTTTAAAAAACTTGGGGTACCTAAACTTTGTGCGCTTTCCTTCAGTTCCATTGTGGGGGCGTTTGTGGTGTCCACTATGCTGATGTGGCTGATGCGTATCGCCGTGAGGGCCCTTTTCGAGCAGTTCGAGAAAGCTGAGTCGCAGGCCAAAAGGACAAGGGTGCTTATCTACGGAGCCCTCACGGGTGGAGTAGGTCTGGCCAAAAACATACAGAGCCAAAAGCCCGTGCAGTACGAGCTGTGCGGCTTCATCTCGCACGAGCACCGCATCCGCAACATGGACCTTATGGGTGTGCGAGTCTATAACCCTGACGACGACCTTGCGGCTATCGTGAAGGAACAGCATATCGAGGCTGTGTTGGTGAGTCCCCTGCGCGTGGACGACTTCCGTAAAAACCAGGCGATGCAGGATGTCCTCATCGGGGCTGGATGCAAGATTCTGATGGCCCAGCTGGAAAAAGAAGCCGTTGTTATTGACGGCGAGTTGCAGGCAGGCTCCGAAAAGGATATATCATTGAAGGAGGTGAGCGTCGAAGACCTGCTGCCGCGTCAGCAGATTACCGTCGATTTGGAGTCAGTGGAGGCGATGCTGACCGGAAAGAAAGTGCTGATTACAGGCTCGGCAGGCTCTATCGGTGCCGAGATTGTCCGTCAGGTGGCTTCTTTCCATCCTGCCAAGATGATGCTTATCGACCAAGCCGAGACGCCCCAGCACGACATCCGCCTGATGATGGCCAACGAATTCCCCGATGTGCCTTGCGAGGTGGTGGTGACCAGCATCAGCCGTCGCACTCGTATGGAAAGCGTGTTCAGCACCTTCCGCCCCGACTATGTGTTTCATGCTGCTGCCTACAAGCATGTGCCCATGATGGAAGACAACCCCAGTGAGGCCGTCATGAATAATATCTACGGCACCAAGGTGATTGCCGACATGAGTGTGCAATACGGTGCCAAGAAGTTTGTGATGATTTCTACTGATAAGGCGGTGAACCCTACCAATGTGATGGGTTGCTCGAAACGTATCTGTGAGATTTACGTGCAAAGCCTCGACCGCAAACTGAAACTGGAAGCGCTTAAAGAACAGCAGAAGACAGGTCAGAAAGTGGAATACACTCAGTTTGTAACCACGCGCTTTGGTAATGTATTGGGTTCCAATGGCTCAGTGATACCCATCTTCCGCGAGCAAATCAAGAAAGGCGGTCCAGTGACAGTCACTGACGCACGTATCGTACGTTTCTTCATGCTTATCCCCGAGGCCTGCAAGTTGGTTCTTGAGGCAGGCACCAAAGGCAATGGGGGCGAGATATTCGTCTTCGATATGGGTGAACCCGTGAAAATTGCCGATCTGGCCAAGCGCATGATAGCCTTGTCAGGAGCCAAAAACGTTGAAATCAAGTATACTGGCCTTCGTGAGGGTGAGAAGCTTTACGAGGAGGTTTTGAACGAGCTGGAAGGCACCAAGCCCACCTTCCATGAAAAGATTCGCATCGCTGAGGTGCGTGAGTACGATTACGACAAGGTGAGCGGTGATATTGACGAGCTGGTTGACCTCTCCAAGCAGTTTGACAACATGGCTACGGTCAAGAAGATGAAGGAGATTGTGCCAGAGTATAAGAGCAACAATTCGGTCTACGAAATTTTGGACAAGAAATGAGGGGATAAAAGCCGGATTGAAACCAAAAATTCCGTACTTTTGCAAAAATTTTTATTCTGCCTAAATAGGTGGAATTGTAATGTATTGGTTTTTAGTTCCTTAAAGACTTTTAATGGGACTTAGGAGGCGAAGCTGTGTAATCAATTAAGACTATGAAAATCACCCTTATCGCAGGCGCAAGGCCCAACTTCATGAAGATTGCCCCTGTGATTCATTCCATACAGAAAGCTCAAAAGGAAGGAAAGGACATTAGTTATAGGCTAGTTCACACAGGGCAGCATTATGACAAGAACATGAGCGAAACCTTCTTTGAAGAGCTCAATATTCCCAAGCCCGATATCAATCTGGGTGTGGGCGGAGGAACCCAGGCAGAACAAACTGCCGGCATCATGGTGGCCTTTGAGAAGGACCTGATGGAACATCCTACTGACTTGGTTTTGGTGGTCGGTGACGTCACTTCCACCATGGCCTGTTCCATTGTGGCCAAAAAGCTCTGCACCCGAGTGGCGCATGTGGAGGCTGGCATCCGCAGTTGGGACCTCACCATGCCAGAGGAAATCAACCGTATGGTGACCGACAGCCTGGCTGACCTTTACTTTACCACTTCAGAAGTGGCCAACACCAACCTGAGGAATTTGGGCGCCAAGCCCGAGCAAATCCATTTTGTGGGCAATGTGATGATTGACACCCTGCTGGCTAACATGGACCGCCTTCGCAAACCTGAAATATATGACAGGCTGGCTTTGAAAGAAAGAGGATACCTGATGCTCACCCTGCATCGTCCGGCTAATGTGGATGAGGCTGGGAAGTTGAAGCGCACCATGGATGAAATTGTGAGTAACGTACACGGTTTACCCATCATCTTCCCGATACATCCCCGGACAGCCAAGATATTCAAAGATTTGGGCATCGAAGCCGACAACCTTCATATCGTTGACCCAATGGGGTATCTCGAGTTCAACTATATGGTGAAGCATTGCAAGGCTGTCATCACTGACTCGGGAGGCATTACAGAAGAAACCACCGTCATGGGCATCCCTTGCATCACCTTGCGTGACAACACCGAGCGCCCCGAGACCTGTACCATTGGCACCAACGAATTGATTGGCACCAATCCTGACGCCATCAAGCCCACCTTGGACAAGCTCTTTGCAGGCCAATGGAAGAAAGGCGGCATCCCCGAATTATGGGACGGCAAGTCAGCGGAAAGGATAGTGGGGATATTGATACGCTAATCTTTGACGACACCAATCCCTTTAGTTGGGTGAATAAATAAGACAAAAAAAAGAAAGACTAATCTGTAACACAGAGTCAACTATATCATAAATGAAAGATATTAAGATTGCCGTTATCGGTCTGGGCTACGTGGGGCTGCCGCTTGCCCGTTTATTTAGCACCAAATATGAAACTGTTGGTTTTGATATGAACCAATCTCGTGTTGATGCTTTGATGACTGGCCATGATGCAACTCTTGAAGTGGCAGACGACCTTCTTCAAGATGCAATAAAGAATCATGGCTTCAAATGTACCACAAACTTGGATGAAATCCGAAAATGTAACTTTTATGTGGTGGCTGTTCCCACTCCGGTTGACGAAAACAACCGTCCTGACCTCAAGCCCCTTTGGGGCGCCTCTGAGACTGTGGGCAAGGTTATCAGTAAGGGTGACGTGGTCGTGTATGAAAGCACAGTTTATCCAGGTGTAACAGAGGAGGAATGCTTACCTGTGGTAGAAAAAGTTAGCGGCCTTAAGTATAATGTTGATTTTTATGCTGGTTACAGCCCGGAGCGCATCAACCCTGGAGACAAGCAACATACCGTCGAAAAAATCAAGAAGGTGACATCCGGTTCTACGCCTGAGATTGCCGACTTGGTTGATGATGTCTATAATAGTGTTCTCGTCAATGGCACCCACAAGGCTCCGAGCATTAAGGTTGCCGAGGCAAGTAAGATTATCGAGAATAGCCAGCGTGATGTCAACATCGCTTTCATGAACGAATTGGCCAAGATTTTCAATGCCATGGGCATCGACACGCACGATGTTATTGAGGCAGCTTCCAGCAAGTGGAACTTTATCAAGTTGAGCCCCGGACTTGTCGGTGGCCATTGCATCAGCGTTGACCCATATTACCTCATCCAAAAGGCGCAGGTGTATGGCGTATTGCCTAGAGTAATGAGCAATGCCCGTCGTCTCAATGATGGCATGGGAGCCTACGTGGCCAACCAGACCATCAAGTACATGAACAAGAAAGGCGTGATGGTGAAGGACGCGAAGATACTGGTTTTGGGTATCACCTTCAAAGAGAATTGCCCAGACATTCGTAATACTAAAGTGGTGGACATCTATCACACCTTGCAGGAATACACCACAAACATTACTGTTTACGACCCCTGGGCCGATGTGGATCATGTGCAGCACGAATACGGTGTGGCCATTACCAATAAACTCCCTAAGGAACAATACGATGCCGTGATTCTCGCAGTTGCGCATAAGGAGTTTCTCGACATGGATGTGAAATCCTTAGCTAAGCCAAATAGTGTCATCTATGATGTGAAAGGCGTTTTGCCACGAGAGGTTGTTGACGGTCGTTTGTAATAAACTATAGTGATGAAAAAAGAACAATTATAAAAAACATAATGAAAGGAATAGTATTAGCCGGAGGCTCCGGCACAAGATTGTACCCAATCACAAAAGGGGTCAGTAAACAATTATTGCCTATCTATGATAAGCCAATGGTATATTATCCTATCAGTGCTTTAATGCTGGCGGGTATTAGAGATATTCTTGTTATCTCTACACCATACGACCTACCGGGCTTTAAACGTCTTTTAGGCGACGGCTCTGATTATGGCGTGCATTTTGAATACGCTGAGCAACCAAGTCCAGACGGTCTCGCACAGGCTTTCATTATTGGAGAAAAGTTTATCGGTAATGATAGTGCATGTCTAGTGTTGGGTGATAATATTTTTTACGGTTCAGGCTTTACCAAACTACTTCGCAATGCCGTGAAAGATGCTGAAGAGAACAAGAAGGCTACAGTGTTTGGGTATTGGGTTTCTGACCCAGAGCGTTACGGCGTAGCTGAGTTTGATAAGCAAGGCAATTGCCTAAGTATCGAAGAAAAACCCAAAGAGCCTAAGAGTAATTACGCCGTAGTTGGACTCTATTTCTATCCCAATAAGGTGGTGAATGTGGCCAAAACCATCAAACCGTCTGCCCGTGGTGAGTTGGAAATCACCACGGTGAACCAAGAGTTTCTGAAAGACGGTGAGTTAAAGGTACAAGTGTTTGGTCGTGGCTTTGCTTGGCTAGATACTGGCACACATGACAGTTTGAGCGAAGCTTCCACATTTGTGGAGGTAATCGAAAAACGCCAGGGTTTGAAAATAGCTTGCCTTGAAGGCATAGCGTATCGCAATGGCTGGATTACAGAAGAGAAGATTCGCGAGTTGGCACAACCGATGCTTAAGAACCAGTACGGACAATATCTGTTGAGAGTGATTGACGAGATGAAGGAAGAGGTGAACAGCGGGACACTCTCAAATCTTTATTTAATGAAATAATGGCTACAATAAACGAAGTTAGGATCATCGAACTCCCCAAATTCCTCGATGCACGTGGCAATCTTTCCTTTGCGGAGCAAAACAAGCATATTCCGTTCGAGATAAAACGCACTTATTGGATATACGATGTTCCTGGCGGTGAGGAACGAGGTGGCCATGCTTTCAAAAACAACCAGGAGGTTATCATAGCCTTGTCGGGTGCGTTCAATGTGGTTGTGGACGACGGTATAAACAAGAAAACTTTCACGCTTAATCGCTCCTACTATGGCCTTTATGTGCCCCAAGGCCTTTGGCGTGAAATGAATAATTTTTCTACCAACTCGTTCGCCTTGGAATTTGGATCTTGTCACTACGATAAGGAAGATTATATCCGTGACTATGATGAGTTCCTAAAGTTGAAAAAAGATGGAAAAATATAATGTTTTTGATTGCTCAATTGTTGAGCTTGACCGTCACCATAGTGATCGCAAGGGAAATTTGACGGTGGTTGAGAACGGTCAAACCTTGCCTTTCGATGTAAAGCGGGTTTACTATCTTTACGACGTACCAAGTGGTGCAAACCGAGGTTCTCATGCCCATAAAGAGTTGGAGCAACTCATCATAGCCGCCTCAGGATCTTTTACTGTTACCCTCGATGACGGCAAATGCAAACGCAGTTTCTTCTTGAACCGACCCTATCAAGGTCTATATGTAAAACCAGGCATGTGGCGTGATTTGGAGGACTTTTCCTCGGGTTCCGTCTGTATGGTGTTGGCCAGTGAGGTTTACCAAGCCGAAGATTATATTCGGGATTACCAAGAGTTTTTGAAGTTTAGAGAAGATGAAAGAACTAAATAAACCGCTTATTATCATTGGCGGCACAGGTCATGGATGTGTTATTGAAGCCTGTATAAAGGATAATCGCAAGAGATTCAACGATGAAGAGTGGGATTTAAAAGGGTTCTGCAACGATTTTGATTCCGAAGTAGATGGATATCCCGTATTAGGCAAGCTTTCAGATATTCCCAAACTGGTGAACGAAGGATACTATTTTATTTGGGGAATTCATTTGATAGCAAGAAATTATAAGACCAAGGAATTATACGACAGTTTGCAGATTCCAAAAGAAAGATGGGCAACGGTTATTCATCGTTCGGCTTTTATTGACGATTCTGTCGTTATCGAACCAGGCTGTTTTATTATGTATAATGCATACATTGCGCCTCGTGCGCATATTGGAGCATGCACAATGATAAAAGCCAATACCAATATTGGTCATGATGTAACTATTGGAGCATTAAGCCATATCGCCATGGGATCAATTATTGTTTCTTGTGTCAATATTGGCTATTGCTCTGACGTTGCTGTTGGGGCTACTGTACTGGCACATACCAATATTGGAGATTTTGCAATGATTAGTGCAGGGGGACTTGCCACGCATGATATTCCAGACGGCGAGATTTGGGCAGGATGTCCAGCAAGGTTTATGAAAACAATGAGTAAAGAATAAGAATATGATACCATTCCTTTCATTAAAAAATGTTACTGCCTTACATGGCGATGAAATTAACGAGGCGGTAAGCCGTGTTGTAAATAGCGGTTGGTATTTACAAGGTAAAGAAAACGAAAAGTTTGAGGCAGATTATTCACGTTTTATCGGGACAAAACACACAATAGGCTGCGCAAACGGTTTGGATGCCTTGATTTGGATTTTCCGTGCCTATATCGAGTTGGGCGTGATGCAGCCTGGCGACGAGGTGATTGTTCCGGCCAATACCTATATTGCCACCATCCTTTCCATCACTGAGAATGGACTGAAGCCCGTTTTGGTTGAGCCTAAGTTGAACACATTGGAAATAGACGATGACCTTATTGAAAAGGCCATCACCCCCAAGACCAAAGCTATCTGTATTGTTCATCTCTATGGCCGCAATGCCTATACCGACAAGATTGGTGCATTGTGCAAGAAGTACAACCTGAAGCTTGTTGAGGATAATGCACAAGCACATGGTTGCAAGCATACCGATGGCTGCATTACTGGATCGATAGGCGATGCTGCTGGGCATTCTTTCTATCCGGGCAAGAACCTCGGTGCTTTGGGTGATGGTGGCGCTGTAACCACAAGCGATGATGAATTAGCCGAGGCAGTACGCACTTTGGCTAACTATGGCTCACAGAAAAAATATGTGTTCAAATACACAGGCCGCAACAGTCGTTTGGATGAAATACAGGCTGCGGTGTTGGATGTGAAGTTGAAATATTTGGTTGAAGACAACGCACACCGAAAAATGGTGGCCAACTATTATTATGACTATCTCAGTAACCCTCTTGTTACTTTGCCAGATAGATTGCCCGATGCACAAAACGTGTATCACCTCTTCCCCGTCCTTTGTGAAAAGCGTGACGAACTCCATGATTATTTAGAGAAAAATGGTGTTGGCACCATCATCCATTATCCTATACCCCCGCACAAGCAGGAGTGTTACAAAGGATGGAATAGGATGAGCTTACTCATTACGGAATATATTGCCGAACACGAGTTGAGCTTACCTATTGGACCAAGCATTACCATTGAAGAAGTGAAGCAAGTGGTCGATCTGATCAATAAATTCTGAAACATTGGCTGAAACAACAAAAAACCGTAATTCTTACGGTGGTATCTTCAAGGCCATCGCTTTGTTCGGTGGAGTTAAGTTGATAAACATCCTTATCTCTATTCTCCGATCGAAAGCGATAGCTATTTTGATTGGTCCCACAGGTATGGGCATCAGCAACTTGCTGAAATCAACAACAGATACCGTGAACCGTTTTACGGGATGTGGCTTACACACCAGTGCCGTTCGTGATGTGGCAAAGTCGTATCACGAACAAGACCAGAATAAAATCAATGTCACCCTCACTACTGTAAGAGGTTTGGTATGGGCCACAGGCTTGTTGGGAGCCTTTTTGGTGCTGGTTTTTGCGGGTCCATTAAGCCAGTTTGCGTTTGGAAACAGGGAATATACCTCTGCCTTCAGGATATTGTCCATTATGTTGGTATTCATGCAGATTAACATCGGACAGATTGCGCTCATGCAAGGCACGTTCCATTACAAGGACATGGCCAAAGCGAACCTGATAGGGCACATATTGAGCCTTGTGTTGACCTTGCCTTTATATTATTTCTTCAGGGAAAAAGGTATTGTTCCGGCTTTGCTCATCGCATCACTGATAACTTTGATTTTGTCCACTATTTATTCAAGAAAGATACATTATGAAAAAGTAAAGCTTTCCATAAAGGAATATTGGAAAAATGGGAAAGACATGTTGACGGTTGGGTTTGTGATTGCTTTGGGCGGCTTGATTAGCAATGCATCTTCCTATTTGATGAATGTCATCATTTCGCGTTTGCAGTCGGTGGAAGCAGTGGGATTGTATTCGGCGGCCATTACCATTGCCAATTCATACGTGTTCCTCATTTTGTCGGCAATGACTACGGATTATGTCCCGCGTTTGTCTGCTATCAATGGTAATAATGAAGAACAAGTGAAAACCATCAACAAGCAGATGGAGATGGTCGTGTTATTATTGATGCCTTTGTTGGTTGCTTTCATCGTTTTTGCCAAGGAAGCTATATGGATTTTATATTCTCCGAAGTTCTATGCCGTAACCCACATGCTGGAGTTTTTGATGTTTGGCATGTTGTTCAGGGCTATCAGCTGGTGCCTTTCCTACGCATTCATTGCCCGTGGTGATTCCAAGATATTCCTTACCAACGAAATCATCATCTTTTTTATCTCTCTCTCCTGCAAGTTTGTGGGATTCTATTATTTCGGTTTCACAGGTATAGGTGTTTCCATCATTGTAGTTTATCTAATCTACACCACGATTATGGCTATTGTAGCAAAGAGGCATTATGGTTTTTCATTTGATAATGGCTTTATCAAATTGGCATTGACCAGCACAGTCATTTGTTTTGCGGCTTTGATGGTATCATATTTTGGCAAGATTCATTGGTGGAAATACGCAATCGGCTCGGCAATGTTATTTGTAGCTGTATATTATTCCTATAAGGAATTGGATCAGCGGATGAACATAAAAGCAGCTTTCTCCAAGTTACTCAAAAAGAAAGGCAAAAAGGACAAAGAATCATGAAAAGAAGTTGGAATCGCGCCTTAAATAAATTACAGGAGATTGTTACCTCATCTCACCGTTTGGCTCCTGCTATGCGTTTTGAAGACTATGCCAAACAGTATGATAAAGATAGCTATCACCTCATCGAAACCAATAGGGAAACGGTGGTTATGTCAACTTGTTATTTTGGTGAAGATGCAATTCCAACAGAACGATTTGTCTTACCCGATGCCTATTGGGCCTCTCTGCATCATGGGAAAGTAATAGGAGGGTCAAGTGTAGTCATTACTTCCGACTGCAAAATGCTGTACGACTTGCTGGTCAATTGCGATCTTTATGATGCCAACATAACGGACAACGGTTTGTTTATGCTCTTTGGAAAGCCACACAATATCGGCAAACGGTATTTTTATAACTACATAGAATTACCTGATAATTACATTGAGAAAGGCATCTGTTTGGCTTCCAACATGTCGAACAATTATTATCATTTTATGTTTCAGGTGGCGGCTAAGTTCTATTACATCGATTTAGTTGGCTTCGACAGAAGCATACCGTTATTGGTAGATGAACAGGTGCTGAGCATCCCACAGATGAAAGAAGTGATTGTGAAATTGAACAAAGGCGTACGCAAAATCATTCCTTTACGATCAAGGGTGTTGTATGAAGTCGGGGATTTATACTGCATTTCTGACCCTAACGTAGTCGTCCCGAACAGAAAGAAGATTTCGTACGACCGTTCTCATGCATTTGCGTTCGACAAGAAGGCATTGGATTACCTTAGGACGCGGATAATGGATACAACAGCTAAAGATAATTTACCGTTTGCCAAACGGGTCTTTTTATCTAGAAAAGATTGCAAACGACGTAATGTTAACGAGAACGAGCTCAAGCCTATCCTTGAAAAATATGGTTTTGAATTCGTCTATTCTGGTGAAATGGATATTGCCTCCCAAGCCTGCCTGTTCCATCAAGCAGAGCATATTATAGGTCCGTCTGGGGCGGCTTTTACCAATTTGTTGTTTTGTTCAAAAGGGTGCCAAGTCTTGTTGTTTGTGTCGCATCATCATAATACAACATGCTATTCTTCCTTGGCTGCTCCATTGGAAGTCAGCACCATGTTCCTTGCTGGAAACGGCAATACAACAAAACTGCATTCCAAGTTTTATAAGATTAGTCCCAAATTATTGGAACAGTATCTCCAAAGCATGTTCGGATAATAAAATTTACTTACATTTGTTTTATGGAGGATAAACGAGTAGAAATTACCACAATCTTAGGATGGATAATGGGCATTTTGGTCTTTTTGAGGACGATGCCCGTTTATCTATGGACGGTTGAAAATACCATTCGCCCGATTTGTACCGTCTTAGTGATGTTGATTTGTGTGACTAATATATCGAAAGACAGGGGAACGCCATGGATTTTTCTTTGCATAGCTGCCTCATATATTTGGGCTGTAGTCTTTGTTGACCATTCTGGAATAATTACTTTGTTGAATTTCATGACTTTTGCCATTATCCCAATCACAAGAAAAGAGTTGGTTCTAAAGGCGTATAAGTCATATCGTTTGATTTTGATAGTTGTTTTTACTTTGTCAATAATAGTTTACATCCTCTGGCGATTCGGATTAGCGGGTTATGGCGAAATCATCGATCCTTTGAACAGTGTTAAAACCCACAAATACCTCAAATATCCATTTTTGGTGACTTCTTTCGACGAAGATGCCAAACGATTCCGTGCTCTTTTCGATGAACCAGGTGTAGTGGGAACAATATGTGGTTTGATTTTGGTTTCTGAGCAAATGAACTTGAAGAAGCCTGGAAACTGGGTGTTCTTAACGGCAGGAGCGTTATCATTATCGTTTTATTTCTATGTGGCCATAATAGTAGGTTTTGTGCTTTTCTCGACAAAACTGAGATTCCGTTGGTTGATTGTCCCTGTTTTTGCCGCTGCATTAGTGGTAAGTTATAATAATTCATTTATGTATAATACAGTATGGAGTCGTTTTGAATGGGATGCTGATGAGGGTTGGTTTGTTGGCGACAATCGTAATGCGGATGACCTCTCGGCACATTATGAGTCTATTAAAGGAACGAAAGCATTTTTTACAGGAGAAGGCTCTGCCGTGGCGAAAGAGTATAATAATTCATCGTCGTTGAACTTGATTATTGTCAAGCATGGTTTTATTTTTGTGTTTCTTAATTTGATGGGATTTGCTATACTTTCATTCCGTGAGATTCAAAACAAAATACTTTGGATATCGTTTTTTGTGTTCTTTGTTCTGACACTCTACCAGCGGCCTGGTTTTTATGGTGTGTACTCTATTTCGCTTTATACGATGACCATTTACAATTTCGGTATGAATGCTGAAAAACTAAATGACAAGTTGGAGATGGAAAAGATGACTAGAGAAGAAAAACGAAAGAAACACCGTTTGAAAAGAAAAAAGCGATTCCAACTTCGGGCCGCATGAGTTTCGATGATCCTCCGGTAATACCATCCCTTAAACATAAATTCAAATCATGTTACCTGACATTCCGCGTATTTCAGTCTTAATGATTACCTACAAGCAAGAGAATCTGGTGGGAAGAGCCTTGGATTCCTTGCTTTCGCAGAAAGACTATATTTATGAGATTTGCATCAACGACGATTGTTCGCCCGATGGTACCTGGGAAGTGCTGCAACGCTATGCACAACAATATCCTGATTTGATAAAGCCCGTACGCAACGAACAAAATTTAGGTATTTTTGAGAACATAGAAGCCACATGGAAGCGTCCCACGGGTGATATCATCTATCGACTTGCCGGCGATGACGAATGCGGACAGGATTATTTTCAACAAATAATTGAGTTCATCAAAGAAAAACACATTGACTATAAGGACGAGTTGTTTTGCATCTATGGAGATTACAAAGAAATAGAGCCAGATGGAAGTTTTATAATTTACAAAAATGCGCTTATTAAGAAACACGATGGTGTGAAACTCTATGGTCGCAAATTATTGAGTAATCGAAGTGCTTGTTATTCTAAAAAAGTATTGGATAGATTTGAAAAAGTGAGCCAAGGTCGATCTTATAATGCTGAAATAGTACAGGAAATTCAAGTGCAGGTATTTACTAATACGAATTATTATATACCTGTGGTTGGTAATATATATTATGCAGGTATTGGAATCAGTAAGAAGATGAATAAAAAGGAATATGAGGAGAGAATTGTACAGGGATATCAGCGAAAGATTGTTTTTTTGGAGCAACACGGAATTCATATTGATAAAAAAGACCAAGCGTTTTCAAAATTTATGAAAGCATATAGAACTGGCGATAAAAAGAAAGCACTTCGTTATTATTTTTCTAGTATAGATTTGTCATTGGGCCTTTATGGTTTTCAACTTGACCGTATTTTATTTGTTCTTAAGAAGAAGTTTCGAAAAAAGAGTCAATAGTATTGTGTTTTGCAATAAAGATATTCAATATGATTTCTCGATATATAAAAACATATAAGAGTGTATGAACAAAACAATTAGTAATATAGATTTGAAGGACAGAAGTTTTAATTCTCAACGATATCATTTAATAAACAAATTAAGGACTTCTTTATTTGGAAACTTGAGGATTTATCATTTTTTCCGATACATAGCCAAAAAAAAGAAACTTGATCATACAATTGATTATTTTGTCGGTAAAGATATTAGTTCAAAACGCAGAAAAGAATTGAAAAAACTAATGAAAAACGCAATGATTAATTATCATTGGGAATTCGATGAGTTTTTCTTGTTTGATTTTGAACACTCAAGTGAGAAAGAAAAAAAACAGTTTGTTCCCGAGTTTGAAAAAAATGTTTTCTGTGATCAAATAAATGATTCTCAACAAGCAGATTTGTTTCTTGACAAATGGACGACATATTGTTATTTTAAAGACTATTTCAAACGTGATGTGCTTAACATCAGATCACTTGATGACTTAGATCAAGATGATTTTAAAACCTTTATTGAAAACCATAAAGAGTTTATCCTAAAACCGGTTTTTGCAGCTCGTGGACATGGTATTAGAATTGTTAGAACTACTGGGTATAGTGATGCAAAAAGCCAACTTAAAACTATTTTCAACTCTGGATTGACGGCTTTTGTTTTAGAGGAATTGATTATACAAGAGCAAACAATGGCTGCGTTCCACCCTTCTTCTGTAAACACTCTTAGGATAGCGACTCTCAGACTCAACGATAGAGTTGAGATTATACATCCACGAATTAGATTAGGTAGAGGAGATGCCGTTGTAGACAATGCTGGTTCAGGCGGAATAATTGGCAATATTGATTTAAAAACAGGACAAGTATATGCCGCATGTGATAAGAAAGGAATAAAATATGATTTACATCCAGACACAGGATTAAAAATTGTTGGATTCAAGATACCTCGTTTTGAGGAGGCCTTAGAATTGGTCAAGCAATTATCAAATGTATTACCAAAAGTAAAATACGTTGGTTGGGATGTGGCACTTCGGGACGATGGCTGGGTAATGATAGAAGGAAATGATAAAGGACAATTAGGATTCCAATACCCCAACCATGAAGGTTTTGCTGATGAGTTGGAAAAGTATAGAAAAGAATTATTAAGGCATTAGAAACTGTTTATGTATTGATAAAAAGTGATTGTTATTTTATAGAAGATGGTTGTATTCCCCTGATGTAACCTTCAAAGATTTTAATGGTCTAATATCTAGTTGTGATTGTATAGTCAAACCAGATAATGAGAAGTGTGGGAGTGGCATTCAAAAGGTTTCTTTATCACAAAAAACTGTAATTGAACTGTATGAATGGTGTGTGAAAAACAAGATGTTGGTGGAACAATATTTGGAGCAATGTGACGAAATAAAAGTTTTTCATCCTAAAAGTTTGAACACCATCAGAATTGTAACAGTTGGAAATAAAGACAAAGCAGAAGTATTTGGCGCGATAATTAGAGTTGGTGTTGGGGAAAGCATTGTAGATAATGCACATGCAGGAGGTTTGTATGCTCAAATTAATATTAAGAACGGTATTATTGAAAGCGATGGCATAGATGTTCAGGGCAATAAATATGACCGTCATCCTGATAGCAAAATTATGTTTAAGGGATATCAAATACCGATGTGGAATTCGATTGTAGAGACTTGTTGCGAGGCGGCAAAAATTATTGGTAACACATTAACTGGATGGGATGTAGTCATCAACAGCCAAAGAGAAATAGAGTTTGTAGAAGGAAACCTTATGCCTGGTTTTGACGTGATGCAATCTCCTTTACAAATTGGGTATAAAAAGAAATTGTATTCGTTAATTAAGGAATATAGTGGTATTGAAATGAAATGACGGAAAAGAAATGGTTATTTCTAACTTGTAATACTAGGAAAATCACCATGGTGAAAGAGTTTTACAATAAATTCTCCGAGGGCATGAAACAAATCGTTTTTCGAGGTAACTATAATTACCTCAAAGTGATTTAAAACAAACTTTTGTTTATTATAAAATCATGGGTTTATTTGGTAAAATTCGTTCATTCAAGCATTGCATGATGCCGTCAAAGAGCGATTTTGGCTCAATAGGAAAAAACTCCAAGGTTGGTTTTCCTGTATATATATCTTCAGTGAAAACCGTACATTTGGAAGACAATACGGTGTTGCGTGGTGGATTAAGCATACAAAACAATAAGACAGAGCATGTATATATCAAGAAATATACAGTCATTAGTATGAATGTAACCATCGTCACCAATAATCATCGTAGTACGGTCGGAATTCCTCAATGTTTATTAGGTGCTTCACATATTAATGATACATCGCGTGATATTACTATAGGAGAAGATGTTTGGGTGGGTGCCAACGCTACAATCCTTTCAGACGGCGACCTTGGCCGTGGCTGTATTGTGGGTGCTTGCAGTACGGTGACTAAGCCAGTGCCACCATACGCTTTGGTGGTTGGTTCCCCGGCCAAAATTGTTGGAGTGAAGTTCTCCATAGATCAAATATTGGAGCATGAAAAAGCTTTGTATCCAGAAAAAGAAAGATTCAGCCGTGAATATTTGGAGGAATTGTTTGCCAAGTATTATGAGGGCATGAAAGTGTTCGGTGTGCAGACAGAATTGACTGAAGAAGACTTGAAGAAGCTGGAAAAAGCCAAAAGAAAAAGAAAATATATTGAACCCGAACTTTAGATTTAAGAACAAAAAAAAATCAGAAAATGAAATACTACACCATGCCAGAAACGCGCGCGTTTCTTGAAAGTATAGGGATGCCTGGCGGCGACCTTTATGACTTGCCAACTTCTGAAAAACGCTTTCCCGATGGAGGGCAGTACCGTTTCGAGGTTCCCGGCATCCAAGGCCCTGGCCCGATGAAGGCCTTGCTTGAGGCTTTGGATGAATACGGCATACAGATCCACCGAGTGACTCAGACCAAGGGTATCATGTTTCTCACGGACGAAGACATTTCCAAAATGGTAGAATATGCCACAAAATGGAACGTACAACTGGTTTTGGCCTGCGGTCCACGTGCCACTACCGACACATCTGCTTCGGTGAAGACAGAGGAAGGCCAGCGTATGGGCTATCGTCTGCGTGGCGAGGAACAGATTGTCCGTGGCATAGAGGAAATTCGTCGTGGTGCCCGCTTGGGCGTTCGAGGTTTCTTGGTCTATGACGAGGGTCTGCTTTGGGCTTTGAACGAAGCCCGTAAGAAAGGTTTCATTCCTGCCGATTGCCATTTCAAGGTCTCAGCCCACTCGGGTCATGGCAACCCTTGTTCGGCTCATCTGTTGGAGACATTGGGTGCCAATTCCATCAACCCGGTTCGTGATATTCAGGTGCAGATGTTGGCCGCCATGCGTGCCGCCATCAACATTCCGATTGACCTACACACCGAGAACCCCAAATCAAGCGGTGGCTTCATCCGCCACTATGAGGTACCTGACTTTATTCGTGTGGCTGCACCAGTTTATTTGAAAACTGGAGGCTCTGTGGCGGCCAACCACAGTTATGATACCACAGAAAAAGAAGCCCGCCAGCGTGCAAAACAAGTCAGCTTGGTAAAGAGAGTGATTGATACATACTATCCTGAAGCCATTGTTTCACCAAAATAAGGTATGAAGCACCATCAATATAATCCCAATTACAGTTTTGTCAAAAAACCTATTGATTTTGACAAATATTCGGGTAGAGACTTGTTGCAGTATTGCCTTGGGGCTACCATGTATATGCCTGGCACCAAGGATTTTGCCAGGGCTATTGTTGAAAAAAGATATCCTGGATTGACATCCATGGTGATGTGTTTTGAAGATGCTTGCAAGGAGGAGGATGTACCAGTTGCTGAATTGAACTGTATCCATGTCCTTGAGACCCTGAAGCAGGAAGTTGAGGCAGGCATATTGAAATACGAAGACATCCCGCTGATTTTCTTCCGTGTCCGCAACGTGGAGCAATTCAAGCATTTTGCCACCTTGCTCAAACCCGAACATATTAAATACATTACTGGTTTCAATTTCCCAAAGTTCAACAGCCTCAATGCGGCAGCATATATGGATCACCTCGTAGACCTTAACCATCAGTTTGGCGAGGTTGTTTATGGTATGCCCATCATCGAGGATGCCAGGGTGGCCTATAAAGAATCGAGGCTTGATGAACTGATTGCCATCAAGCGTGTTTTGGACCAGAACAAGGAATTGGTGCTCAATATCCGCGTGGGCGGGACCGATTTTTCCTCTTGCTTTGGGGTGCGTCGAGGTATCAACTATACCATTTACGACATCATGACCGTGAGCAATTGTCTGATGGACATCTTGAATGTCTTTACGCGCAATAACGACTACACGGTTTCGGGGCCAGTTTGGGAGTATTTCAAGGTCAACAAATCGATGAAAGACCTGAAAGAATTGCCATCGGTTGACCTGCAGCAAACCATCTTGAAGCGGAAAGCCATCGTGAATGATGCTGTTGACGGATTGATGCGTGAGTTGATGCTTGACCAGGCCAATGGCTTCATGGGCAAGACTTGCATCCATCCTTCACACTTGAACTATATCAACGGCATGTTGGCGGTGACCAAGGACGAGTATGATGATGCTTACCAGATCATGCACACTTCGGGCGGAGTTATAAAAGGTACTAAGGGAATGAATGAGATTGGTCCACACAAAAATTGGGCTAAAAAGATTTTGATGCGTGCCCAAGCATACGGTGTGATTGAGAATGACGCAGAATACATTAATTTATTTGGAGTATTGTAAGTTGCAATGACAACAGAGGCCCTCAATAATAAAAGCAGGATTGAATATATGGATCTTGCCAAAGGTATCTGTATCATTATGGTGGTGCTGTTTCATGTGGCAAAATACTATGATACAGCCCTGCTTGTGAATAGGTTCTTTAAGCTGATTAGGATGCCGCTTTATTTCTTCCTTTCAGGTTTCTTTTTCAAGTCATACAGTGGCCTTTTTAACTTTCTGAAGCGCAAGACCAACAAACTTCTTATTCCTTTCATATTTTGGTATTTGTTTTCTGTCGGGTTTTATTTGTTGATGTTTCATGTGTTTGGGTTGACATTCAAGTATGATATTAGTTTTGAATTCAAGAATATGATAACTGCGTTCTGGGTCAAGGAAGATTTCCCCAATGCACCAATATGGTTTTTGCTTTGCCTGTTTTATGTCAATTTGTTATTCTATTGTGTTTATCTGCTTTCAAAGAATAAAGAGAATAACCTGTTGATGGTTTTCCTTTTATCGATGTTATGTGGTGGTGTGGGTATTCTTCTTTGGCGACTAAAAATCAATCTCCCTGCATTCCTTGATTCGGCATTCACTTCTGTACCTTTCTTTTGCTTTGGATACTTGGTAAAAAACACCAAAATACTTGAACAGGACAAGTATGACCGATACTTGCTGCTGATTTCGGCTGTACTTATTGTTATTATAGGTTTCATAGCCTTAATTACCGGGAAAGGATACTCTTTGAAATTCAACACATTCTCTTGGCAATCTGCATTAATCGCATATCCGTGTGGTTTTCTTGGTACCATGGCGGTTATCTTTTTCTCAAAGAAAGTGAATCGGATTCCTGTAGTGTCGAGGTATGGCCGTTATTCCATAATGATTTTAGTGACACATTCCATTCTCATACAGTTATACGGTCATTTGCTGAACCATATTGGAATCAAGGGTTCGATTGCTTTGTGGTTGAATTTGTTAATAACGCTTTTGTCTTATCTTGTGCTAATTCCGTTGATGAAGCGGTTTATGCCTCATGTAACAGCGCAGAAAGACGTTATAAAAGTTTAGAACATGATCATAGAACTCACAACACCGCTAAGCGAAGAAGTCATCAGTCGTCTGAAAGTAGGCGACGTGGTGACCATGAGCGGGTATATCTATACTGGCCGCGATGCGGTACTTCCCAAGATTGTGAAGGCTGCTGAAAACGGCACTTTACCTGACCTAGGCATCGATTTGAAAGGTTCGGTGATATTTCATACAGCTGTAAGTCCGGCAGGTGTGGGCCCTACCTCCAGCAACAAAGTGGAGATTGAGAGCACGTTTGATCCGTTATCGAAAGCGGGAGTGAAGATGCACCTCGGCAAGGGTGCTATTTCAAAAGAGACCGTTACTGCGTTGGCAAGAAACAATGCAGTCTTTGCCATTATTCCGCCTGTGACTGCTTTGTTAGGCAGTCGGACATTGGAACAGGAAATCGTAGCCTTTCCCGAATTGGGTATGGAGGCATTCAATAGGTTGAAAGTTGTTAAGTATCAAGCCATCATCGCTGCAGCAAAAGGAGAAAGCATTTATGACTAGTATTAAAGAGAAAGTAGCTGATTGCTTAGTTCGAGCGGGTTCCACCTTCCGTGAAGACCAAAAGGAAGCGTATCGTAAGGCGATTGCCGACGAAGACAACAGCAATGCTTGCTGGGTGATGCGGCAGGTGTTAGACAATGCTTTAGTTGCCGAAGAAAGAAGGAGTCCTTTGTGTGACGACACGGGCATTCCGCATCTCTTCCTTGAGGTGGGACCAAAGCGTAGTGTTACGGGCGAACTGTTAGAAGAGATAAAAGAAGGTATCGCACTTGGGTTGCGACAGCTGCCCGGACGGCCCATGGCCATCAAGGGCGACGACTATGCCCGCATAAACCAAAGCGGTGGCCTGGACGAAGACAGTGGTGCATTGGCTCCGTCGCCCATCATCATCAAACCTGTGGATGAAGATGTGCTTCGACTCACCGTGCTGATGCTTGGCGGAGGGCCTGCCATTCGTGGCATCACCCAGCGTATTTTCCATAAACACAGTGTGGATGTGGTGATTGACGAGATTGTCAACCGAGCCATCCCTGCTGTCAGCCAGTTGGGGTGTTCTCCTTGTGTATTGGCCGTAGGCATAGGCCGAAGCCAGTTCGAGGCCACTTCCATGATGATGGAAGCTATGGCCAAAGGCAATTTCAACGAGCAGAGCGACTTTGAAAAGCGCATCACCAACAAAGTAAATGAAGCAAATATCGGCCCTCTCGGATTAGGAGGCAAGCATAGCGTTTTGGCCACTTTTGCCAAGGTGGGTCCGCAGCGTGCCAGCGGAGTTCGCATAGTGGCCCTGCGCCCCTGCTGCTGTTTTGAACCAAGAAGGGCTTGCGTGTTGTTTTAAAAACAAGAATAGATATGGATGCAAAATTATTGGTGAAACTAAAAAGTAAATATTTTTCGTTACCTGTTTTTTTGAGAAAGGCAATAAGAGACATCATGTATCAGCGTGACATTAATGCTGCATTGAAGCAGTTCCTTTTAAAGGAGGAATTGAATAATAGTAAGCTGCGTCGTGAAATTGTGAATGATATAAAGCATTGTCGTAAATTATATAAAACCAAACCAGTTGAGTATTTCCTTTTTGGGTTTCGTAACCTTACTCATGAACAGAGAAATGAGTTTTTACCAGATATTGTAAAGGATGCTGTGCTAAATCGTGTGGTTGGAATGGAAGTTATGAATCGTGAAATGAAGAACAAATATAACTTCTATAAGCTATTGGGACAGTACTTCAAACGAGAAGTCATGTTAATACCAATTGGTGGTGGTAATAAAGATGATTTTAAGGAATTTGCCAAAAAACACAATGACTTGTTCATAAAATGTAATGTTTTAAGCAAGGGACGTGGGGCGGGTTTATATCATATTGAAACAGAACAGGAAATAAATGCTTTATATGAAAAGTTGGTGAAAAGTTCGATAGAATGGATTGTTGAGGAGAAAATTAATCAGGTGCCGGAAATGGCGCAATGGAATAAGAGCTCTGTTAACACAGTTAGGCTTCCCGCTGTGTTGAACAATGGGAAATTCACTGTGATGACCTCTATTTTCAGAACAGGACGAGAAGGTTCTACAGTAGATAATGCTGGTCAAGGTGGCGTTTTTGCGTGTGTGGACCCATCAAGCGGAATCCTTACTACTGACGGGATTGACGAGAGAGCTGTTTATTATGAAAAGCACCCTGATTCTGGCCTTGTTTATAAAGGTTGGCAAATACCTTGTTGGCAGGACTTACTGGCTTTTGCCGAAGAAATTCACAGTAAGATTCCACATCATAAATATGTAGGCTGGGACTTTGCGCTTACTGAAAAAGGTTGGGTTCTTATCGAAGGTAATTGGGGACAGTTTGGAACCCAGTATAATGATCATGTAGGATTGAAAAAACAGTTCTTTGAATTGTTAGAAATAGACAAATAATAAGTGAAAGGTGGAATCGGCCCCCTCAGATTGGGCGGCAAACACAGTGTGTTGGCCACTTTCGCCAAGGTGGGTCCGCAACGTGCCAGCGGGGTACGCATTCTGGCTCTGCGCCCCTGCTGCTGCTTTGAGCCGAGAAGGGCGAGTGTGGAATTATAACCATTCCACCTTTGCATGGCCATACGTTCGATACAACAAAGAGCTTTCAATATGGTTACTCCACAGTTCCTAGTACATTACAACCATACTTCAACCATACTTCGACCATTTGTAATGGTAGAATATAGTTAATGAATGTTAGAAGGAATGTATAATAGACGGAGTTTATACCGGGCAATCAACCATGTGGCGATTGCGGATAATCATTATAGTCTTTAGAAACTGTTTAAATTTAATTCAATGATTTTCTTAAAGCACCAGAATGGCATATTTCCGTCACTATGGAACCCCATTGCTCCATCGAAAAGGCGGTAAATCTGCTCGTCCATGTCCATAATAAAATTCATCAATCATATTTAAACAGTTTCTTAGCCCTTGGCCATTGGCTTTTAGCCGCCAAGTGTCAACAGCCAACTGTAACAGCAATGAAGATACTTCATACTGCAAGATATACAGGATTGCCTCTTCAGATTCTTCAAAAGGCTTGCCCAAAGGGTTTTTCCGTAAAGACCCTCGATGAGGCGACCCACGACCAACTCATCAAGGAAGCGACAGATGCCGATTATTTTCTTGTTAGCGGTCGTTTGCCCATCGACAAAACCGTTTTGGACAACGCACCCAGGCTGAAGATGATTCAGCGCACGGGGGTGGGGACAGAAATGATGGATTTGGAAGAAATCAGCAAGCGAGGCATTCCTGTTTATGTGAATGCTGGTGTGAACGCTAGGAGTGTGGCAGAGCATACCTTGACATTGATGCTGGCTTGCCTGAAACGGTTGCCGCAAATCAACCAGCAAACACATGAGGGCGTTTGGAAAAAACAACAGACCGGGGTGACTACTCGCGAATTGCATGGAAAGACCGTAGCTTTAGTAGGCATGGGCAACATTGGCCACTTGGTGGCAAAGCTGCTGCAACCTTTTGGAGCCAAGGTGATTTATACAGATGTGGTTCGCCAATCAAAAGAGGTGGAAACCAGCTTGGGCTTGACCTATTGTGACAGCTTCGAAGCACTGCTACCCCAATGCGACATTATCAGTTTCCACTGCCCCTTGACCAAGGAAAACACAGAAATGCTCAACAAGCGGACTTTGGCCATGATGAAACAAGGTGGCATTGTTGTGAATACGGCTCGGGGCAAACTCATCAACCCTGACGACTTGTTTGATACCTTGCAGTCAGGCCAGCTTGCAAGTGCCGCTTTAGACACGCATTATGAAGAGCCCATCAAGGAAGGTTATCGTCTGGCAGGACTTGACAATGTGATACTGACACCCCATATTGGTGGATTGAGTTACGAGGCTTTTGAAAGCATGATGTTTGGAGCCATGCAAAATATTGAAGCATTTGAGGCGGGACGGTTGGATGAGATTGCATCTAAAAGAATCTTATAAGTTTTGAATACTATAAACATAACTGATAGTTTTATTGACCATCTATTCGAGATGGGTCAACGTGCATTGCCTGAACGGATCATGGAGCAGGCCAAGTTGTGTGCGATGGATTATGTGGGCTGTGCCACAGCTGGAGCCAGGATGATGGAAGAGCGTAACCAGCAATTTTTGGCCGCTGTTGCCAAACAAGGAGGCAATAGTACTGTCATGGGTCATGAGACAAAGATCACCTTGCATAACGCAGCGTTCCTCAACGCTATGAATGCCCATGCCACAGAGTTGGATGATGGACACCGTCTTGGGATGATCCATCTCGGTGCCTCGATTTTTTCCGCTTTGTTGCCTGTGGCAGAATTAGAAGGTATTGCCAAAGAGGATGTGCTTCGTGGTGCGGTGGTGGGTTATGAGGCTGCTGTGTTGTCGGCTATGGCCATGCAACCTTCGCATAAAATGCGTGGCTATCATACATCAGGTACTTGTGGCACCATAGGTGCTGCCATGGCTATCGCCGCAGCACTGCATTTCACCAAGCAAGAGATGAAAAACGCGCTTTCCGCTGCTGTTGCCGGTGCCGCAGGATTGTTGGAGATGCAGGAAGACGACTCCGAACTGAAGCCCTACAACTTGGCTCATGCGGCGGTCAGCGGCATCGCGGCAGCCTACGCGGCTTTGGTTGGCTATTCAGGACCATCTGACCCGATGGGTGGCAAGCGTGGGTTGTTGGCTGTCATGTCCGAAAATCCCAATATGGAGGTGCTTGCCCATTTTGCTGATGACCGTTATGAGATAGAGCGCATCTACCGCAAGCCATACGCTGCCTGCCGTCACTGTCATCCTGCCATCGAAGCGGCATTAAGGGTGAAACACGAACATGGCCTAACGGTAAATGATATCGCATCAGTGCGGGTGGAAACATACAAATTAGCAGTAGGCGGACACGACCACAAGTGCATTCAGGGTGTAGCTTCTGCAAAATTAAGTACCCCTTTCAGTGTGGCTTTGGCCTTGGTGAAAGACCAAGCCGGTATTGACGACTTCAACCTTGCTAATATCCACGACAAGGTCATTCTTGGCTTGTGCAATAAGGTTGAAGTCGTGGTGAATGACGAACTGACTTCGTGGTCACCGCAAAAAAGGGCTGCTATAGTAAGCATCACTACCACAGGAGGCAATCGTTATTCGTGGGAAGTGGATTACCCCAAAGGGGAACCAGAGAATCCCATGTCCCGCTCTGAGGTGGAGGCAAAATACAAAGCATTGACAAAAGAAAGTAATACAAATAATTATTATCAACAATATGGATTATAAAGGAAAAAGGGTACTGGTGTTGGATGGTTTTGGGAGGCAGGTACCTGCAATCTTGAAGGAATTGCACGACTTAGGTTGTGTCATCACGACTTTGAATGACAAGAAATTGGATGTCGGATATAGCTCAAGATACCCCGACAGGAAAATCGTAGAGCCTGGTATCAGGGACGATGTGGAGTTGCTTGCCAAGGTTATTGAACGCGAGTTGAATTCTGGGAATTATGACGTGTTTCTTCCTATGGTGGAGAAATCTACGGATATACTTACCCGAATGGTGGAAGAAGGCAAGACCGGAGATGTGAAAGTGATTGTAGCACCGCGTCAAGCTTTTCTCAAAGCCTACGACAAAGAAGCCACCATGCGGATTTGCCAAGAAAACGGCATACCTTGTCCTCGTACCAAGATGGATGATGAGACTATGGACGAATATTTGGCAAAAGTCAAGTTTCCTTTGGCTTGCAAGCCCCGTAAGGGAAGTGGTGCAGCAGGCTTCAAGAAAGTGAACAGCAAGGAAGAGTTGCTTGACTATATCGAGAAAGGTGTCATCGAGGTCGAGAAATATGTGATACAGGAATACATTCCCCAAACGGATTATCGTTATGGCAGTCGGGTAATGCTGGATAAGAATCACAAGGTTATTTATGATGTCACCGTGCAGTCGTGCCGTTCATTCCCGATAGACGGAGGCCCTGGGTGTTATATCCGTACCATCAACAGACCTGATATCAATGCGTACGCAGAGAAATTACTCCAAGCTATGGATTGGGTGGGTTTTGCCCATGTCAGTTTCATCATGGATCCACGAGATTGGACACCTAAAGTCATCGAAATCAACGGTAGGATTCCTGCCAGCATCAAGATATGTACTATCGTGGGTGCCCAACCAGTCAAGACCATGTTGGATCTTGTGTATGACCAGGAGCTGAAGCCTATGGTTAAGCCCATTCCGGAAAAGATAGCTTTGCGCTATTTCCATACAGACATTCTTTGGCTTTTGAAATCGCCTAATCGGTTCAAGGCTAAACCTTCGTGGTTCAATTTCAGACACAACAACGATTATATTTGGAGTTGGAGAGACCCGCTACCTTTCTTCACCTACTCTATCGAGCATATCCAGACCTACAAGAAGGATATGGCAGAAAGGAAACACTGAGCTATGGATACGACAAAGTATAGAGTTGGAAAAACCTACATTTCGCGCACGAATCCTGCCGATGCTATTAAACGTGTCACAGAAGTTGCTTTGAATGGTCAAGGTGGGTACATTTGTGTCAGCAACATGCGCATGGCTCAATATGCGGGAGACCATCCTGAATACAATCAGCTGATGAAGGATTCTTTCATGAACTGGCCCGATGGAAGACCGCTGAGCTGGTGCGGAAGAATGTGGGGACTGAAAGAAGTGAAATGTACTTCTGGCCCTTCTACTTTCATGAAGATGATGTCTAATCCTAACCCGCAATTGAAACATTTTCTGTTGGGTGACACACAAGATGTGTTGGATGAGATTGTCGCAACATACAAAGACGCTGGGATTGTTGGTACGTATTCATTACCATTTGTCGATGTAGACGAGTTTGATTATGCAGGCATTGCAAAAATGGTCGAGGATAATGGTGCTAACGTGGTATGGACGGCCATGACTGCCCCTAAACAAGATGTGTTCGACCAAAAGTTGGGTGTCTATCTTCCCCATGTTGTCATGATAGGTGTAGGTAGAGCTTTCAGAATCTCCATTGGAAAGGTGAAGGATGCCCCTGAATGGGCCAAGAAAATGGGTGTAGGCGGTATGTATATTGGGCGAAAAAGCAAGCCTCAGTTGCTATGGTGGTATATTAAGAAAACATTTGTACTTTTATCATATTACTGTTCTATTTTCTGGAGCAGACTGATAGGCAAAAAATACTACGAATAGTGAACATACTTACCTTCGACATAGAAGAATGGTTCCACCTGTTGGACTGTGATGCCACGCGTACGGAGAACGAGTGGAAAAACTACGAGGTGCGCATCTACGACAATGTGGAACGTCTGTTCCGGGTGTTGGAGGACACGCACACCAAGGCCACGTTCTTCATCATCGGTTGGATTGCCAAGACCTATCCCGATTTGGTGAAGCGAATTGCCGAGCAATACCAGATTGGCTGCCATACGATGAACCACCAGCTGGTATGGCAGCAGACTCCAAAGGAATTCCAAGCAGATGTGGAGGAAGGGACAAAGATGTTGGAGGATATCACGGGCAAGAAGGTGGAGTGTTTTCGGGCTCCTGGTTTTAGCATCCGTGAGTCGGAGGCTTGGGCTTTCGAAATCCTCGCTGATTTGGGCATTCAATATGACTGTTCGGTGTTTCCTGCTCCTCATGGTCATGGAGGAATGCCTTCCTATCCCAAGGCTGCTCCTGGCATCATAGAATACAAGGGCATCCAGATGAAAGAGTTCCCTGTGGGCTTCAAGACCATAGCAGGTAAACATCTCATGTTTTCCGGCGGTGGCTATTTCCGCTTATTCCCTTATCCGTTGATTAAGAAATGGAGCAAGGAATTGGACGATTATCTGCTGAGTTATATCCATCCCCGTGATTTGGATGCTGGTCAGCCGATGATCAAAAGCCTTTCCGCTATTCGTAAGTTCAAGTCGTATTACGGCCTGAAAGGGGCCGAACAAAAGCTGCGCCGCTGGCTGACAGACTTCCAGTTTGTTGATGTTGAGACGGCCGACAGTACTTTGGATTGGTCAAAGGTTCAACGAATCCAATTATGACCAATTTCGCTCTACTAACATTTAACAATTAATCAATCAACCAATATGCATGATATATATTTTATCGTATTAGTATTTGTTATTTCTTTTCTAGTAGCCTCATTGACGCATCAACCGGTGTTGCATTTTGCCCAAAGAAAGAATTTCTTTGACAACCCTGAGGCGAGAAAGTTGCAAAGGAAGCCAATTCCTGTGATGGGTGGTTTTGTGGTGTTTTTTGGTGCTATAGTAGGCTCATTGTGTTATTGGTATAAGTATGATTGTATGTCCATTGTACCCATACAGATTGCTATGCTGGTGATGCTGCTTATTGGTGCATGGGATGACCTAAAAAAACTTCCAGCTTGGCTGCGTTTTGTGTTGGAAGTGCTCATTGTGGTTGGATTGGCCATGTTCAACAATTATCCTATCAATGACTTGCATGGTCTATGGGGTGTTCATGGGATTTCGCCTTGGATTGCTTGGCCGCTGACTGTCATTGGATGCGTGGGTATCATCAATGCCATCAATATGATTGACGGTATCGATGGCCTTTCATCGGGTATCTGTATCATCGCTTTTGGCTTTTATTCCTGGATATTTTTTAGGGCACATGATTTTGTCCGTGCAGCTTTAGGCGTTTCCATTGTTGGGGCACTGATTCCTTTCTTTATTATGAATGTTTTTGGGAAGCGATCCAAAATGTTCATAGGTGATGCTGGGACTATGATGTTGGGTATTGTGCTTTGCGACATGGTGATGGCTATGCTGACCAAGGATTCAGCTTGCGCTAGACGATTTGAAGACACTGGATTTTGTCTGATTGCATACGCCTATGCTGTGTTGTCCGTCCCGATTTGCGATACCGTGAGGGTGATGTTTGGCAGAATCAGTAGGGGAGAGTCTCCTTTCCATCCAGATAAGACACATTTGCATCATGCCTTTATTGATTATGGTTTCCATCATTTGGAAACGGCTTTGTTGGAAATCATACTGAACATGCTGGTTATTTTGTTTTTTGGAATCTTGGCAAGATCATTTTTACCTATGCGTTGGCAGCTCTATGGAGTCGTTATGGCGAGTGTGGCCATTTGTTTTGGCTTGTACTATATGCTCGGTCGCCGCAAACGTATAGCCCAGAAAGTGAAAGAGACGTATGGCATCAGCATGGATGATTATGAGAACATGTCCGATGAAGAAAGAAAGCAACTGAAAGTGAGCAAACAAAGCTGACTTCTTATCACAAATCATACTGAAAAGGCTGGATCTCTACTCTGAGGTCCGGCCTTTTTTGTGCTCCATGGTCTCCTTGCGGAAAGAATAAAACTTGTTGCTCAGATAACTGAACGTCACGCAGATGACCGAGATGATGACGTAGGAGACGGTGGGCCACCATTGGAAGACCTCAACAAAAAGTTTCAGACCGAGATAATTGATGAGGATATTGCCGATGGTAACAAGGAAATACCTGATAATCTGTGTTCTGCCACGTAATGTGGAGCCTGAGAAACTGATGTGTCGTGCCATCCAGAAACCCGTGAGGAAGGTGATGGGAAACTTGAACACGAAAGCGGCAATATGGGGCGTGAAAGCGATGAAACCGAGGTCAAAAACTTGGGCGTGAAACACATAGTGGTAGAATACATAGTATAGTACCCATTCCAAGCCCAGGTTCATTCCTCCACAGGCTCCGTAACGAAACAATTCGAGGCTCATCACCTTGCGGAAAGGTGGATAGAAGAAGTCGATGACCGAGGTTAAGGAGCGTTCTGTCCAGGATTCTATGTCTCTAAAGGCTGACAAGTTGTTTTTATTTGGGACGGCAAAGATAAGAAATCTTCAATACAACGAAGTTGATTACAGCCAAATCACTTCATATTCCTTGAGCAAACCGGAAGCTTTCGCCACATTGTTGGTGAATCCCAATACATAGCCGCCGCCGCCCGAGCCTGAGATTTTCACCCCGAAGTGGAAGTCGTAATCGGCAGCAAACAGGTTCAAAGTGTTGTCAGTAATCATTGGACGGAGAAACTCCAACTGGCCTTTTGTGAGTTGTTTCAATGAATTGAAAAACAGTTCGGTGTCGCCATCCACCATTGTGTCAATGCAGGACTTCACCAAAGGGGTGTATTCCTTTTGGAAGCGGTTCAAAAACTTGGGATTCAGTCGTTGTTGCTTGAAGTGATCGACCAGCGGTTTGGTGTTGCTCTTGATTTTGGTGTCGATGAGGCACACGTGGATGTCCTTGTTGAGGAAATCATCGGTGAGCAACTTCACTCCTTTTGGCGCGATTTTGAAGGGTTTACCTACATAGCACTGCAGAGGGTCTATGCCAGAGCTGCTACCATGGAAATAGCTCTCCATTTTGCCGAAAAGGGTTTTCAGCTGAAGCAGGTCGTCGGTCTTTTGCTTGGCGTAGGCATCATAGACGGCAGCTACCAAGGTTCCCGAACTGCCCAGTCCGTAGCCAGAAGGTACGTTGGACGACAGGAACAGACCATAGTGCAACTCGTGGTTAAATCGTTGCAAGTCAAAGAGGTTTTTCAGGTCACTTTGGGTGGAGAGGTAGTCTGCAAAGCTTTGAAGGCTAACGTTGGAGGCTTTGCCACCGCTGGCATCCAAATGTGAGGCGAAACGCCATTGGGCCGAGAATTTGGTCAAAGGAATCATCAGGGCTGTAGCGTCGAATATCATCGAATACTCGCCAAAGAGGATGACCTTGCTATAGTAACGCTCTCTCATCATGCAAGTTTTTTCGGTCCGTCGCCCACATGGTCGGCAATCCAACGGCCTTGGTCGCAATACGCCTCTAATTCGCTCTTGATATATTGCTCCACCTTCTCCATTTCACTTTCAGGATAGAGCAGATGTACATTGGGGCCTGCATCCAAAGTGAAGCACAACGGGATGTGGGTCTCGTTGCGGAAACTCCTTATGGCTTCGATGATACGCAGAGTGTTGGGTTTCATTAAGATAAATGAAGGTTGTGAACACATCATCAAGGCATGGAGTTGCAAGGCTTCGGACTCGGTGATATTAATAAAGGTATCCAAGTCACCCGATTTTAAGGCAATCAACAGGTTTTTGATATTCTCATTGGCTTGTGCATAACGCGCTGGGGCATAGGGATTGCCTTCCATTAGTCCGTGTCCTGCACGACTGGAAACGGATTTTTTCTCGCCGCTGACAATCAGAATGCTGTCGCGATACGCCTTGAAGATAGGATGGATGTCTTTTTCCAGCGGGACAGCGTATTCATCGGAACTGCCTTCGTAAGCCTCCGTTGTGCCCCAAAGTGCCATCTTTGGATACACCGAACGTGCTGCACTACCTGAAGCCAAGCGGGAGAAATAAGAATCTTTATGTTCACCGAAGAAAGACTTTCCATTAAGTTGATGCTCAATATCGAGCAAACACAGTACAAAAGCACTCATCGAAGAAGCCGAAGAAGCGATGCCCGAGGAATGTGGGAAAGTATTACGGCTCTCCACCTTCAGATGCAGTTGATTAATGAAAGGGAAAAATGTTTGGTTGTCGAGCAGGAATTTCTCTATCTTCGCCCCAAAGGCCGGGTTCTCTTGACCTTCGAAGAAAAACTTGAAGCCGAATTGTTTTGCCTTTTCAAAAGTAACGAATGTCTCGGAGCGACATTCCGACAATGTGAAGCTGATGGAGGGATTCTGAGGAAGTTGCTTGCCTCGTTTACCCCAATATTTCACCAAAGCGATGTTAGATGGACTTTGCCAACCGACTTTGCCTTGAAAATCCTTGGGCACTTCGCCTTTATATGCCTCGTTTAACCAAATCTTTTCCATTCTGCAAAAATAGCAAAAAACTCAAAAATGTTCACATAACAATGTCATTATAACGGAAAACCACTTCCAAGCCTTTTTCTTTGAAGTATGCTTTCACTTGGTTTTCGTTCCATTCTGTTGCAGCCAAAATAAAATCTCCGCCCCAGGCGCCTAAGGACTTCAATACGCCTTCGAAGTCGGGGAAACGTTTTTGTATGGGTTCCTGCCCGATGCAACGGGCGATGATGCGCTCGTGGCATTGCATCAATAGGGCAAATTCGTCCAAGTTTTGGCATTGGGGCACAGCCCGACTGATTTCCGAAACGGCTTCTATGTCTTTCTGCAAATCAGCAGGGTTGGCTTTTTCCAAAAACGCCTTGATTTCCTTTGATGAGCTTTGCTTTTGACCTTGATAGATGAAGAAGAGGTGGTCGGCAAAGGAAGGTTGGAAGTCAACCGTTTTGACTTGTGGCTTACTATCAATTAATTGATAATAAATCGGTCCTTCCGCTGTGGCGCAGGCAATATCGTAACCCGACCCACCAAAGGTCAGTTTCAATAATTCGTAGGGATTCACATTAGCCCATCTTGCGAGGTTGGCAATTAGGGTGGAGCTGCTGCCCAAGCCCCAGTTGGGGTCAAAGTCCAAGTGGGTGGTGAAATTCAGGTCGTTGCCTTCAAACGCTTTGGGATTCAGCTGCTTGACGGCTTGAAGAATCTCGCTTAGCCGTATGGCTTTGTCCGTGTCATCCGTGGAACAATTCACTAGATCTTCGCGGTTCAAGGTTACGGAGAACCAATTGCCTTCGGGACGAAAGGCTTCCCAATGCAAGTGATTCTCGTTGGAAGCAAGGGTTTCTATCTCGATACTTTGTCCCAGTTTCAAAGGTAATGCTAAGGCTAAAGCTCCTTTGAGAACGAGGTATTCGCCCGTTAATAAGAATTTTCCATGGGAATAATAGCGGCTCATTTTTTTAGCGAGTCTAAAAACTGTTCCACCGCAGCATACGACACCGTCTTGTCCTTGAAATACTCACGAGCTTTCTTCTTGTCCTCATCGTTGGCATTCAGCTGGTTGAGGATGTTGTTCAAGTGCATCTTCATGTGGCCTGCCTGGATGCCTTTCGTAGTCAGGGAGCGCACAGCAGAGAAGTTGTTAGCCAGACCCATAGTGGCAGCCACCATCATCAGCTCGGGAGCGGTAGGATTGCCCAAAAGTTCAAGGGTCTTCTTGGCCAAGGGATGCAGGCTGGTCAGACCACCAATGGTGCCCAAGGCCATCGGGACCTCTAACTCGAAGTGGAAGATGCCGTTCTCAATCGTGACGGAAGAAAGACTTTCATAGTGTCCGTTGCGTGAGGCGAAGGTATGTCCTGCTGCCTCTACTGCCCGGAAGTCGTTGCCAGTGGCGATGACTACTGCGTCGATGCCGTTATAAATGCCCTTGTTATGGGTAGTGGCTCTATCGGTGTCGATGTGGGCGATATCCACTGCCTTTTTGAATTTCTTGGCGTATTCGGCACCTGATAGATGCTCATCGATACCGTCCAGTTGTTCTACGGGGCATTCTACCCAGACTTTTACGCGGCAGTCAGGCGTATTATTCGACAGGATGGTCATGATGATTTCCACCTTACGGAGGTCTTCGGGCAGGTCTTTCTGCTCAGAGAAGAAGTCCTGAAGGCTGTGGCCAAACTGCTCCAAAGCGGAGTTGATGAAGTTGGCTCCCATTGCATCGCCTGTGCCAAACTCGACACGAATCTGATAATAGTCAGGAATTTGTGCCGTGTAATCGATAAGTTGCATCCTTAAGATACCGCCTCCACGTTTCCGCATTTTTGCGGTCATTTCATCGGTGTCAGCCAAAAGGCGTTCTTCTATTTTCGGGAACAAGCCAAACAGCTTTTCCTTGTCGCCACTCCAGCCGAAATGCACCTGTCCGACCTTGCGCACATCGATCACCTCAGCATGAAAGCCTCCTCTGTCGCCCCAGAATTTGGCTGCTGCCGAAGCAGCTGCCACAACGGAACTTTCCTCAATAACCATAGGCACGACATAGTCCTTGCCGTTGATGGTCACATTGGGTGAGATGCCGTAGGGGATGAAGAAATTGGTGATGGTGTTCTCGCTGAACTCATCAAAGAGTTGCTGCTGCTTCGAGTCGGGGTGCCAGTAGCTCTTCAGCAGACTGACCACTTCGCCCGGGTTCTCGAAGTAGTTGGCAATCAGTTTCAGCTTCTCTTCCTTGAGAAGCTTGGAAAAACCTTTCTTTATGCGTTCGCGAGTGGCCATAACCGTTTACCAATCTTCCTCAATAATCACTTTTTCGGGCACGAGGCTCTCCTCAAACTTCTGTCCCCAATCCTCGCCGAAGGCACCGATTTGATTCAGATAACTGTCCCAGATGGGTTGATATAGCGGGTCTTCCTTGTTCATCCATTCCTCGCAGGGATGGTTGCTTTGGGTTTTCTGCATGAAATCGGTCAAGGTGTAACGCACACGACCTTCACGCACCTCGATGGTGAAATAATAAGTAATCCAAGGCCATTTCGATTTCACGGGGTCGCCGTTGTCCAATTGGAACTGGTGCTTGCCTTTCATCGTGCGTCCGTCGTTTTGTTGCAGTATGGTGGCGGGACTCTTGTAGTAAGAATTCATGAAGTTGCTGTAAATGCGGTTGAATACCTCATCCTGAGTACCTTCTGTAGGAATAACTTTACGGAAGCAAATCTTCTCCGTCTTAGCGTCGATGGGCAGGTTGGACTGGGCGAAAAGGGTGGTAGCAAACAAGGCGGCTACGAGGAACAGAACGGTTTTTTTCATCGTGTTCAAATTTTTGACAAAATTAGTAATAATTCAGTTAGATGTAACATATAAACCGCGAAACTTGCAAATTTCAGGCCAAAATTAAAGCGGAATCATTTGCGAATCGTCCGAACAGTCGACATTGATTTGCGGATTGCCCTTGTAATACAGGGTGGAAGCCGAAAGAAGAAAGCCGCTCAAAGTTTCCGTAACATTGACGGTAGCTTCCGAAGTATCACTTAAATAAACGCTCATGTCTTTTACTTCGGCCTGAACCATATTAATGGTGCTTGCTTCTTTAACCTCGATGGATGCTGAGGGCATAGATCCACCGAAAACGATAAGTTGCGAAGAAATACCTACACCCGTGATGAATGATTGCTCGACATTAAAATAACCCTTGCAGGAAGACCCTTTGTGTGCGTAGACAGTACAATTGGTTCCATGAAAGTCTACACCATAAAGTTGTGAACCATAGGTTAATTCTATACCACACGATTGGGAAGTAACCTTGAAATTGTTGCAAACAGATTCGTTGAGCAATTCAAAAGTTATGTCTTCCAGTTCGAAAAGCCCTTCCATAGTGATGACAGAGGCGTTGTTGACCTTAATGTAAAGATATTCTCTTTCTGAAGTATGCACTTTTGCCTTGAAAACCGACCCTGGCTGTTTGTAAAAAGCCCCTTTGAATCCAATATTCAGCCAACCGTTTGTATCCCAAACTGAAACGTATTCTTCCAAATAGGCGGAATACTCCAGCTCCACAAACGAGTTGAGGCTGTCATAAACAAAGGTAACCTCCCAGCCATCATTGACATGAAACATCGAGATGTCGTTGTTTTCATATACGGTCTTCTGCACAGGGGTCATGTCAGGGTCTTTGTTGCAAGAGGTGGCGAAACAAAGGGCCAAACAGATAATGAATAATGTTTTTAGCGTTTTCATGGTTTTGCTTTTATTGATGATGATAAGGTTCGCCCTTCAGAATTGTGAAAGCACGATAAAGTTGTTCGACAAAGATGAGGCGCACCATCTGATGGCTGAAAGTCATGGGCGAGAGCGACATCTTGGCGTTGGCTTTTTCGTATACCTCTTGTGCGAAGCCGTAAGGGCCTCCGATGATGAAGACTATCCGTTTGGCTCCCGAAGCCATCTGCTTTTCCAAGCTTTCGGCAAATTCCACGGAAGTAAACTGTCTGCCGTTTTCGTCCAAGAGGATGACTTGGTCGCTGGGTTGCAGCTGTTGCAGCAGCAGGAAACTTTCGGCTTTTTTCTGTTGTTCCTCACTGAGGGTCTTGCGGTTGCGAGGGTCGGGAATCTCCTTCATCTCGAATGAGGCGTAATGCCCTATCCGGCCGACATATTTCTTGATGCCGGTGATGAGGTAGTCCTCATCCGTCTTCCCTATGACGAGCAGCAGGATTTTCATGCCAGAATTTGCATGGCTTTTTCGCGGTCTTGTTCCAGTTGGGCTTTCAGCGCCTCCAGTCCGTTGAACTTTTCCTCGTCGCGAATGCGGTCGATGAAATGGACACGTATATGCTTGCCGTACAGGTCGCCGTCGAAATCAAACAGATTGACCTCGATGATAGGCTGATGTTCTCCTCTGTCGCCTATGGTGGGGCGATGTCCGATGTTGGCCATTGCTTTGTAGGTCTTGCCATCGTAATCAACAAAACAGGCAAAAACACCGCCACGGTTGATGAGCATATATTCCTTGGGTAGCTCAAGGTTGGCAGTAGGGAACCCGAGGGTACGTCCTATCTGATTACCCAAAATCACCTCAGCGGAAATGGAATAGGTATAACCCAGCAAGCGGTTAGCACTCTTCACGTTACCCACAGCGAGGGCGTTGCGTATCTTGGTGGAACTTACGGCGATATTCTCCACGTCCTGTGCCTCAACTCGTACTACCTTGAAACCGTATAGCCGCATCATGTCGTTGAGCAACTCAAAGTCACCCATGCGGTTCTTGCCGAAATGATGGTCGTAGCCCACGACGATATAGGCGGGATGGATATGGTCGATGATATAGTCTTTGATGAACACCTCGGAGGGTGTGCGAGAGAATTCTTTGGTGAAATTAATGATGACCACATTGTCGATGCCGAATTCCTCGAATTTCTCAAGCTTCTCTTCGGGGGTGCAGAGAAAACGCAGGTTAGAGCTATCGATGTTGAGCACCTGACGTGGGTGGGGATTGAAGGTGACCACAACAGTTTTTCCGCCAATGCTTTGCGCCAGGCTCTTCATCTTGTTGAAGATGGCCTGATGTCCAAGGTGGACGCCATCAAAAGTACCGATGGTGACTACGGCATTGGGGATGTTGCGGGCTTCTATGATGTTGCGAAATATTTTCATCATTTAAAAAATTGATGGATGATATATTGTGCGATTTGCACGGCATTGGTGGCAGCCCCTTTGCGGATGTTGTCGCTGACCACCCAGAGGTTCAGACCGTTTTCAATACTGTGGTCGCGGCGGATGCGGCCCACGAAGACCTCGTCCTTGTCGTAGGCAGTAAGGGGCATGGGATAAAGGTTGGCACTCGGGTCGTCCTGAACAATGACACCCGGCATCGCAGCCAACAACCTGCGAACCTCTTCAATCTCGAAAGGCTTCAAGGTTTCCACATTGACCGATTCACTATGGCCTCCCGTGACCGGCACGCGGCACACCGTAGCGGTAATGGCGATGCTGGGGTCACGCAGAATCTTGCGGGTCTCGTTCACCAGCTTCTCTTCTTCGGTGGTATAGCCGTTGTCGCAGAAGTCGCCCCCATGAGGGAGGACGTTGCGATAGATCTGATGCGGATAAGCAGGCTTTGTAGGGACGCATCCAATGAGTCCTTCTTCATGATCTAACTGATTAATTCCCTTGATTCCGCTGCCGCTTACGCTTTGATAGGTGGAAATCACCAGACGTTTGATGCCAAAGGCCTTATGAATGGGAGCCAAAGCCATCACCATCTGCATGGTGGAGCAATTAGGATTGGCGATGATATGCGTTGTATCAGTAATCGTGTCAGCATTAATCTCAGCCACCACCAATGGCACATCCTTCTCCATACGCCAGGCCGAGCTGTTATCGATGACGAAGGTGCCCTTTTCAGCAAAACGCGGGGCGTATTGCTTGGAGGCCGCAGCACCTGCCGAGAAGATGGCGATATCAGGACGTGCCGCAATCGCCTCTTCCACGTTGATTACCTTATAGGTCTTGCCTTGGAAAACAATCTCTTTGCCTACGGAGCGTTCGGAGGCGGCAACGATCAATTCATCGATACGAACCTTTTGTTCTTCAAGCACTTGGAGCATCTTTGAGCCTACCAGTCCGGTGGCACCTACCACAGCTATTTTCATCTTTTTGTACTTTTCTATTCAATCTGCAAAAGTAGGAATTTTATTGCAATGACGCCAAGCATAGAGGCTATACTTCTCGCTCAGCGCAGAAAAAGGTCAAGTCACGTAAGGCTTTGTTGGCTTCTGACGGAGGTAAACTCTCTAAGGAATGCAAGGTCTTTTCCAAATATTTGGGCAGCAAAGCCTGTGCGATTTCCGTGTTTTCGCCGTCGAGAATATCGTCGCGCAACTGGAAAAGGATGCCGAAGTTGAGGCCAAAATCCTCAATGTGTTGCACCTGTTCGGGAGCGGCTTGTACGGAGAGTGCTCCTGCCACGCAGCACGAACGCATCAGCATAGCGGTCTTACGGGTGATGATATTGATGTATTTTGTTGTTTTTTCCGATTGCGAGACGCAGTCAGCGACAACTGTTTGCATCAACTCCCCTTCGCTCATAGTGGCGGCGGTGCTAAGCATTTCTTGTAAAATAAGGAGGTCGTCTGGATGCGAGAGGAGCAGCATGGCTTTGGCGAGAAGGTAGTCGCCAGCCAATACAGCCGACAGATTACCGAACTGGGACTTTACTGAACCTTGATTGCGTCTCATGTCCGCCTCGTCCACCACGTCATCATGAATGAGGGTGGCGCTGTGTACCATTTCCACAAAGGTGGCGGCTCTCAACGTTTGCTCGTTCACCTCGCCCATCAGTTTTGCGCTGAGCAGTACCAACACAGGTCGCAGACGCTTGCCTTTCGAGTCCCGCACATAGTGCATAATGCTGTTCATGGGCTCGGTATCAGCCTGCAAGGTCTTTTCAAAAAAAGCTTCAAACTGAACCAACTCTGTGGCAATAGGGGTAGTGATATGTTCTAAAGTTTTCACGGGCGCAAAGGTAGGGAAAAAGTTTTATCGCTCGAACACCCTGAGGATTTTCATCTTGGTCTCACCAGCCTTTCCTGTGTAGGGATGCTCCCTTAATGGTAGGTTGAATATCGTCTTGCCTCTGAGAACGGTCTGCGGGTGGGTAAACTCACGGAAGCCCCATTCGCCGTGGTAGGCACCCATGCCGGAATGGCCTGTGCCGTTGAAGGGAACCCCTTTCGCCATCATGTGGATGCAGACCTCGTTGATGCATCCGCCTCCGTACTGTTGGGTACGCATCACGTGGTTGGCCCAATTCATGTTCTTGGTGAAAAGGTACATCGCCAGCGGGTGCTCGCGGTCAGCGATAGTCTCCATCAGGGCATCCACTTCAGCGTCCTTAAAAGGCACGATAGGCAGCAAGGGACAGAAGAGCTCGTGCTGCACGATAGGCTCGTTGATGTCGACGGGATAGATGAGGGTGGGGGAGTAGCGCCGCGAATCTTTGTCGCCTGTGCCACCGAAAACGATACGGTCGCGATATTCATCAGCCAAGCGGGCACATTTGTCGTAGGCAGCCTCGGTGATGAGTTTGGGATATTCGGGATTGTTTTCCGCCTGTTCGCCGATTTGCTTCACGAAGGCTTGTTTCAACTCCTTAATAAAAGGTTCAGCCACCTCTTCAGCCACCGCTATCTGGTTGATGTTGATGCAAATCTGTCCAGCGTTGCAGAGCTTGAAGAAAGCGATCTTGCGGGCGGCATCTTTCAGGTCGGCATCTTTGCGGACGACGCACCAGTTGCCTGTCTCGCCACCTAATTCCAAAGTCACTGGGGTGAGGTTTTTGGCGGCTTCGCTCAGCACATGCTTGCCCACAGCGGGTGAGCCGGTATAGAATATCTTGTCGAAACGCTGTGCCAGACACCTATCTGCCACCTCATGTCCACCATCGATAAGGGTGACATATTCTGGCGGGAACACCTCGGCAAAGAAACGTTTGAGGACCGCCGTGCTGGCAGCCGACTTGCTGCTCGACTTAATCACCACGGTATTGCCTCCCGCCATTGCCGCTGCCACCACTCCTATAGTGAGCAGGATGGGGAAATTGAAGGGGCTGATGACTAACGACACCCCATAAGGCATCTTATAAACTTTGGTGATGATGCTCGGGAAGCATATCAGACCGCTGAAATGGCATTCGGGAAGTGCCCAGCGACGCAGGCCGCTGAGCATCTCATTAATCTCGATAAGGATAGGGCAGACGTCGCAGAGGTAGGCCTCAACCTGACTGCGCCCTAGGTCTTCAGCCAATGCCTCTTCAAACTCTGTTTTGTGGGCAATGACAGCGGCTTTCAGTTTCTTGAGTTGCTTGATGCGCCATTTTATTGGTAGCGTTGCACCTGTGCGGAAGTATTTCCTCTGTGCCGCCACAATCTTGCCTATTTTCTCTTCGGTAAACTCTTCCTGACCGCTATCAGCTGATACCTCTGGGAATTTGTTGATCTGTTCGTTTATAGGGTATGTTTCCATAATATTCTCCGTTTTTCATACTGCAAAGATATTCATTTTCTTTTTCCGCCAAAGAATTCGTCGGCAAGATTATCCTTAGGGGCAAATTGCTGATGGTGAAATGGTTTGTTTTCAAAAAAATGTATATTTTTGCGCTTTAAATTATTCATTTAATACGAATCCGATGAAAAACAAACCTTACCTTTCAAAGATGTTGCTTGCAGCCATCATGATAGTTTTATGTAGCGCTACTGCGCTTGCACAATGTGTCATCCCCATCGCCCCAGGACAGTCCTACTCGGAGGGCTTTGACTCGGGCGAGATGGAGTGTTGGACGGTGGAGACCACAGGCAACGCCACTTGGGCGGTGATAATGGGCACAGGCAGCAATGTGGTGGCCTTCCAGAATGCCAATGTTGGCGAAGAAGCCCGATTGATTTCGCCCACCTTCGACTTGACGGGTAGCAGCAGCGCCACCCTCAGTTTCGCTTACGCGATGATGGCTCTTTACGACCCCGACGAACTTGAGGTGAGCTACCGCACTTCACCTACCGACAGCTGGCATGTGTTAGGTACCTACAGTGTCAGCGATTGGGTGAATATCTATGACGTCTCTTACACTCTTGAGGATTTGTCGCCTACATTTCAGATTTCGTTTTTGGGCCGTTGCAACGGAGGCTATTATATCTTCGTCGATGAAATCGAAATCGTTTCTGCTGGAGGCTGTGCCCGTCCTATGGGTCTGCAGGCCTCTGAGGTCACTGCTTTCTCCGCTTTGTTTAGTTGGACAACAGCAGGCAACGAGGAGAGTTGGACGATTGACCTGAACGGACATCTAATCAATGTAGCCACACAACCTTACTTGATGGAGAACCTGGACCCCAACACCGAATACACCTTCCTTGTGAAGGCCAACTGCGGCGAGGGGTTGGAGTCGGAATGGTCGTATCCACATACCTTCACCACTTTGTGCGACGTGATTACCGTCACCGACGAACAGCCTTATTTCGATGACTTTGAAGCCTCGGAAGAGTTCGTGTGCTGGCAGAGCCAGATTATCTCGGGCGAAGATAATTGGGTGATAGACCCAGGTTATCTCATCCTCAACAACACCGCTTTCTTCATTTGGCTAGGCGGAGAGGCTATGCTGGTTTCACCCCCGTTGGACCTCACTTCCGTCACCAATCCCATCCTCACTTTTAAGCACAAGGAGCCGCACGGCATTAATAATAATGCCGACGAGCTTTCGGTTTGGTACGCCACCTCGTTGGACGATTATTGGCATCTCCTTTGGGAGCACACGGAGGTCTTAGACAGTTGGGATTCGGTCTCCCTCGAGCTGCCCGAAGTTTCGTCCTCCTACTATATTGCCTTCAAGGGCAAGGCCAACGACGCCAATGGCGTGTATGTTGACGACGTGTGGGTGGGTAACTATACCGATGATGGTGTCAACGAGGCTCCTGCCTTTGCCGTCAGCGTAAGTCCCAATCCCACCTCAGGCCGCCTCATCATTGAGGCCAATACCGTCGATGGCGAGGTTGTCGTATTCGATTTGTTTGGAAGAACGATAGCCTCGGGCTTGCTGCACGAAGGCCGTGCTGTGCTTGACTTGAGCAACGCAACCCAAGGGATTTATGTAGTGCGGGTTACAGGCCAAAATGGGGTTACAACGGTTAAAATCACCAAAGATCGGTAAGCCCCTTTGTCAAAAAGCTCTACTCATATTGTTGGGAAGTACATTTGATGTGCTTCCCAAATGGTATTTTATTTAATTCACTTTTGCACGATATTTGCTATTTTTGCGTTGTTTTCATAAAACCTTCATCAAGATGAAATACATCAGCATCATCGTCGCGACCCTCGCTTTAGTGGCCTTGGGCGTGTTTGCTTTCGCAGCACCGGGAAACCATCCTGATAACCCTGTCAATCCTCAAACCCCGAAAAACAACTATGAGACTATGTGGAAAAAAGTAAAAGAAAACCTCGAGAAGAACCTACCAGAATCGGCTGAGAAAGAGCTTGTTGCCATCGAGGAGCAAGCCAAAAAGGAAAACAACACCACCCAACTGCTGAAGACCTGGCTTTATAGGCAGAACATCATGCAGTTCACCGTTGAAGAGGCTCCCGATCAGGCCTTCATCCAGTATCTGGAAAGTAAGGTCGGGCTGCTGGATGAGGTGCATAACGCCTTGTTGCATGAGGAGATTGCGAGAGCCTACGCTAAGTATTTGGATGATAACGAATGGACCATCAATGGCAATCTGCCCATTGACGGTGACCTCTCGAAGGTGGAGATGAAATATTGGGATAAGGCGAGTTTTGAATCCCGTATCAACCAGCATTATACTGAAGCCCTGAAACCCGTTGAGGCCTTGAAGAAGGCTGAAACGGGATATTTCATGGTGCTGTACGACGAGATTCCCGACGAAGCTGTGGAGCATTTGGATTATGAGGCTTCACTGTTTGAGTTTATGTTTCATCGTGTCGCAAAATATTATCAGGAACAATCCGATGCCGATGATGTGGAAGGTGAGACCGATGCCTGGTGGCTGCCCGCCAGCGAATTTGTGAAAGCCGATTTGGGCAATGCCGACAATCCGCTTATTAAATGCCTGAAGATTTATCAGGACCTCATCGCCTACAACCTTGAGAATGGTAACGAGGACGTGTTGATTTACAACGACTTTAAACGTTTGGAGTTTGTCAACAATACCCTCGGCATCCTTCTCCATTACACACAATACCAAGCCGCGTTGGAGGACTTGAAGGCGCAGCACAAGGACAATCCGCTGTCAGCCGAAATCACCGCCCTCATAGCGAGGAACTTGATACACCAGTTGGAAAACAATGACGAAGACAGCACTTATTTCGACAACTACAAGAAAGCCAAATTGATGTGTGAACAAGCTATCGCCCAATACCCCAAGTCGTCAGGCGCAAAGAATTGCCAGAGACTCATCAAGCGCATCAATGGGTCGCAAATCGAGATGGAGCTGAATGAAGTGCAGCTACCCAACGAGGCCATACCTGTCGTACTGGAATACCGCAACACAACCACACCTTATTATAGAATTGTGAAGGTCAGCGAGAAAGAGATGGTGAAACTGAACGACATGATAAAGGAGGACTTGATAGAGGCGCTGAGCAAGAAGAAGGCTGTTGCGGAACAGGAACTCACTTTGCCTGCCGAAACGGATTATCGCACTCACTCCACCTTGATTGCCCTTCCCGCTTTGGAAAGGGGCCTCTACTACCTGACGGCCACCACCGACAGAAGCATCAAAGATGTGGACAAGACCCTGTTGCTCAGATTCCAGGTGTCGGGTCTCGGTTTCATTGCCGACCGAAAGGGCGACAAGATGACCGTGGTTACTGTGGACCGCAAAACGGGGAATCCTGTGGAAGGTGTCACCGTGGAGGTATATCGCCGCGAGTGGGACTACAATGCTCACGAGTACAAAAACATCATCATTGAAACACCCAAGAGCGACCGTAACGGTATGGTGAAACTGACGAAAAAAACGGAGAATTCTTTCAGCATCAATTTGCGGAAGGGGGACGACAACCTGCTGTCGAACGACCATTTCCGCCTCTCCGAGCCCTATCAGAGCACCTCTGAATACTATACCACCACTTTATTTACCGATCGCGCTATCTATCGTCCGGGTCAGACGGTCTATTTCCAAGGTATCGTGGTGCGCCAACAGGGCGACGACAAAACCTTGGTGCATGGTTATAAAGAGGAAGTTTCCTTCCGCGATGCCAACTGGCAGGAAATCAGCTCAGCCAATTTCACGACCGATGAATACGGCACTTTCAGCGGTTCCTTCGTCATCCCCACAGATAGGCTAAACGGCGTGTTCCGCCTCGCTGCCGATAAAGGTAGCATCACCATCCGCGTGGAGGAATACAAACGCCCGACCTTTGAGGTCAACTTTGAGCAACCGAAAGAGCAATACAAGCTCAACCAAGAGGTTACGGTACATGGCGATGTGAAAGCCTACGCTGGTTTCGGTTTGGACGATGTGGAATACAGCTATCGCGTGGTTCGTAAGACCACTTTCCCCTGGCGTTGCTGGTGGTGGTATTATCCTCCCGTCGAGGACGAGCAAATCACTTACGGTAAGGCTCGTACTGATGAAAGTGGCAAGTTTGCCGTTACATTCAATCTGAAGCCCTCCAAGACCATTGCGCCCGAAAAACAGCCCATGTTTACCTATGAAATCGAGGTGACGGCGACAAGCAAGCAAGGTGAGACCCACAGCGACACCTATTCTATTCGTGCCGGCTACAACGAAATCGCCATCAATACAGACCTGCCTTCGGAGGTTGAGAAATCCGACATCGGCAATTACCAAATCAGCGTGAGCAACCTCAGCTGGCAACCCGCCAAGAGCCGCATCTCGCGTAAGATTTACCGCTACGAGGATGCAGCTAAAATCAACTACTTTGGGGCGATGGGGCGCAGCGGAACGCTGGACAGGCAGGTGCTGGGTGATGAGGAATTGGCACGCTTGTTCCCCGAGTTTTGTTTCTATGACAAGCAAAACAAAACTTTGGTGGACGAGGTCACAATTAATGTGGACGACAAAGCCAAGATTTACGAAGGCAAGGCTTTGGAGCCTGGCGAGTATGTGGTGGAATTGGCCAGTTTGGATGACCCCTTGGCAAAGATTTCACAGCAGTTCACCGTGTTTGAAAACGACTCCAAGAAGCTGCCTTTCACCACAATGGAAAGGGAGTATATTGACAAAACGAGTGCTCATCCTGGTGATGAAGTCCGTTTCGACCTCGGTAGTTCGGCCAAAGGCGTGAGGATGTGGGTGCAGCTGATGCATGGCGATGAAATCCGGTTGGAGAAGTGGATTACCTTGGACAACGAGGTGAAGACTTTGAAATATAAGGTTACGGAACAAGACCGAGGAGGTCTCGCCTTAAAGACGGCTTTTGTGAAAGAGAACACGCTCCACACCCATCAGAAGACCATCTCAGTGCCTTTCGACAACTACGATTTGAATGTGAAACTCGCCACAATGCGCGACAAGCTCAGTCCGGGTGCCGAAGAGACTTGGGAAGTGACCGTTCGCGACTATAAGGACAAACCCTTGGAAACTGGACTTTTGGCGGGCATGTACGATGCCTCATTGGACGAGTTTGCCCGCAACCATTGGTGGTTCAGCATGAGTCCTTCGGGTGTTTCCAGCACGGGCTTCGTCACTGACAGACACCGTTTCACTTCATCCAACACGAGCTTGGATTACTTCTTCTTCGTTGAACTTTTCAACTTCAGTCTGCCCTCCGATGCGCCCTTCTTCGACTTTGGATATGGCTTCGGGTATGGCCGTTTTGGAAAAGGGAGGCGCGTGCTCTATATGATGGAGGAAGAACGTGCCGCACCAGCGGGGGCGGTGTTACAAAAGAATGCTTCGGCTGCCGATGGTATCGGTGTAACGGAGACAGTTGAAGCGGAAGAGGCAGAGGTAATGGATGAAGTCGCTGAACAAGGGGTTTATATGATCTCAAGCGAGGTCGCTCCTATTGGAAATGAAGCCGAGCCTGCCCTCCGTGAGAACTTCAACGAGACGGCCTTTTTCTTCCCGCAGCTGCGCACCAATGCCGACGGTAGCGCCACCTTCAGCTTCACCATGCCGGATGCCCTTACCCGTTGGCGCCTGATGCTGCTGGCCTACTCGAAAGACCGCAAGACGGGTCGAAACGAATACACCTTCACCTCCTCCAAGCCAGTGATGATCATGGCCGACATGCCGCGTTATATGTACGACAACGACGAGTTGTGGTTTGTGGCCAATGTCATCAATACAGGCGATGAGGCTGTCACTCCGAAGGCGAAACTCGAAATTTTCGATGCTGCCACGATGCAGCCTGTCAACATCCTGGCTTCCGATGCCTTGATACCGATGGAACAAATCCTGCCGGGTCGCAGCAAGGAAGTACGCTGGAAGGTGAAAGCCCAATATGGTTTAGAACTGTTGGCCTTCCGCTTCACGGCTTACGCAGGTGAGTTTAGCGATGCTGAGCAACACCTCCTGCCTGTGCTGAGCAGCGAAATCTTCATGACCCAGACCTTGCCCATCACCGTGAAGGCTGAGACCGAGAAGACCTTCAACTTTGAGGCTATCGCCAATCCCGACAGCCACGAAAGAGACTACAGCCTGACGCTTAACTTCAGTACCAACCCCGTATGGTATGCGGTACAGGCCCTGCCTTATTTGGCTAATATCAGCACCGACCGTGCTGAGACGGCTTTCTATGTGTTCTATGCCAATACGCTCTCATCCTACATCGCTGACAACATTCCCAACCTCTTGAACTACATCAAGAAATGGCAGATTGAGACCCCCGACGCCCTGCTCTCGCAATTAGAGAAAGACCAAGACCTGAAGGCCATTATGCTGCAAGAGACCCCTTGGGTGCTTGAGGCCAAGAGTGAAACCGAGCAGCGCAGCCGCATCGCCACCCTCTTTGAGGTGAACACCCTACGTGGACAGCAGACCCGCGCCCTGCAGCTGATGCAACAGAAGCAGAAGTACAACGGCGGCTGGCCTTGGATGGACGGGATGCCTGAGAGTGCCTATATCACCACCTACATCCTCAGCGGTTTCGGTAAACTGCAAAGTATGGGCGCCTGGAGTTCACTGAGCAAATCCGACCAAAAAACGGCCCAAAGCATCTGTGACAAGGCCGTGCGCTACCTTGAATATGACGTAGCTGAGACCTACCGCTATATGAAGAAATACAGCAAAGGCAAGGACTGGCCCATCGGTTCCACTACTTTGGCTGAACTCTACGCCCTGAGTTTCTTCAAGGAGCAGAACTCCGACAAGGACTTCACCAAAGCCAAAGACTATTACCTTAAGAGTTTGGATAAGGAGTGGACCTCGTTCAACTTCAACTACCGCTCGAAGGGCGCTTTGGTGCTCTACCGCAATGGCAATGAGAAGACGGCCAAACTGATGATACAGAGCTTCAAGGAATGTGCACAGAAGAATGAGCAGATTGGAATGTACTGGCCGAAGAAGTACTTCAGCTTTGAGTCGCACATCGCCACGCACGCCTATATCATGGCAGCCTTTGCTGAAATCGACAAGGACGAGGAGATGATTGACCAATTGCGTGTGTGGCTGCTCACTCAGAAGCAGACCAACAGTTGGGAGAATTCCGCTTCTACCGCTGATGCCATCTATGCCCTATTGCTTCGTGGCAGCGACTGGTTTGCTGAAGGCAAAGAAGTCACCCTGCAATTCGGCAACACCCCTATTAATACAGAAGGTGGTGTAGCCGGCACAGGCTTCATCCAACGCCGCTGGAACGCTGAAGAGGTTACAGAGGAGATGCGTCAGCTTACTGTAAACAACCCGACCAACCATCTGGTCTGGGGCGGCTTGTTCCGTCAGTATTTCGTCCCGATTGACGAGGTCAAGAAAGATGAGTCGGGCTTCACCATCCAACGCGAATTGTTTGTGGAAACGGTAATGGACAAGGGCAAGTTGCTTGTTCCAGTGGAGAAGCAGGCCTTGAAAGTTGGCGACAAACTTACGGTCAAAATCACTTTCACCAGCCAACAGGACATGAGCTATGTCTTCGTGAAAGACCTCCGTGCTGCAGGCTTCGAGCCGATAGAGCAAGTCTCGCATTATGAGTATAATGACCGCATGAGCTACTATCAGACCAATACCGACACCGATATGCAGTTCTTCATCGAGCGTCTGCCCAAGGGCACGCACCAGTTGGAGTACAGCATGTTCGTCACCAAGGAAGGTTACCTGAACAACGGCTACGCCTTAATCCAATGCCAGTATGCGCCTGAGTTCAGCGCCTATTCGGATGGGATAAGAGTGAGGATAGGGGAGTGATAAAAGGTTTTGTCCGACTATCCTATTTGGCTCCAGTCAAATGTTTGGGCAAAGAGCTCCTTGTAGTGTTGTCTGAGCATATAGTTTTCGGGCTTGGCGAGTTTTGGGTCATCGGCTAAAAGTCGGATGGCTGCCTCACGGACTTGGGTGATGAGGGGACCGTCTTTCTGGAGGTCGCCAATCAGCATCTCGATTTGTCCGGATTGACGGGTGCCTCCTGTCTCTCCCGGACCGCGTAATTCGAGGTCCACTTCTGCGATTTCGAAGCCGTCGTTGGTGCTGCACATCGTCTTCATACGGGTCTTGCCGTCGGTTGTTAATTTGTGGTCCGTGACAAGGATGCAGTATGACTGGTCGGCCCCTCGACCCACGCGGCCTCTCAGCTGGTGAAGCTGTGACAAACCGAATCTGTTGGCATTCTCGATAATCATCACCGTGGCGTTGGGGATGTTCACGCCCACCTCGATAACCGTCGTGGCTACCATGATTTGCGCGTTCCTGTTGATGAAGCGTTGCATTTCGAAGTCCTTGTCTTCGGCACTCAGCCGTCCGTGACAGACGCAGAGTTTGTATTGCGGCTCGGGGAAGTCGTGCAGTAAGGCCTCGTAGCCCTCCTGCAAGGCAATCATATCGGTCTTTTCAGATTCCTTGATGAGGGGATAGACCACGTAAATCTGCCGTCCGAGGGCAATCTGCTTCTTCATGAACATCATGATGCGATAGCGGTCGTCGTTGTAGACGTGATAGGTCTGTACGGGCTTGCGGCCTGGGGGCAACTCGTCGATTTTGGAGACATCGAGGTCACCGTATTGGGTCATTGCCAAGGTGCGGGGGATAGGTGTCGCCGTCATCACGAGTGTATGGGGCGGAATCTCCGTCTTTTCATAAAACTTGGCCCGTTGCTCCACTCCGAAGCGGTGCTGCTCGTCGATGATAGCCAGACCTAGGTTCTTGAACACCACCTTGCTTTCAATCAAGGCGTGAGTGCCGACTACAATCTGCATCGTGCCGTCAGCCAGACCTGCGTAGATTTTCCTTCGCTCTGCAGTTTTGGTGGAACCTGTCAGCAGGGCGAAGTTGATGTTCATGTCCTTCAACTGCTCCTGTAGCGTGGCAAAATGCTGTGTGGCAAGAATCTCTGTGGGCGCCATCAGGCAGGCTTGGAAGCCGTTGTCCAAGGCGAGAAGCATCACCATCAACGCCACTATGGTTTTGCCGCTACCCACATCGCCTTGCAGCAGGCGGTTCATCTGATGACCCGAGCCTAAGTCTTTCCGTATCTCCTTGATGACTCGCTTCTGTGCATTGGTCAGGGGGAAAGGCAGGTGGTCGTTGTAGAAACTGTTGAAATAGTCACCCACTACGTTGAAGACGTGTCCCTTGATGGCCTGCTCGCGGTGCATCTTATTGCGCAGCAGCTTCAGCTGGAAGAAGAAATGCTCCTCGTATTTCAGCCGACGCGTAGCCTGCTGTATCTCGATGTTGTTTGAGGGCAGGTGTATCTCGTAATAGGCGTAGCGACGGGGAATCAGCTGGTTTTCCTCGATAAGGGCTTTCGGTAGCGTCTCGGGAATGTATTCGTAGACCTGTTGCAGGATGAGTTTCTGCAATTTGGCGATGGTGCGTGTGCCGAGTCCGTAATCCTTCATTTTTTCGGTGGTGTTGTAGACACCTTGCAAGCCTTCGCCGATGAGCGGGTCGTTAGGGTCATACTCCTCGATTTCGGGGTGAACGAAGTTGAAGTTGTGGTTAAACTCGCTGGCCTTTCCGAACAGCACATATTTCACGCCGGGCTTGTAACGGTTCTTGAGCCATTTCAGTCCGCTGAACCACACCACTTCGATGCTGCCGGTCTCGTCGCTGAAGAGGCCCGTTGCCCTCGTGGCCCTTGGTGCTCCAATCATCTTGATATTGGAAATCGTGCCGACCAGCTGGTAATACACCGTATCGTCATTGATATACGCCACCTTCTGAATCTGGCTGCGGTCGATATAGCGGAACGGGAACTGGTTGAGCATATCCTGATAAGTGGCTACCCCCAGTTCCTTCCTTAGGATTTCGGCCTTTTTCGGTCCGACACCCTTCAGATAAGAGATATTCGTTTGCAGCAGGTTCTGTTCCATGCGGCAAAAATACAGAATTTTCATTTATGAAGAAAACTCTGTAGTTTTGAATGAATTGGCAAACTAATAGCAAAAATTCTACCAACAATTGGATAAATCGGTTGCATAGTTTAAAGGAAAGCATCTCTGATAATTTCCTTATCTTGTGTATCTCCAATAATGTAACTTACAATAGCAATATTGGTATATAGTTTTGGAGTTTCATTGCGTTTCCCAATCCTATCATTCTTTAAAAATGCATTCATATCTCCGTTGAACAGGGATTCACGGTAAAGGGAGTTGTCGTTTGTTGAAGAGAAGTATCTTTCCATGACATTCGTGGCGGCTTTATATAGTTTCTTTGCCGCTTCTGGATGATTCCCGTCAAAAATATCAATAACACAACGAGTAATGACCGAATCATCTTCAGGGTTCAAATAAGTACCATTGATGCATTCTTTGATCATTTCAACAATGACAAGGTATAACAGATACCTTCCCTTTCCTAATGATGGTGTTGAAGAATGTTTCGCATATTCAAAATCAAAAGATGTTTTTCTGAGCAAATAGGCGGCATAAAGGTCATCGACACCAAAGTTTTCTTTTTGCATTATCTCTTTAAAAATGGATCCCCCCGGCGCAAACGGAGGTGTCTTGCCAAATGCCTTACCTGGCTCATTCATCCAAGCCGCCGCATACACTTTTAATAAATCCAGCGCAGTTGCATGGTCAACTATGTCGACATGTTTCAAACTCTTTTGCATTTGAGATTTGATGCTGTCCCATGCTCCTCTTTGAATTTCGAGGAAAATATGGTATTTGTCTTGCATTTGTGAAGACCAGTTTTGGAAATTGCTTTCCAATGCAATAAAGTCTTTTGCACTTACTGCATTTTGACTATTGGTGTATTTGGTGGTATCGTTCAGCAATTGTTCTCCAAATTCACCAATTCTGACAATCTTTGTAACGACAACGCTTTGCTGAAGTTTTTGTTTCCAACTTTCAAGTTTCTCATTTTTCCCCGTACCAACATTTTCCAAATTCTTGTACAGCACATCCCATATAGTGCGCGTGGTCTGGCATCCATTTACGATATAAGGGTTAACAAGAATGTAATTGTCAGTACTTGAGAATGAGAAATCTTCTACAACGATAGTGATGCCATTATTGTAAATACCAAACTTCTCTGGAGCATTTCGAAGAGTTTCCTCAATTCCTTTGTTGACTCTTCGTTTTGAGCCTAAAAACTTTCTGACATTTTTCTGATAAATGAGTTCCAAATCAGATGTAGCCGACCGATAAGCCTTCATAAATTCATAAAGATTGAGAAGTTTCGTTGAGCCAATAAGCAAGTCTGGACCAGAAGGAACCATGTTTGTGGTGATTGGAACTTCATATTTTGTGGTTTGCATCGCAACCTCATCAAGACGCAAGTAGATGTTATAAACCGATATAGACTCTACTTGAATGATGTTACCAAATCTCGCTATTGCTGCATGTTTAATGTCGTTCAATGCTCGTTTCTCGTCTTCACTCAACGGGTCACAAGTAGCAAACACTATGACTATCCTGTCTTTTTCCGAGGCGGTTTCTCTAAAATGATTGACTTGTTCAAGGATGTCGCATGTCATAATTGAAATGGCCTTGTTATGTCCTTCAAGAGTGTCAAAGATCTTGTTCGCCTCGGAAAACAAAGTATCGCTACCTGAATATGAAGTACCATATTTGCTTTGTACTATATACCAAGTATTGCCTTCGCCTGCTTCGGTATCACCTTGCTCATAATAGGCCATATCGATACCTCCGTCACCACAGCCATCATTGAGATAAACTTCTGCATCATCTCCTAAGTCGAACCATTGAACAAATAGTTTTTGTGCAAATCTTCTTCCTTTCTGTAAAGGAAATGGATTGTCGGCTAAAATGTCCTTTAGCCATTCGTTTTTGAAATCTTCGTAACTAATCTTTTCCATTGTTGCTCGTCTTTTATGAGCCAAGCCCTTGATGGAAAATGAAAAGGCGTGAAACCTTTTGCATTACCTTTAGCTGTGGTTTTTCTGGACTACCAATCAAGTAGATAAATGCAAAAATTCACGCCAAGCGTGAACCTTAATGCACTTATTCTCACTTGATGAAAGTGTCCAGTTTCCAGCTAAGAGAACAAGAGCGAAAAGCTCAATGGGTTAATATGTTAGATTTTTTCTTTTGTTGTATATTATTGGTTTTTAATATTTTATATATCAATACTTATTGAATCCAAATACAAAGTATCAGGGCAGAGGTCAGCCCCGTTCGGCCATTGTATGCTTCCCAAGAAGACTGTAACTCTACGGAAAAACGATTCATCAGAGAGCGGAGAAAAAATCCCTTTCCCAATATAGGGAGAAACATCAAAGCGTTTTTTTTCGCCGTTTGCAAACTCCAACAGCAAAATGTAATTGCTTTCCGCCTTCACCGATATTACACGAGGGTTCATCTTGTCTTACTTTAAAGGTTCAATTTGGAAGACATTGGTACCATTGGAAGCCAAATCCCAGTCCGCCATCAGTTCGTCCTTATGAATTTCCAACCATGCTTGAACGAGCTTGTTCTTTCCAGCAGGAAGTTCGCCTTCTATTATTTCGCCATCAGGTATTCTCATTACAGCTTCCTTATCCTGACATTTGACATGAATGTGAGGAAAATGATGTTGCCTGTTGTCGTAATAATACATCGAGATGATGATTCCATAAAACATTGTAAGTACCGCCATAGTTGGATATTTTTGGCAAAGATACTGTTTTTTTAAAAACCGCCTGAAATATGGGTGTATTTTATCAAAAAAATTGGATGTCAGAGTTTTATTTTTTCTCTTGCACCGCCGCTCTACTCTGATTGACAATCCAAACACCCGTGAAAACCAGTATCATGGCCAGTCCTTTCTTCCAAGTGAAATGGTCCAGGCCGATGACGATGCTGATGATGGTGGCGATGATGGGCTGCACGTAGTTGTACATGCTGACCAAAGTGGGCCGCAGACGCTTTTGTCCGATAGGGATGAGGAAATAGGCCACGAAGGTGGCGAAAAACACCACGTATGCCACCTGCCACCAGACGCTGGGCTCCATCTTGCCGAGTGACGTGAGGTGCGTAAGGCCCTTGGCGTTGAACAGCAGCGACACAATCATGGAGAACAGAAACATCCACTTCATGAAAGTGACCACGTTGTATTTCGAGATGAGAGGTCGGAAGATGCCGAGATAAAGAGCAAAGGTGAGTGCATTGACGATGGTCAGCACGATACCCAAGGGTTTGGTCTCAGACGCACCGCCTCCCAGTCCTACCGAGTTGAAAATCAGCAGCAATACACCTGCCAGACTCACCAAAACGCCTCCGATTTTCTTCCCTGTGATAGGCTCTTTGAGGAAGATAGCCGCCACCAACATTGTCATGATGGGCGTGCAGGTATTGGCGATGCTCACGTCGATGGAAGTCGCCAGGGTGATGGCTTTCAGGAAGCTGTACTGGGTGAGGAACAACCCCAGCATAGAGGCCAGAAAAATCTTCGGCAGGTCCTTCATGGGCACCTTTTCCTTGGGCATGAAGAGCGACAGTAGCCAGAACAAGGCTGTGGCTCCCACAGCCCTAAAGCATAGCAAGTCCATAGGCGTCAGCACGTTGGCATTGGAGATGTTCTTGCAGCAAACGATGTTGAACCCGAAGATGCAGTAGGCCCCTAAACAGGCGAGGTGACCAACAGCTGTTGATTTGTTTAATCCCATAGACTTATTGTTCATAGCCGCCGCGAAATTACGGATTAATTCCCTGCCTTCGGCACTTTTCGGGTTTTTTGCTACTTTTGCACCGTTATGACCTGTTTTGTGGATCTACATACCCATACGGCAAAAGCCAAGGACGGCTTGGTTCAAATCGTCAATTTGGACTTTGGGCAAGTTGCTCCAAGGGAAGGCTATTACAGTTACGGGATTCATCCTTGGGAAGCGGACAAGGCTGATTTCCAAGTTGATGCCGCTTTGAAACAATTGGAAGAACGACTACAACTGTCGAATGTCCTTGCCTTGGGCGAAGCTGGTTTGGATAAGATGCACAAGGAGAGTTTTGAGAAACAGATGGAACTCTTTGAGAGACAAATCGAACTTGCGGAAGCCTTGCAAAAACCGATGATCCTGCATGATGTGAAGAGTCATAACGAAATCCTTGCCTTGCGAAAGAAGCACAAAGCCAAGCAGCCTTGGATGCTGCACGGCTTCAACGGGACGGAGCAGGATATTCAACAGTTGACGGGACAGGGGTTGTATCTTTCAGTCGGAGAGAGTTTGCTGCATTCGGAAAGGAAGATTACCAAGTCGCTGAAAAGTATACCCTTGGATTATCTTTTCTTGGAGACTGATATGGCCGAAATCGGGATTGAAACTGTCTATGAAGCGGCGGCTGGACGATTAGAAATGGATGGGGAAACATTGCGAAACAGAATCTTTGCTAACTTTGCACGATTATTTGGAGCTCTATGGAACACTGGCAAGACAGAACCCGCCTGTTGATTGGCGACGAAGGCATAGAAACGTTGAAATCCAAGCACGTGCTTGTGGTCGGACTGGGTGGCGTGGGTGCCTATGCTGCTGAGCAGTTGGCCCGTGCGGGCATCGGTAAAATGACCCTTGTGGACGGCGATGTGGTGAATGTGACCAACTGCAACCGTCAGCTGTTGGCCCTGCAAAGCACCCTGGGTCGGCCTAAGGCTGAGGTGATGGCTGAACGCCTGCGCGACATCAACCCCGATATTGAGCTAATCGTCCTCAACCAATACCTGAAGGACCAAGCCATCATCGACCTTATGGCGCAGCCCTTCGATTATGTGGTGGATGCCATTGATACGGTAGCTCCCAAGGTGTTTCTGCTCTATTACGCCAAGATGAACAACCAGCGCATTGTGAGCAGCATGGGCGCAGGCGGCAAGTTCCATCCTGAAAGGGTGGAGATTTGCGACATCTCAAAGTCCAACCACTGCCGACTGGCTTTCTACATCCGCAAGCGGCTGCATCGTTTGGGTGTCTTCGAGGGCATCACGGCGGTCTATTCCCCTGAACCTGTGGATGCTTCTGCGGTCACCACCGATGATGTCAACGAGCAGAACAAAGTGTCCAACGTGGGCACCATATCCTATCTGCCCGCCACCTTCGGCCTCTTCTGCGCCTCGGTGGTGATTAATGAGTTTCTTGGAAAATAAGTAAGGGCTTTATTCTTTCACCTCGTAGAACAGCGGCCCGTCGGAGTGGATGGGGTGACCTGCTTCGTAATAACCGAGCGGCATCAGCACTTTGTCGAAGACGTAATACTGCACCAGCACGAGGTCTTTCCCGTCGTTAATCCAACCGTACACCCTGTCGTGGTCGATGGGGTCGAGGGGCTTGCCTTCTTCGTCGACGAGACCTTCAATCTCAAGGATGGTGGTGTTGGTCACCAATTTCTCAAAGGTGGTCATCTGGGTGGTCTTCCCGTCTTTGGTGATCAGGGTGACACGATGGAGGAAAGGCGAGTGTGTGATGGAGTCAAGGTGCTCTTGAGTGACGAGGTTGTTGAGCAGCGCCTCGAAGCGCAGGTCGCTGAATGAAGACATCAGGTTGATGACTTTCAGCGTGTCGAAAGCCACAAGGCTGTTGTCTGAAAGACGGGTCATCGCGTATTGGTGACGGCCTGTGTTCTCCACCTTGAAGCTCGACATCGGCTCGCGGTTGAACTCGACGCTGACCGACTGGATATCCGCCAGTTTTGCGTTGAAGATGCCGTGATCGCGCCAATCGTCGGGTAAGGCCGTGAAGCGGGTGGTGATGAAGCCACGGAAGCCTGGGATATAGACGATGTAGGCTTGGTCGGCACCCTCGCGCAGCATGAATGTGCCGCTGCTGTCCTTAGTAGCATCACCCACGTAGAACACCTTGGTGCGCTTCTCGTGCGGGAAGAGCTTGATGCGGTTGAACAGGTTGATACGGGGGACGATTTGATAGACTTCCACCTTGGTGCTGTTCACAGCCAACTGCTTGACGATGTTGTCGTGACTGGCACGCGAGACGGGCATCTTGATGCGCACCTTATACATGGTGGTCAGCAAAGCCTGTATCTGTTTGGAATGGGCCTTGTATTCGCCGTTGAGGGTCCAAGTGTTGTCGGGTTGGCGTTCCAATAGCGACTCGTGTTCGTAACGGTCGGCAAGATAGATTTTGGTGACGCTGGCGGTGTCCCACACCTGAAAGTCGGCAGCCTCGCCCCGGATGGTGGTCAGGTAACGGTTGTTCCAAACTAATACGGCGGCGACGACAACGAGTACAGCCGTTATGATAATGGTCAGTTTGTTGTTCTTCTTCATGTTGAGTGGTTATTTGCTGTATTTTTTCTTTCTGATAAAGGCCATCACGAAGCCCAGGGCGATAATCAGGCCAATCGGGACAACCGTGTTGATTAACTGCCACTTGGTGCGTTCCTTGGCAATCTTGGTAGTATCCAACAGTCTAATCTTCAGTTCACGTGAGCGGATGTCAATCAGCCCTTCGCCGTCCACGAGGTAGCTGATGCAGTTTTCAATGAACTCTTTGTTGGCGTAAGTGTTTTCAGTGTATTGGTCGAAGCCCAAGGGCAGGGGAGTCTTGCGCTTGATGTCGATTTGGTTGCGGATGATGTCGCCGTCGGCCACTACAATCATGGCGGTGGGTTCGCTCTGGTCCATGTATTTCAGCTCTTGGCTGTCGACGAGCTCCTGGGGGATACGGTTGGCATAGAGCGAGGGGAAGCTGCCTTTCAGCAGATAAGCCACGTTTTTGCCTTTCGAGTTGAACATACGGCGGTCGGGGGTCTGGCGCAACATCGCCAAAGTGATGAAGACGGGTGCCCCTGACACCTTCGTATAGTCTGAGGTCTTCAGTAGCGGAATCTGGTTGATGCCGTTGGCTGAGGTGGTGGCGTCTATCGAGCTGACAAAGTCGGCCTTGATGGCGTTCATGTTACGTACCATCGGATGGTCGCTGGCGGCTTGCAGCAAGGGGAAGTAGAACCAGCGGAAAAACTCCAGTTGGGGCTGACCTGCCACCTGACCCGTGCGCACAGGCAGCGCGGCGCAAGTGAGGTCCATGAGGAGGTCGCGGTTGAGGCGCACGCCATATTTGAAGAGCATATCGTCCAGGTTGAGGTCCTGCTCGATGCCGATGGTCGACTCTTGGCTTTGCAGGCTGTCCATCGTGGCGTAGACTGGCTCAACGAGCCACAACACCTTGCCGCCGTGCATGATGTATTGGTCGATGAGGAACTTGTCCTTCTCGCTGAAGGGCTGTGTCGGCTTGGCGATGATGATGGCGTCAAACGAGGTAAAGGCGCTCACGTCGCGAGTGGTGTCCTGTGTGCGATGCATCAAAGCATCGATTCTGCCGTCAATCTCCACGCGCCCCACGTTGTAGTGCTGCGAGAGGCTTTTGGTGATGTCGTACACGTCCATCGTTCCCAGCTCCCCATGACCTTCGATGAAGGCGATGTTGGGTTTCTTGAGGCGCGTCACCTTCTTCACCGCGTCGATGAGGCGGAACTCAAGGTTCTGCATCGAGGCGTTCAAAGCCTCTTCCGAGGTCTGGCCAAGTTGGTTCTCCAACAGGTCGATGGCAATTTCGGTGTCGTTGCGGTAGCTGACCAAAGCCCCGGGCCAGATAATCATCTGTTGTGACGAACCGTCGGCACGGCGGTCAAGCACGTTGGTGGGGTTAAGGCCCGATTGGTAGAGCAGCTTATAGTTCTCCTGCCGTTCGTTGGGGTCTTCGCTCTCCGAGGGGTTGATGAACTCGTAGTCGATGTATTTCGAGTAGGCACGAAACTCGTCCAGCATTTCCTTGGTCTCGCGGCGCAGCTTCTTGAATCCCGCAGGGAAGTCGCCTTCGAGATAGACCTTGAAGTAGACGTAGTCGTCCAGGTTGTTGAGAATCTCCTTCGTGGTGGGCGACAGCGTGTAGCGTTTCTCACTGGTCAGGTCGAGGCGGGTGAACACGAATGAGCCAATCACGTTGACCAGCGCCACAATCGCCACCGTGATGAGGAAAGCGATGATTTCGTTCTTTTTCAGATTCTTGCGTTTGTTTTCCATATCCTTTCCCTCCTTACCATTTGCGGCTCGCAAGAACCAGTTTTGTTGCACTCAGAAACAGAGCAATCACGCTCAGGAAATACAGCACGTCGCGTGTGTCGATCACACCACGGCTCAGCGAGCTGTAGTGGGCGCTCATGCCGAGTTGTTGGATAAACAGGTCGACCTTGCCGAACAGCGAGAGCGAGTAGATGAACTCGAAGCCCATCAGCAGGAAGCCGCAGAGGAAGACCGACAGGATGAACGCCAGTATCTGGTTGTTGGTCAGCGAGCTGCAGAATACGCCGATGCTGACGAAGCTGGTGCTCAGCAGGAAAAGCCCAATATAGGAGCCCCAGATGCCGCCGCTGTCGAGGTTGCCCTTGGGCAGCCCGAGGCGGTAGACCGAGAAATAATAGATGAACGTGGGGATGAGTGCCAGCAGCACCAAAGCCACTCCGGCGTGGAACTTGGCCCAGATGATTTGCCAGTCCGACAAAGGCTTGGTAGCCAAAAGCTCGATGGTGCCGGTGCGGTTCTCTTCAGCGAAGCTGCGCATGGTGACGGCAGGCACTAAGAAGAGAAACACCCAAGGGGCGAGGATAAAGAGGCTGTCGAGGTTGGCATAGCCGAAGTCCAGCACATTGAAGTCGCTTTGGAACACCCAGAGAAACAGGCCGGTGATGAGGAGAAACACCACAATCACCATAATGCCGATGAGTGAGCTGAGGAAGTTGCTGATTTCTTTCTTGAACAGAGCGTACATACGCGAATAAGATTTGGGGCGCAAAGATAGTGAAAAATGTTGACACCGCAATTTTGCGGTCAATATGTCTTCTGGAATATGCCAACCCTTTTTGATTGATGTTTTTGGCAAAGATTCATCTTTTATCCAAAATACAGGGCAAAAATCATAGAAATCTATCCAAAATACTACCCGAAACTAAAATACTACCCAAAAATGAATGAAGAAAAATGATTGAAAAAAGGCATCCCTTAAACTTGGCAGAGCCGCCCTCAGTAAGCTTTTTGTCGCTGGCATGTATGTGCATACATTCCACTACGCAAAACGATGTAAAATACAAATTATTGCAAGGCCGATTTGAGGGAGAAAAATCATAAAACACCCCGCGGATTTTAATTGCAGCACTGCAACAACTGCAACAGTTTTCATTTCGGGTTTGTCTAAATCGAATTGTAAAAAGTTGTAAAATAGTATGTTATCATGTCTTTTCGGTTTCCGTTGTCATTTGGTCATTAGGTCAAAAGCGTTTTCGCATTGAAAAATGCCCGTTTTGAATAAGGACTAAATGATTAGGCCGGTATTGGATGATGCCCCCTGTTCTCCTCCTATTTTCTCCCTGTTTTTTCCCTATCCAAACGCTGCCCACAAGGAGGTATCACAGAGTTATCTCAAAGTTGCCTCAAAGTTGCCTCAGAGTTACCAGGGCGCGCCTATAGGCTTACTATAGTCTTGGTATAGCGTTGGTATAGCCTTGCTATCGATTTTTGTGGTTTAACGGATTGTGAATGAGTGTGTTACGGAGGAAAATCTGTTAGCAAGTCTATCTGCATAGTGTATCACACAGAGAAACAGATAGTTACAAAGATTTATCTTTCTCATTCGGGCTTTGTGTTTGCGGTTGCAAAGATAAACAAAATATCTGGATTTGGCAAGTATTTTTCGGCCTTTTTGGCTTCGGATTTGACATTTTTTGTTATTTTTGCAGACAGAAAAGAAAACTGATTGGATTATGACAGCAATGGAATTGAATGCGCAGATTTGGCGCGATATGGCGGAGATAGCCGACAGTGAACAGTTGATGAAACAATTGGCCAAATATTTGAAAAAACTGGTGGCCAAGAAAGAAGATGCAACCTTGATGACCAAGGAAGAGTTCTATGATCGAATAGAAGAATCAAAAAAAGGAGCAACATACGAAATGCTTCCTAATGAGGATCTTACCACTTTCTTAAGACGTCGAGGATATGATTTATAAAGTGGAATTAAAGGAACAAGCTGAAAAAGACTTGTTCTCTCTCGCCAAAAGCGAGCCTAAGGCTTTCATAAAAGCTCAGGCGTTAATCGAAGAGCTGAAAATACACCCTAAGACCGGAGCAGGCAAGCCCGAACAACTGTCAGGCAACCTTTGCGGACAATGGAGTCGTCGTATCACAAAAAAGCATCGGTTAGTGTACGAAATCCATGATATGGAGGTGGTTGTACTGGTACTCACAGCTTACGGTCACTACGACGACAAATAAACCAATGACACGACTTCCCCCTTTCTTATTCCTTATTATTGTTTTCCTCTGTCAATGCCAACCTAAAAACGAGAGGCTGGGTTCGGAACAATTATATGCTGAGTTTCAGCACCCTGCTTCAGAGTATCGTCCCTTCGTGCGTTGGTGGTGGAATGGTGACAAGGTGGATTCAGCTGAACTGGTGCGTGAGCTGCGTCTGCTGAAAGCGGCGGGCATCGGGGGAGTGGAAATCAATCCTATCGCTTTTCCGAGCTATTGCGACAGCGTTGGGAAAGCCTCGTTACAATGGCTCAGTCCCGAGTGGATTAATATGCTGAAGGTCTGCTTCGATGAGGCTGACTCACTGGGATTGACCTGCGACCTGCTGGTGGGTTCAGGTTGGCCCTTTGGGGCCGAGTTCCTTAAGGAAGAGGAGTGGGCGCAGATTGTGGTCAACTATTCGGAGCCTGTGACGGGACCCACCACTTTGACGATCGTGGCTGACAGCCTTTGCGAAAAGGCGATGCCCAAGGTGAGTTCACCTTACAAGGGGAACACCAAGGAGCTGATGCAGCTGCGGTTGTATCCGAATCCGGCAGCAAGGGTGGATGATTATATCGAGATTGGGTCGGCATCAAACGACGGCCCTTCGACAGCCTCAAGGACCTTTACCATCGATGTTCCCGAAGGGGAGTACACATTGGCCGCTTTGGTGAAAATCAACGGGTTCCTTGAAGTAATTAATGGGGCTCCAGGGGCTGCGGGACCCGTGTTGGATCATTTCAACACGGAGGCGGTCAACCGATACCTTTATAATATGTCCGACAAGATTGAAGCGCAGATTGGTCCGCTGAAAGGCCGCATCCGCGCCCTCTTTACCGACAGCATGGAACTGGAAGGGGCCAACTGGACCAACGATATGGCTGAGGAGTTTCAGAAGCGTTATGATTACGACATTACTGAATATCTGCCGTTTATCCTCTTCAAGATTGGCTCGATGGGTAGCGCACTCAACTACAATCCTGTCGTCCCCGTGACGGAAGACTTCCAGAAAGAAATACAACGGGCTCGTTACGATTTTGAAGATTTCAAGGCTCAACTGATGCAGGAGCGGTTCACCAACACCTATCTTGCTTGGTGCCATCAACTGGGTGTAAAAGCTCGTGCACAAGCCTATGGACGGGGCTTCTATCCCTTGGAGAACGCGATGGGCTACGATATCCCCGAGAGTGAGTCGTGGACCACTAACTGGTTGCGCCACAAGCCCGGCGAGGAGATGTCGGAAACGGATTACCGCAGGGGACGGGCTTATACGATGGTCAACAAGTTTGTGTCATCAGGCGCCCATCTTGCAGGCAACCGCACCATCAGTTGCGAGGAGATGACCAACACCTACACCGTCTTCAACATGACTTTGGAACAGCTGAAGATTGGCGGCGACCAATCAGCCATTTCTGGAGTGACCCACAGCGTGTTTCACGGCTTCAACTACTCACCCAACCTTGAAGTCCCCTTCCCCGGATGGGTGCGCTACGGTGCCTATTATAGCGAGCACAACCCCTGGTGGCCTTATTTCAAGCACTACAACGACTATAAGGCCCGCCTCTCTTACGCCTTGCAGCACGGCACCTATTATGCCGATATCGCTATCCTCAACCCTGAAAACGATATGTGGAGCACCATCGGGATGCAGAATGAGCCTTTTCCCAACACCACACGCGCCCCTTACAAGACCCTCATCTGGGAGGCTATTAATAAATGTGGTGGGGGAGTGGACTATGTGAGCGAGAATTTCATCAAGCAATCGACAATTAATAAAGGTAACCTCTGCTACAACCAGCGGCAATACAACACCTTGATGCTCATTGATGTGGAAAGCCTGCATCCTGAAACCGCCCATCAACTGCTGCGTTTTGTGGAAGATGGGGGCAAGTTGCTTTGTATCGACACAATTCCCTATCAGTCGTTGGGTCTGAGTGGTGATTACGTTGAGAAGGACTCCATCGTCAAAAGCTGTTTTGAGCAGATTCGTGCCTTTAAGGACCGTTTCGTCTTTGTGAAGCCACCCAAAGAGGGCTTCATCCCTTGGTACGATAGCCTGATGAAAGCCGAACAGCTGCCGCATTATCTGGATATCGATGAGCCTGACCCCTACGTGATGCAAAACCGTTACACCATCGACGACGGGAGCGAGATGCTCTTCATAGTGAACAGCCACCGTTACCAGTCGCATCAAACCCGCATCACTTTCCACCGTGAACTGACCCACAAGAAGCACCCTTGGATATGGGACCTTCATACTGGCGAGCGTTATGCTCTGTCTTTGAACGAGGACAACAGTTACGATTTCGATTTGGGTCCAGCGGAGTCGGTGTTGATCGTGTTTGAAAAGGGGAAACGCAATGACGACCCCGCTGACGGTCGCTTCGCATTGTTGCGAGAAACGAAGCCATCCAGCATCGACCTCTCCAACGACTGGGAAGTGGAGCTCCTTCACGCCCGCTTAGATACCCTCATCCAGACTCATTTCGATACCCTCTTCGACTTAAAAGACCATCCTGATTACCAGCATTTCGCAGGAACCATCGTCTATCGGAAAACCATCCATGGAGAGGTCTTGGGAATTCATTCAGGAAACGACCCAACAGACAAAAGTGTTCTGGATTTAGGTCTCGTGGAAGGTGTCTCTGAGGTCTTCGTCAATGGGCAATCCGCTGGAGTAAGGTATTATGGACGCAGGATTTACGACATCGGCGATTTGCTCCAAGATGGAGACAACGCGCTGGAAATCCGCGTCACCACCACCTTGGGTAACTATCTGAAGACCCTCAGCCGCGAAGAGAACCCCACCACTTGGATTTACGTCAACCATCCCCGACGCGACCAACCCTTGCAGCCCCAAGGATTGATTGGGCCGGTTACACTATACAAAATGATATGAATATGAAAAAGCACCTTCTCACCCTCTGTCTCACTCTGCTGCTCGGCCTCCAAGCCTTTGCGCAAGACCCTAAGCCCATCTACAACGCTTCGAAGTTTGGCATCCGCAGCGACGGTGTCACTATGAACACCCGCAGCATACAGTTCGCTATCGACTGGATTGCGGAACAAGGGGGCGGTACGCTCCGTTTTTGGGTGGGTCGCTACCTCACAGGCAGCATTCATCTGAAATCCAACGTCACCATTGAGCTGATGGAAGGCGCTATCCTTGTCGGTAGCACCAACCCCTTCGACTACGACCGTCTTAATGCTACCAACGACCACGCCCTCATCATGGCTGAGGGGGTCGAAAATATCAAGTTATTGGGTATCTACAACAGCGGCGGCTGCATCGAGGGACAAGGGCGCGAGTTGGGCAACAACTGTACAGACCTTGTGCATAAGGGATTAATGAAAGACAAGCTGAGCAACGATAGAGTGGGTGAGGGCTTTCGTCCTCGTCTGCTGTTGTTCAGGGAATGCAAGAATGTGGAAGTGGATAATGTCACTTTCCGAAATGCCGCCAACTGGGTCTGCATGTACGACCAATGCGAGAACGTGAAAGTCAACAACGTGAGGGTGCAAAGCACCGCGTTTTGGAACAACGACGGTATCGACATCGTGGACTGCGACGGTTTCCTCCTGACCAACAGCTATATCGACGCCAGCGACGATGCCATCTGCCTGAAGTCGCACAGCGCCAAGAAGTTGTGTCAGAATGTGGAAGTGCGCAACTGCACCGCCCGCAGCAGCGCCAGCGGCATCAAATTCGGCACAATGGGAGCAGGTGGATTCAAGAACGTGAAAATCATCAACAACACCGTTTACGACACCTACCGCAGCGCTATCACCATCCAAAGTGTGGACGGCGGCATCTGTGAGAAAATCCTCGTCGACTCGCTTTATGGCACCAATGTGGGCAACGCCATTTATCTGAATATCGGTGCCCGTCGCGACAAGCAGAGTTTCATGGATGGCATCACCATCAAGAATCTGTATTGCGAAGTGGCCGCCATCAAGCCTGATGCGGGCTACGAATATGAGGGTCCCGTAGAAGACCTGCCTCGTAACATCTCGCCCTGTGGCATCATTGGTCTGGTCGACAGCAAAATCAAGAACGTCACTTTGGAGAACATCGAAATCGTCTTCCCCGGAGGCGGCGACCCGCATTATGCCTACGTGGGTCTTGATGAATTAGACAAAGTGCCTGAAATGCCTAAAGCCTACCCCGAGTTCTCGCAGCACATGGAGCTTCCCGCCTGGGGCTTCTTCATCCGCCACGTGGACGGCCTGACGATGCGTAATATCAAGCTGACCGCTTTGAAAAAAGACTACCGGACGGCTATCGTGATGGATGATGTCAGTCGTCACTCGATTGAGGGATTGACAGTTGAGGAACCTGAAATGGAAAAGAAAGATAAAGTTTTTGAAAGGAAATAAAATTTCATATTTTTGCAGTCGCTAAGGCCAAGTCCTTTGAAATAACCTTAAGAAAGAATAAAATACTATGTATCAAATTTTTAAAGACCAGCTCGAGAAATCGAAGCTTATTATTTCGGGAATCAAACGTAATCAACGCATGGGCCGTGATGCCGGTGTCAGCGAATCGATGCTGATGAAAATGGAAGACGACTGCAGAAGGTTGGAAACCATGTCGGCGGAATTGGACCGTATTCAGGAGGAGTACCGCAAGAAAAGCGAGAAAGCCCATGGAGTACTGAACGACCTGAAGCAACACACCAAGGAAGTGAAACGTGTCGTGAAGTCGAAATATGACCAAACCTGGTGGACTAAGTTCGGTATTCCCGACAAGAGATGAACCAATAGGGTGACACAAAAAAGAAATCCGCTTCAGACCGAGGCGGATTTCTTTGTTTTGATGAGTACCTTCTCTTCGTTCCTCAAAGTGGTAGCAAACAGATAGATGTCTCCTCCTTCTTTGATTTTCAGTGTTTTGCGGAGTGCGTCAACGGTAATAGGGAAGTTGCGCACTGTGAGGTTGGCTTGGTCAATGTCGGGTAGTAGCAGTTGTTTCACCTTTTTATTATAAGGAGCCCAGTCTTCTACCTCAAAAATACGTCCAGCAAAATCGGGAACCAAAATGTCGGAGGTAAATAGATGGCTGTTTTTATGAAGTTTGAGTACATCAAACCGATGGGTAAGCAGTTTGTGGCAGCCCGCTTTCATCAGGGCGGCATTGGGCTCGTAGAGGTAACGTCCAACACCATCAGAGAGTTGCAACGAGCAGTTGCGTTCTTCTTCAAGGCTGAAACTGACCGTTGGCTGTTGGGTCATTAAGTTGACGGCAAACAGCGTAGGACAGCCGGTATAGCCGCGTTTCATGATAAAGACCAACTCTTTACACTCGTTCCGAACAGCTAAAACATGGATTTCCTTCACACACCTCAGTTCTTGTAGCGCCTTTGCGATGTCGAGCATGGGTGATAGTTTCACCATCACAGTTTCGGCTTGTTGCAGAAGCAGGTTTTGCAGCACCACGACGTCAGGTGTGCAGTCGGAAATGCTGACGGTCTTATGTCCATGTTGGTCTCGTCGGGCGGGGTCGAGATAGATGCAGTCCTTGGGCTCACAATGTTGCAAATAGTTCTCGGCAGGCTCGTTGTGTACCTTGATACGGGTTTGTAGAATTTCGAAATTGTGTTGGGCCAGGGTGCAGAGTTCAGGTTGCCGTTCCACTGCATCAGTCTCTTGGAATCGCTGCGAGAGGTAATAGGCGTCGATGCCCAATCCGCAGGTGAGGTCAGCAAGGGTGTTGCCTTTCCACAAATTGGCTTTATAGCGGGCTGTGGCTTCCGATGAGCATTGCTCTATGGAGAGGTGAGCGGGAAAGAGCAGGTCTTCGTTCGCGCTCCATTCCGGCACTTTCTTCTGAAGAAGCTGTCGTGCCTCAATTTGCCGCAAAGCCAATGAAACATCGGTGCCGACGGGCGCCTTTTTTAGGGCGAGCGTCGGCACGTCGTTGTTCAGGTTGTCCCTGATGTATTGTCGAGTAATCTCGTTCAAGGTCAGAGCTTCTTCAGGTTCACGACCTCAAGGTCGGTGAGGAAACGCCACTCGCCACGAGGCAGGCTGTATTTGTCCAAACCAGCGAACATCACACGGTCGAGCTTGATTACCTCATAGCCCAGATGTTCGAAGATGCGGCGTACGATGCGGTTGCGGCCCGAATGGAGTTCGATACCAACACTCTTCTTGCTCTCGTCGTCCTGGTCGTAGGCGATGCTGTCGGCAGCAATGGGGCCGTCATCCAGCTCGATGCCTTCTGAGACGCGAAGCATATCGTTCTTGGTCATGGGTTTGTCAAGGGTGACATGATAGAGCTTCGGTACCTCGCTGCTCGGATGGGTAAGTCTCTTGGTCAGGTCGCCGTCGTTGGTGAACAGCAGCAGTCCAGTGGTGTTCTTGTCGAGACGTCCCACAGGGAAGATACGCTCAGGGCAGGCATCTTTCACCAGCTCCATCACGGTATCACGCTCGTACGGGTCATCAGAGGTAGTGATATAGCCTTTGGGCTTATTGAGCAGGATGTAGCGGAGTTTTTCGCGGTTGAGGGTCTGGCCACCGTAAACCACCTTGTCTTCGGTTTTCACCTTGTAGCCCATGGTGGTAACCACTTCACCATTCACCTCCACGCAGCCAGCCTTAATCAGGTCGTCAGCCTCGCGGCGCGAGCAGATGCCACAGTCGGCCAAATATTTGTTCAGGCGAATTTCGCCAGTGGCTTTCGGACGGTCATATTCCGGGTTTTTCTCACGGACATATCCTTTGCGGCCACGACGTTCTTCGTTGTTATCGTCAAAACGGCGTCTCGGACGGTCGTCGTCGAAGCGGCGACGTGGTCTGTCATCGTCAAAACGACGGCGTGGACGTTCTTCGTCATCGAAACGGCGTCTCGGTCTTTCGTCATCATGGAAGCGACGCTCTCTTGGGCGCTCATCATCATTGAATCTGCGTCTCGGTCTGTCATCATCATGGAAACGGCGTTCGCCACTTGGTTTGTCGTCATCAAAACGGCGGCGAGGACGCTCGTCGTCATGGAAGCGACGTTCTTTTGGACGGTCCTCATCATCGAAACGACGTCTTGGACGCTCCTCGTCGTTGAAGCGACGTCTTGGACGGTCGTCATCATGGAAACGACGTTCGCCTCTCGGCTTATCGTCATCAAAGCGACGTCTTGGGCGCTCATCATCATCGAATCTGCGTCTCGGACGTTCATCATCGTCGAAACGGCGTCTTGGACGCTCGTCATCATGGAAACGGCGGTCGCCAAACTTGCGGTCGCCACGGTCGCTGAAGCGACGCTCACCTCGCGGCTCGTCGCCATACTGTCTTTCCTGTCCCTCTTCGTCACCCTCACGGTGATAAAACTTGAAGGACCTTCTTTGCAGGAACTCTTCCGGTTCCTCTTTTCTGGTGCGCGGACGCTTGCCAGATCTTTCGTTGTCAGTCATTTAATTTATGTATTGATAGTTGAAAAATGGGCGGCAAAAGTACGAATAATTTGGGAAACAGGTACAATATTCGTTATGAAACATCGTTTAAATGACGAAATTTTGTACTTTTACCGCCCAAATCGCATTGTTATGAACAAATTGAAGAGCTATATCTTTCTAATATTGTCTTTCCTGATGACCTTATCGGGCTTTTCCCAGAACGAGTTTTCCATCGGCCAATGGCGCACGCACATGCCTTATCATAAGGTCATTGCGGTTGAACCTGTAGGCAACCTGATTTACGCAGCCACAGAATACGAGCTGTTCACTTACGACAAAGAGGACAACTCCATCCATATTCTGAATAAAATCAATGGGTTATCGGATGTCGGCATCAGCACAATGGGATACTGCGAAAGCCAGCACAAGCTCTTTGTGGCCTACACCAACGCCAACGTCGACCTTATCAATCGTGAAGGCAACGTCACCAACATGAGTCACATCAAGGATAAGAACATTGTGGGCAACAAGAGCATTAATAACGTCTTTTTCGACGGTGATTTGGCATACGTGGCCTGTGGGTTCGGTATCGTCGTTTTCGACTTGAACCGCGAGGAAGTGAAGGATACCTATTATATTGGCAGTCACGGTAGCATGGTGAATGTGACCGACGTGGCCATCTTCAACGGCAGGATTTATGCCTCCACCACCGATGGTGTGTATTCTGCTTCGCTGAATAGTCAGAATCTGGCCAACTATGCCGCTTGGAGCTTTGACACCTCGCTAATTCATCCTCACTTGGCCTACACCGAGATGGAGGTTTTCGGTGGTAAGCTGTTTCTCAACTATGACGGTGGCTTCAACAAGGATACACTTTTTGTCCACGATGGTAATACATGGAGCTATTTCGAGAAAGACAACGTGTCGCAGAAGCGCGAGCTTCGTGCTGTCAACGATAAGCTGATTATTTCCAACTACTATGCCGTGAAAGTTTATGACAGCCATCTGGATGAAATTATGAACATCTACTCACTAGACGGCAGCATCGAGCCTCAGTCGGCGAATATCGACAGCAATCACGACTATTGGATTGGAGATGTCAAGCGGGGTCTTTTGAAGACCGATAATGGATGGAACGTTATGGAAGTGAAGCCTAACGGCACGGCATCAAAGAATGTGTTTGAGCTGCAGGCTTGCGGTGACCAAGTGTGGATTGCTTCTGGTGGCCATGCGGCCAATTGGGGCAAGCGTTACATGAAAGAAGGTGTGGCCCGTTTCGATGGCCTTTGGACGATCTTCAACAACCAGACCATGGAAGAGTTGAATGGTATTTCCGACTTCGTTTGCACCCTTACAGACCCGAAAGATCCTACCGTCACGTATGTTGGCACTTGGGGCTCAGGCGTACTGAAGCTGAAGAGTGACCAGCTGGTGGAGATTTACAATGCTGACAACAGCACCTTAGATTATTGGATTGCCGACCCAAACCTCATTAATATCAGCGGACTTGGTTTCGACAGCCGTCACAACCTTTGGGTGGCCAACTCGGGTGCCAACCATCTGTTGTCGGTGATGGAGCCTAACGGCACCTGGCACTCTATCGGTTTGGGCGGAAGCACCAACGGCATGGACATCAGCGTGATGTTGGTGGATACTCACGACTACAAATGGATTATGACGCGTCAAGGGGAGTTGATTGTCTTTGACGACGGAGGCACCTTTGACGACATTTCGGACGACCAAATGGCCATTTTGAACAAAAGTAGCACCTCAGGCGGGCTGTTAGGCTCCGTCAACTGTATTGCTGTCGACAAGGATGGTGCAGTATGGGTGGGTACCACGGATGGTCCTTGCTACTTTACTGATTCACGCAAGATTTTCACTGACCCGACCTATACAGCCGATGTGAAGCAGGTGCCCCGCGATGATGGCACCGGCCAGTGGGATCCCCTCTTCAAGGGTTCCAGCATCCTTTCAATGGCTGTCGATGGTGCCAACCAGATTTGGTTTGGTCTTGAGTCGGGTGTGAGCCTCATGTCCTTTGCCGGCAAGCCGGAGGAGATCCATTACTTCAATACCGAGAACAGCCCTTTGTTTGAGAATTCGGTCACCACGATGGCCATTTCTGCCGATGGTGAGGTGTTTTTCGGTACAGCGTCAGGGGTCATCTCCTATAAAGGCGAATCGGCAGAGCCCGATCCCATAGTCAGCGACGTGATAGCCTATCCCAATCCCGTCAGGTCGGGTTATACAGGTTATGTAGGTATTAAAGGCTTGGTGGCCAATTCGTTGGTTCGTATCACCACGGTTGATGGCAACTTTGTTACTCAGATACTCTCAGAAGGTGGACAGGCTGTTTGGGATTTGACCAACATCAACGGGCAGCATGTCAGTCCTGGTATCTATTTCATCTACACGAGCGACAAATACGGCAACGACTGTTTCGCTACCAAGATACTGGTTCAGTAAAGGCGATGGACGACAAAACCCAAGGCATTGTCCTTCAATCTTTGCGTTACGGCGACTCAAGCCTGATTGTCAAGGTGTACACACGTGAGTCTGGGCTAAAGTCCTATATGGTGAAGGGGGCTTTCAGCCGTACATCGAAAAACCGCGCAGCTTTGTTTCAAAACCTGCACCTTATTAATTATGTGGAAGCGGGCAATCCGCACCGTTCCTCTTTGGGTTATCTGAAGGATGTGCAATTGACGACGGTTTACCACAGCCTGCCTTTTGTGATGAATAAAAGTGCCATCGTGATGTACCTCAGCGAGCTGCTATCAAAAACTTTGACGGAGCCGGAGAGCAACGCCCCTTTGTACGACTTCATCGAACAAAGCCTCCTTTGGCTTGACCTCTCGGAGTCTGATTATGCCAACTTTCCACTGTATTTTACGCTTGAACTGACCCGATATCTCGGGTTTTATCCCAAAGCCAACCAGATGCAGGGCTATTGTTTCGATATGATGGAAGGGCAGTTTGCGCCCCATTATCCAGTACATCCTTATTATTTCGATGCCGAGGACGCAGATTTGCTCTCGCGCCTGCTTAATGCCCCCATTGATGTGGCTTGCCATATCCCGCTTAATGCCGCTCGTCGCCGCGAAATGCTTGACGGTATAATAACGTTCATGCGACTTCATGCCCCCGTGATGAAGGGCTTCAAGTCGCATGAGGTGTTGAAATCGGTGTTAGAGTAATTAGGCTCTGTTGACCAATTATTTCAGTTCTAACGAGGTCTGTCCGATGAGTTTTCCGCCCTGTTCGTACACGTCGATATAGTAGCGTCCGGGCATAAACTCAATGTCAGCAGGCTTGACGTAATAGGCACGTACTGCGCCGTCCTTGCCGTCATAGTTGAAGCGTATCTTCTCGGTGTACTGCAACGACTCACCGTTGGAGACGAAGGAATACTCGTCGCCTGAGCCCTTGCTGATGACAGCCTTGGTGGGGTCGGCAATGCGGAGATAGAACAGTTTTGTGCCAGGATCGACGAGGTCGTTTTGTGCCACGGTAAAGTCAACCATGATGCGTTCGGCACGTGAGGCACGGTCGGTGGCAGCCTCTTTCGAGTTGCCTTTGAAGCGCACACCGCTGGCGGTCAAGTTGTGGATTTTCATTGTGGCGGCCAGGTTCACCTTGCCTGTCAGTTCATCGTTGCGACGGCTGAGGTTGGTGTTCTCGCGTTTCTCGGCACGGTATTCCTCGCGAATACGTTCGTTCTCAGCCACCAACTCACGGTTGACGGTATAGAGCGAGTCCATCTGACGCACGTATTTCTGTGAAATGGCCTGCAGTGAGGCGACTTTCTTCTTGATACGGTAGTAGTCCCACTGCGAGTCAAGGAGCTTCTTGATCTCGACGGCGTCGGCCTGGATGATGCTGTCTTTCTCAGCCAACTCTAGGCTCAGTTCCCCATAGCTTTCTTTCAGCTCGTTATGCACTTTTATCAAACTGTCGACCTCGGCTTGGAAGTCGGCACGTTGCATCTCTTTTTCAGCCTCTAGGGTTTTCAGGTCACCTTTGATGGCCGTATTCTTGACCGATAAGATGATGACAAACACTATCGCCAAGATTAAGGCGCACACAGCCGCGATGAACATATTCCTGTTGCGGAGGGCGACCCTTTTCTGTCTTTCTTCTGGATTCATGGTGCGTGATTTGTTTATTCGTAATATACGATACCTTTGTCGTTATTTTCATGGGTCTCGATAGGCTCCACCTTGGCACGAGGGATACTGACTGGAATCGATTGCCCCACCACATCAATGTTGACCAGCAGGCGCCTTTTGCTTTTTACTGAAACCAGGCGTCCCGTAACACCCTGCATAGGCCCGTTGGTGATTCTCACCATTTGGCCTTCCTTCAGGTCCAGGTTTTTCAAGTCGTCCTCGTCGTCAAGGGGGTTGTCTATATATTTCTTGATAGCAAGAATCTGCTTGTCGGGCACAACAACAGCCTTATGTTCGAAGGTAACGAACTTCACCACGCCGTAAATGCCGAGGATATAGTAGTGTTGCTTCTCATTGTTGCGGACAAACACATACGACTTGAATAGGGGCTCTTCCACTTTCTTCTTGCGGTCGCTCCACTGTTTGATGCGTGTCAGCATGGGCAGATAGGCTTCATAGCCCTGCTCTTGCAGTTGGTCGAGAACCTTTTTTTCGGCTCTCGACCTAACGTAGAGCGCATGCCAATGCATGTCATCCTTGTGGTTGTGTTCATCCATCACGAACGACTGTGTTTACTTTTTGTCGGACTTATCGGACGACGATTTGTGGTGATGATGGTGGTGCTTCTTTTTCTTGTCACCGCCTTCGCTTTCGCCATAATAGTCACTGCCGTAGCCGTAGCCATAACCGTAGCCATAACCGTAACCATAGCCATAACCATATCCGTAACCGTAGCCATATCCGTACTTCTTGTTGCCATAGCGGTAGCCGTAACCCTTCTCAAGCTTGATGCCGTTGATGACGATATTGAACTTCATGTCGCGGTTCTCAAGGTCTTTGATGATGCTGCCGAAGACGTTCTTGTTGGTCACTTCTTGACGCACGATGAAGAGGTTGGCATCGCTGAAACGCATCAACAGCAAGGCATCAGTGACGAGGGCGATAGGAGGCGTATCGATGATGATGTAATCGTAGCGTTTCTTCAGTTCGGCAAACAGTTCATCGCACTTTGCTGAGGCAATCAACTCAGCCGGGTTGGGCGGGATAGGACCTGAGGTGATAAGGTCGAGGGTCGGAATCTTGCCCGAAGCTTGGATGACATTGTCCAAAGGCTCCTTGTTGGAGAGGTAGCTACTCAGACCAATATTGTTGGTCAGGCCGAACTCCTGATACAGTTTAGGTTTACGCATATCGAAGCCTAACAGCAAGGTCTTCTTGCCATAGAGGGCGTAAATTGATGCGATATTGATACTGTTGAAGGTCTTACCAACGCTCTGCATATCACCAGTGACCATAATGGTGCAAGGCATCTTGCTCTGCGTGATGTAGTCGATGTTGGTTCTGATGGCGCGGAACGACTCTGAAATAGGCGACTTGGGACTGTTGACCACCAACAGCGGGTCTTTCAGGTTGTGAGTCTGAGCCACCTGGCCGACGATGGGATACTTGGTCAGTTTCTCCACATCGCTGCGGCTGGTGATGGAGTTGTTGAAGAAGTCCTTCAGGAAGAGATAGAGGGCCGGGATGAGCAGACCCAGGATGAGGGCAATGAGGTAGTTCATCGAGGCACGCGGCGCAATGAGGTTGGTGCGCTCGATACGGGCCTCATCAAGAACTTCGTTGTCAGCCGTGTTGGAGGCACGCAGAATCTGAGCTTCGGCGCGGCGCTGCATCAAATATTTATAGGTGTCGTCGGTGAAGTCGAAGTTACGTTGGTAGGAGATGAGTTGCTGTTGCTTGTCGGGCAGCTGGCGCGACTCCTTTTCCAACATGGCGATACGGCGATTGATGTCCTTGAGGCCCATCTCGGCGTTGAGGACGAGGTTATTGATGTTCTCCACCAAGGCTTTTTTGGTGGTGATGATTTGTTCATTGAGCTTTACAATCTGCGGGTGTTGCTCGGTCTGGGTGAGCATCTGCGTGGCCTTGGTTTGCGAAAGCATGACGAGGTCGCGGGCCAATTGGTTGAGCAGCGGGTCATTGATGCCCATGGTGCTGGGGGCAGCCAGGTTTTCGGGGTCGTCAATCTGCATCTGAATGTAGCTTTGCATCCGTTGGTAGATTTTCAGGTTGACCGACAGCTCAGCACGTTCTTTCTCCAAAGCACGCAGGTTGGTGTACACCTGATTAGCCTGAAGGTCAAGGTTCATGAGGTCGTTTTCCTGACGGAAGTCCTTCAGTTCGGTCTCAGCTTGTCCCAACGATTCCTGAATGCCGCTCAGCTCGCCGTCAATAAACTGGATGGTGTTCTCACTGACCAGGTTTTTCTTCTCCAAGCCTTGGAAAACGTATTCGTTCATCAGCATATTGGTGAAATCGACAATCTTCTGCTTGTGGGTGCCACTTACTGTGATGGAAGCCACTGAGGCCTGTTTGCTGATGGCGCTGACGCTAAAACTGTTCATCTTCTTGACCAGCGAGGAATAGCTGTTGAGCCAGAAGTACAACTTGCGCGACTGGAGGCTCTCCAAGTCGACATCCTCGCTCACCGTGACACGGATGCGGTTGTATCCGTTGTCAATCCATTCGTTCAGCTTGTATTCGCCTTCGATGTCAATCTTGTCGTTGGGGTTCGCCTCTGTTGTCTGGCAGAGGATATAGTCGTATTTGCTCAGACCTTCGCCAAGGGCATGGAGACGAATCATGTTGTCGTCGAGGAAACTGATTTCATACTGCAGTCCAACAGCCTGAGGCACAGTGGTTTCATACTCTACTTTGAAAGGCGCGTTCTTGTATAGTTCGGAGACGGTGAAACGACCTTTTTCGGTATAGGTCACCTCAATGCCCATCTTTTTGACGACGCGCTCGGTGAGGGAATACGACCTAAGGATAGCAATTTCATTGTCGATGCTCTGAATCATACCCAGATTCATGGAAGTCATCAGGGTGGTGGGGTCATAATTGTTGCGTCCCTCCTTGATGAGTACGGTGCCGTTGGTTTGGTAAACCTTGGTGGAATAACGGTTCACGAGGAAGCCGATGGCCAAGGCGGCCATCACAAAGATGACGAACAAATACCAGTTGCTCAAGGCGATGAAGATAAGCTTTTTGATGTCAACGCTTTGCTCTTCGTTGTTAGCTTGTTGTGGGATGTATGGATTTTCGTTTGCCATGATGATACTGTATTATGGTTGTTTAATGGTAGAGGATTCTTAATTATTATTTTTTCACAGCTAAGTATAAGGTCACAGCGAGTGAAACGATTGACAGCACAGTGGAGTAGGGGAAGGTGGTGAAGCCCCATTGTTTAATCTTGAGTGGCTCCACGTAGATGATGTCGTTGGGTTTCAAATAGTAATAAGGTGATGAGAGGATATCAGCATGACCCAAATCGATGGTGATGATTTCCGAGCCGTTGTCGGTCTGGCGGATAATCCTTACCTCTTCGTTCTTGGCGTATGGGGTCGTGTTGCCCGCCATCGAGATGGCCTCGAACAGGTTGATTTGCGACTGATACACTTTGTACATACCAGGACGGCTCACTTCGCCCAGCACTGTCAGGTTGAAATTGGACAACTTGACGATAATAGTGGTTTGGTTGACGTATTTGTCAATCTCGGTTTGTAACTTTTCTTTGGCTTGGTCGATAGTCAGGTTTTTCAGTTCAATCTTGCCTGTCAAAGGCAACTCGATGCAGCCTTCCTCATCAAGAGTGTACGACTGGAGGTAGATGGAGGCATCGGACGACAGATAGTTGGTTCTGGCTGTGGTGAATTCACCTGTCAACGAAGCCATGCTCCGCTCGTCGATAGTGTTGAGGAAGCGGATGTAGAGGTTGTCGCCCGTCTGGAGTTTGTAGTCAATGGTCCGGTCGTTGACATACTCTTTCGAAATGTTGGCGGCGGCCATTTCAGCGTCCTTTAAAAGAAGCATCTTCTTCTGCGGCACACATGAGGCGAAGCCCAAGGCGAACAGAACGATGAGGATGAGGGTTTTGTTGAATCTGTTTTTCATAACTGTATTGATTTATTCATTTCTTATTGTCGAATAGTGTCAGTTCCTTGACGCCTACCAAAGGAGTGACCGGCATAGTTTGCTCAATCTGGAATTGATAGGTGCCTGCTTCTGTCAGTTGCAGTGCCTTATTGATGGGCAGCTCGAAAGTATAGCAGCCGTCGGCAAGTTCTGAGTTCCAATGGCCTTCGAGGTCTTTCACGCGGAACTTGTAGCCTTTGCTGCGGTATGGTGTCCCATCGTAAGTGAAGACGGTGAACACCAATGAGATATGTTCGTAGATATAGTCATCGGTGAAACTGATGCGCAGTCCAAGGTCGTAGGTGGTAGGCTCCTTGATCTCGATGGTGTTGCTCACAAAGTCGAAGCGCTCCCATACGGTCTGATGAAACTGACGGTGCAGCAAATTAGGGTCTGCCGTTTCGTGGCGGCAGCCAATGCAGAGGAGGCACAAGGCCAATGCGAGTACGGTAGCTCTTCCCATTCCGTATGAGTCTATAAAACCGTGCAAAGGTATAAAAAATTCTTTTTTCTTGGAAAGAAATTTTTTTTGTACTTTTGTAAAACAGAAAAACGAGATGGTAAGAAGATACAACAATTTGTCAAACAGGAAGTTAATGGTGATGGGTGTGTTTGTCGCCGTTGGTGTGATATATCTTATTCGTCTGTTTTCGCTTCAAGTCATCGATAGGCACTACAAGCAATTGGCTGATAACAATGCCTTACGTTTTGTTACGCAGTACCCAGCTCGGGGCAAGATATATGACCGCAACGGCAAGCTGCTGGTCTTCAACGAAGCAGTCTACGACCTCATGGTCATCCCCAAGCAGGCCATACGACGCGACACTTTGCACCCCTTTGACACAGCCAACTTTTGCCGGCTGTTGGATATCGACAAAGCCTCGTTCATCGAGCGTATGAACAAGGCCAAGAATATGTCGTATCTGAAGCCTTCCACTTTTATGGCGGCGGTCTCGAAGGAGAACTACGCCCACATCGCCGAGGTGCTTTATCGTTATCCGGGCTTTTATTTCCAGACCCGTACCGTCCGCCACTATCCTAACGCCATCGCAGCCCACACCTTAGGTGACATAGGCGAGATCAGTCCCAAGGAATTGGAGAAAGACCAAGAGGGTTACTACCGTCAAGGCGACTATATCGGCAAGTCGGGCATCGAGCGTTCGTATGAGAAGGAACTACGTGGCGTGAAAGGTCTGCGCGTGATGATGGTCGACGTGCACAATCGTGAGATGGGCAGTTTTGAAGACGGCGCCCTTGACCTGGACCCTGTGCCGGGCAAGGACATATATCTCGGCTTGGATGCCGACTTACAGGCCTACGGCGAGCAGCTGATGGTGGGCAAGATAGGTTCCATTGTAGCCATTGAGCCTAAGACGGGACAGATTCTTGCTTTCGTGTCGAGCCCTACCTACGACCCCAACCTTTTAGTGGGTCGTGAACGTGGACACAACTATCAGGAACTACAGCAGGACCCCATGAAGCCCCTGATTAATCGCGCCATAAGCGGCACCTATCCCCCAGGCTCCACCTTCAAGACTGTGGTGGGCATGATTGCTATGCAGAGCGGCACCATCACGCCTGCTACTACCTTCCATTGCAGCGGTCCCGCCTCGATGCCTATCAAGTGTACCCACTCGCATGGCCCCAGCCCCGACTTTGCCAATGCCATCATGAACTCATGCAATCCCTACTTCTACGAGGCCTTTAAAGCCACCATCAATAACCCCAAGTTCGGCAACATCAAGAAAGGCTACGACTATTGGAAAGGGATGACGGCCAAGATGGGTCTCGGTCATACCTTCGGCACCGATATCCCCTACGAGCGTTCAGGCAACATTCCTTCGCGCGAGTATTATGACAAGATGTATAAGGATCAGTGGAACTCGGTGACCATCCGTTCGTTGGGTATCGGACAGGGCGAGATTCTGGTGACTCCTTTGCAGTTGGCTAATATTGCTGCACTCATCGCCAACGAGGGCTGGTATTATCCACCACACCTTATTAAATGTTTTGGCGACACCACAGCCATTCCCGAGGTGATGACCACACGGGTGGAGTCGGGTATCGACCGCCGTCATGCCCATGTGATGAAGCAGGGACTGCGCACCGTCTTCAGCGGCCCGGCAGGTACGGCTCGACGTTATGAGTTGAGGGACATCCCACAGTGTGGCAAGACCGGTACAGCGCAGAACCCCCATGGCAACTATCACTCCAACTTCATTGCCTTTGCCCCTGCCGACGACCCTAAGATAGCTCTTGCCGTAATCATCGAAAACGGCGGCTATGGCGCCACTTGGGCTGCCCCTATCGCCAGCCTGATGATTGAAAAATACATACGCGGCTATTCCGTGCGCGAGGACTTGGAGAAGCGCATCATGGAAGGCCGCATAACCTATAAGAACGAAAGATGATTAATGACTCCGACAGCAGAAACCGCATCATAGGCCGCCTCGATTGGGTGACCCTCCTTATTTATTTTGCCCTCGTCATGATAGGCTGGTTCAGCATCTTCTCAGCCAAATATAACGAGCTGCATCCCAGTATCTTCGACTTCTCAATGGAATACGGCAAACAATTGATGTGGATAGGCATCGCTTTGATGGCGGGCTTCATCGTCCTGCTTATTGATGCCAAGTTTTTCAACGCCTTCTCACTGTGGATCTATTTCTTCTTCTTGGCGGCATTGGTGGTGGTGTTGGTTTATGGCAAGGCTACTAAGGGTGCCACATCATGGATTGAGTTTGGTCCTGTCAAGTTCCAGCCCTCCGAGTTTGCCAAGATGGGTACGGCTCTGGCTTTGGCGGGTTATCTGGGTCGCCTCGATGTGGACCTGCGCAAGCGCAAGGACCAGATTGTCAGCTTTGCGCTGATAGGGATGCCTATGGCATTGGTGCTGCTTCAGAACGACACGGGTTCGGCTTTGGTCTTCCTCTCGTTTATCTTCGTGCTGTATCGCGAAGGTTTGCCTTACGCAGGCTTTCTGATGCTGGCTGGTGTAGCGGCAGCATTGTTGTTTGTCTTCACTTTGGTCTGGTCGCAGAAGGTAATGTATTTTATTCTCGGTGCTTTGTTGCTGCTCTCCCTGCTGTTCCTTTTCCTCAATCGCCGACGCAATGCCTATATCCCCGTCGTGATTGGCTTCGCGATGGCTTTCGGCATGGTGTTCTCTGTCGATTACGCCTTCAACCACGTGTTGCAGGACCATCAGCAGAAGCGTATCCTGGTGCTGTTGGGCCAGATTGACGACCCTAAGGGTGTGGGCTACAACGTTTACCAATCCAAGATTGCCATCGGATCGGGCGGCTTTTCAGGTAAGGGTTTCCTGCAAGGCACCCAGACCAAGTATGATTTTGTGCCTGAGCAACACACCGACTTCATCTTCTGCACGATTGGAGAGGAGGGTGGTTTTATCGGCACTGCCGCTGTGGTGACCTTATATATCGCCTTGTTGCTGCGCATCATCGTTCTTGCCGAGCGTCAGCGTTCCACCTTCAGCCGTGTCTACGGCTACGGCATTGCTGGTATCTTCTTCGTCCACGTGGCCATTAATATAGGAATGACCATCGGTTTAATGCCTGTCATTGGCATCCCGCTTCCATTCTTGAGCTATGGCGGCTCCAGTATGCTGGCCTTTACCATTATGCTTGCCATCTTCGTGAAGCAGGATGCGAATAGATTGAATATCCTGTAATGGGGGAGGTGATTCGGTGAAGAAGTAATGTGATTATAAATAGGGATATAAAAAAAGCGCCTCCCAAATGGGAAGCGCTTTTTGTTGTTGAATAATACGAATTGATTATTAGTCGACGTCGTAGACGTTTCCATCTGTGTCGACGAAGATGTTTCTGAACCAACCCGGTTTAATCAGGTATTTCATGGCCTGATTTTCAGGAATAGTGACAGTAATATCATAACCCTCCGTATTAGTATTCTCATCGAATTCAATTCCGATGGTGAAACCTTTGTACAGAGCACCCGGACGCAGCGTGATAAAGAAGTACTGCCAAGCATATTGATTCCAACCCAGTCCTTGGGGGTAATCCGTGTTGACGCAGTTAAGGGTGATAGATTTGTCGAGCGGGATATTGTCGCCGTGAGCATGGTAGCCCAAGGTTGTGAGGTAAGAATGCAATTCGGCAAGATATTCTGCTTCTGTAACGTCATCATCTTCCAAGTCCTCTAACAATTCAGTAAACCTCTGAGCGCTGACTTCAGGCAACTTGACATCCAATTCACCAGAGAGGTGCCACTTGGCGTCGGTTACAGTAATACTTTTCACGTGTCTGGCGTTAGTTTCTTCGAGATTACCCACAGCCACGTTGAGGTAACCGAAGACATGCTGCAAGGTGAAGCTATTGATATGGCTCTCACCAGCGGCACCAATAGTATTGGCCAGCATCAATGAGGTGGGATCAATTAAGTGAGTAGGATTGTAATTTTGGACGGCAGGTACTCTGAAAGTTTCCATGACGCCATCGTCAGGGAGACCATAAGCTTTGTTGGCATTGTAGAACACAAAATAACCATGTTCTTTTTTCGGGCCAACGGCCGTACCGGTGAAACGTGCGGTCTGCTTACCTTCACTGCCTGGATCGGCGGTGAACACTTCGGCAACTGAATTGCCGAGAGTCGCTGACACGTTGTAAACCATGACTTGGTCACCATCGTTCCATTTAAACTTGTATCCATCCCAAGGATCAAGATAAGCCTTTGCACCATTCAGGCTAGGGCCAACCTCAAAACCATAGGTCTCACCAAAGGTGACGTTGAACTCGGCGCCTTCTTCTTTCTTTTTGCAAGAAGTAGTAACCAAAGCCACCATTGCGATTAAACATAAAGTTCTGAAAACTCTTTTCATTGTAATTCTTTTCAATTAATTCGTTTGTAAATGTGTTTAATTGGTAATCCTGTTATTCAAACGGAATTAGCTGAGGCTAGGACCGCTACCAGGAGTGGAAGGAACGACAGAAGGAGTGCTTGCAGTACCGCCACCGCCAAAGGAGTCCATCAGCACCACGGGCATGTGCATCTCAATCATCTCGGCTACAGGAGCCTCATAGTTGTTCATTGTCTTCATTTTTTTTACGTTTTTTTAGTTAGACTTAAGTTTGTTTATTTAGATTAGTTTAATGTTTTGAGTCTTTCGTTTCAGACCATTTGAGGCTGCAAAAATAGACAATTAATTCATACAACGCGAAAAAAAATCACTTTTTTTGAAAATTTTTCGAGAAACTGTTTTTCAAAGAGATAGTCATTTCATGGATGGCTTGTTTTGGAAACACGGAAGCCACGTATGAAAAATCGACAAAGAGACCGATGGAGGAATGGAATTTGCGCTTCAATCCCGGTGTATGGGGCTTGTTGTGCTTGAAAGTGTTGTTGCGCTTGAAGTAGCCCTCTTTCATGATTTTTTCAAATAATCGTAATGCTCTACGGCGGCATGTGGTGTCATAAAAAGGCATCTCGGCGGCGGGCAAGCCTAAATATTCCACCATCAGCCAACCAAAGGTCTTCCACGGCAACATCACGTTCATGGCCTCTAACCAACGGCTCAGCTTATTGGTATCGAGCTGTTGATGATAAGCATGGAGCGCCATTGTCACATCGGTAAGCTGACGCCAACCCACTCCGGATTCCAAAAAGTGATGCCAGGCGTGGTAGAAGGTGAAGAAGACTTGAAACTCTTTGGAAGGTAGGGTAATCTCAAAACCTTCCAAGTCAGCACGCGTCCTATTGTCCTCCAATCCGTCTTGCTCGATGGTATTGTATAAAACGGCCTCTTTGGGGTCTTCAATGTCGGCACTTACACGATGGACTTCCATGGGATAATGTCCGAACTCAATGTTGTAGTGTCGCCCGACCTCCACTTCTTCACCCCAGTTGTAGCTTCCCGGTAGGGAGCGCAGTAGGGTGCATGCTTCGTGGAACTGTTGCTGGCCTACATAGAGGTCGATGTCGCCAAACTGCCTTAGGATGGGTTTGGTATAAAGTAGTGCTAGACCGAAGCCTTTAAGCAGCACCGGTTCGATATGATGCTCGCGGAGTAGCTTTACTGCCGACACCAAAATCTGCTTCAGCTTCATCTGTTTGAACAGATTGGCACGCATTTCGTTCTGCATGTAGGCGGTCAAAGAGGGGGAAGGCCTGAAGGCCTCGTCCATATTGCAGGCCAGGTCCGAAAGCAGTGCATTGTTGCCATGATGCTCGGCAATGCGCATGACAGTTTCCCAGTCAATAGACTCTTTGGCTTCGACGGGAGTACCCCACAGGGCGGCACGGAGCAAGCTGAAGTATTGTTTCTCAGCCGTTGACATCACACCTTATTAATTAATCCTCAATGAGTTTCATTGTTTTCCAGTTTCCCAATATAGCCGTTACATCATGTTCGGCTACTTCTTGGCTGATGCCGTATTCTTCCATTAAGTGATTGATCAATGTGTCAGTATCGAAATCCTTGCCTTCTGCTGCTTTCCACAGGAAAGCTGCCGATTCGTTCATTGAAATCATGGCATCGAAGCCCTCGGCTTCAAGGCCTTCTGGCATTAAAATGTATTCCTTGCCCAAAGAGCGAAGAACAAAACCTTTTCTTGTTTTCATAGCTATATATCTATTTGTATTTCAATTTATTCTGGGTTTAAATCTCTGAGTTTATACCATTTGCGGCGGATTTTCAGCATGATGTGTCTCAAAGGTATGGTATGTCGCCAGAGCCAAGCTTTATTCGGCTTGTAGCAACGGCCATCCTCTTTGACAATCTCAGTTACCTTGCCCCATATAGCTGAACAATTGACTTCCTCATTACCTTTAAGGTTGCCGTCGCCCATTAATATGAATCGAGACCCATGTACGGCGTATACCCTATGAAGAATCAAGTGATCCATATAATATGCTAAGACGATATCACCCACTTCCACATTTGCTTCTTGATGCACCCTCACCTTGTCGTGTCCGCATCGGATAAAAGGTAACATGCTAATGCCTTTTGGGCTGAGTTGCACCACCTTGCCTTCATTGAGTCGCGCCAACAATTCAGCATCTTCCGGGTTCATATCATTTATTGTGTAACTGTGTTATGGCACAGAAATGCGGCATCGGCGTTGGGCAGACAATCCAAGGAATAGCATGGCACCTTCATAACCACTTGTTCATTGGTGGCGTGCAGACCGTCGGCCATCTCCTTGATAAAGCGATAGCCAGAGTAAGAGACATATAAAGCTTTGAAAGCCAATACTAAAGGTAGTCGATGTATCATATTAGTCTTGGCCTGATGCAAGTCGACAATAGCTCCTACAGGATAGTTCAAGTTGCGGTAACAGGGCGTCTTACCGCTCCAAGGTGAACCATAGACACGCACCTCGCCATTGTCTTCCACCCTCAGAACGGGGTTGTCGTCGTTGAGCAACTCACAACCCGCGATATTATTAATCCACAGTTGGCTGTGGGTGCTTTTGCCCGTACCACTTTTGCCTAAGAAGAGATAGCCTTTGCCATCTTTCACGGTTACGGAAGAATGCATAAGGAGCGTGTTTTTCTGTGCGGTGGCGAAGGCATACATGAGCATTATCACGGTGCCTATGGAGAATTTCAAGCTTCCCAACACCCTAAACTGCGCGTTCTTGAAGGCCTTGTCGGTGATGAGAGATACACGGACGGGGGCATTCAGCAGAGGAGCTGCCTCTAACAACCATTGGTCCTGCCATTCATAGAGTTCGATACGTGCATCTTCAGGTGACTCGCAACTCACCGTTACCCTTCGCTTGTCACGTGTGTCGGGCATGGTTTCAATCATCTCAACGGTGAAAGCCATTTCTCCTTCATCTTCTGTAATAAAGGGTTCGTATGGCTTCATCTCATTCCAAATCAAATGATTGTCGGGCATGATAACGGCAAACTTGTGCCTTGCTACTTGATACACTCTCTTCATCAGACAAAATTTGCTGCAAAAATAGGAAAAAATCAGTACTTTTGCGCGAAATTTTGTAAAAGAATCAATGAAAAAAGAAAAAAGACACGGAACTGCGGGACGCGGGACGCGGGACGGCAGGGGTCGCAGGATGATGATGGCATTGTTGTCGGGCGGGTTGCTGACGTCGGCTTGGCCTACTTGGGGTTTGGCGCCTTTGGCATTTATCGGGATAGTTCCTTTGCTGCTGTTGGAAGACCGCATCGCAAAGGGCGAGAGAGGGAAGCTGTTTTGGCTTTCATTCCTCGCTTTTCTGGTTTGGAATGTGGCTACCACCTGGTGGGTGTGGAATGCCTCGCCTGCCGCTGTCGCTGCATGGGTGCTGAATGCGCTCTTTATGACTATCGTGTTCAATGTGTTCCACCTCACCAAAAAGAAAGTGTGCAACAGGCCTTGGGGCAATTTCTTGCTGATACCCTATTGGATGGCCTTTGAATTGCTCACCTACCTCTGGGCGGCCAAGTGGCCTTGGCTCAATCTCGGCAACGTGTTCAGCGATTGTCCCGATTGGATACAATGGTATGAATACACGGGCGTGGCAGGCGGCACGCTTTGGGTGCTTTTGGTCAATATACTGATAACCAATATCATCCTTTGTTTCAAGACGAGGGAGACGAGGCACCTATTAATTAATATAGGAGTTGAGATGGTGGTGGTCCTGTTGCCCATCCTTGCCAGCAAATGGGTGTATAATCACTATGAGGACCAGGGAGTGGATACCGAAGTCATTGTGGTGCAGCAGAACTGCGACCCTTGGAACGAACAGTTTGATTCGCACACCTACGATCAAGTGATTCAAAACAATATCGCTCTCTCGTTACCCTTGGTCACCAAGAACACGCGCTTTGTGGTGAGTTCGGAGTCGGCCATACAGGAAGGCATTTGGCTGCATGAGACTGACAAATCGCGTTCGCTGAACACCTTGCGTGACTATATCAGGAAGCACCCCCAGATAGCTTTCGTCATCGGCGGCACTACCTACGAGTGGGTGCCCAAGGGTATGGAGGATGATTTCCCGGCGCGGCAAATCGGAAACACCGACAAATACTATTACTGCCACAACTCAGCTCTGCTGATTGATACGGTACGGTTGCAGCACCGTAATAAGTCGCAGCTTACACCTGGCGTGGAGGCCATCCCCGAATGGATGGGCTTCCTGAAGAACTATAGCATCACCATGGGCATCGCCCGAGGCACGCTGAAGACGGACGCGGAGGCTCAAGTGATGACTTTTGACGGACACAAGATAGGCGCGGCCATCTGCTACGAGAGTGCCTTTGGCGAATATGTCAGTCAATTCTGCAAGAAAGGTGCCGACCTGCTCTTTGTCATCACTAATGATGGCTGGTGGGGACATACGCCAGGCTACCGTCAGCACTTTGAGTTCTCAAAACTGAGGGCTATCGAGAACCGTCGCTGCATCGCCCGTTCGGCCAACACAGGGCGCTCGGGATTCATTAATCAGCGTGGTGATGTACTGCAGCAGACCCATTACTGGGTGCCTGATGCCATTAAGGCGACATTGAAGGCCAACACGAAAGTCACTTTCTACGCTAAATATGGTGATTATCTGAGCCGTATCGCGGTGTATCTCACCTTGGTGCAGCTGATTACTTTGGGAGCGATGAGCCTTATCAAGTGGAACCGTGCCGAAAGCAAGCCTGCTAAGAAAACCACCAAGAAGGGCAAGAAGAAATGAATGCGCCGTTACTCTCCTTAGGTCCCTTTCAAGGTATCACCGACGCGCCTTTCCGCAATGTGTTCAAGCGGCATTTTGGTGGTATAGACAAGTATTATACCCCATTTTTCACGGGAATACACAAGGAAGAACACGCCAAGAACTTACAAGGAGAGGAGATTGACCCGGGTTTTAATGATGTGGAGACTTTAACGCCACAAATTCTCAGCACCGATGCAGAAGAGATATTGCGTTTTGCCAAGCAATGCAGGGAATTGGGGTATAGGGAGATTAATCTGAACATGGGTTGTCCTTTTCCAAGGGTGGCGAATAAGAAGCGCGGTTGCGGGCTGCTGCCTTATCCTGATAAGGTGGAGGAAATGCTTGAAAGGGTTTTTGATGGGATAGGCGATATGCGCTTTAGTGTAAAATGCCGCTTGGGGTATTTCAGTCCTGATGAGATTAATGCCATAATTCCTGTTTTCAATAAGTTTCCACTGAGCGAATTAATCATCCATCCGCGGATAGGGAAGCAACTTTATAAAGGCGAGGCCGATGTGGAGCGGTTCAAGGGATTAATGTCTTATATTAATGCTCCGCTGGTGTATAATGGGGATATTTTTTCGGTGGAAAGTTTTGGACACATCCGCAAGGCGGTGCAGCCCGTGAATAGTTTCATGCTGGGGCGAGGGTTGTTGGCTAATCCGTTTTTGGCGGAGGAGATTTGTGGGGGTGCATTTAGTGTGCCCGAACGGACCGAACGGCTACATACATACGTTATTGACCTTTATGAAGACCGCCTGCGCCATGCGGGAGGCAGCCCGAAAGTATTAGGAAGAATGAAGGAATTATGGTCTTATCTAATGAACAGCTTTGAGGAGCCGCAAGTGATTTGGCGGAAAATCAAGAAGATTAATGCACTGAAAGAATACGAAGAGGCCGTTGAAACCATCTTTAAGGAAATAGCACTTAAATGAAAAATTGGAACTGATGATGAGATAACAATATAACCCTATGCTTGCTTTAGAGTTCTGTTAATCCTCCTGAAATCCCCCAGAGCTTTCAATCCGATTTTGAAGATGCGCTTCATATTGATACTGTTGACACCTCCTTGACGAGGTCGAAAAGTGATGGGATACCATGCGATTTTTTCATTTTTCTTCACAGCAATAGCACTTATGGCGACATTAGCCAAGAAGAAATCTTCAGGAATATACTTCATAATATTTTGCAAACGGTCTGATTTCATCAGCCGAAAAGGTGTATTAGCATCCTTCACCCACACATGGAACATGAGCCACACTACTAAACGGAGTGTCTTAGTTACAAAAACACGGCTTGCGCCATCTTGCCTTCCACCACGTGTACCAATATGGAAATCATACTCGTTTCTGTTTTCCCACATTTGGAAAAACTCCTCAGGAAGGGTCTGCCCGTCACTGTCTGTCTGGAAAATGAAATTTGCTCCACAAGCAATGGCATGGCGATACAAATACAACACCGTAGCACCATGACCTGAATTGGGTTTGTCAATAGGCACAAGACATGGATATTTTTCCTGCAACTGTTGCATAATTTGGAAAGTGTTATCCTTGCTACCATCGTTGGCAATGACCAATTTGGACCCATCTCTCTTTGCGTTGATCTTTTCGCAGACGGGATGCCACTGGCGAATCACTTCTTCAATGTTGGCGGCCTCGTTATAGGCTGGCATAACGATATATAGAACATCTTTCATAATGATTATTCGTTTATTGGGGATTCGTTATTATAATCAATGCCTTTCTTTCTTAATATGTAAAACTCATATATTTTTTCTTTATAATCATACAAGTTATAATAAAACCCAGAATAGTAAAGAGTGTCTATTGTGTAATAATTCTCTTTTATGAAAGCTTTAATATCATCATACGGATTGTTTAAATGCCAATCCTGATTAATCGCAATGTATTCACCTTTATAATCAAGTATTTTCTCTTTCGTTTCAACGAAAGAAGCCGATTGTTTAAATTGTCTTGATTCGCTTCTACCTTCAATAACCAACGGATACATATAACGAAGATAAGAAGGATTTGAAAACCAAAGACTTCCCATTCCGCCATTAAAATGAAGAATGCTTCCTTCACCAAGCTTCTTTCCCATAGGATAACCTTTTTTCTCGTTCTTTGCGTTGTTCATTTTTTCAACCTTTTTGGTTTTTGTTTGAGGGTAGGAAAAAGCGGAAATTGTTGCAACAAATGTAAACACAAGAAAAAGAACACCGATAGAGAGCACTTTGGCCCTCCATTTTTCTACCAAAGCAAAAGTCATAACCACATAAGGAACAAGAAACAGCATGTTCCTGATACGAATAAAAATGTCAAAGATTGGTTCGAAAGTGCATACCAAACCAGTAAGGAAAACAATCCACAAACCAATCAACATCTGTTTTGTCATCATCTGTTTCCAATAGTCTTTGGTAAGATAAAAAGTCAAAACAGCCGCAAACACAAAAACAACAAAGTGATAGATGAAATAGCAATTGGACACAGCTACATACATATATGGGAACAGCCACATTCCCATCATGTACAAACAATCGCACATTTTTTTATTCGTAACAAAAAGCATGAACGACACCCCTCCCAAACATAAAATGGGTAAGTTCAAAGGCATTTCCCAAAACTTAGCCACGCCATAACCTAAATAACGAAGCATTTTGAGCGGGCCAAAGTGTACTAATGTGGGTTGGAAATAGGCAGCATCTGCTATGTCTTGTATCTCTTGAGGACATGCCCAATTCATCCACACCAGTAATAGAACCACAGTTATCAAAGCCGAAACAGCATAGAGTAGTATAGTTCTTATTCCATCTACAAAGTTTCTTTCCTCGACTAACAATACCGCAAAGAAAATGCTTCCTGAAAGCAATAGCACAGGAGTTTTCAAGAAAAAAACCAAGCCTAATACCATTCCACCCAACAATTTCTCCCACCATCTGCCACGTAAATACAAGACAAAAGAAAACAACAAAAAAGCAAAACCCCAAACTTCAGGCTGCAAGTTGCACATTCTGTTTAATGTGGAAACGGTAAGTGACAGGAAGAAAAACAGATTTAGTCTCATTTTGCGACCATAAAAATATCTGCTCGGTACCAGCCACGTGGATAAAGCAAGAAGCATGTTGATTTCGATGAAACCAAGCAGATTAAACACAATATATCCATAAGGATACAAGTCGGAGGTAAAAATCCGGGTAAAAGCATACAGATGATAATAGATAAGTCTCGACAGTATCCCCTTGATATCCCATACAGATTCGAAAGCATCTAATCCTGTCAACGGGGAATCGTACACCTTCTGTGCCCATGCCCAAAAGACAATACAATCATTTTTAAAAGGTTGTAAAACAGCTGATACTAAGGCAAATAACCAAAAAAAGCCGAAAAAGTAATTAAACCCGCGTTTTTTCATTTTCTTTATTCTTTATTGTTTGTTTTTTGTTTGAAAGTGACAAACTTGTTCAACACAAACTGCACTAAGGAAACAACGGCTATCGTTATCAACTTACAAACCAACTCATCCCATTTCATCTTGTCCACCATCAACCAAAGCATGAGAGAACTCAGTCCAAGTCCTGTGAGTCCAACCGCGTAAAAGGATAGAAACCGTTGTGGAATCTTGTCTTTTACTTTAAAATTAAACGAGCGGTTCAACAAGAAAGAGGTAAATATACCTAAATGAGTGCTGACGACATTTGCCCAAAGATAAGGCAGCGCTTCAAAATAGCATAGTAGTGTGAAAATACCAAAATCAAGAGCAGCGCAAAAACCTCCAATGATTCCATAAAGGATTAGGTTACGGAAACGATTGTAGATGGCTATGATTTTGGTTCTCATAACATTAAAACTATAGAGGAGATAAAAAGAGCCTCTCAATCAAGAGGCTCTTTTTCTTTGTAATACATCATTCAAACGAAGCAATCGCCTTCTTGATGATCTCGATGGCTTCGCGGAGTTCGGCCTCGGTGATGACCAAGGGCGGAGCGAAGCGGATGATGTGCTGATGGGTGGGCTTGGCCAGCAGGCCGAGGTCACGCATCTTGAGGCACACGTCCCAAGCTTCCTTGCCGTCTTTGGGCTTGATGATCACGGCGTTGAGTAAGCCCTTACCACGGACTTTCTCAATCATCGGGCTCTTGATCTTGCTGATTTCCTCGCGGAAAATCTTACCGAGACGCTCGGCGTTCTCCATCAGGTGCTCTTCCTTGATGACCTCAAGGGCGGCGATGGAAACCTTGGCAGCGATGGGGTTGCCGCCGAAGGTGGAGCCGTGTTCACCGGGTTTGATGTTCAGCATGATGTCGTCGTCAGCCAACACGCAGGAGACTGGCACCACACCACCACCGAGGGCCTTGCCTAGGATGAGGATATCGGGACGTACGCCTTCGTGGTCGCAGGCCAGCATCTTACCCGTACGGGCGATACCGCACTGCACCTCGTCGGCCATGAACAGCACGTTGTATTTCTTGCAGATATCGTAGCACTTCTTCAGGTAGCCATCATCCGGCACATAGACACCAGCCTCTCCTTGGATGGGCTCCAGCAGGAAACCGGCAATCTCGTTGCCTTCCTTGGCCAGCACCTGCTCAAGTGCGTCGGGGTCGTTGTAGGGGATGCGGATAAAACCGGGAGTCATGGGGCCGTAGTTGGCATACGACTCGGGGTCGTTACTCATCGTAATGATGGTGATGGTACGGCCGTGGAAGTTACCTTCGCAGCAGACAATCTTCACCTTGTCGTTCGGGATACCTTTCTTAACGACACCCCAACGGCGAGCGAGCTTCAGGCCCGTTTCGTCAGCTTCGGCGCCCGAGTTCATGGGCAGCACCTTATCGTAGCCGAAGTATTCGGTCACATATTTCTCCCACACGCCGAGTGCGTCGTTGTAAAAAGCACGGCTGCTGAGGGTGAGGCGCTCGGCCTGGTCGGTCATAGCCTTAATGATTTTCGGGTGGCAGTGACCTTGGTTCACTGCGGAATAGGCCGACAAGAAGTCGAAATACTCTTTGCCTTCGACGTCCCACACTTTGGCGCCCTTACCCTTGGCGAGGACGACCGGCAGCGGGTGATAGTTATGGGCACCGTACTTGGCTTCCAGGTCCATAGCTTGTTGCGATGATGTGATTTTTTCGATCATGATGTGATTTCGTTTATCGTTAGTTGTTTACTAATTGAATTCAATCGGGGTGCAAAGGTAAGACTTTTTTCAACCCTTTTTTATTTTTAGGTCGTTTTTATCTTACAGGGTTTTGTTCTTGTCCTTTTCAAAGCCTTTCCAATTCATGTATTTCTTTGGAACCCGGCCCATGGAGGAAAACGGTTTATTAAAAGAGATATACGGATCATAGTTTAGGAATTTCCCTTGATCCAGTCTGTCGATTATAGCCATTTCATCGGTAGATAACTCAAAATCAAATAAACCAATATTCTCAGCCAAGTATTTTTCATCCCATGTTTTAGGGATGATGGAAATGCCTTGCTGGAGCAACCACCTGAGAACCACCTGTGCGACAGATTTATCGTGTAGTTTTGCGATACGTTTGAGAATAGGGTTTTCAAATATTTCGATTCTCGGCTTATTTGATCGATAATGACTAAAGGTTGACATTGCTTCAACCGCGATTCCTTTATCTTGACACCATTTGATGAGCTGTTTTTGGGTGTTTAATGGGCTGATTTCAAATTGGTTCACGGCAGGAACCACATCTGAAACATCGGCCAGTGCATCAAAATGAGGAGGTAAACTGGTACATACTCCAACGGCTCTGATTCTTCCTTCTTTGTTGAGTCTTACCAGTTCCTTATACATTCTCTGAGCCCAGGGAATGGGCATAGTCCAATGTATCAAAAACAAATCAATATAGTCGGTATCTAAATTATCAAAAGCCTCTTGGGCAACCCGTTTTACGGTTTTCAAGTTCCATACATTGATTTTTTTATCCCAACGATAGCCCCCCCTATAAAAGGCATCGATACTGACTTTGGTGGTTATAAATATATCATTCCTATTAATACCATGCTTTTTTAATGCCTTAGCAATTTCAGCCTCATTATGATAGCGCAAAGCCGTATCGAATTTTCTGTACCCCAAATCATAGGCTGTAATGATAGTCCTTTCCAATTCCTGATTAGGAATCAGATAAGTGCCCAATCCTATCTGGGGCATTTCCACCCCATTGTTTAGTTTGATATAGTTCATATTGTGTGATTTGATGTGTTTTCAGATTCCTACAAACATATTATACCGCTGTTCGTCAAAGATGGTGGTGCTTTCGTTGTGGCCGGGATAGACGGTGGTGTCGTCAGGCAGGCGGAGCAAGCGTTCTTTGATGCTTCTGATGAGCGTCTCAAAGTTGCCGCCCGGAAGGTCGGTGCGGCCTATGCTGCGGCAGAAGAGCGCGTCGCCCGTGAAGACCCAGCCCTCAATCTCGGCATAGAGGCTGATGCTTCCCTCAGCGTGTCCAGGAGTACATATGACCTCTAATGTGCTTCCGCCCACTTTGATGATTTCACCGTCTTTCAGGAGGCGGTCAGGCAGCTCGCATTTGCTGGCGCCAAGCAGCCCGAACATCGCGGCATGCTGTTGCGAATGGAGGAAGTCGTTTTTCACATCGGCATGAGCCGCCACAGGGATACCGTATTTCCGCTTGACGGCGGCATTGCCAAGGATATGGTCGATGTGGCCGTGGGTGTTGATGACCATCAACGGCTTCAGCCGATGGCTGTCGATGAAGCCAAAGAGTTGGTTCTCCTCGCCTGGGGTCGAGCAGCCGGCATCGATGATGAGGCAATCTTTGGTGTCGTCATCATAAACAATGTAGGTGTTTTCGGAAAACGGGTTGAAAACAAAGGATTCAAGTTTGAGCATAGTCAGTTATTTGGGCGCAAAGATAGTCATTTTTCGTTGAAATTCGTCTGATGTCATTAATTTGGTGGGGTAGGGGAGGGGCGAGAGGGAAGAGGTATGAGGTAGGAGGTAGGATGTATGAGGTAGGAAGTAGGAGGAAAGGGGCTTTTTAAAAGAAAGAATATCCATTTTGAATCGAAACTTAACCGAAACTCAACCGAGACTTTACCGAGACTTTACCGAGACTTTACCGAGACTTAATCGGTATGTTAACGAGGCTATATCGATAGTTTGTTAGAGTCTTGTCAGAGTTGTGTGCTTGTTGTCTTCTTGTTGCGATAAAGGAGCACTATTGCCCAAATCTTGCGCTTCTCGACATTCCATCTCTGTTTTTGGAAAGGAATAAGGGCTCTTATCTGGATTTTTCCTACTTTTGTAGGCCGAAATTCAGAGATAATGCTGTCGAAAAGAAAATACGCGATACTCCTCTTGCTGCTGGCCTTGCTGCCAGCGGCGCGGGCCCAGTTCTACAACGGCATGAACATGACCTTCGGGAAGAACCGCGTGCAGTGGACCGATTTCCACTGGTCGTACTATATGAACGACAAGTTCGACGTGTATTTCTATCAGGGTGGCAACGACTTGGCTCGTTATGCGCAAGCCTACGCCAACGACCAAATACCGCGCCTTGAGACGCGCCTCAACAGCCGCTTTAGCAGGAAGATACAGTTCATCGTCTTCAACAGCAAGGGCGATCTCAAGCAAAGCAATATCGGTTTGGAGGAAGAGGAGAACGGCAACACGGGTGGTATCACCCATATCATCGGATCAAAGGTGATTCTTTATTTCGACGGCGACTATACCCATTTTGAGGCGCAGATCCGCGAGGGCATCGCGAGGCTGCTCTTCGGTCAGTTGATGCACGGCGCTTCGGTAGGCTCTCAGATCCGCAGTTCGTTCCGATACGATATTCCCCAATGGTTCCAGGACGGACTGGTGGCTTACATCGCCGGCAATTGGGACAGCGAAAAGGAGAATCGCCTGCAACAAGGCATTATCTCGGGTGACTATAAGAAAATCAACCACTTGCACGACGAAGATGCCCTGATTGCGGGCTACTCGTTCTGGAGCTTCATCGACGAGAAATACGGCAGCAAGTCGTTCACCGATGTCCTGACCCTTGCCCAAAGCTCGAAAAACGTCCGCAAGGCGTTGCTCTATGTGACGGGCAAGGAATACAAAGACCTTGTCGATGATTGGTATGCCTTTTACAAAGCCCGCTACGAGACCCTGCTGAGCCACAAGCCCACCGACTTGATGAAGCTGAAATACAGGAAATACCGCACCTTTACCCAGCCCACCATCAGTCCCGACGGGAAGCGCATCGCTTACGTCAGCAACGACGAGGGCAAGCTGCGACTTTGGCTCGAGGACCTGCAGACAGGCAAGCGTCAACAACTCTTCACAGCAGGCTACCGCTCGGACGAGAACATCGACACCTCGTTCCCCCTTTTGGCTTGGCATCCCAATGGCGACATTCTGTCGTTCATCCTCGAAGAAGAGGGAAAGATACAGCTCTACAACCTCGACATTAATAGCGGCAAGCAGGCCAAGCTCTATCTCTTCGATTTCCAAAAGGTCAGTTCGTTCGCCTATGCCCACAAGAGCCGTAAGATTGTGCTGTCGGCCACCCGCATGGGCAAGCCCGATATCTACGTTTACAACTTGTTTTCCAACACCTTGGAACAAATCACCAACGACTGGTACACCGACTTGGATCCTGTGTTTACCTACGACGACCGACAAATCGTGTTCAGCTCAAACCGCGATAACGACACGCTGAAGAAAGACGACGAAATCGTGTTCCAGAACCGCCATTTCAACCTATATGCCTACAACTATATTAATAAAGGTACAGTGTTGCAGAATCTTACCCGTCAGCGCATTTCGAACAGCATCCACCCCGAACCGATGAAGGACGGAAGCCTGCTCTACCTGAACGATACTACTGGCTACTACAACCTTTACCAAATCCGCTTCGACAGCGCCATCAGCTTCATTGATACCACCATCCATTATCGCTACTTCGCCAGGAACCAACGGCTGACGGACTATTCTACCAACATCATCGACTACAGCTACCAGCCCCGCGACCACAAGGCCGCCCTGCTGATAGGCGACCGCAAAGGCGATAGGTTCTATATGTCTCCCCTGCTGCATGGACAGGAGGCCGCCATCAGCCAACTGAACCCATACGCCCAGAAGCGCCTTTTTGAGGAATTAATGAATAAGGAGAAAGACAGTGTGATGGTACCGGCAACGCAACACCGCTTCAGGGCCAGCTACCGTTATGCCCGTCGGAAGAAACCTGTAGGCGGAGCTTTGGACGACAGCACACAACTCCTCGCTCAGGACGCTCCCGCTCCTCCCCGCCCAAGGAAGGATACCCTTGAAAGGCCCAACAACTACTATGTGGAGCTCTTCACCGACCAGCTGATGAGCCAAATCGACTTCACCAGCATGAACTTCAGCTACCAGCCCTTCACAGGAGGCTATACGCCCATCTATCTCAACTCGGGCATGAACATCTTCCTCGGCACCAAACTGAAAGACCTGATGGAAGACTACAAAGTAGACTTCGGCGTGAAGCTCAGCACGAGTCTTGTCAACAACGAATACATGCTGCGCTTCAGCGACCTCAGCAAGCGTTTGGACAAGTCGATAACCCTCCACCGCTACGTGACCGACCAGACTGTAGGCTACTACTACCGCACTTTCACCCATGAAGGTTTCTACACGCTGAACTATCCCTTCAGCGAGATACTGAGTCTGCGCGGCTCGGTCGTCTATCGCAACGACAAGAGGGTCAACCTAGCCATTGATGACTACAGCCTCAACGATAAAGATGTCTACGAACACTGGGGCGGGCTGCGCGCCGAGCTGGTCTACGACAACTCGAAACGTATCGGCACCAATCTGCACGTTGGCGCCCGAGGCAAGATCTTTGCCGAATACTACCAGCGCATCGAGAAAAACACTGCAAATATGATAGTGGCTGGATTCGACTATCGCCACTACACTCGCATCAGCCGTAACTTCATCTGGGCCAATCGCATCGCGGGCAGCACCTCCTTCGGTGAGCAGAAACTGATATACTACATGGGCGGCGTCGACAACTGGATATTAGCTACCTTTGACCCAGGTACCACAGTCGACTACTCACAGAACTATGCTTACCAGACCCTTGCCACCAATATGCGCGGCTTCTCCCAAAACATCCGCAACGGCAACAACTTCATGGTGCTGAACAGCGAGCTGCGCTTTCCCTTGTTCAGCTATTTCATGAACCGTCCCATCAACTACCGCTTCATCCGTGACTTTCAGATTGTGGCATTTGGCGACGTTGGCACCGCCTGGACGGGTTGGAATCCCTACGCTCCCACCAACTCACTTTACAACACCTACATCAGCGACGGCAACTTGGATATCCTCGTCACCGAGATGAAGGAGCCTATCGTGGGCGGCATCGGCGTGGGATTGCGCACCACTATCCTGGGATATTTCATCCGGGGCGATATGGCCTGGGGCATTGAGGAAGGACACATCAGCAAAAAGCCGAGGTTCTATCTCTCGTTCAATCTGGATTTCTGATTATTCGTAAAAGCGGTGCTCCTGCATATAGCGGAACGCTTTCTCCGGCATAAAGTGCCGCACATCGCGACCTTCCTTGACGCATTGGCGGATGAAGGTGGACGAGATTTCCAATATCGGGGTTTTCAGCACCGTCACCGAGGGGTGATGAATCAGTTCGCCACCGTCGTAGCCTTCGCGGGGGAAGACCAGCAGCTCATAGTTCTCGAGAATCTTCTGGTACTCACGCCAGTGATGGAGGTTCTGCAGACTGTCCATACCGCAGATGAAGACAAACTTCACGTCAGGGTGTTGCTCCGAGAGGACGGTCAGGGTATTAATAGTATAAGAAGGTGTAGGCAGGTGCATCTCGATGTCGCTGACGCGGAAACGCGGGTCGTCGCCTACGGCCAGTTGCACCAGCTTCAGTCGCTCGTTGTCGTCAAGCAGCTCGTCTTTTTTCTTCAGCGGATTTTGTGGAGAGACCACAAACCATAGCTCATCCAAGTCGGAGAACTCAACCAGATAGTTGGCCAGCATCACATGGCCGTGATGGATGGGATTGAACGAGCCGGAATAGATGCCGATTTTCTTCATAACGACACGGGACAAGGGACAGCGGGACGGTGGGACAGTGGGACACGGGTTTTATTCAACATTGAGGAAAGCTTGAACCACTTCAAGAATTTCGCGCTTGGCGGTTTCGAGGTCGTCATTAATAATGGTGCGGTCGAACTTGCCTTGGGCAAACTCAGTCTCCCAGGCGGCTTTGGCTATGCGCTTCTCAATCTCCTCCATTGAGTCGGTCTGTCGATTAATGAGACGCTCACGCAACACTTCCACCGAAGGGGCTTGGATGAAGATGGACAAGGCCTGGTCGCCGTAATGCTTCTTGATGTTCACGCCGCCGCAGACATCGACGTCGAAGGCCACATGTTTGCCTTCTTCCTGCATCTGTGCGACTACGGAAAGCAGGGTGCCGTAGCAACGGCCCGGATAGACCTCTTCCCATTCGAGGAACTCACCGTTGGCAACCCGTTGTTTGAAATCCTCCATCGTCAGGAAATAGTATTCCTTGCCGTTAACCTCTTCGCCTCTGGGGGGACGGGTGGTAGCCGAAACCGAGAATGCCATCTCGGGGATTTGGCTCATCACATAATTGAGCAAAGTGGACTTGCCTGAGCCCGAAGGGGCGCTGAAGATGAGAAGTTTTCCTTTCATTTTAGAGAATATTACACACCTGTTCCTTAATCTTTTCCAGTTCGTCCTTCATCTTGACGACTAGTTTCTGTATGTTCACCTCGTTGGCTTTTGAGCCGAGGGTATTAATCTCGCGTCCCATCTCTTGTGCAATGAAGCCCAGTTTCTTGCCGGCCTGGTCCTCGTCGCAGCTCTCGTTGAAGTAGTTGCAGTGCTGGCGCAGGCGCACCTTTTCCTCGGTGATGTCGAGTTTCTCGAGGTAATAGATGAGCTCCTGCTCAAAGCGGTTCTCGTCGTATTGCCCAGCGGTGGTCAGTTCGTTGAGGTTCTTGGTGAGGCGTTGCTTGATGACTTCGTGACGGCTCGTCTCGTAAGGCTCCACTTGTTCCAGGAGGTTCAGGATGAGTTCCACGCGGTGCAGCAGGTCTTTCTTCAGGGTCTGGCCTTCCTGGATGCGGAAGCCGTCAACAGTGTCGAGGGCTTGGCCGAGGGTCTCGCTAACTTTGGCGATGAAGGCCTCGTCGTAGCTTTGGGCAGGCACGTTGAAGATGCCGGGCATACGGAAAACGAGCTGAGCCAAATCGTCGGCAGGGGCGATGCCCAACTGAATGGAGACGCTCTCAATCTGGTCCTTGTAGGCCTTCACGATGTCCTGGTCGATATGATAGGTCTGAGTCAGGTCGGTATCGGTGATGGTGATGAGGACATCGATTTTTCCGCGTTGGAGCTTGGCGCCAACTTGGTTGCGGAAGTCGAGTTCAGCGGCACGCAACTCAAAAGGCAGCTTCACCTGAAGGTCGAGCTGTTTGCTGTTCAAGGTCTTGATTTCGACCGTGATTTTCTTTGAAAGGTAGGTTTGTTCGGCTATCCCGTAGCCAGTCATGGAACGAATCATGGAGAAGACAGTTGATTAAAATACTCCGGGATCTACTGCGGTGAATCCAACGGACACCAAATCGCTCACGGTGCGGGACGAGAGTTTGACCGTCTTGTTGATGTTGATTCTCGACGAAAACACGCCATAACCTCCGTTGATATTGGTGTAGTCGGGGACAGTTTGCGAAAGGCCACCTGCCGCTTGGTTGATTTGGATGTAGTTATAAAGTTCGTCGCCGCCTGCCGCCAAGCTGATGGTGAACGAATTGTCTTTGTCGTAGGTGTAGGTTGTCTGGTAGGGGTTGCCTGCAATGGCCGTTCTGATCATGTTGAACAACAGGTTTTGGTTGTAGGCGATGAAATAGACACCGTTTTCTTCATGCAAATCCTGGATGTTTTTCATGCCGAACGAGTAGTGTAAAGTCTTGTAGGTGCTTACGCCCTGCAGTGTCTCCTTGTAGCGGAAATTAATCTCCATGTTGTAAACGGAAGCATTGTCGGCTGGGAAAAAGTTGATTTTGCCCGTTTTATCGGTATCCTCAGCAACGAAGCTGATTTGTGAGTTGCTAATCTTGAAGTTCTCACCACCCACGATGCCGGTTTCCGAGCTGATGGTGTCGTTGCCTTTTAGGACCACAAGGCGATAGCGGTAGGTCTTCGAGTTGGTGTTGGGCAGGATGCCTTCCGTGGCGTAATACACCTTTTGGTTCGGAGAGTAGAAGGCACCATCCTCTTTGTCGTGGATGGTTATCGTGTCGAGGAAAATCACACCGTTGTCGTGTGCTAAACTGTTGTTATCATCCAATACATACTCGTTGCCATAGCCCTTTCTGTAACGGTAGATTCTGGCATCGAGCTTGCCCGGATAGTTGTTCGAATCGGGGATGAGGGCCACTTGGGAGGCATCGACCGAGGCCTCGTCGCTACCCGAAAAGGCTCGGACAATCTTGACGAAATTGGTGTCCTGCGTGGCGTCCAACAGGCCGTATACGATGGGAATGTCTTTGTAGTCAGCATAGAGGTCGACCTTGGTGCTGCATGAAGCCAGAACACCGGCCAGCAAGGATAGGGAAAGGATAATGTGAATCTTTTTCATCGTAAATTACTATTCTTTGAACCTGCAAAAATAGCGTTTTTTTCGAAATTGTCGCTTGTTTTGCCAATTATTGCTATTTTTGTCCCGTTTAACAACAAAATCAACACGCATGAAGAAATCCTTTTTACTTATTCTCGTTCTTCTGCTTGGCTTTGCGGTGCAAGCCCAGGTGGAATACCTCTACGACTTCAACAGCCTCACCGAAGGTTCACAAAACCTCAACGGACAGGATGGTTGGATGACGCATTACCAAACCGCCACTTCGTCACAGGACTTTGATGTCAGCTATGTCTGTGGTTCGGATATGGCTCCTGACGAGACGATGGCCGTATGGTATCCCTACGGCGGCTCGGGCGTGGGTCGTACCGCTACCCGCAAGGCTTCCGACAACTTCAACTTCAGCTTCCAAAACGGCGGCATCATGGACCTCGAAATTGACATGAACCGCACCTGGTGGGGTTCATTCTTCGGGGTGGGCTTCGATGCTGATGGCGATGGACATATCCTGCCTGGAATGACTGACCCCGACGGAGGTGTCTACCTCTTTATTAAGAGTCAGGGCGACAGCGGCCATGCCCGAGTACATCTGCCCGATGGCTCCCATGTCGATTTTGACTATGAGCAAGGTGGATGGACGCGCTACAAGATGTCGTTCGACTTCACGGCCTACGACGGCGCGGGTGCCGTGACGGTGTTTGTCAAACCTGGCTGCGAAGGCGAATGGATTCAGATGGCGGGCTGCACCAACGTCTGCATGAACCTCACCCCGGGCAGCGGCGACAAAAACGACTATCAAGTGTGGGACGGTGTCTTTTTCCACTCGCAAGGCGGCACAGGAGGCTTCGACAATCTTTTGGTGCGTCAGCAGCCCGATGGCAATGCCCAATTGATTGAAATGGACGACATTCCGAACCAGTTGATATTCAATATAGCTATCACCTTGGAAGCCACGGCTTCGTCTGGACTGCCTGTCAGCTTCGAGATGATGGAAGGCCCTGCCTACATCATTGGCAACGTCTTAACCCTGACGGGTGATACCGGCATCGTCAAGTTCAAGGCCACCCAAGCTGGCGATGCCAACTGGTTGCCTGCCCCAGATGTAGTGAAGACTTTTGAGGTGGTGGATCCGTATGCTTATGAACCTGAAGTGAAAATCCGTCGGCCTTATGAAGGCACCAAGGTTTATCTGAACGACCTTCACCCTATTATGATTGTGGTTTCAGCCTATATTGAACATTCCGAAGTCATCAAGTTCACCGATGTTACGGCGAAAATTGACGGACAAGAGATTGCCCTACAGACCGATTATCCCGACGACCCCGAAAACGGCTATTATTACGGCTTCTGGACTCCTTCGGACTATGGCGACTATGATATGACCGTCAGCGTGATCCAAAGTGGCGTCAAGTTGACAACTTTCAGCAACAGTTTTGAGGTCACCAACACCATTGAAAACCATTTGGATGTGGTAACCCTCAACGGAGACCTCGTTTGCGACCCGAGCCACCATAGCGCAAGAGGCGAATATGCTATTCCCACCCATGTAGGTGCATTTAAGGAGATTTTGGCCCATTACGACCACAATTGCGTGAACAGCAACTGCGACAGCTATGACCGAGTGGGAGGTATGAAGGTGCGCAACTATCGTGGCGAGTGGGTTGAGCTGTTCCGCTACATCACCCCCTTCGGTGTGCAGTGTGAAGATGATGTGGACGTGAGCGACTACACCTCTGTGCTGCAAGGCCTGGTGGAGATTGAGTTCTATATGGAGAGCTGGGGCGGCAGCGGCTACAACCCCACCTTGATTTTCAGCTTTACCAAAGGCACGCCCGACTACCTCTATGCCGACGTCGATGAGATTTGGTTTGGCACCTTTGCCTTCGGCGACTATGAAAACCAGCAGCCTGTGCCCACGGTGAACTACTCCTTTGGCGAACAGACTCAGGCCGCCAAGTTGAAACTGACCACCACAGGCCACAACTGGAGCAGCGGCACGAACCACACCTATAATACAGGCAATGCCGCCGAGTTTTATGAGGCCACGCATCATATCTTTGTGGACGGACAGAGCAAGTACGACCAGCATCTGTGGCGCACCTGCAGCCCCAACCCGGCAGGCTGTCAGCCGCAAAACGGCACCTGGTCTTACCCCCGCAGCGGCTGGTGCCCAGGTAGCATAGGTTTGGTATGGGATTTCGACCTTTCAGAATATCTTGCCGCCGGACAAGCCGAGTTGTTCTACCAGTTCGACCCAACCTATCTTGACTACTGCCACCCCAACCACCCCGACTGCGTTGACGGTGTGACCTGCGAGGAGTGTGCCGCTCCCGACAATCCGGTGCTGCGTGTTGCCGGCAAGGTAATCACTTTCAGCAACGACGAGAACCTGTTGGTAAACGTTCATGAGTCACATGTTGAGCCGGCTTTCAATGTGGAGCTTTATCCCAATCCGGCCAAGAGCCAGTGTACCATCCGCACCGACTACGATAAGGGAGCGGTCAGCGTGATGGTGCTCAATATGCAGGGACAAATCGTGGCTACCTTCACCGTTGAAGGTCAGCGCACCATCGATGTGAGCCGTTGGGCCAAAGGCATTTACACTGTCCAGATGCTGGGCGGCAGTTTGGTGACTAAGAAACTGGTGGTGGAGTAAAGTCCTCTGCCTATCTTATAAATAAAGGTCGCTCAAGGGCGGCCTTTTTTCTTGTCGTGTCTCCATAGCTGCCAGCTGTTGAACAGGTTCTGGTAGACGGAATAGAATGCCAGAAACACGGCAGCCAAGGGATGCAGATAATGGTTGGCCATCCAGATGCCCATCGCTGAGTTTTTCTGTCCGAGCAGTTGTCCGCCGGCGATGGTGTCGCCGTATTTATGTCCAATCCATTTGCCCAGCCCGAACTGGATGATGCAGAACAGTAGGGCGGAGATGCCGAGCCACAGGATGCTGTTCCAGTTGCCCTTGCCGTTGAGGAAGATGAAATGGATGGTCTGTCCCAGAGTAAGCAGCAGGGCGACGGCCCATAGATAAAACGCCAGCCCTTTGCAGCGGCTCAGGAAGGCGTTGGCCTTGGGCAGGCAGAGCTGTAGGGCGAGGGCAATGAAGAAAGGCAGACCGATGACGGTTCCGATGCGCTTCAATATCTGAAGGAAAGAAGTCCAGAAGGGCATATCCTGATTGACTCCGATATAGGAGAAATAGACGGGCGCGACGATGGAGATGACCAGGTTGCCGATGACGGTGTATGAAGTCACCGTGTTGCGGTCGGCACCCAGCATGGTGCTTACCACCGCTACCGCCGCCGCCACGGGACACAAGATGCCGATAAAGATACCTTCAGCGATAATCTCATTGACATGGAGCAGTTTCAGTAAGGCATACATCCCCACGCTGGCTCCCACCTGAAACAGGATAATCCAGATGAACAGAGGCTTGAAGCGCAGCTTGGTGACATCGACAGCCGAGAAGGTCAGCAGGAGGATGGAAAAGATGACGTAAGGCACTACGACACTGAATGCCGCACACCACTCGTGAAGCAGTAATCCCAGCACGATGGCGATGGGGAGGACGTAGCTTCTTAACTTCTGCATAAATCTCAAATGCATAATGCTCGGTTTGGGGCTGCAAAGATGCGAAATTAATGCGTACACTCACGCAAAAAAAACCCGATGCCGTTTATAACGACATCGGGGGGTGTAAATATAAAGGTGTTATTGGTGTCTATTAATTATTGTGCAAAATTACGGCGATAGCGGTGTTAGTCCACTGACGGTTTCCATATTTCTAAGTGACATTTTCCACATTTTTATATGACAAATTCACAAAATAGGTGACAAATCACAAAAAACAGGCTGTTTAGGCGAGAAAATGTCACATGAGGTATACAAAACCCTTATCTTTGTGGCATGAAACGTGCGTTTTTATCCATAGTTCTGGCACTCTTGTTTTCGTGCCGACAGTCGCCTGAGGTGATACAGCAGGGCGATATCCAGTTTGTTCCCATGGAGTCAAAAAGACTTCCTGACATGAACGAACCCCGCTGTGGCCACGCGCTGGTGTGGGCCGGCGACCATATTCTGGCGGTAGGAGGACACACTACAGGATTTGTGCCTATGTCCACAGCGGAATACTATCAAAAAGGTCGGTGGCATACCCTTAGTACTATGTATCCACACGACACGCCCTTCGCTTTGGTGCTGGGTGACGGTGACGTGCTGATCGGTGGAGGTTATGAAAGCAGCTTCGGCATTGGGCAGGTTTGGGGCGTTGAGCGTTACCATCCGGCCAACCACAGTTTTAAGCCGAGTTCCATTATGGAGCAAAAACGGGCACACGCCAGTGCCTCGGTGCTCGGGAATGGGGAGATTTTAATCAGCGGTAACTGGTATACTACCGATATCACTGAAATCTACAACGATAAGGCTGAGACATGGACCGACACCGCCTCGGACTATCGCAGCTATCCCTTTATCCTGCCTATGGGGACCGACAATGCCTGGATTATTGGGGGCACTTGGGGAAGCTACGGAGGCAAAACGCTGAACATCGTGGACCAAATCAAAGGCGAGCCTTTCACCGTTGATTTGTTGGACAATTGGCAACCGTATAATCCAATAGACCGTAATGTGCAGGCCGACAACTATTGCTTGGGGAAAGACTGCTATCTGATACCCGCCGTCGATGCCGAGGGGCAATGTGCACCTATGTTGGTCAAGAGCAGCGGCTTTTCGCTGCTGCCTATGGAGCGGCCCTTGCCCAAGGAGGGGCCTTGGGGCGCCATCAGGTATACTGGCTCTTTCTGGATTGCTCCTGAGACCCAGACCGCCTGGCTGATGGGTTTGGACGAACAACAGCATGTGTATTTGGTCGAGATAGACTGTCAACCGGCTTTGCACGGCGGCAAAGCGAAACACACCTATTATTACTCGCAGCCCTTGGAAGCGTTGCCTCCCAATCCGTATGAAATGCTTCTCCCCGATGGGAGTTTTGTCATTGTTGGCGGAATGATACATACCAATTACGACGCCAGCGCGGCGGTATATGCTTTCTATCCGAAGGGCCGACCGCAGGACAATACGTTACTTATTATTATAGGTGGCGGGCTGGCCTTCATTGTGGGCTTGTTGCTGTTTTTTGTGGCACGCAAGAGAAAGCGTTATAAAGACGACCTTCCTGATAGTCCTGGAGAGACGTCCCGTTCCGATGAGGAGCTGAACATGGACGAGAAATCCAAACCCATCCTTAAGGACAAGCTCAAGGTGTTGATGGAAGAGAAGCAGCGTTTCCGTGACAAGAAATTGCGCCTTGCTGACGTGGCGGCTGAGTTGGGTACCAACACCACTTACCTTTCCTCCACCTTCAGCACCGAGATGCATACCACTTACCCCGCCTTTGTCACCTCCTATCGCATCAGTTATGCCCAGGACTTAATGCTGAATAATCCTTCGATGAACCTTTCGCGAGTAGCCGAAGAGTCAGGCTTTTCAAACGAGAGGAACTTCCTGCGCACTTTCAAAGCCACTTGCGGCGTGACTCCCTCGGAATGGAAGCAGCAACATCAATCGAGCGACTCGGGCGACGAACAGTGAACTGCGATGGTTTTTGAGATACTGCTTCGCGAAGCAAAATTTTTTCTTACTTTTGCAGCGCAAGAAATAATGATCTCAAAAATGAAAAAAATGATATTCGCCATCCTCCTTTCGATGCTGTGGGCAATGCCCGCCTGCAATAATAATAATGATACCACTGAGCCTGCTGATACGCCTGTCGCCATAGAGGCCGACACCACAACGGTCAGTCCTTTGTACGATACCGTTGGCATTGACCCTAAGGTGGTCGCTAAGGAAAACTGCTTCATCGTCATCGCGAAGCCTGAATACCGTCTCTATGTATGCGAGGTGGTGGAGGACGACACCCTGTGCCGCGCTTGCTATCCCGTCTGCGTCGGGCTCAATACTGGACATAAGCAGAAGCCAGGTGATATGCGCACCCCCGAGAGCTCATTTGAGTATCCTTTTACCATCACGCAGATTACCGATGCCTCGAATTGGACACACGACTTTGGCGACGGCCGAGGCGAGATCCTCGCTTATGGCAACTGGTTTATGCGGCTCGCCACTCCGGGCTTTACCGGCATCGGCATTCACGGAAGCACCAACAACGAGGCTTCGGTACCTGGACGCGGCAGCGAGGGTTGCATCCGTCTCCGCAACAACGACCTCGACCAACTGAAAGCACAGTATGCCTTTGTGGGCATGAAAGTCGTTATCCTGCCCGACATTTTGCAATCAACTGAAAAATAAGAATAACATGAAAAAGACCGTTTTACTCCTCACAGCTTTGCTGATGGGATGCTCCCTGATGCAAGCCAAACCCATAGACTGCGACGCAGCTCTTGCAGCGGCAAAGAAGTTCGCCACAGCGCAAATGGCTCTTGAAAGAACTGAGCCACAGCTTGTCTACACGGCTCAGAATGACGCTTTCTTCGTCTTCAATCTTGGCTCTGACAGCTTCGTGATTATTGCGGGCGACGATGCCTATCGCCCCGTTATCGGTTTTTCCGATGCGTCGCGCTTTAATGCCGACAATATCCCGCCTGCGTTGCAGGACTATTTAGACGGCATCGCCGAACGTATTGGCCGTATGCGCCGCCAGGGTAACGCCACAGCCACGCCTCTTGTGGCAGCTGAATGGGCCTCGGTGACGGAGCGGGGGCTTCTCCTCTCGCGTAACGGCGGCAGGGAGCGCACCTTCTTCTGTCAGACGAAGTGGAACCAGGACTATCCTTACAACATCTGCTGTCCCGAAGACCCCGCTGGGTCGGGAGGACACACCTATGTGGGCTGTCTGGCAACGGCGATGTCGCAGCTGATGCGCTTCTGGGCCTATCCTACTAAAGGTAACGGCAGCCACTGCTACAATCATAGCGACTATGGACAGATTTGTGCCGACTTCGGCAGCACCAACTACGATTGGGACAATATGCCTAACGTGCTGAACAACAATTCGACGGATGAAGAGAAGTTGGCTACTGGCACATTGTGTTTTCACTGCGGCGTGACCATTGATATGGGCTACGGCCCCGATGGCAGCGGCGGTGCCTCGGGTCCTATCCCGGGTGTGATGAACACCTACTTTAATTATAGTGAAGCCAATGTGCAGCTCCGACGCGACGACTATGAGACCGAGACTTGGAAGACGATGGTGCGCGAGCAGTTCGATATGGGCTGGCCCATGTATTATGGTGGTTGCGAGAACGATGGCTGCCACGCTTTCGTTTGTGATGGATACGACGACAACGACTATTTCCACTTCAACCTCGGCTGGGGTGGTAGTAGCGACGGCTGGTACCACATCGATGAAGCCCCTTATACGCATCCTGCCGACGCCATGTTCAACTTTGTGCCGGCTCTGGTGTACAACGCGACACCTTCGTCACCCGACGGCTTTACAGCTATGCCCGTTTCCGACACCGACCTGAAGGTCAGGCTGAGCTGGACGAATCCCACCACCACTTTGGATGGAACACCGCTGACCGAGATAGAACAGGTGGTCGTGTTGCGCAACAACCATATCATCCAAACCTTGACGGGAATGGCTCCTGGTCAGACGGTGGAAACGGAGGACGATGATGTGCCTTGCTACGATGCGTATCACTATGCAGTATATGCTGTGGCTGGCGACAGGGTAGGGAAGCACGCCAACGTGACCGATGTCATCGTGGGCCCCACCTGCAACTGGCAGCTCCTGCTCACCACAACCTCGTTCCAAGGCTGGCGTGGCGGCTATATCTCCGTGTATAACAACAGCGGACATGAGCTGGGACAGTATACGATGAACACCTCGGCTGGTGTGATGGTTGACCTGGCTCTGCCTCTGGGTAAGGTCAGCTTCGGCTGGACGGCACCCTCAGACCCAGTGAGCCAGTTGGGTTTCGTGATTAAAGACAGGGATGGTAACACGGTCTATTCATTCTCCGGCTCGTCGGAGGAGTTGGCTGAGGGCATCTTCTTCGAGACCAACAACAGCTGCGGCGGTAGCTTGGACTGCGGCGTTCCTGAGGAGCTTGTAGCTACTGCTACGGACGAGGGCGTGCTGCTCGAGTGGGACGCCGTTGCCAACGAAGGCTATGGCTACAACATTTATCGCGACGGACTGCTTTATCGCCTCATTCCTGCCGGCACAGCCACCACTTACTGGGATGCTGATGCCAGCTTGGGTGGACATTGCTATCGCGTCAGCGTATTGTGCGACGGTGGCGAGAGTGGCGAATTTACCAACGAGTCATGTGCTTCGGTGGGTCCCTGCTATCCGCCCCGCAACCTCGACTTTGTACTTGCCAATAACTTTAAGCCTCAGCTGCAATGGGAGGCTCCCCAGCCCAACGACGGGCTTTCGGGCTACTACCTTTTCCGTAAGACAGGCGAAGACGGCGAATACCAGCGCATCAAGTTGTTGGGTCCAACGGCCACTTCCTATAAGGACAACTCCGTTTCAGTTGAAGGCGACTACTATTACCGCCTCTATGCCTACTATGGCGAGTGGGACTGCACCTCATCGCCTGCCAACAGGCACTACTATTCCAACGTTTTTGAGTTGCACGTTTATTACTCACCCACAGGTGTGGAAGAAAATGAGACTCGGGTGAAGGTCTATCCCAATCCGGCCAACGACCGCCTCGCTGTGGAAGCCGAAGGCATCAGCCACGTTGAGTTGTACAACACTCTGGGACAGCGTGTGGTCAGTCAGGAGGCTGAGGGCGACCACGTAGAGGTGGATTTGCAGCAGGCCGCTACAGGACTGTATCTGTTGCGCGTGACAACGTCTGAAGGTATTGCCGTGAAGCGTGTTACCGTCGAGCGTTGACGGTGTTTCATTCTTCGTTCTCTATGATTTTATCCTCCTCGCTTAGGTCAGGGATAAGCCGCTGTATGGGCTTGAAGCGATAGAAGAAGCGGATGGCGATGACGCGTACCACCGTATAGGCGGGAATGGCAACGAGCATTCCCACAGGGCCCGCGATGTGCCCCGCGATGAGCAACACAATGAAGATTTCCAAAGGATGCGCCTTGATACTGGTCGAGTAGATGATGGGCTGATAGATGAGGTTGTCGATAAACTGTGCCACCAACATAATGGCCAGGATGACCAGCGCAAAAATCCAGATGTTGACATCGAGGCCGGCTCCCGTGCCGAACTTCAGCACCACACCGATGACGATGCCGATGACATCGCCCATGAGGGGACCGACGTAGGGTATCACATTCAGCACACCCGCGATGAAGGCAATACCAAGGGCATAGCTGACGGGCAGCCGCGCGATGAGCCACAAGCCCAGGAAGTCGATGACGGCGACGCCGAGCGTCTCAATCAACAGACCCACAAAATAACGCGACAGCAGGTGCTTGATGTCGCTCAAGGTCTTGCCCACCTCCTGCTCGTGACGGTCAGGAACGAGGGCGCAGACGATTTTCTCAAACAAGGTGTCGTCCTTGATGAAGAAAAACGAGATGAACACCACAGCAAAACCTCCCACAAAGGCGCTGGAGATGACCGAAGCCATCGAGCCTATGATGGTGCCCACCTGGTTGAAACTTGCCAGCTCCCTGAGCTTGGTGAGCAGCAGGACGGACACGTCGAAGTCGGGAGACAACGAGGGGAAAGAGGCAATGAGCCAATCGTTGAGCGTGTCAATGGGGTTGGGACCAAAATAGGAGGCTCCGTTCATGGCTGAGACATCGTGGATGATGTTGGTGACCAAAGGGACAATCTGGGTGACCAATAGCGCCAGAAACACCAGAATCAGCAGGATGGTCAGCACGGTCAGCAACCAATCGGGGGCGTGACGCCCTTTGATTTTGATTTTCTTCAGCCGCGACATCACAGGGAAGCCAATCAACGAGACCACAAAGGCCACGATGATGTAAATCAGTACATTCTTGAAATACCAGCACAAGGCCAACATAAGCGCCAGCATCCCTAATTTGATCAGGTAGCCAGCCAGTTTTTCGGTGTTCTTTTCGTTTTCCATGCGACAAAAGTAGCCTTTTTTTCAAAATGCGGCAATTTTTACCCAAATATTCCGTTCAAATGGTGCATATTTCCTATTTTTGCACCTTTATTTCAAAGCATTATCAACAATACATATCTACCAACCGACATAATGAAATACCTGCGCCTCCTCGTCCTTATGCTGCTGCCATTGGGTGGCCTGTTTGCCCAAGACTACGATCCCGACCTCTCCAACCCTGACAGTTTGTATGTTGGATACGAGTCGGACACCTTGGACCTCAACGACTCAGACACTATTGTCAACGAGGAGCATTCCGCCGTGATGGAGATGCTGGATATGATTAGCAGCATCAGCTATTTCCGTGATGTGTATCTTGATATCGACTCAGCACTATGGAACCCTTACGGCTATGCGCCCGATGAGGTGCCCACCTTCCCTGATAGCATCTACGAGCAGCGCATACGTCTGCTGGCCCGCGAGACGAATATTCCCTTGACCTTCAACTCGCGTGTGAAAGCCTACATCAACCTCTATGCTTGCCGCAAACGTCAGCAGTGCAGCCGTATGCTGGGCCTCTCCTATGTCTATTTCCCGATGTTTGAGGAATATCTCGACAAATACAACCTGCCCCTTGAGCTGAAATACCTCGCCATGGTGGAGTCGGCCTTGAATCCTGTGGCTGGCTCGCGTGTGGGCGCCAAGGGCTTGTGGCAGTTTATGTATGCCACGGGCAAGGACTATGGTCTGAGGCAGTCGACGCTCTACGACGACCGCTACGACCCCATCAAGGAGACCGAAGCTGCCTGCCGTTATATGCAAAGCCTCTATGCCCGCTATGGCGACTGGTTCCTTGTTTTGGCCGCTTACAACTCAGGTCCGGGAACCGTCAACAAGGCCATTATGCGTTCGGGTGGCTCAAAGAACTACTGGACCATTTCGCGTTTCCTTCCGCGTGAGACGCAGGACTATGTGCCCGCCTTCATCGCCGTCACTTACGTGATGAACTTCGCTTCGGCCCATAACCTCTATCCCCTCAACCCGGGTCTGCTGCTGCACGGCACCGATACGGTGATGGTTCACGACTACCTCAGCTTCGACCAAGTCAGCCAATGTGTGGGCGTCCCGATGCGTGACATCGAGTTCTTCAACCCGCAATACACCAAGAAAATCATCCCAGGTAGCCCCGATAGGAAACATTCCTTGCGTCTGCCCATGAAGTATGCCCTGCGTTTCGTGCAGCTCGAGGACAGCATCTACAGCTTCGCCCGCAAGGCCGACCTGCGCAATAAGGTGATTGAGCAACAGGTGAAGAATGAAGTGGGCAACCGCGTCACCCATACGGTGAAGAAAGGCGAGAGCCTGGGCAGCATTGCGAAGAAATACCACGTCTCGGTGTCGAGCATCAAGAAATGGAACAGGCTGAAGAGCGATACCGTGCGTCCTGGACAACGACTCGCCATCTATCGTTCGGGTGGCTCGTCCTCCTCAAGCTCCTCTTCGTCCTCTTCAGCATCAAAGAGCAGCAGCTCGACCCAGAATAAGCAGGCGACCACCACCAAGACGCATACCGTCAAGAAAGGTGAGACGCTC
>Ga0265301_10000086_pt1 | contig 154489 bp, 126 predicted proteins | sample AusTroGonzalo_MG_2_FD_193488 | JGI IMG/M metagenome (GOLD analysis project Ga0265301, IMG submission 193488) | Bovine rumen microbial communities from tropical cattle in Woodstock, Queensland, Australia - Gonzalo_04 | ecosystem: Host-associated > Mammals > Digestive system > Stomach > Rumen ... | reverse complement strand
CCCGACATCGATTATGTGCGCGTGAAGAGCGCGAATCTCTATACCGGGGCGGAAGCCGTGTACTTCGTGGCCAAGGACCTGGTGGATACGTGGTTCAATCCCAAGACGAAGGTACCCTTCGAAGTGCTGGACGGCGTGTTCAAGGGCCGTGAACTGGTGGGTATGCGCTACCGGCAGCTGATCCCCTGGTTCAAGCCCGATGGTGATGCGTTCCGCGTGATTCCCGGCGACTACGTGACCACCGAGGACGGTACGGGCATCGTGCACATCGCCCCGACCTTCGGCGCCGACGACAAGCGTGTCGCCGCCGCTGCAGGCATCGTGGGCCTGCTGGTTATCGACCGCGATGGTAACACGCAGGCGCAGGTAGACCGTCAGGGCCGCTTCTGCCGCCTGGAGGACCTGGACTCCGATTACGTGAAGACGCATGTTGCACCTTCTTATAAAGAATATGCCGGCCGCTACGTGAAAGCGGGCTACAAGCAATACTTCGAGCATGAGGACGAGGAGGGAACCCTCGACATCGATCTCTGCGTGATGATGAAGGCCGACGGTCGTGCCTTCCGCGTCCAGAAACACGTGCACAGCTATCCGCACAGCTGGCGGACCGACCTGCCCGTGCTTTATTACCCGCTCGACTCCTGGTTCATCAAGGCCACGGCCGTCAAGGACGAGATGGTCGAACTCAACAAGCAGATTACCTGGAAGCCCGCCTCTACGGGAACCGGGCGTTTCGGCCAGTGGCTCGAGAATATCCAGGACTGGAACCTGAGCCGCAGCCGCTTCTGGGGCACGCCGCTGCCTATCTGGCGCACCGAGGACGGTCGCGAGGAGATCTGCATCGGTTCCGTGAAGGAACTTTGCGACGAAATCGACAAGGCCGTCGCCGCCGGCATCATGCCCGCCAACCCGATCAAAGGCAAGGGATACGATGAGATCGACTTGCACCGCCCGTTCGTGGACAGCATCTTCCTGGTGTCGCCCACGGGCCGCAAGATGATCCGCGAGACCGACCTGATCGACGTGTGGTTCGACTCCGGCGCCATGCCGTACGCGCAGGAGGGCCTCGCACAGCTCGGCACACCGCGCTTCGGCGCAACGGCCGACTTCATCGCCGAAGGCGTCGACCAGACCCGCGGCTGGTTCTACACCCTCCATGCCATCCATACGATGATCAGTCATACGCCGGCTTTTAAGCGCGTGATTTCCAACGGCCTGGTGCTCGACAAGAACGGCAACAAGATGAGCAAGCGACTGGGCAACGCCGTCGATCCCTTCATGGCCCTCGACACGTATGGTGCTGACGCCCTCCGCTGGTACATGCTTACCAACGCCGAACCCTGGGACAACCTCAAGTTCGACGAAGGAGGCGTGGATGAAGTCCGCCGCAAGTTCTTCGGCACGTTGTACAATACGTATGCATTCTTCGCGTTATATGCCAACATTGACGGCTGGAATCCCGGTCAGGCCGGGGAGGACAAAGGTCGTCATGCCCGGCTTGACCGGGCATCTGAGATCGACCGCTGGCTGATCTCCCGCCTCAACAGCCTGATCCGCGACGTCCGCGCCGCCTACGACGACTACGACATCAAGACCGCCGGCCGCCTCATCGAAAGCTTCGTCTGCGACGACCTCTCCAACTGGTACGTCCACCTGAACCGCAAGCGCTATTGGGCCGGCGACATGACCCCCGACAAGCAGGCCGCTTACAGCACGCTGTACCAGGCCCTTCTGGACGTCTCCGTCCTGGCCGCGCCCATCGCGCCGTTCTACATGGACCGCCTTTACCTCGACCTGACGGCGCCTTGCCACCCTATGGAGGGCTGCTCCGTCCACTTCGTGCAGATGCCCGAGGCCGATGCGTCCCTGATCGACGCCGACCTGGAGGAACGCATCCGCCTGTCGCAGGACGCCACCTCGATGGTGCTGGCCCTGCGCAAGAAAGTGGGCATTCCGGTACGCCAGCCGCTGTCCAAGATGATTCTCCCGGTAATCTCCGACAAGGTCCGCGCGCAGCTCGAAGCTGTCAAGGACCTGATCCTGACGGAAGTGAACGTCAAGGAGATGCAGTTCGTAGAGAATACCGACGGTATCATCACCAAGAAGATCAAACCCAACTTCAAGACGCTCGGCAAGGTCTACGGCCCGCGGATGAAGGAGATTGCGGCGGCCTTCGCCACACTCGACCAGCCTACCATTTCGGCCATCCAGCGCGCGGAAACGGCCGGGGAGGCCTACACGCTTGCCCTCCCGGGCGGGGATGTGGTGCTCAATCCGGGCGACTGCCAGATCTCTTCGGAAGACATGCCCGGCTGGCTCGTCGCATCGCAGGGCGCCCTGACCATCGCGCTCGATTTCGAGATTACCCCGCAGCTCAAGCAGGAAGGCTTGGCGCGTGAGTTGGTGAACCGCATCCAGAACCTGCGCAAGAGCTCCGGTTTCGAAGTGACCGACCGCATCGATGTGGTTATCCAGACCAATGCGGATCTGGAAGCGGCCATGGCGCATTTCGGCGACTATGTCCGCACCCAGACCCTGGCCCGCAGCATCCGATTTGTCCCGCTCGTCAGGGACGGGGTCGAAGTGGAATGGGTAGACGGAAACCTCTTGATGAGTGTTGCGAGATTGAAATAAATTTGTTAAATTTGACTTTATTTATCAAACGACGATAGCCATGGAACAGAAGAAAGAAGAGACCGTCGAGAAAGTCCGCTACAGCGACGAGGAACTCCAGGAGTTCAAGGAACTGATCCTCCAGAAGTTGGCGAAGGCGCGCAAGGACTACGAGATGCTGCAGGCCCAGATCGACCATAGCAGCAGCAACGACACTGAAGACACCTCGCCATCGTTCAAGGTCCTCGAGGAGGGCTCTGCATCGCAGGCGAAGGAGGAAGCCAGCCAGCTGGCCGCACGCCAGTACAAGTTCATCCAGAACCTGGAGGCTGCGCTCATCCGCATAGAGAACAAGACCTATGGCGTCTGCCGCGTCACGGGCAAGCTGATCCCGAAGGAGCGTCTGCGCCTCGTTCCGCACGCCACTCTCAGCGTGGAGGCCAAGAACCAGCGATAAGCTTCGATGAAGGTCTCCAAAGGCGCACGGATCACCCTGCTGGTGGTACTCCTGCTGATCGTTGACCAGGTCGTCAAGATCCTGGTCAAGACGCACATGACCATCGGCCAGAGCATCCATGTGTCCGGGAACTGGTTCCAGATCCTCTTCATCGAAAACAACGGCATGGCCTTCGGCCTGCAGTTCGGGGAAGGGTGGGGCAAGTTGGCTCTCAGTCTATGCCGGCTGGCCCTCATCGCGGTCATCATCGTCTACATGCGCAAGCTCCTCAAGGCGCCCGACACGCCGTGGGGCGTGCTCGTGGGCTTGGCGGCCATCCTCACCGGCGCCATCGGCAACGAGATCGACTCGATGTTCTACGGCCTGATCTTCCACTATGCGCCGCTCTTCTATGGCAAGGTGGTGGACATGCTCTATTTTCCCATCATCGACACCACCCTTCCGGCCAATTTCCCCATCTGGGGCGGTCGGCACATCATCTTCTTCCGTCCGATCTTCAATATCGCAGACAGCTGCATCACTTGTGGCGCCATTTATCTGCTGATCTTCCAGTGGAAGTTCTTCGCGAAAAGTGAAAAGAAAGAGGTAGCAACGGAATAAATAATTATCTTTGCAGACCCTTGGAGGATTGGCCGAGTGGTCGATGGCGGCAGTCTTGAAAACTGTTGAACGGCAACGTTCCGGGGGTTCGAATCCCTCATCCTCCGCCCTGGCGCCGTCGGTTTTGGCCGAAGGCGCTATTTCTTTTTCACCACCCATCTGTCCATGATCACCAACGTTGCCGGCAAGAGGAAGAAGATGATCAGGATCGCCGCCGCTGCGCCCAGCGAGATGCAGCGCAGGATGGACGAAATCATCGGGTCGGTGATGGAGTAGACCATCAGCGACGGGGTGATGGAGAGGATCAGGCCCGAGGTCAGGATGGTGTGGGTTGACTTGCGGTAGGTGGCTTTCAGCGCTTCCGCCTTGTCGAGCGTCTGCCGGCATTCCCTGTAATAATGGGTGAAGAGGATCGAATAGTCGATGGTGGCGCCCATCAGGATGCTCTGCACGATCAGGTACGAGATATAGAGCATCGTATGTCCGCCCAGGCCGCTGGCGTAAACATTGATCCATACCGCCGACAAGACGGTCGGAACCAGCAGGAACGGGATGACGAGCGAGCGGAAGGTCAGTGCGACGATCAGGAAGATCGTGCCGATTGTCAGCAGCGTCAGCAGCAGCAGTTCGCGCGGGAATCCTTCCTTCATCTCCTTGTACATCACAGGGTAGCCGATCTGGTACGTTTCGCCGGAGAGCCGCTCCCGGCACATGGTGCCCAGGGTGTCGAGGAAGTCGAAGGTCTCGGGACTTTCGACCGGTTTATCGCTCAGCATGATGGCGATCGACCAGGTGTCGCCCCGCAGCATGTTGAAGGCGTCTTCGAGCGGCGGCATCTGCATGGCGGGGATGGTGGCCAGGAAATAGGTCAGCTGTTGCAGGGAGAGCCGGGTGGTCGTGTCGCGGCTGGTCTTGTAGCCATGATAGAGGTAGAGCAGGTCGAGTTCGTCGCGGCTGACGTCGATGCCGGCACGGTTCAGCGCGCGGCAGAGTTGTGCAGATGTGTACCGGTTGCCCGAGAAGAACATTTCCGCCAGTTCGTCGAAAGGCGTTGAAACGATTTCCTCGACGGGCGCCGGTGCCGGCGCGACGGGTACGGGGACGACGGTATCTTGCGCGGGCACAGCCTCGGGCTGGACATCCTCGACGAGGACTTCGGGTGTGACGGCGGTTGAATCGGCCGGGGGCTCAGGGACCTGAAGGGCGATGGTATCCACGGGTGCGGTGGGTTTCGGCGGCCCTTGCGCGAGGGCGGCGTCTATATTCTTCCGAAAGAGGAGGATCATGTCTTTCTGCTCCTTGGAGACAAAGGAGGCATAGAGCCGGTTGCCAAGGATCTTGTCACAGAGGATCCGGGTGAATTCATCGGTATTCAGGGTATTGGGACGTCCGTTCCGCCCGGCACGGGCCATGCGGTAGACCATCGCCGTGTATTTGGGGTCGATGGTCAGGTATTCGGCCATCTGCGGAGCGGTCCGGGGCAGCAGGAGGCTGTCGTAGGCGAAATGGTCCTTGAGCGCCTGCCGGTCGGAGACGTCGAATCCGACCCAGTCGTCCAGGACGGCTTTGTTGATCTGCGAGTTGAGCAGGCTGTCTTTCCTGGGGGTTTCTGCGGGCACTTGTGCCTGCTCCTGTCCTGGTGACGGGATGGATGCCAGGGTGTCCGGCGGGGTTTCGGGCTGGGTCGGCGTAGATACCGGTTCGGGTTCCGGTTCAAGCTCTATCGGCACCGAAGGCACCATCGCTCCCTCGGGCAAGAAACTGTCCGTGATCTTCCGTATCAGGGCGTCCATGTCGAAGCGGGAAGTCAGGGCGTCCGCCTCTTCCGGGGGCAGGAGGCGGCGGGCCAGGGCGGCCAGTTCGCGGGCATCCTTCTCCACTTCATCCATCCGCATGCGTTCGTTGCGCTCCGGGTGCGAAGCGCCGTAAAAGGCCAGGTCGAGCATCTCGCGCATCTCTCCCGTATCGGGCAGTTCGGTGTCGTAGCCCAACTCGGACGCCATGGATGCCAGTTTGAGCCATTCCGACGCGGTGCGGGGCTGCATGGCCAGATAAGGATAGTTCAGGCTGGTAATGATGCCGGGTTCCGCCGCCATCCTTTCGGAAATGGGCAGGAATTGTTCCTCATCAGCCGTATGATATAGGAGGATGATCGGGTCCTTGGGCGGGAACACTTCCGTGATGGGCGTGGGAAAGGTGAACGAATAACCGATGCGGGTCTGTTTCGACAGGAACCACGACCCCGCGAAAATGGTTACGAACAGAATGGCCAACGGCACGCGGAACCGCATTTCGAAGTTGGCCAGGCCGTCGGTCGGGATGTGAAGCACCTTCTTCGTCGTCTTGGTGATGCCCTTGTCGCCCCACAGGATCAGAGTGGGCAGCACCGTGAAAACGGCCACCAGACTGCACAGTACGCCCTTGGCCAGCACGAAGCCCAGGTCGGCACCGATACGCAGGCGCATGAAGCAGAGCATCAGCATGCTGACGATAGTGGTCAGGCCGCTGCTGAGGATAGAGGGCGCTGCGCCGGCGATGGCCTCGACCATGGCCTCCTCGTTCGTACGTCCCGGCAGTTTCTCCTGCCGGTAGCGGTTCATCAGGATGATGGAGAAATCCATGGACAGCACCATCTGCAAGACGGCCGTGAGCGTATGGGTAACGAGGTAGATGCTGGGCAGCAGGGCGTTGGTCCCCATGTTGATGGCGATGGCGAAGCTGATTGCCAGCAGGAACAGCAGCGTCTCCAGGAACGACGGGCACATCAGGAACATGATGACCAGCGCGATGATGACACCTGTCGCCAGCATGACATAAATATTTTCGGGCATGTGGGTGTTGTCGTCCACCTCAGCCAGCACGCGGTCGCCGAAACGTTCCTTCACGGCCGCGATGACTGCAGCTCCGTCGGCATCCTGGGGGAAGGAAAACTGGTAGAGCGTGCGCTCGTCTTTCTGCTCCGTCCCCATGAGCCTGGTCACGTTGGGAATGGCCGCAATCGCGTCGCGCAGCGAATCGGCCGGCGGCTCCGCCTTGAACATCACGCGGAGCGTCTGCATCCGGATGTCCATCAGGGGAAACTCCTTTTCAATGATGTGAAGCCCCTGCATCATCTGCGAATCTTCCGGCAAGTTGCTGGTTACGTCGGAATTGATGCGGGTATGCGGAATCAACAACGCGCAGATGACGGCCAAAACAGCCATCACCGTAAACAGGGTGATGCGCCAGCGGACCAGCAGTCCAGCGATGACGTGCGTACCAGTGCGTTGCTTCATTACGAAACAACAAAAGTACGGAATTAAAAGGTAAAAACCGAATTTTTTGAAATTGTGAAAAAATTTGAAAAGAAAGGGAATAATTTCTATCTTTGCGGTCCACTTCTGGATGTGGCGCAGTTGGTAGCGCACCTGGTTAGGGACCAGGAGGTCGCTGGTTCAAGTCCAGTCATCCAGACCCAGAAGGGTAAAACCCCAAGGTGAGTTGTCCGAGTGGTTGAAGGAGCCTGCCTCGAAAACAGGTGTGCGGGTGACCGTACCGGGGGTTCGAATCCCTCACTCACCGCATCAAAGAGCCGACGCTTCGCGCCGGCTCTTTTCGCGTTTCGTTCGGGATTCGAACCGTTTCGTTCCTGCTCCTTTTACGTTACCCTCTCCCCAAACCCCTCTCCTCGGGAGAGGGGCTTAGTCGCGCTTGCGCGACAATCCCGCGGTGAGTGAGAGATCTTCAGGCGCCCCTGCTGCCGAGCAAAATCCCTCATGAATAACTTGTATGTAACCCCCTCTTTTCATATATTTGTTGGTCGTGATAAAAATGCGGCACAACGAATTATGGATAATGAAAAAGGATTGATTATCTATAACACCCCGGACGGACGTACTAAGGTGGCCTTGATGGCCCGGGACGGGATGGTATGGCTGAACCAGCAAAGCATTGCGGAACTTTTTGGGACCTCCATCCCAAATATATCTATCCATATATCTAATATATTCAAAGAAAGGGAGTTGGGAAGGGAAGCAGTTGTTAAGGAATATTTAACAACTGCCTCAGATGGTAAGCCATACCACGTTAAGTTCTACTCTTTACCCATGATTATCGCCATCGGATACAGGGTAAAGGGCATCCGCGGAGTCCAGTTCAGGCAGTGGGCTACGGAACATCTTTCCGAATACCTTGTTAAAGGATTCACCATGGATGATGAGAGATTGAAAAATCCGGATGGCCGCCCCGATTACTTCGATGAACTCTTACTCCGAATCCGGGACATCAGGGCGTCGGAGAAACGTTTCTATCAAAAACTGCGCGATCTTTTCGCCTTGAGCAGCGATTACGATAAAACGGACAAGGCTACCCAAATGTTCTTCGCAGAAACACAAAACAAACTACTATATGCCGTCACGCACAATACGGCAGCGGAAATTGTTTATAACAGATCTGATGCGCGAAAGCCCAATATGGGGCTGACTACATGGAAAGGGAGTATCGTCAGGAAAGGGGATATCATCATCGCTAAGAATTATCTTTCCGAAGATGAGCTTGATACGCTTAACCGACTGGTGACTATCTTCTTGGAAAACGCCGAACTTCGCGTTAAAGAGCGTAAGGATTTAACCGTTGGGTATTGGAAACAAAGCGTCAATGCCATCCTTTCTTTCCAGGAAAAAGAGATTCTTACCGGGAAGGGAACCATATCTAACGACAAGGCCGAAGCGAAGGCACGTGAAGAATATGAGGGGTTTAATGACCACCGAAAGAAATTAGAAGCAATTCAGGCAGACAACGACGATATAAAAGAACTTGAGGAGTGGTCCTCAATGGATAAAAGAAGATAGTTCATCAGCAGGCAGCTTTCATAAGAGGCGGGTTGATATAATCGCTGTCAGAATAGCATAGAACCCAGCTCTAATCAGGATGCTGCTTCACCCCAAAATTGATTTTGAAGCTGGTAATAATAGCAAAATACCCCAGGACTATCATTATTACATTGGGGGCATTTTCTAAGGAATAACTTTGCTTTTTAGCTTGACTATTACTACCTTTATCAGTTGAAAACCCGAAGCCGTTGAAATTCTTTACGCCAAATACCCTTCAGGATAAGCCCACTGGATTAGGTGGGGGGGGGTGTAATCATCTAACATTCAGTAGTTTGATAAATAATCTGCGCGAATCCGAACGGAATCTCGCGTGGTTCGTCGTATCCGTCAATCAATAATTACAAAATATGAAGGAAACAAAACACAATGAACTTTATGAGGCTCCTGCGATAACTATCGTAGAGTTAAAACAGGAAGGCGTCATCTGCATCAGCGGTGACCCTAAATGGAACAACCCGTTTATTACTGAACTAAATTGGGAGGAGATTACAGAATGAAAAAGATTTATGCCATTTTGTTTGCGGCGCTTACTATGCTGGCGTGCGACAGTGAAAACCTCATGAACGACAATGACGTACGGGAACTGATATTCGATATTACTGTCAATTATCCCGATGCCACCAAGGCAACCAAGACGGGGTGGGAAGATGGTGATGTCATCTATGCATTCTTTTCCACGGTAGCGGCGCCTAAGTATCTGAAAATGACTTATGATGCCAGCGCGGGGAGCTGGACTAAAGTTCAGTATAACGGTGCCAGCGCTGAGGCATTCGATATACCTTCTCCTGGCGTCATGACTGCTGTCTTTCTGCCTTATGGCAACGACGAGACGGTATCAGCGGACGGGACTAACTTCGTTTTCGGTAACACCTACACCAGCTATTATCTGAAAGCAGAGAAGGCGGCATTCACGGTTACGGCAGGCGTGGTGAGCAGCACGTTGAACATGTTGGCCCCGGAGGGCCTGGTACAGTTTGCTATGCCTATATTCGGAACTATCGATGAAAAGACCGCCCAGTTCTTCCGTGAAGTGGCCGGATACTATACGCTGAGTGAGAATAACATCACACCTTTCTCTCTCGCTTCAGTTGCAGCAGATGGTACAATATCGAATACTGCGGGATACAATGCGGGCGATCCCATTACGGGTTACTATTACGGAACGGGGAACGACCGCTGCATCAATTTCAGTGGTATACTTTCAGCTGCGGCAAAAGGTACCCCGACGGCATATTCCTTCTACTTCGTGAACAACCGAGGAACGGCTAATGAATATGATGATGTGACATACATCCTCTCCGGTACGAAGACTCTCAGCTACAGGAGTGCCGTGAAATTTCCGCTTATTAGCAGTTCTGCTTGGAAGGTCCCCGAACCGGAATGGGTAGAGATTAACGGAAAGAAATGGGCCAAGTGGAATGTCGGAGCGTCTTGTGTTGGTGGCTATGGGGATTTTTATGATAAGAACGATCCATTTCCCAAGGCGAGTTATAGTACAAGTACGGAAATCAATGCAACTTACAATAGTGCTAATGATGTTGCAACGCAAAAGCTGGGATCAGATTGGCATATGCCTAACGCACTCGAGATAGCTTCTATTTTTAGCTATGATTTATCAGATTCTGGAAATAATAAGTGGAACACCAAAATTACGGCAAAGTGGATTTCTAACACTTCAACATACGGAACAGTAGGCTGGGAAATTACGGATAAGAGTAACCATAATTCTATTTTTATTCCTGCGGCGGGGCTTATTATTGCAGGGACCAGTTGGATTGGAGAAGGAGGGAGTGCAGATATCTGGAACTCTTCATCATTATATTTCGAATATTTGCATTCTGGAGGAGATTTTTATGAAGTTATGATGAAGAATGGGGAGAGTAAGCCGGCTTGGGCTTATTCACAAGGTTATGGTTTGTCGGTACGACCGATCCATAATTAACGCTTTGTGGCTAACCGCCAAACGATTATAATGAACTTGCCGCCATCTCTTCATTTTTTTCCGAAGAGATGGCGACAGTTCATTATGCCTCACAGACAAATAGTTCGCCCGAAAAACACCTATGAGAGGCTTGTCGATAAAATCGCAGTCTGTGTAGCGTAGACCCCGAATTTTTCAAACAATAAATAAGGTGAACGTACACGGGATTTTGGGAGAGGGATGAAGACAAATCTATTCGTCTGTTGCAACCGATGAATTTGAATAAATCACCAAATAGATTCTCATTATTTTTCTTTCGCATTTTCTTGAGGGTATTATTTTTGATACCTATCTTTGCAAGAAAAGAAAATGCTATGCCTGAATCATTCTCTGGTATGAGCTATTCAATGAAGACAATGAAAACAATCAGTAAAATATGGTTTGATGAGGACTGGATCTATGGCTTGGGAGACGATGGGAAAACCTATCGTCAGTCACTTTTATGGTATTCACATCTGAGGAATGCGACGGAAGAACAGCGCGCCAAATATGAGATCAGTACCATCGGTATCCATTGGCCTGAGTTAGATGAGGATGTCAGTTTTGAAAGTTTCCTCTATGATGCCCCTGAGCCTACACGCCTCCAATACTTTTTTTTGACCCATCCAGAGATTAATGTAAGCGGTTTTGCCCAGAAATACGGATACAATGCTTCGCTTCTCCGCAGTTACATCAAAGGCTTCAAGACCCCTTCCCTAGAGCGTGAACAGGAGATTATGTCATGTGTTGAAAAACTTGGCAAAGAGTATCTTGCTATTAGTTAGAAAACAGCCTTTTTATAACTATGAAATTTCTGAATAAATATTTCTCATGAAACGCGATTACTTTGAAGGAGCCGATGTGGCCGTGACGATCTGCGACAAGGACGGTACCATCCTGGATATGAATGCCAAATCCCGCAGGACGTTCCTGAAGCCGGGGAGGGAAGAACTGGTGGGAAAGAACGTGCTGGACTGCCATCCGGAACCGGCCCGCTCGTTGCTGGCCGACATGCTGGCAAACCCCCGTACGAACGTCTATACCGTCGAGAAGGAGGGCGTCAAGAAACTCATCTTCCAATGTCCATGGTACGACGGCGCCGCGTATGCCGGCTTCATGGAACTCTCAATGGTCCTCCCCGAAGTGCTGCCCAACCGGGTAAGGAAACCGCATTGATTCTCTGATAGACAATACTTGACAAATATGCAGCAAAATGACAAACTTCTGAACTACGCCTTCAAGGGGTACGCCATCAGCCAGATCGCCAACTACCTGATGGGCTTCATGGGCTCCATCGTCAATGGTATCGTCATCAGCCGCTTCATGGGCATGGAATTCATGGCAGCCTTCCAGTTGGTGCTTCCCATCACCATGCTCACCTCCGTGATAGGCATTCTGTTCAGTACCGGCCTCCAGAGTGCCTGTTCCGGCTGCCTGGGCTCCGGAAACTTGGATGACGCCAAGAGCTATTATACGGTAACCCTTATAGGACTGGTGCCCATCGGCCTGCTCTTTGCCCTGGTGGCAGGGCTGTTCGCCGGTTCCTTGGCAACCGCCCTGGGCGCTACGGGTGACAATGCCTACCTGGCCGAAGAAGCATCCCGTTATCTGGTCGGCATAGCGCCTTCGCTGGCCATCACCACGTTCATGCCCATCATTACCAGCGTCCTGTTCCTGGAAGGGCAGGGTATGGTAAGCATGATATCCATAGTATGCCAACTGGTTATCAGCGTAGCGGGCAGTTTCATCGTTGCTTTCTGTCTGCCCTCATGGGGCCTCTTGGGTATGGGCCTTGTCGCCTCGCTCAGCGGCCTGGTGGGTCTAATCGTGCTAATGATCGGCAAGCTTCGCTCCAAGGGCAGCATCAACCTTACCCGCAGCGGACTCAGCTTCTCCAAGTTCTGGTCAGTCCTGACTATCGGCCTCCCTTCAGCCCTGGACCGCCTGTACAAGACGGCCCAGACTATGGTGGTGAACATTCTCCTGCTGGCGGTGGCCACCGGAACCAGCGTGGCCGCTTTCGGCGTTCTCTCGCAGGCAGCAAACATTGCCATGCCCTTCATTATGGGAATTACAGGAACAGCTCTTACTATGGCGGGCGTTTTCTACGGTGAACGTGACAAGAGCGGCCTGGTTCGCTTGTTCGGGATTACCTTCCGTTGGTCGGAGATAGCCGGCGTCCTTATTACCATTGTGGTAACGCTGACAGCACCGCTGCTGGTGATGCTTTTCAAGAGTCCCGAAGACCCCACCTTTGCTGCGGCCGTCCACGCCCTTCGCATCTATATCTGGTCCTATCCATTCTACAGCTTCTGCAAGTTCCTGCAGGACTATTATCTGGGCAGCAAGGCCAATAAAATGACGTACATCATCTCTACGGTGGAGAATCTCATCCTGGTAATCGCATCGGTGGTGGTGCTGGGCAAACTCTACGGAGAAGACGGCGTGTGGTGGGGCTTTGTAATAGGTGAAGTACTGGCTGTGATTTGCACGCTCATCATCATTACCGTCATGAAAAAACGCTTTCCCAGAAAGGCCGAAGATTTCATGTTCCTGCCTCAGTTGTACGATAAGGTGCAGGAGACCGCTTGTGAGTGGAGCGCTGCCAATGCAGACGAGGTGAAGGAAATCAGCGCCGATGCAAAGGCCTATATGCTGGAGCTCGGAGAGAAGGAAGAAAAGGCCGATCTTTTATCCCGGTTTGTGGAGGAAATGGGGAAGATCATTACCCAATGGGCCCAGGATGGAGGCGCCAAGGGATACTATGCCGATATCCGCGTTGTGGGCATACCCATCTTGGACGAAGAAGGAAATCCCAAAGAGAAGGAGATAGACCGCTGGACACTGCGTGTGCGGGACAATAACAAGCATTTTGACTTGGAGAAGTGGCAGGAGGTACATTCTGACGAGCCAAAGACTCGGCCGGCCATCCATTCCGTGGATGAACAGGCCAAAGAGTCCAGCTATTCCTATACCATGTCCATGAACTACCTGATCGTGACCGTCTGACGTGCGTCCTGCCTTATAGAAGGAAGAACAACGCCACGCCCGTAATGCTCACCGCCAGGCCGATAATCTCCTTGAGACGCAACTTTTTCTTGTTGATCAGGACCTCCGGCACAAGGATGATGACGGGAGTGAGCGCCATCAGGGTGGAAGCGATACCGGCGTTGGCGTAGCGGACCGCCATCAGCGAGAGGGACACCCCGACCGCCGGGCCGAAGAAAGTGATGATCGACGCATATTTCATGGCCACGGGATCCTTGATAGCGGCTTTCAGTTTGCCAAAATCCTTCTGGAGCCCTAGTATGAGCAGGAAACCCAATCCGCCCACGATGGCTCGTAGCATCGTGGACGCGAAAGGAAGCATCCCTTCCATCATGGCGGGCGCATCTGCGGGAAGCGCCGCTTCGTAATACTGCATACCCACCTTGCTGAGGACCAGGCCCACGCCCTGGCCGACGCCGGCCCCGATGCCCAGCAGGATTCCTATGAGGGGCAGATCCAGCTTGAGATGCTTTCCGGAATCGCGGCTCAAGATGGAAATGGCAATACCGCAGAGCGTGACGGCCATCGCCAGGATGGATTTCCAACTGAGGGTTTCGCCCAGCAGGATCCATCCCGCTATAGCCGCCATAGGCGGCGCCAGCGTCATAAAGAGTTGTCCGAAACGGGGACCGATGTGGATGTAGCTGTTGAACAGGCAGAAATCCCCGAATACATAGCCTACCAGGGCGGAAAGACCCAGCCAGAGCCAGGTGTCCTTATCGGCATACACAGGATAAGGCCGGCCGACAGTAAACCAAAGCAAGACGCCCAGAAATAGCGTGGCAAGCAGCAGGCGCAGCACATTCGTGACCATAGCGCCCACCCGCCGGCTCGCCTTGTCGGCAAACCAGGCCGTAAATGTCCATGAAATGGCTACGCCGATGGATATGAGTTCTCCGAGATGGTTCATCAATCAGGAAAATGGTATTCCGCTTTTCTCAGGTACAGGGCGCTTTCCCGGAGTCCTTTCAGGATATTGGGGGTTGAGGCCTGCTCCAGCTCAACCACAAAGGCCTTGGTGCCGGCCCAAGGGAAAGCTTTGAAAATGGCATCGAAGCCCACCATCCCGCTCTGGCCGATCTCATGTTGGTCTTTGATGTGCAAGAGTTCATATCGTCCGGGATATTTCAGCAGGTATTCCACTGGACTCACGCCTGCCATGACGGCCCAGTACACATCCATCTGGAGAAAGACGTTCTCGGGCCGTGTCTGCGTAGCGAAGACATCCAGCATGGTGGTTCCGTCGACCGGTTGGAATTCATGGCTGTGGCTGTGGTAGCCGAAACGGATGCCTGTCTCACGGCATTTCTTTCCGATGGCGTCAAGGTAAGCGGCCATGGTCTCCATTTCTTTCTTTGTCTGCAGGGGCTGGGACCATGACATCACCAGATAGGGGATACCCGCTTCCTTGTGCGCGGAGATGCAGCTGTCCCACCATCGAAGCGCTTCAGTGAAGTCGCCGGAAGAAAGTTCCGCGGTTGACAAGGGTCGCGTAGTATGCGAAGAAAGAATCTTCAGTCCGGCCTTTTCGACGGCCTGCCGGAAACTTTCCGGGGACAGACCCGAGAACAGGCCTCCCTCATAGCTGGCTGCCTCGACTGCCGTATACCCCATCTGTGACAAACGTTGAAACACGTATGCATGGTTGCGGGCAAAGAGCTCCGGTGTTCCCAGAAGTTCCCTCACGGAATACAGCTGCACGGCCATTTCCCGTGAAGGGGCTGTCATCTCTTCCGTCAGACGGTAACTCACATAGGCGAACCGGCGGCTGTCCGGGCTCCAGGAATTGACGTTCAAGCTGCCCTGTCCACCGAAGAAGTCTACCAGAATCTCCGGTTCTCCGCCGTCGGCCGGAATCATCCGGAGCTGGACGTTGAGGTCGGCGATATGCGAATCCGGGGCGATCTCATAGTCGTGGTAGGCGATATACACTACTTTCTTCCCATCGGGTGAGATATGCGGGAACCAGGAATTCATATCCGTATCGAAGGTCATCTGTGTCTGATCCTTGCCATTGGCTTTCATCCGCCAGACCTGCATCCGTCCCGTACGGACGCTGTTGAACCAGATGTGCCTGCCATCCGGGCTGTACTCGGGCCCGTCGTCCAGGCCCGGAGCATCCGTCAGACGGGTCTCCTTCCCGCCTTTCAAGGGTATGGTCCAGACATCCTGCTCCATCCGGGGACCACGGAAAGCGCAGTAGGCTGCCGTCTTCCCATCCGGGCTGATGCCGTGCAGGTAGCTGGGCCCGAGCGCTGTAATCCGTCGCGGCTGCCCACCTTCGAAGGGAACCACATATACATAGGAATTGTAGCTCTGCTGATTGGACTGGTCGTTGCTGCTCAGGCCGATCCACTTGCCGTCGGCGGTGACCACGTGGTCGTTGTTACACTGGGTGATGCCTCCTGTACCGATCGGAATGAGATCGGTGGAGCCGTCGGGGGCAATTTTCCACAGTTTCCCATCTCTGTTCACCACCAACCATTTTCCATCGGGCGTCCAGTTGGGCGCCTCAATGACATAGGGGAACTCCTTCACAATCTTGTGTGTCCTGGTGGTGACATCGTAGATTTCCAGGAAACTATGGGACGGATAGGGATGCTGCGCAAAAGACATATAGCAAATGAGTAATCCTATCGAGAAAAAGCAGAATCTTTTCATTGTCAATAGTTTCGCCAAAAATACGCATTCTCGTTATATTTTGCAAATATTGATTTTTTCCTGTATTTTAGCAAAAAATACGCTTATGTCCGACACCGCCTATGTGGCCGATTCCGGCCGCTACGATTCCATGCCGTACCGCCGCTGCGGACGCAGCGGACTGCGGCTTCCAGCCATCTGCTTCGGCGTGTGGCAGCATTTCAGCCACAGCGATGATTACGACAAGTGCCGCGCAATGATACTGCGGGCCTTCGATCGTGGAGTGACTCATTTCGATGCGGCCAACAATTATGGAGGTGGTGATGCTGAAGAGATTCTGGGCAGGATCCTGCGGGAAGATCTCTCCCGGTATCGCGACGAGATACTTGTCTCCACCAAGGCCGGATACACGATGTGGCCGGGGCCCTACGGGGACTGGGGCTCGAGGAAATATCTCCTCGCCAGCCTTGATCAGAGCCTGAAACGGCTGGGGCTGGACTATGTCGACATCTTCTATTCCCACCGTCCCGACCCTGGAACCCCGCTGGAGGAAACGATGGGCGCGCTGGCCTCTGCCGTCCAATCGGGGAAGGCCTTGTACGCCGGCATTTCCAACTACCCTCCAGAACAGACGGAATGTGCCGCCGGCATCCTTCGCTCTATGGGCGTTCCCTGCCTGGTCAACCAGTCCAGGTATTCGATGTTCCACAGAATCCCGGAAGAAGGACTGATGGAAAAACTGGACGAACTGGGTATTGGCTTCATCGCATTCCAGCCGCTGGCCCAGGGCCTGCTGACGAACCGCTATCTTGATGGTATCCCGGCTGAATCTCGCGTCGCCACAGGAAAAGGGTCCCTGAAACGGGAACAGCTCAATGATGCTACCCTCGCCAGGCTCAGGGCCTTGAACGAGATTGCAAAAAATCGCGGGCAGTCACTCGCGCAGCTGGCACTGGCCTGGGCCCTTAGAGACGAACGGGTTACCTCCGTCCTGATCGGGGCCAGTTCGGTCGCCCAGCTGGATAACAGCATGGACACGTTGGCCGCCGGTCCGCTGTCCGACAAAGAAATAGACCGCATCGAGCGGGCTCTTTCTTAATGGACCATCTCTGTACCTAGCTGGATTGTTTCGTTTTTTATTATCTTTGTAGGACCCATGAATGATTATACTCGATAAAATCATGAAAAACAATCACATAACCATTATTTTGATCGCCGTCCTCTCTTGTGTGCTGGCGGCATCGTGCTCATCCGGCCAGGCCTGGGTGAAAGTCAAAGGAAACAAGTTCCTTGACCCGCAGGGGAAGGAAATTGTCTTCCGCGGGCTCTGTTTCTCCGATCCTGTGAAGCTGGTCCGGGACGGCCAGTGGAACGAACGTTATTTTGCCGAGGCGGCCGACTGGGGCGCCAACGTGGTCCGGTTCGCCGTCCATCCGACCAACCTGAATTCCATGGGCTGGGATGAAACCTTCCGGGCGATGGACCAGGGCGTCGAATGGGCCAAACAGCATGGCCTGTACGTCATCATGGACTGGCACTCCATCGGGAACCTCAAGGAGGAGAAATACATGCTCCCCATGTACAACACCACGCAGGAAGAGACCTTCCGGTTCTGGCGCACTGTTGCCCAGCGCTATAAGGATGAACCCACGGTCGCGTTGTACGAACTGTTCAACGAGCCTACCATTACGGCGGAGGGAGTGGGAACCTGCACCTGGGACGAGTGGAAAGCGTTGCAGGAGCAGATCATCGACACCGTCCGCACCTATAACCCCCATGCAGTCTGCCTGTGCGCCGGCTTCAACTGGGCGTACGACCTGACGCCTGTGGCCGAGGCGCCCATCGCCCGCGAGAACGTGGCCTACGTATGCCATCCGTACCCGATGAAACGGGACCAGCCATGGGAAGAGCAGTGGGAGAAAGATTTCGGATATGTGGCTGACACCTATCCCGTCATCTGCACGGAGATCGGGTACTGCCTGGCCGATGAACCGGGTGCCCACATTCCGGTGATGTCGACCGACGTTTATGGCGAGCACATCACAAAATACTTCGAAAAGAAAGGCATCTCGTTCACGGTGTGGTGCTTCGACCCCGAATGGGCCCCTATGCTCTTCAGCGACTGGAACTTCACTCCCACCACGCAGGGACGCTTCTTCAAGGCCTATCTGCAAAGCCGGAAGCCGTAATCTGGCAGCATGGATAACTTCTTCATATACGAACCGATGACTGCTTTCACGGACCTCGTGATCGCAGCGGTTTCGTTCTATGCTTACTTCCGTTTGCGGCGGCGATGGCCGGTGCCGGCGTCGTGTGAGCGCTGCTATCTGCTGTTTTTCCTGCTGATGGGCATCAGCACCGTCCTGGGCGCTTTCCTGAACCATGCGTTTGCGTATTGTTTCCCGCCGGGGGACCGGAACATGCTGCCCAACTGGCTTACCAACATACTGGCCGTGGGCTGTTATGCGCTGGCCATGGTTGGGCGCGCCGACCAGGTCCGGAGCCTGCCCCTTCGGAAACCGCTGGCGGTGGCCGTCCTCGTCGAGATGATCGTCATGTCGGTACTCACTTTCTTAAAAGTGTCGTTCCTGTATGCCGAAATCCACATCGGACTCATCCTGTATGTGTTCTCCCTGCCGCTGCAGATCCGGCTTTGGAAGGACGGCCGCAAGCCCGAAATATGGCGTGCCTGGGCCGGCACGGCGCTGATGACGCTGCTCCCCGTCGTCCTGGTCCTGCACCTGCACATCGGGACCTGGATGAACGATTTCGACATCAGCCATCTGATCATCACCGCCGCCATGTACTGTTACTACCGGGCCGGGTTATGCTGGCGGGGATGAGTTTACTTCAGATAACCTCATGAGGAAGATACTTCTATTGATAATCCTGTCTTTCGCGCTGGTACTGCAGGCGAAGGCGCAGACTCAGGATCACATGCGGCAGACGGTGGAATTCCTGGCATCGCCGGAACTCGGCGGCCGGTTTCCCGCTACGACCGGGGATACCCTTGCCTCCGACTATCTCGCAGGCAAGTTTCGCAGCTTGCGGCTCAAGCCCGTCGTCAGGGAAAAGAAACTGAAAGGGTACTATCAAGATTTCACCTACGGAAAGGAAGAAAAACGGACGACCACCCATAACATTGTCGCCGTCCTTCCAGGTAAAGACCGGCAACTGCGGAACGAATACATCTTAATAGGCGCGCATTATGACCATCTGGGCCTGGGCGGGCCAGGTACCGGTTCCCGTCGCCCCGATACCGTGGCGGTACACCCGGGCGCCGACGACAATGCCAGCGGCGATGCCGTGATCCTGGAACTGGCGCGGCATTTCAGGAAAGTCCGTCCGCCACGCAGCCTCATCTTTGTATTCTTCGGCGCGGAAGAACAGGGTATTGCCGGTTCCAAGAGCTTTGTGGAATGGATGCGGCAGGCTGACAGCCAGCGCATCAACCTCCCTGCCGATATCAAAGGGATTGTTGCCATGGTGAACCTGGACATGGTGGGGCGCATGCGGGACAGCGCCCTGAGCGTTTCCGGTACGGGAACCAGTTCTGAATTCAAGGCCATGGCAGAGCGTGCAGCCGAACAGACGGGTCTGCACATTAATAGTACGCCGGACGGTTATGGCCCCAGCGATCAGGCATCGTTCGTGGCGGCCGACATCCCGGTGTTTTCCCTCACCACCGGCGGACACATGGAATACCACACCCCGGCGGATGTCCCGTCCACCCTGAATTATGACGGCATGCAGCAGGCGCTGGCCTTCACGGAGACGCTGGTCACCCAGCTGGCGAACCTGCCGGCAGCACCGGATTATATCAGTCTGCCCAGTAGCAATACGCAGAGCCACGCCAAGTTCAAGGTGACACTGGGCCTCATGCCCGATGTCACGGGGGCCAGCACGGTGCCTGGCGTTCGCGCCGACATCGTGATGCCGGGGAAGCCTGCGCACATGGCTGGCATGCGGAGCGGCGACATCATCCAGGAAATCGACGGGAAGCCCGTCAATGACATCCAGGAATACATGGTGCGTCTGTCTGAACTTCAGCCGGGTACCACCATTCCGGTGAAAGTGCTTCGCGGTGAAGAGATCCTCGTATTCCAAGTTCAATTAAACCCTGCTCAATCATGAAAAACTGGGTATGCTGGCTTCTGGCCATTGTTATCACGCTGACGCTGAGTATCTACCAGCGTGCGACCGGTCCGACCAATCCCAAGCATGTGACCATAGAATTGGATGGGGATAGTTACCAGATAAAATTGCCCCGAAGCGGGGTACGAAGCGATGCCGTCGTGACGCTGAAAGGTGTGCCGGAACAAGTCAGAGCGCAGTTGCATTATCGTCGCTATCCGACCTCAGATGCTTACACGACCGTGAATTTCGGTTGGGAAGACGGAGCCTGGAAAGCCGCCCTGCCGGTTCAGCCCGTGGCCGGGAAACTGCAGTATTACATCACGGTCGGGGAAAAGGACTATCCGGTCGACGGGCCGGTCGTGATCCGTTTCCGGAACGATGTTCCCGCCGGCATTCTGATACCGCACATCCTCTTCATGTTTGCAGCCATGCTCTTTGCTGTCTATACGCTCATGCTGGTCCTGGCAGGCAGGAAATACAGCAAGTGGCTGATCATTACGACGGTAACGCTGTTTATCGGTGGTTTTATCCTGGGTCCGCTCGTGCAGCACGTGGCCTTCGGGCCCTGGTGGACGGGATTTCCCTTCGGCTCGGACCTGACCGACAACAAAACGCTGATAGCCTTCCTTTTCTTCCTGGCCGCCGTCGCCACGCTGAAGTGGAAATACAACAAGTGGCTGGTCTGCCTGGCCGTGGTGGTGATGATGGCCATCTTCAGCATTCCGCACAGCACGAGAGGCTCGCAGTATGACTACGCCACCGAGCAGTTGAGTACCGGGGAATAAGAGAATTTTACACCGCCGAAACCTTCCCGGCGAACTTAAAGAAAAGGCCGGGGAACCATTTGTAAACGAAGCAGGCGATCATTTCCTTGCCGCCGACGCGGACCTGGCGGCGGCCCTTTACGATGCCGTTCACGCACTTTCGGGCGCAGGCGTCGGCGTCCATGCCGCCGGCTTGCCCCGGGTCCATCTTGCCGTGGGCCTTGCCGTCGCCCTCGAGTGCGCTGAGGCTGATGGGCGTGTTGATGCGGCCGGGGAAGAGGAGGGTGACGCGCATGCCGGTTTCCAGCTTGAGCGCTTCGAAGAAGCCCTTGAGGGCGTGCTTGGCGGCGCAATAGGCGGACCGCTGCGGGAATCCGAACAGTCCGGAAATGGACGATGTGGCAGCGATGTGAGTGTCGCGGTCCCACTTTCCAGCGGCGTGCAGGGCCTTGGTCAGGTGGACGGGTGCGAAGAAGTCGACTTCCATGACGCGGCGGTCCACTTCTTCGGCGGTCTCGACGGCCAGCGAACGCTGCGAGATGCCTGCGTTCAGCACCAGGAAGTCGAGCCGGCCTTCCACAGTCGGGACGAAGGCATCGACGGCCGTGTAGTCTGTCAGGTCAGCTTCTATGAGCCTTACTGCGCCGGCACCGAGCCGGGCGCATTCTTCCTTGACAGCTTGTAGCCGTTCCCGATTGCGGGCCAGCAGGATGAGCGAAGCACCGCGTCGCCCGAATTCCCGGGCGAGGGCCGCTCCGATGCCCGAACTGGCGCCCGTGATCAACGCTGTTTTCCCTGTCAGTCGTTCCATAGTTGTGTAAAAGTACGCAAATTCTTTGTAAATTTACACGTTTTTAAACGTTTAAAACGGTTTTCAATGAAAAAGATCTTGTTCTTCGGGCTGGTCCTGCTGCTGACAGGCGCCCTTTCGTTTGCGCAGGAAGAGCGCCGCATGCTGACCATGGAAGAGGCCGTGCTGGGCACCGGCCTGCGTACTCCGACGCCCATGCCGTACTGGACGGGCGACAAGCGCGTCGTGGCGTTGTCCGACAGCCCGCGCGGCATGATGCCGGGCCTGCCGCGTCCTTCGCGCCAGCAGTTCGCCTATACGCGTGGGAACAATCTCTACTATAAGGACAAGGCCGGTGTGGAGCATGCTATCACGGCCTACGACGATCCGGGCATCGTGTGTGGCACGAGTGTGAGCCGCAACGAATTCGGTATCAACGGCGGCATTTTCGTAGCTCCCGACAGCAGCAAGATCGCGTTCTACCGCAAGGACGAGCGTGCTGTGACCCTGTTCCCGCTGCTCGACATCACCACGCGCACCGGTACCCTGCGGGAAATCCGCTATCCGATGAACGGCATGACCTCCGAACGCATCGCCCTGGGCGTGTATGACATCGCCACCGGCACGACTACGTGGATGGGCGTCACCGACTTCGACGAAGACCGATACCTGACCAATATCACCTGGGGCCCGGCCAGCGACAAGATATATATCCAAGTGCTCGACCGCCCGCAGAAACACGTGCACCTCAATGTGTATGACGCGGCGGACGGCCGCTGCCTCGGCACGCTCCTGACTGAAGAGAACCCGCGCTGGGTGGAGCCGCAGACCCAACTCGTGTTCCTGGAGGCCGATCCCGACCAATTCCTTTACTACACCGACAACCGCGACGGGTACAAGAACCTCTACCTGTGCTCGGCTAGCGGCAAGTTCGCCCCCAGGCGCTTGACCGCTGTCGATGCTGACTGCACCTACGCGGCGCAACGCGGCCGCTATGTATATTATTATTCGGCAGAGGTCTCGCCCGTGGAGCGGCATTTCTTCCGGGTCGACACCAAGACCGGCAAGATGCTCCGCCTGACGCGTGACAAGGGTTGGCACAACTGCATGGTCTCGCCGGACGGCAAGTATTTCACCGATACGTACACTTCGCTCGGCGTACCGACTGTCATCAAGTACGGTACCACCGACGGCAAGAAGATGGAGACCCTCTGGGAGGCTCCGGCCGAGAACCCGCTGCTGACCAACTGCAAGATCGAGATGGGTACCGTCAAGAGCGCCGACGGCCAGTATGACAACTGGTACAGCATCGTCTATCCGCTGGACTTTGACCCGAACAAGAAATACCCCGTAATCCTCTACGTGTACGGCGGTCCGCACTCGCAGCTGATCACCGACAATACGCGTGGCGGCATGTCGCTGTGGGACATCTACATGGCACAGCACGGCTACATCGTCTTCACGATGGACAACCGGGGTACATCGAACCGCGGCGCGGCTTACGAGAAAGCCATCCACAAACAGTGCGGACAGGCCGAGATGGCCGACCAGATGGAAGGTATGAAATGGCTGCTTTCGCACCCCTGGGCGGACAAGGACCGCGTGGGCGTGCATGGCTGGAGCTACGGCGGATTCATGACCATCTCGCTGACGGTCAACTATCCGGAGGTGTTCAAGGTGGCTGTGGCCGGCGGCCCGGTCATCGACTGGAAATGGTATGAGATCATGTACGGCGAGCGCTACATGGAGACCGAGGCCACGAACCCCGAAGGGTTCGCCAAGACTTCGCTTATCCCGCGCGCCAAAGACCTGAAATCCAAGTTGCTCATCTGCCAGGGCGCCATCGACGACACGGTGGTGTGGGAACACAGCCTGAGCTTCATTGAGAGCTGCATCAAGAACAGGGTGCAGGTCGACTACTTCCCGTACCCGACCCACCCCCACAATGTCCGTGGAGCCGACCGTGTCCACCTGATGGACAAGGTCACCCTGTACTTTGAAGATTACCTGAAATAAGCCTGCTTACTCGAGCTTGTACGCGCAGATGTTCGTCAGCGCGGGGTGCTTCTTGTAGGTAGTGGCCTTTCCCTGGACGTAGATTCCCTGGTGGAGGATCTTGTCGCGGATGGACGCCGAGGTGAGTGCCAGTGCCTCTTTGTGCGCCTTCTTGGTGAGCTGCAGGATCATGCAGTCGTCCGGGTCTTCGCAGTCCGGCTCGTCGGCCAGGATCACGGCCGTGCCCAGCACCTCCTCCTCGCAGGTGAAATCGATGCTGCCGTCGGACAACAGGCCGCCGACGATGTAGCCCCGTATCCAGACCGTGTCGCCGGCGAAGTCGCCGGAGGCAAGTTCGCCCACGCTGATGACTTCGTCCAGCGGGATTTTGGGTTCATCGCTCTTGTCGGTGAGCTGTTCTTCCAAGAGATTCTCCATCCAGGTGCAGGATGTGAGCGTCACGGCAGCAGCCGCATACATCATGGCGGAGATTACGACCGCCATCACAATTCTTTTCATATAACCTCCTTTGTTAAATGTATGTCAAGGGCGGGGACCATCCCCGCCACCACAAAGGAAAGTATATTTTTCGAATCAGAAGCCGCAAAAAAGCAATTTATGCAGGAAAAGTGTTAAATTTGAAATTTAATAATAAAATAGGCGATTTCTGCGAATGGGCGAATCGGAACTCAAGGTCAAAACGGCGAAAGGTCTCTTCTGGGGAGGCATGAGCAACGGCGTGCAGCAGTTGCTCGGGTTGCTGTTCGGCATCTATCTCGCCCGGACGCTTTGCCCCGATGACTATGGCGTGGTCGGCATGTTGACCTTGTTCAACATGATAGCCCTGACGCTGCAGGATGGCGGTTTTGTGTCGGCCTTGATCAACCGGCCGACGATCCGTCATGAAGACTATAATTCGGTTTTCTGGTTCAACGTCTTGATCGCGCTGGGCTGCTACATCATTCTCTTTTTCGCGGCGCCCCTGATAGCCAGGTATTTCCATTTTCCTGCGCTGGTCAAGGTGGCCCGATGGTCCTTCCTGAGTTTTGTGATTGCCGGATTCGGGACCGCGCACAGGGCATATCTTTCGAAGAAGTTGATGGTCCGGGAAATGGCCATGGTCAGCATTACCGCAGTCGTGATTTCCGGACTTGTCGGCGTGTATATGGCCTGGAAAGGATATGCCTACTGGTCGCTGGTCGTCCAGGCGCTGGTGCTCGGGTTTCTGACGAATGTGGGTTATTGGATCTTCTCGGGGTGGCATCCCACCTTCCATTTTGACTTCCAGCCGGTCAAGGAGATGTTCCGGTATAGTGTCAAAATAATGATCACCAATATTCTGAGCGCCCTGAACGGGAATTTCCTGTCCCTTGTCCTCGGCCGTTACTATTCGGTGGAGCAACTGGGCTACTATACCCAGGCCAACAAATGGAGCACGATGGGCAGCAGCACCTTGTCCGGCATGGTCAACAGCGTTGCCCACCCCGTTCTGGCAACCGTCGTGAATGAAAAGGAAAGGCAGCTTCGCGTATTCCGGAAGATGGTCCGGTTTGCCGCATTCGTCTCTTTCCCTGCCATGTTCGGGCTTGCCTTCATCGCACCGGAATTCATCCGGGTTGTCCTGACCGACAAATGGGTGGACAGCATCCTGCTGCTTCAGATCCTTTGCGTAGCGGGTGCATTCATCCCGGTCATGTACATATTCATCAATCTGTTGTTGAGCCTGGGCAATTCAAGCCAGTATATGTGGAGCACGATCGCCTTGTTCGTCGCGATCCTGGCGACGGTCTACCTGATGTATCCTTTCGGTATCACTTATATGGTCCTGGGTATTTCCGTCATCAATATCCTTTGGTTGTTTGTCTGGTTTGTCCTCGTACACAAGGAGATTGAATACGGCTTCCGCCATTTGCTGGCCGATCTGCTGCCATTCGGCGGCATTACCTTGCTCGCCATCGTGGCGGCGCATTTCCTGACGGGCGGCATCAGCGACCTTACGTGGCGCCTGGTGGCCAAGATTGCCGTGACGGCGGCGTTGTTCGTGGCGCTGATGTGGGTCAGCCGTTCGGTGACTTTCCGGGAATGCGTCAATATTCTGTTGAAACGTGATAACAAAGAAATTGCATAGTCAAATGAAAGTTGTTTTGCTTGCCGGCGGATTCGGCACCCGGATTTCGGAAGAATCACAGTATAAACCCAAACCGATGATTGAGATCGGGGGCATGCCGATACTCTGGCACATCATGAAGGAATATGCCTGGTATGGGCACACGGATTTTATCATTTGCGCCGGATACAAGCAGCAGTTCATCAAGCAATGGTTCTCGGAGTATTTCCTGTATAGCAGCGACGTGACATTCGACTATACAAAAGGCAACGATGCGCTGACCGTCCATCACAGCAAGTGTGAGCCGTGGAAGGTGACGGTGGTGGATACTGGGCTCAATACCATGACGGGCGGCCGTATCCGGCGCATCCGGGAATATGTCGGCGATGAGCCGTTCCTGATGACTTATGGCGACGGCGTGTGTGACGTGAACATCAATGAATTGATTCGCTTCCACCAGTCACATGGAAAAATCGCCACGTTGACCGCCGTGTTGCTGGAACAGCAGAAGGGCGTCCTTGACATCGGCGGCGACAATGCCGTGAAATCATTCCGTGAAAAGAACATTTCCGACAGCGCCCCGATCAATGCGGGCTATATGGTGCTCGAGCCCAAGATCTTTGATTATCTGGAGGATGACCGCACGGTCTTCGAACGCACGCCGATGGAACGGCTTGCTGCGGAAGGCCAGTTGATGTCGTATATGCACCGCGGATTCTGGCAGTGTATGGACAACATCCGCGAAAAGAACGAATTGGAGAAATTGCTCGCCGAGAACAAGGCTCCATGGAAAAAATGGGAAGACTAGACGATGGCCAGGAAAGATGAACTAAAGAATCAGATCCTCGAGCTGACCCGGGCTTACTATCGCGAGGTCCACGGGCAGCCGAAGGAATTCGTGCCGGGCCAGACCAAGGTGAACTATGGCGGCCGGTATTTTGACGATGCCGAGATGGTGAACCTGGTGGATGCCTCGCTGGATTTCTGGTTGACGGCCGGACCGTGGGCTCACAAGTTTGAAACCCGTTTCGCCCAGTGGCTGGGCGTGAAGTATTGTTCGCTCTGCAACAGCGGGTCCAGTGCAAACTTGCTGGCATTCAGTGCGCTGACGGCGCATGAACTGGGAGACCGTGCCATCCGGCGGGGCGACGAGGTAATCACCGTTGCCGCCGGCTTCCCGACCACGGTGGCCTGCATCGTCCAGTTCGGTGCCGTACCCGTGTTCGTGGATATGAACGTGGAGGAAGGCAACATGGATTGCACGCAGCTTGAGGCGGCTTTCAGCCCCAGGACCAAGGCCGTGATGGTGGCCCACTCGCTGGGCAATCCGTTCAACCTGGAAGCCGTCGTGGCTTTCTGCAAGAAGCACAACCTGTGGCTGGTTGAGGACAACTGCGATGCACTGGGCTCTGAATACTTCATCGACGGGGAATGGAAAAAGACCGGTACCATCGGCGACATCGGCACCAGCAGCTTCTATCCGCCGCACCACATGACGATGGGCGAGGGCGGTGCCGTATATACGAACAACCGTGAGCTGGACAAGTATGTGAAGAGCTTCCGCGACTGGGGCCGGGACTGCTGGTGCGTGGGCGGCGTGGACAACACCTGCGGCTGCCGTTTCTCCGGCCAGTTCGGCGCGCTTCCCAAGGGTTATGACCACAAGTACGTTTACAGCCACCTGGGCTACAACCTGAAAGCCACGGACATGCAGGCGGCCATCGGTTGCGCGCAGTTGGAGAAACTCGACTTCATTGTAAGCCGCCGCCGTGAGAACTACCAGGTCCTGTACGATGGCTTGAAAGGAACGCCCGGGCTGCTGCTCCCCGAACCCCAGAAGAACAGCCGACCGAGCTGGTTCGGCTTCTTCATCACGGTGAAGGAGGATGCTGGTTACACGCGAAATGAACTGACCCGTTATTTGGAAGATCATCAGGTCCAGACCCGCAATCTCTTTGCGGGAAACCTGCTGATGCATCCCGCCTTTGCAGCGTACGAGAAGGGCAGGGACTACCGCACTGTAGGCGACCTGCCCGAGACCACCCGCATCATGAAGGACAGCTTCTGGCTGGGCGTATATCCCGGGATGACGCCCGAGAAACTCCAGTATATGATTGACACCATCAAGGCTTTTGTCGCAACGAAAACCCAGTAGCATGACCGACATCTTCAACAACTTCTATCAAGGCAAGAAAGTCCTGGTGACCGGCCACACTGGTTTCAAGGGCAGTTGGCTGAGCATCTGGCTCCACGAGCTGGGTGCCGAGGTGGTCGGCGTGGGCTTGGATCCATACAGTGAGAAGGACAACTTCGTACTCTCCGGCATCGGCCAGAAGATTGCGGCGGACATCCGGGCGGACATCCGGGACGGAGAGAAGATGAAGGAAATATTCGCCCGATACCAGCCCGAAATCGTATTCCACCTGGCCGCGCAGCCGCTGGTGCGTCTCAGTTACGAGATTCCCGTGGAAACCTACCAGACCAACGTGATGGGCACTGTCCATATTATGGAAGCCATCCGCGCCACGGACAGTGTGAAGGTGGGTGTGATGATCACCACCGACAAATGCTACGAGAACAAGGAGCAGGCACGGGGTTATAAGGAAGACGACCCGTTCGGCGGCTACGATCCCTACAGCAGCAGCAAAGGGGCCTGCGAGATTGCCATCCAGAGTTGGCGCAGGAGCTTCTTCCATCCGGCGGATTACGGGACGAAGCACCACGTAAGCCTGGCCAGCGTACGGGCCGGCAACGTGATCGGCGGCGGCGACTGGGCGAAAGACCGCATCATCCCCGACTGCATTCGGGCTTTGGAAGCGGGTCGGCCCATCGAGATCCGCAACCCGAAGGCGGTACGGCCGTGGGAGCATGTGCTGGAGCCGCTGAGCGGCTATCTGATGCTTGCGCAGAAGATGTGGGAGCAGCCCACGGCGTATTGTGAGGGCTGGAACTTCGGCCCGGAGCCGGAGAGCGTGCAGACGGTGTGGGAAGTGGCCACCCGGCTGGTGCAGAGTTTCGGCAGGGGAGAACTGAAAGACGTCTCCGATCCCAAAGCATTGCATGAAGCCAAGATGCTGATGTTGGATATTGCCAAGGCCAAGACCCGCCTGGGCTGGAAGCCGCGCCTGGATGCTCCACAGACCATCGACCTGGTGGTGGACTGGTACAAGCGCTATCAGGGCGGGGATGTCTACGCCATCTGCGTTGATGAAATAGAAAGATTCATAGGATGACCAGCATAGAAGAAATCAAGGAATTCGCGAAAGCTATCCGGCGCACGGCGGTACGGATGTCCTACAACACGCGCACGTCCCATACGGGTGGTGCGTTGTCGCAGGCCGACATCCTTGCCGTGTTGTATTCGGGGGTGATGAATATCAGCCCCGAAACCGTGAATGACCCTGGGCGCGACCGTTTCATCGAGAGCAAGGGGCATAACTGCGCTTCGTTTTATGCCGCGCTGGCTCTGAAAGGGTTCATGGACTACGACACGCTGATGGCTGACTATTGCAGGAACGGCTCCGAATACTTTGAGCACGTGAGCCACAAACTGCCTGGCGTGGAACTGTCTACGGGCAGCCTGGGCCACGGGTTCCCCGTAGCGGCAGGCTTGGCGCTGGGGAGCAAGCGCAGCGGCGTCCCGTTCGACGTGTATTGCATCATCGGCGACGGGGAGATCAATGAGGGCAGCAACTGGGAGGCACTGATGTTCGCCGCGCACCACAAACTGGACAACCTTTGCGTCATTCTGGACAAGAACCAGATGCAGGCCATGGGTGATACCAAAGACATCATGAGCCTTGATCCCATGGCTGAAAAAATCAAGGCGTTCCAGTGGAATGTATGCGATATCGACGGAAACGATGTCCGGCAACTTCTGGATGCATTTGCGTGCTTCAAGCGCTGCAAGGACAGGCCTACCTTCATCGTGGCCAACACGGTGAAAGGGAAGGGCGTGAGCTTTATGGAACACAACCTGAAGTTCCACTACAGCGCGCCCAACGACGCGGAATTTGAACAAGCCATGGAGGAACTGCGATGAGGACGAGTTTCATCAACCAGCTTCTGGAAGAAGCCAGGACCAACGAGAAGATTTTTCTGGTCATCGGCGACCTGGGGTATCATGTGGTCGAGCCGTTCATGGAGGCCATCCCCGAGCGTTTCCTGAACGCCGGCATCGCGGAGCAGAACATGGCGGGCGTCGCCGCCGGCCTGGCCATGACGGGCTATAATGTGTATGTCTATTCCATTGGCAATTTCCCCACGCTGCGCTGTCTGGAGCAGATTCGGAATGACATTGCCTATCACAGCGCGAATGTCAAGATCGTTTCCGTAGGTGCCGGTTATGCATACGGCAGCCTTGGCGCGACGCATCAGCCTACCGAGGAGATCGGTGCCCTGCGGGCCATTCCCAATATGGTCGTGGCTACGCCCGGTGACCCCGTTGAGGCAAGGGCCATCGCCAAATTCTCCGCGGAATACGACGGCCCGATGTATATCCGTTTGGGTAAGGCGGGGGAGAAGGTGGCCCATACGGAAGAGAGCCTGATTGTGAAGGCCGGCGATATCCTTCCGGTGGAAAGGAAGGAAGGCCACAGGAAGGCGGTTTTGGCTTGCGGCAACATCCTGGCGGCGGCCAGGGAGCAGATTGCGGAGAAAAACCTGCCCTACGATTTATACAGCGTTGCGTTCGTGAAGCCCATCAACCCGGCGCAGCTGAAAGACATCGTTGAGGCGCATCCGGACGGGTTGATCACCTTGGAAGAACACCAGAAGTCCTGCGGCATGGGTTCCGCTATCGTGGAGCAGGTCAACGATATGTACGTGCAGGGCCTTATCGCGGCATATCCCCGGATTCAGCGGATCGCCATACCCGACGAATTCGCACCGGTCGTGGGAACACAGGCGTATCTTCGGGCCTATGAAGGATTGGAATTGAAATAATGACGGCAAAGATGAATACAATCGTCAGGCAAGACCTGGAAAGCATCACGGCTTCCGGAATCATCGATTGGAAGCGGTTTGAGAACAAGACCGTCCTGGTCAGCGGGGCGAGCGGGATGTTGCCGTCCTACATGGTGGAGACGCTGCTGTTCCTGAACGAGAAGTTCGGATACAACGTCAAGGTGATCGCCTTGGTGCGCAATCTGGACAAAGCCCGGAAGGTATTCGCCGCGCATGCCGGTGATCCCAGGCTTGCGTTCCTGGTGCAGGATGTCGCCCTGCCGGTTGAATGTGAGGGAAAGGTGGATTTCGTGATTCACGCCGCTTCGCAGGCCGCCCCTTCCTATTACGGCGTCGATCCGGTGGGGACGTTCAAAGCCAATACGCTGGGAACTGTCAACATGTTGGAACTGGCGAAGGAGAAGGGCGTGGAAGGGTTCCTGTATTTCAGCACGGGATCGGTGTACGGCAATGTCCCCGGAGAAACAGTCCTGCTGGACGAGACCATGGCGGGAAGCGTGAACTGCCTGGAGGTCCGTAATTGCTATGCCGAGAGCAAGCGGGCCGGCGAGAATGCCTGCGTGTGTTATCATTACCAGTATAAGGTGCCGGCCAAGATGGTCCGGATTTTCCATACCTTCGGCCCGAACGTGAACCTGGCTGACGGCCGGGTGTTTTCGGATTTCTGCCGGAATATCCTGGATGGCCAGGACATCGTGCTGAAGAGCGACGGCTCGGCCAAGCGCTGCTTCCTGTATGTGGCCGACGCCGTCATCGCCTTCTTCAAGGTACTCCTGGACGGCGAGCCTGCTACCGCGTACAATGTGGGTGGAGACGAGCAGCACGAAATATCCATCCGGGACCTTTCCGAAATGCTGGTCGGAATGTATCCGGAAAAGCGGCTCAAGGTGATTTACGATATTAACGAGAACGATTTGACCTACAGCAAGATGCGGACGCCGCAGCAGCGGGTCCTGGCGGATCTGGCACGGATCCGCTCCCTGGGCTGGGAGCAGCGCTTTTCCGTCCGCGAATGTTTCGACAGGACCATCCGGGCCATTGCCCAGAACAGAACCTGACCGGCATGACAGAGAAGAATATGCATAAATTTCTGACCATCGTCATTCCTACGTATAATCGGGAGCGGCAGCTGATTCGGCTGTTACAGTCGATTGAGCGGCAGGATGCCGTTGACAAGTATTATGTCGTCATCCTGAACAACCATTCGGATTACGATGTCAAGGAGGCTCTTTCCAAGGCCTTCTCCGGGGATTTTCTGGACAATATCGTTTATTATGACAGGCCCTACAATGCGGGGGGAGACTATAACATCGGCAGTGCCTTCCTGTTTGCCAAGACGGATTACCTCTGGATCATCGGAGACGACGACGAGGTCCTGGACGGCTGTTTCGACATCATCGGGGAGGATATCGCCAAATATCCGGACATTCCCTATTTCAAGTATCATATCCAGACGCATAGCTCCTACGACGAGGATTTGATAATCAGCGATATAGACGAATTTAAACGGCATTTCTACCAGAAGCGTTTCTGTGCGGGAGACGTGTTGTTCGTATCCAACAATGTCTACAACCTGCGCTTGGCGGGCGATTACGTGCCGACATCGCTGTATTATTCCTATTGTTCGATTCCCCATGCCCTTCCCATGCTGCGGTGCCTTGCAGACAAGCGTCCGTTCGTGTGGAGCCACCGTGAGATCGTCAGCTATCATGCCCCCGAAGGCGATCATTGGAATTACGTGAAGATTGCCACTTCGTTCAGTACGGTCCTGGATATACAGGCAGGTGCCGATTATGCCACGACGGAAAGATTTTTCCGGATCCTGTCCCAGCATTTCGAGCCCCGTGATTTTCTGGCGGAGTGCTTGAAGGTCAAAGACAAGCGCTACGCGAGATATGTTTGCAGGAAGGGGATGGCTACGTTGTTCCGGAACCGGTTCCTGGCTTCGCGCTACTGCCGCTTCCTGTATGGGGTCGAGCGTGCGACCGGGATTAAGGCATTGACCCGGCATATCCGGAACAAGGAATGGCTGCGGGCGAAGAGAAGGCAATTCATCGATTCGGACAACTTCCTGTACAGGACATACCGGAAATTGAAGAATAAGTAAACGTGCCATGGATTCCTTTGCTCCCATCGTCCTGTTCACCTACAGCCGCCTGAAGAACACGCGGGAGACGGTGTCGTGCCTGCTGGCCAACAAGGAGGCGGCCGGGTCGGACCTGATCGTGTATTCGGATGCGCCCAAGAACGAGAAAGCCGCCGATGCCGTGAACGCGGTGCGGGCCTATCTCCATTCGGTGACGGGTTTCAAGTCGGTCACCGTCGTGGAGCGCAAGGAGAACCAGGGCCTCGTCAGAAACATCGTTTCCGGCGTGACGGAAACGGTGAACCGGTACGGACGGGTAATCGTACTGGAAGATGACCACAGCGTCTCGCCGTATTTCCTGCAATACATGAACGAGGGGCTGGAGCGGCTGAAAGACCGGGAGGACATCGCGAGCATCCACGGCTACATGTATCCGCACCGGAACCGGTTGCCGGAGGTTTTTCTGGTCAAGGGAGCCGACTGCTGGGGCTGGGCGACCTGGAAGCGGGCTTGGGATATTTTCGACATGGATGCGGCACGCCTGCTCCGGGAGATAGAACGGCAGGGCCGGCAGCAGGAATTCGATTTCGACGGTTCCTATCCGTATTTGCAGATGCTGCGGGATCAGGCCGAAGGAAAAGCCGGTTCCTGGGCGATTTGCTGGTATGCCTCCGCTTTCCTGCAGGACAAGTATACCGTTTACCCGAACGAGTCTCTGGTCCGGATCAACAGCCTGGAAGATGAGGGAATACATAACCGCCCTTCGCCCAGAATGTTGCAATATGTGGTCAAGGTCAAGGAAACGCCTGTAGACTGGAGCCGTGGTGAAATCGGACAGGAAAGCCAGGCGGCGCGTCGGGAATTCGAGTGCTTTTTCCGCTCGCTCAAATCGAGGACGCGGCGATGGTATACGCGGATTAAACGGATGTTGAAATTATAACAGATCGGATATGACGGTTAACGATTGTTTAATATTGGATCTCCCCAAAATCGCAGATGGGAGGGGAAATCTGTCCATCATCGAGGAGAACAAGCACATCCCGTTCAAGATTGAGCGGGCGTACTGGATCTACGACGTACCGGGCGGTGACGAACGGGGTGGACATGCCTACTGCACGACGCAGGAATTCATCGTCGCGCTGTCGGGCAGCTTCGACGTGGTTATCAGCGACGGGGCGGAGGAGCGCACCTTCAGCCTGAATCGCTCATACAAAGGCCTGTATGTACCCAGCGGTCTGTGGCGGGTGATGAAGAACTTCTCCACGAACTCCCTTGCGCTGATCCTTGCCTCGACGGAGTACGACGAACACGATTATATCATGGATTTCGAATCCTTTAAAAAATGGAAAGAAGATGAACGGTCCGACAGTCTTTGAATGTGGCCTTCTCACGCTGGAGAAGAACCACGAGCCGGAGGGGAACCTGACATTCGTTTACAATAAGGTTCATATTCCTTTTGAAATCAAGCGGGTGTTCTATTCCTATGACATCCCGGGTGGCGAATCGCGCGGCGCGCACGCGCACAAGGAGTGCCACCAGTTGCTGATTGCAGCGAGCGGATCGTTCGAGGTCGTGCTGGATGACGGTGTCAACCGCCGCACGGTGCTGCTCAACCGGCCGTTCTATGGCCTGCATGTCCCGCCGGGCATCTGGGCGGAGGAGCAGGGCTTCTCGTCGGGCTCCATCTGCCTGGTGCTGGCTTCGCATCCTTACGAAGATGCGGATTATATCCGGGATTATGACGAGTATCTAAAATTCGTTAAAAAGAATGGTTAATTTTTTGAATCTGAAGGAAATAACCGCCCGTCACGGCGAAGAGATCAACCAGGCTGTCCGCGAAGTCGTCGATTCCGGCTGGTATCTTCAGGGAGAGACGGTCCGGTCGTTCGAAAAGGCGTATGCCGCCTATATCGGGACGGAGCATGCCGTCAGCTGTGCGAACGGCCTGGACGCGTTGATCTGCATCTACCGGGCCTTCCTGGAGTTGGGCATGATGAAGCCTGGCGATGAGGTGATCGTACCGGCGAATACCTATATCGCCTCTATCCTGGCTATCAGCGAAAATGGGCTTGTCCCTGTTTTGGTCGAGCCGCGCATGGATACATTGGAAATCGATCCCGACCGGATCGAACCGGCCATCACGGAGCGAACAAAATCGGTGATGATCGTGCATTTGTACGGTCGGTGTGCTTATACGGACAAGATAGGGGAGATTTGCCGCCGGCGTGGGTTGTGGCTGGTCGAGGACAATGCGCAGGCGCATGGATGCGTATGGTCGGGGCATCGAACTGGCAGTCTGGGGTATGCGGCTGGTCACAGTTTCTATCCGGGCAAGAATCTGGGTGCCCTTGGCGATGCCGGCGCCGTGACCACGAACGAAGAAAGGTTGGCAGAGACGGTGCGGGCCATTGCCAATTATGGCTCTTCGAAGAAATATGTTTTCGATTACCGGGGCCGGAACAGCCGGCTGGACGAAGTGCAGGCAGCCGTCCTGCGCGTCAAGTTGAAATATCTGGATGAGGAGAATGCATTGCGTCGGGAAGTGGCCCGCCGTTATCGTGCAGGCATCCGCAACCCGCTGGTGACAATTCCGCCCGAGACGCCGGAAGGGCAGAATGTATACCATCTTTTCCCGGTGTTCTGCGCGCAGCGGGACGCCCTGCAGGCTTTCCTGAAAGATGCGGGTATCCAGACGTTGATCCATTACCCGATTCCGCCGCACAAGCAGGCCTGCTACCGGGAATGGAACGACCGGTCTTACCCGATCACGGAAGCCATTCATGCGCAGGAGCTGTCCCTCCCGATGAGCCAGGTGATGACCGACGAAGAGGTCGGCGCCGTCATCGATGCCGTCAATCGTTTCCGCGTATGAGAACGCCGCTCTGCACACTGTTCAATTTCAACTATCTCGACAAAGGCCTGGTGCTCTACGAGTCATTGGAGCGTGTGGCGTCGGACTTCGTGTTGTATGTCCTTGCCATGGACGATGCTTGCTACGATTATCTGCAGGCACAAGGCTACCGACATCTCATTCCGGTCCGTCTGTCGGATTTTGAAAACGAAGCGCTGCTTCGGGCCAAGGCGAACCGTTCGATGGGCGAGTATTGCTGGACCTGTTCCTCTTCCCTGATCAAATACGTCCTTGACCATTATAGGGAGGCTGCCTGTGCCTATATTGACGCGGACATGTGTTTCTACGCCGACCCGGCCATCCTCTTTGCGGAATTGACCGAAAGAGGGGGCTCGGTGTTGCTTACCGGGCATCGTTTTCTCCCCTGCGAACGGATTCGCGAAAAGATGGTGGGTCATTTCTGTGTGGAGTTCAATCTCTTCCTGAACCGGGAAGACGCACGGAAAGCGCTGGATGTATGGATCGGGCAGTGTCTTGAAAAGTGTTCCCGGGAGGCGGACGGAATCACCTTCGGTGATCAGAAATATCTGGATACGTGGCTGGAGCAATACGATTTTGTGCGGGAAACCCGGCACCCCGGTGCGGGCGTGGCACCGTGGAATGTGGCGGCATACAAGCTGGTTTCCAACGATCCTGCCGCAGGCCGCTGCCGGATCAAATACCGGGGACGGGAGACAGTCCTGGTGTTCTATCATTTTGAAGGGATTGAATATCAGGAAAGAAGACAGGTTACCTTGAATCTCTATCGCTATTGGGGCATCGATGACAAGTTGATTGAGGCCCTATATGGCGACTACCTGCCGGCCATTGAAGCACAAAAGCAAAAGATAGCGCTTCAGACCGGAAAAGAAATCCTGCTGAAATCGCATCCAGCATTTCTTCCCCGGGAGAAAACCTCTCTCTCCCAGAGAATCAAATCCATCACCCGCAAGCTGTCGACGTCGGATGGCCGGAAGAATTTGTTCGGCATTGAGATACCGCGTCGTCTCTATGCGGCGAAGGACAAAATGACCTTTTGAAAAATTATAACGGTTTGTAGCATTTGGCGACCAGCCGCAGAACCGGGCGGGCCAGTGGCCCCAGGATGCGCTTGAAGCGGCGGACCAGTTTCTTGCGGCGGATGACCTTGTTCTTTTCGGCCGAGATATCTACGCCGCGGGAGGCGATGATGGCGTAGAGTTCTTCGGCGGAGGCGATCTCGTTCTTCATGGTCACGCCGCCGCGCAGTTCCATGCGGGCGACCGTCCGGTCGATGTGCGCGAACTTCCTGCCTTCCAGATAGAAGTGGGAGAGCTGCTCGTAGTCGGCGGCGTATCGGTATATCAGTTCGAAAGGATGCGTCCGTAGCACGTCGGCCCGTACGAAGACCGACTGGTGGCAGAACATGATCTTGTGGTCCCTGTAGGGCGTTTCGGACCGGAAGGTATAGACGCCGTGTTCCAGGATCTGCTCCGTGTTCCCATATACCACTTCTGCTTCCGGATGCGTTCCGATGAACGCCGCTACATCTGCCACGACGTCCTTATCCACGAACACGTCGTCGGCGTTCATGAAGAGGATCCATTCGCCTGTGGCCATCCGGATGCCCTTGTTCATCGCATCGTAGAGACCCTTGTCGGGCTCGCTGACGACGCAGGCGATACGGTCGCGGTATTTGTCGACGATGGCCAGTGTCCCGTCCTTGCTCGCTCCGTCGATGATCAGGTATTCCAGGTTGTCCCAGGTCTGTCCGACAACCGACAGGATGGTCTTCTCAACCACCTTTTCGGCGTTGAAGGTCACGGTGACGATGGATATGCGGGGACCGGCAGCCATTATCGTTCCGCCCTTATCGGATTTTGGAGGAAATCTTCGTAAGCGAGCCGGATGCCGTCTTCCAGCTCCGTCTTATAAGTCCAGCCTAAAGCCGTAGCCTTGGACACGTCCAGGAGCTTGCGCGGCGTGCCGTTCGGCCGGGTGGTGTCCCACTCGATCCGGCCGTGGTAGCCGACGACTTGGGCGACCAGCTCGGTCAGCTGCTTGATGGTGAGTTCCTTGCCGGTACCGGCATTGACGGTCTCGTTGCCGGAGTAGTGGTTCATCAGGAACACGCAGAGATTGGCCAGATCATCGACATACAGGAACTCGCGCAGCGGCGAGCCGTCGCCCCAGCAGGTCACCGACGGCAGTCCCGCCACCTTCGCCTCGTGGAAGCGGCGGATCAGCGCCGGCAGCACATGGCTGTGCTCGGGGTGGTAGTTGTCGTTGGGACCGTAGAGATTCGTGGGCATCACGGAGATGAAGTCCGTGCCGTACTGGCGGTTGAGGAATTCGCAGTATTTCAGGCCGCTGATCTTGGCCAGGGCGTACGCTTCGTTCGTTTTCTCCAGCGCGCCCGTCAGCAGGCAGTCCTCCTTCATGGGCTGCGGAGCGAGCCGCGGATAGATACACGAGGACCCCAGGAACTCCAACTTCTTGCAACCATTCTTCCAGGCGGCATGGATGACGTTCATCTCCAGGATCATGTTGTCGTACATGAAGTCCGCCAGGGCATTCTGGTTGGCGACGATGCCGCCGACCTTGGCGGCCGCCAGAAACACGTATTCGGGTTTTTCAGTCGCGAAGAACGCTTCCACATCTGCCTGGCGCGTGAGGTCAAGCTCGCGGTGCGTGCGCAGCACCAGGTTGTCGTACCCTTGCCGTTGCAGCTCCCGCACGATGGCGCTTCCCACCATCCCGCGGTGGCCGGCCACGTAGATCTTACTCGTCTTCTCCATGGGCATAGAGCTTCTTCACCTTTTTCATGTCGTGCGCCACCATGATGCGCACCAGTTCTTCGAACGGGGTCTTTTTCGGGTTCCAGCCGAGCTGGGTGCGGGCTTTGGCAGGGTCGCCGAGCAGTTGCTCGACCTCGGTGGGACGGAAGTATTTCGGGTCCACCTCCACGAGAACACGGCCAGTGGCCACATCGATGCCCTTTTCTTTCACACCTTCTCCCTCCCAGCGGAGCGTGATGTCCACTTCCCGGAAGGCCAGCGTGCAGAATTCGCGCACACTATGATACTCGCCCGTGGCGATGACAAAATCTTCCGGCTTATCGTGCTGCAGCATCAGCCACATGCACTCCACATAGTCTTTGGCGTATCCCCAGTCGCGCCGGGCGTCGAGATTGCCCAGATACAGTTTGTCCTGGTGGCCCTGTGCGATGCGGGCGGCGGCAAGGGTGATCTTGCGTGTGACGAACGTTTCGCCGCGGCGTTCGCTCTCGTGATTGAAGAGGATACCGTTGACGGCGAAGAGTCCGTATGCCTCACGGTAGTTCTTCACGATCCAGTAGCCGTATTGCTTGGCCACGCCATAGGGGCTGCGCGGATAGAAGGGCGTGTTCTCGTTCTGGGGCACCTCGACGACCTTGCCGAAAAGCTCGGACGTGGATGCCTGATAGAGCCGGGTCTTCTTCTCAAGGCCCAGGATACGGATGGCTTCCAGCAGCCGGAGCGTGCCCACGGCGTCGGCCTCCGCCGTGTATTCGGGGCAGTCGAACGACACCTTGACATGGCTCTGCGCGGCGAGGTTGTACACTTCGTCGGGCTGCACCTGCTGCAGGATGCGTACCAACGAGCTGCTGTCGGTCATGTCGCCGTAGTGAAGTTCGATGGTCTTCTTCTGTTTCATGTCGCGCACCCATTCATCGAGGTAGAGGTGCTCAATGCGGCCGGTGTTGAACGAACTGCTGCGGCGCATGATGCCGTGGACGGCATAGCCCTTTTCCAGAAGGAATTCGGCGAGGAAGCTGCCGTCTTGCCCGGTGATGCCGGTGATCAATGCTGTCTTCATGGTTATCTGGATAGCAAGTTATTCTGTAAATAATCCTTCCCTGCCAGCGCCCATCCTTTCTTGAGGACGAGCCACCGCAGTGTGCAGCGGTAGGGCCGCCAGAGGCCGTTCGCGCGGGCGAAGGCTTCGAGATGGCGGAAGCTCGCGAGGCGGTTTTTCCAGCGCTCAGGGTCGCGTTTCTGGCTCACGGAACCGGGTTGGAGAGCATAGTGGTAGCAGGTCTCTGCACTGGCGATGCGGTTGGCGCAGAGCAGGCTGCAGATGAGGAAACAGCTGTCTTCGGCGCTGTGGGTGCCGGGGAAGCGGATGTTGTTCTCGACCAGCATGCTGCGCCGGTACAGGTAGGTGGTAAAATACGACTTGAACCGCTGCAGGTAGTTGCGTTTGGCCCTGCCCGTGAACGCTCCTGCGGTAACGGACGGATTGCGGCGCACGACCGACGTTCCTTCCGGATTGTCGAAGGAAATATATCCGAAGGCCATGTCGGCATCGGTTGCCGTAGTTGCTTCGTATAGTTTCTGGCAGAAATCCGGGTCGATGGTATCGTCGGCGTCGAGGAAGGCCACATAGTCGCCCGTGGCGGCTTCGATGCCACGGTTGCGGGCGGCGCCGGGGCCGGCATTGACGAGGGTCTCGGTGAAGACGGTCGTCTTGGGACCGGTGTAGTCTGCGAGATGTTCCCGTGCGACGGCCATGCTGTCGTCCGGGCCGTGGTCGTCGACCAGCACGATTTCCAGTTCGTCGAGCGTCTGCGCGAGCACAGCATCGAGACTGTGCGCGATGGTGGCGGCAGCGCCATAGACCGGGATGATGACGGAGACCTTAGGCATGCTGCTGTTTGCGCGCCAGGCGGCGTTTGAGTTTATAGGGCCAGCGGGCTACGCGCTGCGGTACCTTGATGATCCAGCGGAGTGCCTTATTACCCGCGAAGGCCATGCGGTCGCCTGCCCCGAATTGGGGAAGGGCCAGACCCCGGGCCGCGTAGGCTTCGGCGATGATGGCGTCGATACGGGCTTTCTGCATGCCCTGCGTCGGCTCGATGCGCCGTACAATCCAGGAGGGCATGGAATAGAAGCGCGAGAACCAGGTATGCAGGCAGAGGGGACGCTGCTGCGGGTCCAGCGCGATGGTCGTGATGCCGTCCGAGTGACGGCGAGCCGGCAGGTAGAGGGTCGGGAACGTGGCGGCCATCCAGCGGAAGAACGGGTAGTAGGGTTCCGCGTCGGTAAGCCGGCGTTCGAGCGCACTGCGGTCGAATTTCGTACGGATGAGCGCCAGATTGAACACGTTGAAGAACGGGTTGGTCACGACCGGGTCCCGTCCCGTGGTGGCCGGGTCGCCATCGGAGCACCCGATATTGGCATAGCCGCCTTCCAATAGCGTGTCGACCAGGTCGAGCACGGCCTGCGGATCGAGGATGAAGGCGTCTTCGTCGATGTTGATGGCCACGTCGCAGTCCGTGTCGCGGAGCATGGTGTAGAAATATCCGTCGGCGCTTTGGTCGGTGAGGCGGACGCAGGGGATGGGGCTCCCTGCTGCGTCTTTCCAGTCGCAGAAGAGTCCTTTCGCCAGGCGGTAGAGCCTGAGATCGAAGCTTCGGGTGTATATCTTAATGCGCGGCGGCATTTTTCCGGTTCTTGGTACAACGCACAACGCCAAAGGCAATGAACGCGGCGATCAGCAGGTACATCAGCACCACGCAGACCGTGGCGATGGTGTCGCCCTTGCGGACGCTGTCGGGATCGAAGAGGAAGGTGATATGGTGCTGCCCGGCAGGGACGTTGAGGGCGCGCAGGATGTAGTTCACGCGGAAGTGGTCGGCGGGCGCCCCGTCGATGGAAGCCTTCCAGCCGTAGGGGTAATAGATTTCCGAGAATACGATGGTGCCTGGCGTGGAGGTGGTGTATTCGTAGTCGAGCTGCTTGGGCATATAGGCGGTCAAATGTACCTCGGCGTCAGGCGCAATGCCCGGGTTCGGGTCCTTTACGAAGTCGGCGAACGGCTGATCGTACACGGCGGTGGTGGCCAGGTCGATCTGGTTCAAGGCGTCGCTCTCGGCGTTCGCCCCGTCGACGGCCACGAGGCTCTCCACAAACCAGGCGTTGCCCATGGCGTCGGGGAACAGCTGCGGCCGGGGCTGTCCGTCCTCGCCGGGGATGATGACGTACTTGGCGTTGAGCATGGCGATCACGGGCCAGTGTAGCTGTGAGAGGTGCTGGTCGATGAGATCCTGGTAACGGCGCAACTTGGCGGCGTGGTAGCCGCCCAACGACTTGAGCCGGTACGAGGTGCGGGCTTCGTTGTAGGAGCTGGTGGTCATGTTGAGCACGCGGAAGTGCGGGTCGGTGTCCTGCAGGAGGGCGGTCTCCCACGGCTGCTCGGCGTATGCGCCCTGCGTGTCACGCGGGCTGTGGAAATAGCTGTCGTTGAAATAGCGCTTGTCCACGGGCCACATGTCAATCAGCACCAGCACGCCCAGCGCTGCGATCATCCATGCAGGGCGGAGCTGCTTGCGGCCCAGGCCGATGGCAAAGAGCCAAAGAACGCCGAAGGCGGCGGCAATCAGCAAGAAGCTGCGCCAGGCGTCGCCCGTGAAAAGGGCGGCGCGGTCGGCTACGATGGCGTCCATCACCACTTCGGGAAGCTGGGCGCTGTAGGAGCCGTCATACGGGCCGATGAAGCCGAAGAGCGAGCGGCCGAACAGGGCGAAGAACAGGCAGAGGCCTGCCGTGATGCCCCCGGCGACCAGCAGGCTGCGCCGGGCTTCGTCTTTCGGGACCTTGCCTTCCATGAGCGTCTTCACAGCCAGGAAGCCCAGCAGCGGCATGGCTATCTCCGCCACGATCAGGATCGACGAGACGGCCCGGAACTTATTGTAGAGCGGGAAATAGCGGAAAAACAATTCGGTGAGCCACATGCAGTTGTGCCCCCAGGCCAGCATGGTGGAGAAGACCGTAGCCGCCACCAGCGCCCATTTGTAGGGCCCTTTCACGACCAGGCAGCCGAGCAGGAACAGGAAGCAGACGATGGCGCCCATGTACACGTTGCCGGCCGTGAAGGGTTGCTCGCCCCAGTACAACGGGACCGACTGCACGAAATCGTGGGCAGTCTTGGCAGGATATCCCAGTTTCTTGATGGCCTGGTAGGTATGGGACTTGTCGCTGAGCGGGTGGTTCGACGATCCGCCCTTGAAGCCGGGGATCAGGAACGAGAACGTCTCGTCGATGCCGTAGCTCCATTGTGTGGCGTATTCCAGGTCCAGTCCCTTGGAAGGCTCCTCTCCGGTCGTGTCGGTCACCAGGTCGGAGTGCCCGCCGCGCATGGTTTCGCTGGCATATTCGCGGTTGGCGAAGATATTGGCGCTGCCGGTGCCCAGTCCGATGCCGACCGAGGCGGCGAAGATGAGTGTGGCGATGGCAAAATCCTTCCAGCGTTTCTCGCGGGCATGGATCCAGAGTTCCGCGAAGAAGAACAGCCCGATCATCATGTAGAGATAATAGGCCATCTGCGGGTGGATGCTGAAACCGATGGCGGTGAAAAACATCGCGAAGGCGGCGCCCAATGCGTATTTCTTGCGGTAGATCAGGTAGAAACCGGCCGCCACCAGCGTAATGTAGGAGATGGCGATGGTCTTGCCGCCGTGTCCTGCCGCGATGATGACGATGAAGTAGGTCGAAAGGGCGATGGCGACGGCTCCCACGATGGAGAGCCATTTGTCCACGTTGAAACTGCGCAGCAGGATGAAGAAACAGATGAAGTAGAAGATCAGGATCCAGGCGGGATGGGCGGGGCCCCGGTGCAGGAAGCTTGCAAGCGGGCTCAGCAGCCGGTCGGCCTTGTAGGAGCCGCCGCCGATCTGGTAGTTAGGCATGCCGGAAAACATGGAGCCGGTCCACCAGGTGTGGTCGCCGGTTTCCTGTGTGTAGCGCACGCTCTCCTGGATGGCCGAGACAGCGTTGACGTCATCGCCCGACTGCAGCACCTTGCCGCTGAGGGCGGGCTTGCAGTAGAGGAATCCGAGGAGCAGGAACAGGAGTGCGGCGACCAAGTAGGCCCCGTATTTTTGAAGGAAGGGTTTCATAGGATGGTGATGTTGTCTATGGTTTCTCCCCGCTCCAGGGGTGCGGGGTCGGAAAGTTCAAAAAGCAGAAGGTCCCCGATGCGCAGGGAAAGGTGCCGGCTCAAGGCTTCGAGGACAGCGACGATGCGCGCATGTTCGTCTGCGGGAATCCCGGACAGGGGCTGGAAGTCGCGGTCCACCCACGTAGCCCGGTCCAGAAAGGGTGTGACGCTGACGTCGGCCAGCACGCCGTAGAAGCAGATGCCCTTCGCCCAGCCGTCCAAGTAGCGGTCCGCAAAGCGGGGCGCGATGGCCTTGCCGGCCTTGCCGATGCGGATGCAGCGGCAGCGGGCAGCACGGGCGCCGGTGCAGTCGTCGGGCAGGCAGAAGCGGTCGGCATCCCGCACCAGCGTGATATCGGGGCGGGCGTACCAGCTTCCGTCGGGCCGAACGACATGGAGATTCATTGCATCGAAAGCTTGATCTTGGTAAGCTGCTGTTTGGTGTCGAGCGTAAAATCGCCCTCCATCATCCAGCTGTAGTAGGAAGGTTCCTTGGAGAGGACGTCCACCACGCGGCGGCCCTTGTGCTTGCCGAAATTGAATACGGGCTCGTCGTCGTCGTTCAGCGCGATGCGGCCCGCATAGTCCACGAAGCGGGTCTGGCAGGAGTACTGGGCCAGGTAGCCGATGTCGTTGCGGAGCGGGTCTTCCGCGTCGTCGGCATAGCGGTCGAGCTGTGCCTCGAGTACCTCGTAGGTGGCCATCGTGTCGGCCTCGGCAGAGTGTGCGTTGTCGAGGTTCTTGTCGCAGTAGAACTTGTAGGCGGCCTTCAGGGTGCGCTGCTCTTTCTTGTGGAAAATGTTCTGTACGTCCACCAGTTTGTGCTTGCGGAAGTCGAACTCGACGCCGGCGCGCAGGAATTCCTCGGCCAGCATCGGGATGTCGAACTTGAGCGAGTTGAAGCCCGCGATATCGCAGCCTTCCATCAGCTTGGCCAGCGACTTGGCCACCTGCTTGAAAGTGGGGCAGTCCTTCACGTCCTCGTCGCTGATGCCGTGGACGGCCTGGGCGCCGGGCGTGATGGGGATGGTGGGGTTGAGGCGGCGCGTCTTCACTTCCACGTTGTTGGACTGCCCGGGGGCCCCGGGCGACACCTTCACGAGCGAGATCTCGACGATGCGGTCGGACGCGATGTTAAGCCCCGTGCTCTCGATGTCGAAGAACAGGAGCGGATTCTTGAGAGCCAGCTGCATGGGGCCGGATTTAGGCGTTGATCATGACGGGCATCAGCAGCGCGCGGATTTCCTGGCCGGGTGTGGTGTCGTCGGCCGAGACGATGAGCGCGGCGCGGGCCGGGTCGGCCAGCTGCATGCAGATGTTCTGGTAGGGCAGGTTGCCCAGGATCTCGAGCAGGAACGGCGCCTTGAAGCCGATCTCCATCTCCTGGCCGTCGTACTGGCAGGGGAGGGTCTCATGGGCGGACATCGAGAAACCGAGGTCCTGTGCGGAGATGAGCACCTCGTTGAGGCTCAGTTTCAGGCGGATCTGGTTGGAGATCTGGTTGGAGCACACGGCGATGCGTTTGACGACACCGAGCAGGTCGGCGCGGCCGATCACCAGGTGGTTCGTATTGTTCTTCGGGATGACGCTGCGGTAGGCCGGGTAGTTGCCCTCGATGAGGCGGCACACCAGAATGCTGCTGCCGAAGCTGAAGTAGGCGTTCTTGTTGTCGTAGCGGATGGTGATGTCATCTTCCACCTTGGCCAGGATGCTCTTGAGGATGGAGGCCGGTTTCTTGTGGAGGATGAAGCTGGACTTCTGCGAGAGCTGGGCGCCGGTGAAGCTGAAGCAGATGAGCTTGTGGGCGTCGGAGGCTACCAGGGTGGTGACTTCCGGGTCGATGTCGAAGAAGATGCCGTTCATCACGGGGCGGAGTTCCTCCTCAGCGGTGGCGTAGATGGTGTTGTTGATGCCGTCGAGCAGGGTGGCGGCGGGAATCACTACGCTTTCGGAGATCTCAGCAATCCGGGGCAGTTCCGGGAAATCGGCCGCGTCGAAGCAGGGAATCTTCGAGGCGCCGCTGGCCCAGACGATATCCATCACGGAACTTCCTTCGTCCACGCTGAAGGAGAGCGGCTGGTCGGGGAACTCCTTGAGGGAGTCGGTCAGAAGCTTGGCGGGGACGGCCGTGGAGCCTTCCTGGCTCACCTGTGCGATGTCGATGGTGGTCTTGAGCGTGGTTTCGCCGTCGGACGCCGTTACGGTCAGGGTGTTGCCTTCCAGCTGGAAGAGGAAGTTCTCCAGGATGGAGTTGGTGGGCTTGGGGACGATGACCTTGGAGACGGACATCAGGCCGCTCAGAAGTTCGGAACTGGATACTGCGAATTTCATGTTTGGTATAATTTTTATAATTTTGTCAAAACAAGTTCGAATCACAAATATAATAAAAAAACAAGCATATGGGTAAAAAACTTCTGTATCTGATCTTAACCATCATTGTATCAGCAGTTATTGGCTATATGACGGCGACTTGGACCGTCAACCGCAGGCTTCCCGCCGGCGCCAGCTCGGATGAGGTAGCGGCGGTTGTCCCGACTGACAGGAAGGCAGCCTCATCGCGTCGTATCGAAGTGAAGGAAGTGGCCAACCTGTCGGATGCCGCCGAATCGGCGCTGCCCGCCGTCGTCTATGTCAAAGTGACACAGAAAGCCCGCCATCAGCAGCCCAACTCGATCTTCGACCTGCTGTTCGGCTTTGCACAGACCCCGCGCGACCAGGTCGGCCTGGGTTCTGGCGTTATCATCCGGCCGGACGGCTACATCGTAACGAACAACCACGTGATTGCCGGGGCAGACGTCATTGAAGTGACCCTCGAAAACAACCAGGTCTATCCCGCCAAGCTGGTGGGTACCGACCCGGCCACCGACATCGCGCTGATCAAGATCGAAGGAGAAGACCTGCCGGTCGTGCCGATGGGCAATTCCGACGACCTGCGCCTGGGCGAATGGGTGCTGGCCATCGGTTCTCCCTACGACCTTCGCTCGACCATCACAGCGGGCATCGTCAGCGCCAAGGGCCGCTCGATGCCGAACTATGACGGCCAGTATCGCGTGGAATCGTTCATCCAGACCGATGCGGCGGTGAACCCCGGCAACAGCGGCGGCGCGCTGGTCAATGCGGCTGGTGAGCTGGTGGGCATCAACACCTCCATCATCTCCCTGACCGGCTCCTATACGGGCTACTCGTTCGCCGTCCCGGTAAACATCGTCCGCAAGGTGGCCGACGACTTCATCCAGTTCGGCGCCGTGCAGCGCGCCATGCTGGGCGTGGGCATCGCCGACGTCAACGCACAGATCGCCGCCCAGGCCAACCTGACGGAGATCGACGGCGTCTACGTGAGCACTGTCCAGAAAGACGGCCCGGCCTACAACGCGGGCATCATCCAGGGCGACGTCATCAAGGAAATCAACCTGAATCCCGTGCACAACAGCGCCGGCTTGCAGGAGCAGGTAAGCAAGCTCCGTCCTGGCGAAAAAGCGGTCGTAACCATCCTCCGCGAAGGCAAGCAGCACGAAATTATCGTGACGCTGTAATTTGTTGAAACAATATTTTTCATTATTCGTATAAGTAAGTGTCGCGTTTTTTGCGGCACTTATTTTTTATATGCGTCAGTTAAAGATTACCAAGTCGATCACCAACCGCGAGAGCGCATCGCTCGACAAATACCTGCAGGAGATCGGCCGTGAAGAATTGATTACCGTCGAAGAGGAAGTCGAACTCGCCCAGCGAATCAAGAAAGGCGACCAGGCCGCCCTCGACAAACTCACCCGCGCGAACCTCCGGTTCGTCGTATCCGTAGCCAAGCAGTACCAGAATCAGGGCATCAGCCTGCCGGACCTCATCAACGAAGGCAACCTCGGCCTGATCAAGGCCGCCGAGAAGTTCGACGAGACTCGCGGCTTCAAGTTCATCTCCTACGCCGTGTGGTGGATCCGCCAGAGTATCCTCCAGGCCCTGGCCGAGCAGAGCCGCATCGTGCGCCTGCCGCTGAATCAGGTAGGCTCCCTCAACAAGATCAACAAGGCGCTCTCCCAGTTCGAGCAGCAGTACGAACGCCAGCCGTCTCCCGATGAACTGGCCGACATGCTCGAGATTCCGCGCGAGAAGATTGCCGACACCCTCCGCGTCAGCGGCCGCCACGTCTCCGTGGACGCCCCGTTCGTGGACGGCGAAGACAACAGTCTGCTCGACGTGCTGGTGAACAACGACTCCCCGAACGCCGACAAGGGCCTCGTGAACGAAAGCCTCAATACCGAGATCGAGCGCGCCCTTTCCACGCTGACTGAGCGCGAGCGCGACATCGTGAAATACTTCTTCGGCATCGGCTGCCAGGAGATGACCCTCGAAGAGATCGGCGAGAAGTTCGGGCTCACCCGTGAACGCGTCCGCCAGATCAAGGAGAAGGCCATCCGGCGCCTGCGCCACAGCGCGCGCAGCAAACTGCTCAAGGGCTACCTGGGCTAATCCCGCGGCACCATGGGCGGTTTCTGGAATGCCATCGGCAGCGGCATCGCCGCATTCAGTGATTTCATCTGCGGTTATCCGCTCTTCTTCCTGCTCATCGGCGGGGGACTCTTCTTCCTCGTCTATTCGAAGTTCGCCCCGCTGCGCCACTATGGCAAGGCGATCGGCGCACTGCGTACGGAAGACACCAGCGGATCGGGCCAGATCTCATCGTTCGAGGCGCTGACCAGCGCCATCGCGGCGACGGTGGGCATGGGCAACATCGCCGGTGTGGCGGTGGCCCTGTCAATCGGCGGGCCCGGCGCCATCTTCTGGATGTGGGTGAGCGCCATCGTGGGCATGGCTACCAAGTTTTTCGAAGGCACCCTCGCCGTGATGTACAAGGGCAGGGACGACGCCGGGGAAGTGCAGGGCGGCCCGATGTACATGATTACCGAAGGCCTGGGCAAGCAGTGGAAACCCTTGGCAGTCTTCTTCTCCATCTTCGGTCTGATCGGCACGCTCTGCGTGATGCAGTCGAACCAGCTCACGGAATCGATTACCACGATTTTCTTCGAGGCCGGTACCACGACACTTGGCCACCGTTTGGTCATCGGACTGGCCATCATGGCCATTGTGTCGGTCGTGGTTATCGGCGGCATCAGCCGCATCTCCAAAATCGCGACGAAACTCGTGCCGACGATGGTGGCGTTGTATTTCATCCTGGTGTTCTACATCATCATCCGTCACTTCAGCCTGGTGCCGGGCGTAATCGGCAGTATTTTCACGGGCGCCTTCACCCCGCGCGGCGCGCTGGGCGGCGGCATCGGCTCGATCATCATGATCGCCCTGACAGGCGTGCGTCGAGCCGCGCTGGTCAACGAGGCCGGCGTAGGTACCGCCTCCATGATGCACGGCGCCTCGAAGAACAGCGAACCCGTCCGCGAAGGTCTGGTGGCCATGATCGGTCCGTCCATCGACTCGGGCCTGGTCTGCACGCTGACGGCCCTGGCCATCCTCATCGGCTCGGCCATCAATCCGTCCATCGTCCCGGCCGGCTCCGGCATGAACTCCATGGAAGGCCTCCGCTACGCGCTGCTCGCCTTCGGTTCCGCTATCCCCGGCGTGGGCGAATATCTGCTCTTCGTGATGGTGATCCTGTTCGCGTTCAGCACGATGTTCTCCTATTCCTACTATGGACAGAAATGTACCGGTTTCCTCTTTGGCGCCCGGTACGCCAAATACTACAACTACTTTTTCCTGGCGATGCTCGTGGTGGCCGCCATCATCCCGCTGAAAGTGGCCGTCAGCCTGATCGACGCCGCCTACGCGCTGATGGCCTTTCCCACCATGTTCACCCTCTTCTGCCTGGCACCCAAGGCCCGCAGGGAGATGGACCGCTATTTCGCCTCCCTCAAGAAAGAAAAGAAGCAATGAATCCGCTCGAATATATCGCCGCGGCAGCCGGAAAGGCCGTAGCCGCGCTCTACGGTGTGGAACCCGCCGCAGGCATGATACAGGTGCAGCCTACCCGCAAGGAATTTGAAGGCGACGTGACCCTCGTGGTCTTCCCGTTGCTGAAAACCAGTCACAAGGCCCCGGAAGCCACCGCCACCGAAATTGGCGCCTGGCTCCAGGAGAATGACCTGCAGGTGGCCGCGTTCAATGTGGTGAAGGGCTTTCTGAACCTGAAGATTGCCGGCAGCTACTGGACTTCTGCGCTGGCCGCCATCGCCGCCCAGCCCGACTTCGGGCAGCTGCCTGCTACCGGCCAGACCGTGATGGTGGAGTTCTCCAGCCCGAACACCAACAAGCCGCTGCACCTGGGTCATATCCGCAACAACCTGTTGGGTTGGTCGGTGAGCCGCCTGCTCGCCGCCTGCGGTCACAAGGTGTTGAAAGTCAACCTGGTGAACGATCGTGGTATCCACATCTGCAAGTCGATGCTTGCCTGGCTCAAGTGCGGGAACGGAGAAACGCCGGAATCTTCCGGCAAGAAGGGCGACCACCTGGTGGGCGACTACTATGTGAAGTTCAACGACCTGCTGAAAGCTGAAGTGGCAGAATTGGTGGCCGGTGGCATGGATCCGGAAGAAGCGGAGAAGAAAGCCCCCATCCTGCAGGAAGCCCAGGCCATGCTGGTCAAGTGGGAGCAGGGCGACCCCGCTGTGCGCGCGCTCTGGGAAAAGATGAACAGTTGGGTGTACGCCGGTTTCGACGAGACATACCGCCGGCTCGGCATCTCATTCGACCGCATCTACTACGAATCCCAGACCTACAAGGACGGCAAGTCGCTTGTGGAAGAAGGCCTGGCCAAAGGCGTATTCTACCGCCGCGAAGATGGCAGCGTATGGTGCGACCTTCGTCCCGACGGCCTCGACGAGAAACTCCTGTTGCGCAAGGATGGCACTTCGGTCTATATGACCCAGGATCTGGGCACGGCCAAGCAGCGTCACGACGAATACAATTTCGACGAGATGATCTACGTGGTGGGCAACGAGCAGAACTACCATTTCCAGGTGCTGAAACTGGTGCTCGCCAAGCTCGGCTTCGACTGGGCGAAGACCATCTACCACATGTCATACGGCATGGTGGAACTGCCTGAGGGCAAGATGAAATCACGTGAAGGCACGGTGGTCGACGCCGACGACCTGCTTGACCGCATGTATGCTACTGCGAAGGAGACCTCGCTGGAGCTGGGTAAGTTGGAAGGCATGAGTGAATCGGAGCAAGACCAATTGTTCACGATGCTTTCGCTCGGCGCCCTGAAATACTTCATCCTGAAGGTCGATCCGCGCAAGACCATGCTCTTCGACCCGAAGGAATCCATCGACTTCAACGGCAACACGGGCCCGTTCATCCAATACACGCACGCCCGTATCTGCTCCATCCTGCGCAAGGCTGCCGAAGCGGGGTACAAGCCCGCCGTCACGGGCGCGACGCTGCTGCCCAAGGAAGAGGGTATCGTCCAGATACTCAGCGGCTATCCCGACAAGATCCGCGAGGCAGGCGCCGCCCACTCTCCGGCGCTGGTCGCCAACTTCGCCTACGACCTGGCCAAGGAGTTCAACCAGTATTACCACGACACGCAGATTTTGCGTGAAGAAGATGCCGCCACGCGCGACCAGCGTCTCGCGCTGATTGCCACCATCGCCCGCACCCTTCGCCACGCGATGGACATTCTCGGCATTGCGCTGCCGGAGCGGATGTAGATGAGCACTCCGTTCCTGCCGACATCGAAGAAGGAGTTGGAGGCGTTGGGTTGGGAACAGCCCGACGTCATCCTTTTCATGGGCGATGCCTATGTCGACCATCCTTCATTCGGTGTGGCGGTCATCGCGCGGGTGCTGGAGGCCAAGGGCTACAAGGTGGCCGTGGTGCCGCAGCCCAACTGGCGCGACGACCTGCGCGACTTCCGGAAGCTCGGTCGCCCACGCCTGTTTTTCGGCGTGGGCGCCGGTGCGATGGACTCCATGGTGAACCACTATACCGCCGCGAAACGCCGGCGCAGCGACGACGCCTATACCCCTGAAGGCCGCCCCGGCGCCCGCCCCGACCGCGCTACGCTCGTTTACACGAAGATTCTCAAGCAGCTCTGGCCCGATGTGCCCGTGGTCATCGGCGGCGTCGAGGCCTCGCTGCGGCGCGAGCGCCACTACGACTATTGGGACGACTGCATGAAGCCGCCTATCCTTGATGAGAGCGGCGCTGATTTCCTCGTGGCCGGGATGGGCGAGAAGCCCATGATACAGATTGCCGAAGCGGTGGATGCAGGCCGCACCGACACGCTGCCCCGCATCCTCTTCGGGGAACCCCTGACCACCGAAGAGATGGACTGGGTGTATGACCTGCCCTTCACGCGTCTGCCGCACCCCCGCTACAAGGGAAAACGCATCCCTGCGTACGACATGATCAAGTTCTCGATCACCACACACCGCGGCTGCTTCGGCGGCTGCAACTTCTGCGCGATCACGGCGCACCAGGGAAAGCATATCCAATCGCGCAGCGAGACCTCGATCCTGCGCGAAGTGGAGCGGCTCACGCACCATCCCGACTGGAAAGGTACCATCACGGACCTGGGAGCCCCGACCGCCAACATGTACCGGATGGGCGGACGCGACCGCTCCCTCTGCGCGAAATGCAAGCGTCCTTCGTGCCTTTATCCGAACCTGTGCCGCAACCTGGATCACGACCACGCGCCTCTGTTGCAACTCTACGAGAAGGTGCTGCGCGTGCCCGGCGTGAAGCACGTATTCATCGGCAGCGGCATCCGCTACGACCTCTTCCTTGATGAGAACGGATTCCTCGACGAGACGGGACGCTGTTACTTCGAGGAACTGGTGACCAAGCATACCGGCGGTCGACTCAAGATCGCCCCGGAACATACCGAGGACCACGTGCTCGACGCCATGGGCAAGCCCTCCTTCCGGCTGTTCGAGCGGCTGGTGAAGGAATTCTACAAGCTGACCCGCGCCCGCGGCCTGAAATACGAGATCATCCCGTATTTCATCGCGGCCCACCCGGGCTGCACGATGCAGGATATGGAGGCGCTCTCCCGGCATCCGGTCCTGCGCGGCGTGCGCACCGAGCAGGTGCAGATTTTTACGCCCACGCCGATGTCCGTCTCGACCGAGATGTTTGCCACCGGTCGTGACCCGCGCACCGGCAAAAAGCTGTTCGTGGAGCGGAATATGGAGAAAAAGCAGCGCCAGAAGGCGTTTTTCTTCAAGAAACGCTAAATAATTTTGCAGGTATCGAAAAAACCCTTAAACTTGCACCACCAAATCATATTCGATACTATGACAGGACAGAATATCCCTAAGAAACGAGCTGTTATCAGCTATGAAAACATGTCGGAGGAGCTGCTGGACGCCTTCAAGGAGAAGTACCCGCACGGCTATGCCGACTACATGGGCGATATTTTCAAAGTGGACAAACCGGACGGCACCTCTTTCTATGCCGTTACCCTGGAGATTCCGGACGCTCTCTACCTGGTGAAGATCAAGGTGAAGGTGGACGACTACGAAGATGCGGAAGAAGTTTTCAAGAATGAGGACGGAGATGATGGCGAAGAAGGAGAAGGCGGAAGCTTCCCTGCATCGGACGACGATATCGCCGCAGCCGAAGCAGCCCAGGAAGAAGGTGAAGAGTGAAAAGACCAAACTGCTGCTGCTGGCCATCTTGGTGGGGGTGCTGTGCGGATGCGCGGCAATCCTGCTCAAGTCGTTGATCCACTGGATCCAGCTCCTGCTATTATCAAAATTTGACACGCCGGGCGACAATCTGCTGATGCTCCTCTATCCGGGCATCGGCATGCTGCTGTCCATGCTCTTCGTACGATTCATCGTGAAGGATGACATCGGCCATGGCGTCACCAAGGTGCTCCAGGCCGTCTCCAAACACGAGTCGAACATCAAGCCCCACAACACCTGGTCGAGCATCGTGGCCAGTGGCGTGACCATCGGCTTTGGCGGCAGTGTCGGAGCCGAGGCGCCGATCGTCTATTCGGGCGCGGCCATCGGCTCGGTCATCGGGCGCAAGGCGGGCCTCTCCTACAAGAACATGACGATGTTGCTGGGCTGCGGCGCCGCCGCGGCCATCGCCGGCATCTTCAAGGCCCCGCTGGCGGGCGTGCTCTTCACGCTCGAGATCCTGATGTTCAACATGTCGATGAACGCCATCCTGCCGCTGCTGCTCTCCTCGGTGACGGCCACGGTGGTGACCTATCTCTTCATGGGAACGGACGTGCAGTTCGGAGGCTCGATCGAAGCCTTTCGGATGGCCAACATCCCGTTCTACCTGGTGCTGGGCGTGTTCTGCGGATTCATGTCGCTGTATTTCATCCGGGTGACCCTCAAGGTGGAAGACCGCATGCGGCATATGCACAACCCGTATGGGCGCTGGGCGCTGTGCGCCGTGCTGCTGGGCGTGCTGATCTTCCTGTTCCCGCCGCTGTTCGGCGAGGGCTACGGATCACTCTCGATGATGCTCAACAACAACCCGGGCGATGTGCCGGTGTCCATCTTCGGCAACCGGCTGCAGTCGAATGCCTGGCTGTTCCTGGCATATTTCGCGGCCATCATGCTGTTCAAGGTGTTCGCCACGGCCTTCACGAACGCAGGCGGCGGCGTGGGCGGAACCTTCGGTCCGACGCTGGTGAGCGGCGGCCTGGCCGGTTTTGTGATCGCGCGTCTGATCAACCTCACGGGCTTCGCCGTCGTGCCAGAAGCCAACTTTGTGCTGGTGGGCATGGGCGGCCTGATGGCCGGCGTGATGCAGGCGCCCATGACGGCCATCTTCTTGATCGCCGAGATCACGGGCGGCTATGAACTCCTGATTCCGCTCATCGTGACCTCCGCCGTGAGTTACGGCACCATCCGGTTCTTCGAACCCTATTCCATTTATACCAAGCGCATCGCGGCGCAGGGCGAACTCCTGACCCACGACAGCGACCAGGCCGTCCTGACCCTGCTCAAGACCTCCGACCTGGTGGAGCGCGATTTCACGCCGGTCTACTACACCGACACGCTGGGCGACTTGGTGGACGTCGTCTCCCAGTCGCACCGCAACCTGTTCCCCGTGCTCGACAAGGAGGGCCGCTTCCAGGGCATGGTGACGCTCAACGACGTACGCGAGATCATGTTCGACCGCGACAAGTACGACACCGTGAAGATGTCGCATGTCATGAAGAGCGCCCCGGCCTTCGTCTATCTCGACGAAAAGATGGACAGCGTCATGGACAAGTTCGAATCGACGCAGGCATGGAACCTGCCGGTGCTCGACGACGAAAACAAATACCTGGGATTCGTGTCGAAGAGCAAGATATTCTCTTCGTACCGCGACCAGCTCAAAGCCGTATCCGATGAATAAGCTGTATACCGACCATATCGCCGGCGCGCTGGGCGTGGCGGCCTGGCAGGTGGAGCATTGCATCGAACTTTTCGAGGAAGGCGCCACCGTTCCCTTCATCAGCCGCTACCGCAAGGAGCGTACGGGCGCGCTCGACGAGATGCAGGTGGCTGCCGTGCGTCACTACTGGATCCGTTTCACGGACCTGGCCAAGCGCAAGGAAGCCATCCTTTCCAGCATCGAGGAGCAGGGGAAGCTGACCCCGGAGCTGCGCAAAGCCATTGAAAACGAAGTGGACGCGCAGATCGTGGAGGACCTCTATCTCCCGTACCGGCCCAAGCGCAAGACGCGTGCGTCCGTAGCCCGTGAAAAGGGCTATGAGCCACTGGCGATGAAACTCTGGAACATGGAACTCGATCACCTGGAGCGCGAGAACGAGGAAGCCCTTGCGGGCGCCCGCGACATCATCGCCGAGATGATGGCCGACAGCCAGCCCGTCCGCGCCGACCTGCGCGACCTCTACAACCGCTGGGGCACCATCACCGCGCATGTGGTCAAAGGCAAGGAAGAAGATGCCGAGGCGCAGAACTACCGCAATTACTTCGACTTCTCCCAGCGCCTGGACAAGATTCCCTCGCACCGCCTGCTGGCGATGCTGCGGGCCCAGGAACAAGGCGTCGTCCGCGTGCGGATGGAGGTCAACCCCGACCATGCCCTGGAACGCATCTCCCGCAAGGTGTACGCCGGCAAGCGTCGCCCGGCTCCGGGCTGCCGCGCGCAGGTGGATACGGCCATCGAAGATGCTTACAAGCGGCTGCTGCATCCCTCCATTGAGAACGAAGTGATTGCCGCGGCCAAGGAAAAGGCCGACATCGAAGCCATCCGCGTGTTCGGCGAGAACCTGCGCCAGCTGCTGCTCGCTCCTCCGGTGGGGCAGAAGCGCACCCTGGCCATCGACCCGGGTTTCCGCACCGGCTGCAAAGTGGTGTGCCTCGACGCACAGGGCAATCTGTTGCACAACGATACCATCTACCCGCATCCGCCCGTGAGCGAGAAGATCGTGGCCATGAAGAAGATATCGCAGATGGTGGAGGCCTACAAGATAGAAGTGATCGCCATCGGCAACGGAACGGCCGGCCGCGAAACCGAAGCTTTCATCCAGAAAATCGCGCTGCCCGAGGGTGTGCGGGTCTACTCCGTCAGCGAGGACGGCGCCTCCGTGTATTCCGCCTCCGACGTAGCCCGCGAAGAGTTCCCGGACTACGATGTGACGGTGCGCGGCGCCGTGTCCATCGGCCGCCGGCTCATGGACCCGCTCTCCGAACTGGTGAAGATCGATCCCAAGAGCATCGGCGTTGGACAGTACCAGCACGACGTGGACCAGGCGCTACTCAAGGAGCGGCTTGACGAGACGGTGGAGAGTTGTGTGAACAGCGTGGGTGTCAACCTGAACACCGCCAGCAGCTGGCTGCTGCGCTACGTGTCGGGTATCGGACCGGTGCTGGCACGCAATATTACAGACTACCGCGCGGCCAACGGCCCCTTCGCCGCCCGCGACGAGCTGATGCAAGTGAAGCGGCTGGGCGCCAAGGTGTTTGAGCAATGCGCGGGCTTCCTCCGGATTCCCGAAGCGGCCAATCCGCTCGACAACACGGCTGTCCATCCGGAACGCTATGCCCTGGTGGAGCGCATGGCCGCCGACGCGGGTGTGCCGGTCGAAACGTTCATCGCCGACGACCAGGTACGCGCGGGCGTCGACCTGCGGCGCTATGTGTCGGACGAGGTGGGCATGCCCACGCTCAACGACATCATGACAGAGATCGCCAAGCGGGGCCGCGACCCGCGCGGCGCCATCCATGTGTTCGAGTTCTCGCACGAGATCCAGTCGATCGAGGATGTGCGGGTGGGCATGATCCTGCCCTGCATCGTGACCAACGTCACGGCCTTCGGGGCCTTCGTCGACATCGGCATCCACGAGCATGGCCTGATCCATGTCTCGCAGATGGCAGACAAGTATGTGTCCGATCCTTCCCAGGTCCTCAAGGTGCACCAGCAACTGGAGGCACGCGTGATCCAGGTGGACCTCGACCGGAAGCGGATCGGGCTATCACTGAAAGGTTTATCAAAGAAATGAGAGAGATGAAGAGAAAGAGAAGAGGGGAGAGGATCGCCGCGCGCCTTGCGGCGATCGTCATTCTGGCGGTCCTCCCCGCCGCCGCGCTGCACGCGCAGCACAAGTACACCATCAGCGGCTACATGACCGACGCTTCGTCGGGCGAATCGCTGATCAGCGCTGCCTTGCTCGACCAGCTGTCGAAGCAGGGCACCGTGACCAACAACTACGGATTCTATACCCTCACGCTGCCGGCCGGATCGGTGTCGCTGGAGTGGTCGTACATCGGCTATGATGCGGCCACCGCCGCGTTCGACCTGCAGCGCGATACGGTGATCAACGTGGCCCTGCGGCCGGCCGCCGAAATGCTGGCGGGCGCTGCCGTGACAGCTACGCGCTCCGAGATCGGTGTGCGCGGCTCGCAGATGAGCGCCATCGAGATCCCGGTCCACCAGATCAAGCTGGTGCCGGCGCTGGCGGGCGAGGTCGACGTGATCAAGGCCATCCAGCTGCTGCCGGGCGTGCAGTCGGGCACCGAGGGTTCCGCGGGCCTGTATGTCCGCGGCGGCGGTCCCGACGAGAACCTGCTGCTGCTCGACGGCGTGCCCATCTACAACGTCAACCACATGATGGGTTTCTTCTCCGTGTTCAATGCCGACGCCATCAAGAACGTGACCCTTTACAAGGGCAGCTTTCCGGCGCGCTTCGGCGGCCGCCTCTCCAGTATCGTGGACGTCCGCATGAAGGACGGCAACGACCAGTCGTTCCACGGCAGTGCCTCCATCGGCCTGCTGTCGGCCAAATTCCAGCTGGAAGGCCCCATCGTCAAGGGGAAGACCACCTTCAACGTCTCGGCACGCCGCACGTACTACGACGTGCTCTCGCAGCCGCTGCTCGTGCTCTACCAGAAGATTGCCAACATGGGCGAGCAGGCGACCGGCGGCTACTACTTCTACGACCTGAACGCCAAGGTGACCCATACCTTCTCGAACCGCGACAAGCTCTATGGCAGCTTCTATATGGGCGACGACCGGATCTATACCCGCATCAAGGTGAAGGATGACTTAAGCAAGACCCAGATGAACATCGGATGGAACTGGGGCAACATCGTGGGTTCCGTGCGCTGGAACCATGTGTTCGGGCCGCGGCTCTTCGTCAATACCACGGTCAACTACACCCAGTACCGGCACAAGCTCGACATCGGCGGCCTGGAGGAGGACATGCTCGGCTACAAGACCGATTTCACGCTGGGCTACCATTCGCTGATCAACGACATCTCGGCGGCCATGGACTTCGAGTTCAACCCCAATCCGAACCACGACATCCGTTTCGGCGCCACCTACATCCGCCATGCCTTCAAACCTTCGGTCACCACGGTGAGGTATGCCACTCAGGAAGCGCAGCAGCCCCAGAACGCGGTCGACACCACCTTCGGCGACAAGAACATCTTTACGAACGAGGCGGCGGTATATGTGGAGGACAACTGGTCGATCGCCCGCTGGCTGAAGGTCAACCTCGGTGTGCGGTATGCGATGTACAACACCGACGGCCGGACCTACCACTCCGTGGAGCCGCGCGTGAGCCTGCGCGCCTTGTTGACCGACGACCTCTCGATCAAGGCTTCCTGGTCGAAGATGAGCCAGTCGGTGCACATGCTGAGCAACAGCAACATCTCGCTGCCCACTGACCTGTGGGTCCCGGCGACGAGCCTTATAGAGCCGATGAAGTCGTATCAGTCCGCAGCCGGCATCTTCTACAGCCTGGGTCCGGTGGACTTCTCGCTGGAGGGCTACTACAAGACCATGCAGAACGTCCTGGAATACCGCGACGGCGCCTCCTTCTTCGGTACCTCCACGGGTTGGGAGGAGAAAGTGGCCATGGGCCGCGGCTGGGCTTATGGCGTGGAGTTTCTGGTCCAGAAGAAGACGGGCAAGCTGACCGGCTGGGTGGGCTACACCTGGTCGAAGACCATGCGCCAGTTCGACCGCGAAGGGCACATCGTCAACCTGGGCAAGCCGTTCCCGGCCAAATATGACCGGCGGCATGACCTGAGCATCACGGCGGCCTACGAGATCAACAAGAAGATTGACGTGGCGGCCACGTTCATCTTCGGCACCGGCATTTGCGGCTCGCTGGCCCTTCAGACCCTGAGCGTGCAGCCCGGCTACAGCGACGTGCTGATCAGCTACTTCCCGACGTCTCAGGTCGACTACCTGGAAGGCCGCAACAACTACCGCATGCCTTCCTACCAGCGCCTCGACCTGGGTGTGAATTTCAAGCGGGAGTTCCGCAACGGCCATCGCCGCTCCATCAACGTGAGCGTCTACAACGCCTACAACCGGAACAACCCCTTCATCGTCTATCGCGACGGCACGGACCTCATGCAACTGTCCATCTTCCCGATCATGCCGTCGGTTTCGTATAATTATGAGTTTTAGGAGGATACAGGGATGAAAAAGATATTGACAGGAATGATGGCGGCCGTGCTGGTGCTCGTGTCCGCCGGTTGTGAGAAAGTCATCGAATTCAAGGGAGAAGTAACGCAGTCGCGCCTGACCATCTCCTCCTACGCCGAAGTGGGCACGCCCCTGACGGTGTTCGTCGCTTCCTCCATCTTCTTCCTGGCCGACCAGAAGAACGGCCAGGCCTTTATCGAGAACCTGGATACCGTCCGCGGTTCGGTGCGCTGCTTTGTGAATGGGGAGCAGGAGCCGCACGTGCTGGCATTAATGCCTGAGGGCAGTTATGCCAGCCTTTGCTACCAGGCCACGGATTATGTTCCGTCGCCCGGCGATCACATCCGTCTGGAAGCGGAGTTTCCGGGCTTCGATCCCGTATGGGCCGAGACCGACGTCCCGTGGCGGCCTTCCTTTGAGTTCATTTCGTCGCAGTGGCGCACCGTGGATTATGGCACATGGGCAGGATTGTTCGACGATGAGACGGAGTTTCACGAACTGGATATCACCCTGGCGGTGAACGACGACGCTTCGTACCACAAATTCTATTTCCTGCAGCCGTTGGCCGTTTTCAAGGATGACTGGGTTCCGGACGGGTACCTGGTCACCTTCCAGTTCTCGAGCAACGACGTCATCTTCCGCGAGATGGTCGGCAGCAACGCGATGTCGCTGCTGGACGATGCGGGGGGCAACTACTTCTCCGACGAACTGATCAAGGGCCAGCGCCATACCTTCACGATCACCATTTCCGGCATCTACGATTATGAAAAAGAGATGATCAGCTATCTCGGCGTGATGACTGCGACGGCCAGCGAGAGCGTATACTGGTACGACCGTTCCTTCTCGCAGACAATCAGTGCCATGGGCGGACTTTTCGCGGAGGGCGTGACCCTCTATTCCAACGTGAACGGAGGCTATGGCTTCTTCGGCGCTTCCTACCCGGTACTGCTGGATATAGATTGGTAGAAAATAATTTGTATCTTTGCAGGTTAGGTAAATTGCTGGCACTATGGACAAGAAAGTCATCATCATCCCGACTTACAACGAGAAGGAGAATGTCGAGAACATCATCCGGGCCGTCCGCGCCCTGGAGGGTGATTATCATGTGCTGATCATCGACGACGGCTCTCCCGACGGCACCGCCGCCATCGTGAAGGGGCTCCAGGCGGAGTTTCCCACACAGTTGCACTTGATCGAACGGCAGGGTAAGCTGGGCCTGGGGACCGCCTACATCACGGGCTTCCGCTGGTCCCTCGAGCATGGCTATGACTATATCTTCGAGATGGATGCCGACTTTTCGCACAAGCCTTCCGACGTGCCGCGCCTCTATGCCGCCTGCGCAGAAGGCGGAGCCGACCTGGCCATCGGCTCGCGCTATTGCAACGGTATCAGCGTGATCAACTGGCCCATCGGCCGCGTCATCATGTCGTACTACGCGTCCGCGTATGTCCGCACGGTGCTGCGCATGAAGGTCTACGACACCACGGCCGGCTTCAAGTGCTATTCGCGCAAAGTGTTGGAAACCATCGATCTGGACCACATCAAGATGCATGGCTACGGCTTCCAGATCGAAATGAAATACAACGCCTACAAGCTCGGCTTCAAGATCGTCGAGGTGCCCATCATCTTCGAAGACCGTAAGGAAGGTACTTCCAAGATGAGTTCCGGTATTTTCGGAGAAGCCTTCTGGGGCGTCCTCAAACTGCGTTTCCGTAAAATCCGTCCGCGCAAATGAGCAAGGACGGGCGCACCGGCTGGATCTGGTACCTGGCGATCTTGGTGACCGTCTTCTTCTGGGGGATGTCGTTCCTCTGGAGCGATGCGGTGCTGGACCAGGGCGTGCCCGTCTTCACCTTCATCTTCACCCGGATGGTGCTGGCTGCCACCGTGCTGACGCTTTTCAGCCTGCTCACGGGCCGGCTCCAGCGCATCCGCCCCGGCGATTTGAAATGGTTCGCCGCCATGACGGCGTTCGAGCCTTTCCTGTATTTCCTGGGGGAGACCTTCGGCCTGAAGATTACCGGATCGCCGACGCTCTGCTCGGTGATTATCGCCACAATTCCGGTGTTTACCCTCATCGTGGGCCAGATCTTCTTCAAGGAGAAGCTCTCGACGCTCAACCGGATCGGCATCTTCGTGGCCGTGGCGGGCGTTATCGGGTTCATCGTGCTGGGCGGCTCACTGCACACGGAATACCTGTACGGCATCGCGGTCCTCTTCCTGGCGGTCATTGGCTCGACCGGCTATACCGCTATTTGCAAGAAACTGGTAGACAAAGGATACAACGCTTTTTCCATCGTCACCTGGCAGTTCATTCTGGCCATGGGCTACTTCCTGGTCCCGTTCCTGATCTGGGATGCCTCGACCTGGACGCCGGCCTATCTGGCGTGGCCCGTGCTGCGTCCCATACTCGCCCTTGCGGTACTCTGCTCGGGCGTGGCGTTCGTGCTCTACGCTGCGTGCGTGGACCGGATCGGCATGACGCGTACCGTGGTGTTCCTGCCGCTGGTGGCCATCGTCTCGGCGGTGGCATCCTCCCTGATGGGCCAGGATACGATCCTGCCGCTGCAGATGGCGGGCATCGTGGTGGCGATGTTAGGCGTAGTAATGGCACAATATAATCCACAGGCAAATGAAAAATAACGGACTGACTTTAGGCGTGCTTGGCGGGATGGGCCCCGCCGCAACTGCGGAATTCCAGCGGCTGCTGGCCGTCAAGGCCCCGGCTGACTGCGACCAGGAGCACCCCCGGATGATCGTCTATTCGCATACCATCACCCCCGACCGCACCACCTTCCTGCTGGGCAAGGGTCCCGATCCGGAACCGTATCTGCTCGACGGCCTGCGCACGCTGGTGGGGTGGGGCGCCGACCTGCTGGCAGTGACCTGCAACACGGCCCATTTCTTCCTCGACAAGTTCCAGGCGGAGGGGCTCATCGAGCGTCCCCTGGTCCATATCGTGGAAGAAACCATCCGGGCCTGCCGCGAATGCAGCCCCGAGGGTGTGTGGCTGACCGCGACGCTCGGTACCATCAACACGGGTATCTACCAACGCCACGCCGCGGCCTCGGGCTATAATTTCCGGGTGCCCGACCTGGAGATGCGCGAGCGCATCCATGCCGTGACCGACCTGGTAAAGGCCGGCAAGCGGGAAGAGGCAGGCGCACGCTACCGCGTGATCGTGGAAGAACTCTGGCAGGAGGCACGGATCCCCGTCGCGCAAGCCTGCACCGAGTTGCCGATGGCCTGGCAGGCTGCCGGCTTGCCCGCTGAGATGGGCATCTCCTCGTTGGAAGCGCTGGCGGACGGATGCATCCGTGAACTATACAAGAAACTGTGATTTAGTAAGATATGGGACTTTTCAATTGGAAGAAGAAGGATAAGGAGCAGGACGCCTCCCAAGAAACGACGCAGGAGCGCCCGCTCGATGCCGGACTGGAGAAGACCAAGCGCTCCATCTTCGAGAAATTGTCGTACGCCATCGCCGGCAAGAGCGTGGTGGACGACGAGGTGCTCGATGCCTTGGAAGAGGCGCTGATCGCCTCCGACGTCGGCGTGGAAACCACGCAGAACATCATTGAGCGGCTCGAGGCCCGCGTGGCCCGTGACAAATACCTGCATGCCGACGAGGTGAACCGCTATCTCTGCGAGGAGATCGTGGCGCTGCTCGAAGAGGCGGCGGACGGCAAGAGCGCGGCCCCGTTCGATTTCTCGAAGAAACCTTACGTGATCATGGTGGTGGGCGTCAACGGCGTGGGCAAGACCACGACCATCGGTAAGCTCGCCGCACAGCTCCGGGCGCAGGGAAAGAAGGTGGTGCTGGGCGCCGCTGACACGTTCCGTGCCGCGGCCGTGGACCAGCTCGTGATCTGGGCCGACCGCGCCGGCGTCGACATCGTAAAGCAGGAGATGGGTTCCGATCCCGCCTCGGTGGCCTACGACGCCGTCAAGAGCGCCGTGGCTAAGGATGCCGATGTGGTGATCATCGACACGGCGGGTCGCCTGCACAACAAGGTGAACCTGATGAATGAGCTCACGAAGATCCGCAACGTCATGCGGAAGGTCGTTCCCGACGCACCGCACGAGGTGCTGCTGATCATCGACGGCTCCACTGGCCAGAACGGTTTCCTGCAGGCCAAGGAGTTCACCCGCGCCACCGACGTGACGGCCCTCGCCGTCACGAAACTTGACGGCACGGCCAAGGGCGGCGTGGTGATCGGCATCAGCGACCAGTTCAAGATCCCGATCAAGTTCATCGGCGTCGGGGAAAAGATCGACGACCTGAAGGTCTTCGACAAGAAAGAATTTGTAGAATCATTGTTTGACTAGTATATCGTATCATGAATATCTCATTCAATTGGCTGAAGGATTATTTGAAATTCGACCTCACGGCAGAGCAGGTCGGAGCCATCCTGACATCTACCGGACTGGAAGTTGAACACATGGAGACCGTCGAACAGATTCCCGGCGGCCTGGAAGGCGTCATCGTGGCGGAAGTCGTCGAATGCGTCGCGCATCCGGATTCCGACCATCTCCACGTCACGAAACTCAATACCGGCGCACCGGAACTCCTGCAGGTGGTCTGCGGCGCCCCCAACGTGGCGAAGGGCCAGAAGGTCCTGCTGGCTACCGTCGGCACCGAACTGCCGACCGACGACGGGTCCAAGTTCAAGATCAAGCGTTCCAAGATCCGCGGTGTCGAGAGCCTCGGCATGATCTGCGCCGAAGACGAGCTCGGCATTGGAAACGACCACTCGGGCATCATGGTGCTCGACCCGTCGGCCGTAGTGGGCACCCCGGCACGGGAACAGCTCCAGTTGAAAGAGGATACGCTCTTCGAGATCGGCCTGACCCCCAACCGCGTGGACGGTGCCAGCCACATCGGTGTGGCTCGCGACCTGTACGCCTACTGTGTGCAGAACGGCATCCCCGTGGAATGGACGCTGCCCGACGTGAGCGGCTTCAAGCCCGGCGCAGGCGAGGCCATCCCCGTGGTGGTAGAAGCCCCCGACCTGGCCCCGCGCTACATCGGCATCACGCTCCGCGATGTGAAGGTCGGCCCTTCGCCCGATTGGATGAAGGAGCGCCTGATGGCCATCGGCCAGCGCCCCATCAACAATATCGTCGATATCACCAACTTCGTGCTCAACGAGATGGGCCATCCGCTCCACGCTTTCGACGCCGCCAAGATCGCCGGCCGCAAGGTGGTGGTGCGCCGCAGCACGCCCGACTGCAAGTTCACGACCCTCGACGGTGTGGAGCGCACGCTCTGCCCCGACGACCTGGTAATCTGCGACACCGAGAAACCCATGTGCATCGCCGGCGTATTCGGCGGCGAGGATTCGGGCGTCACTGAGTCGACCACCGAGATCTTCCTCGAGGCGGCCTATTTCAGCCCCGTATCCATCCGCAAGACTTCCAAGCGGCAGGGCCTCAAGACCGACGCATCTTTCCGCTACGAGCGCGGCATCGACCCCACGGCCACGATGACCGCTGCCCGCCGCGCCGCGCTGCTCATCCAGGAACTCGCCGGCGCTACGGTGGTTGGCGCGCCCCAGGAAGTTTGCGCGGTGCCCTATGAGCCCGCACAGGTGGAGCTCTCTTATGCCCGCATGGACAGCCTGATCGGCAAGAAACTGGGTGCCGATACCTACAAGAAGATTCTGCAGAGCCTCGATTTCAAGGTACTGTCGGAGGATGCCGCCGGCTGCACGGTGGTCGTCCCGGCCTACCGCGTTGACGTGATCCGCGAATGCGATGTGGTGGAGGAAGTGCTCCGCATCTACGGCTACAACAACATTGAGTTGCCCGTCAGCATGAAGGCTTCCATCAATCCGTCGGAGCATCCCGATCCGGAGAAGGTGCGCAAAGCCGTCTCCGACCTGCTTGCCGACCGCGGCTTTGTGGAGATCATGAACAACTCACTGACGAAAGGGGAGTACTACGACAAGTGCAAGACCTGTCCCGCCGAGAACCTGGTACACATCGTCAACCCGCTCAGCAGCGACCTGAACGTAATGCGCCAGACGCTCATCTTCAATGCCCTGGAGGTGGTGGAGCGCAACATCAACCACCAGAACAACAACCTGCGCCTCTTCGAGATCGGCAACTGCTACAGTTTCCGGCCGAAGGAGGGGGTAGAGAATCCCGCGGCGGATCTCAAGAGCTATCGCGAGGAGCTGCGCCTCTGCCTGGTGGTCACCGGCCCCGGCGCCAAGTCATGGCGCAGTGAGCTGGGCGCGGGCAACTACTTCGCGCTGAAGGGTTACCTGGAGCTGTTGCTCAAGCGCTTCAAGGCCAATCTCTACGACCTCGATACTGAGGCGGCGCCGGCCGACCTCTTCGCCGAAGGCCTGACCTACAAGCTGGGCAACAAGACGCTGGCCATGGCCGGTACGGTTGCCAAGCCGCTGCTGAAGGCGTTCGACATCAAGCAGCCGGTGTTCGTGGCGGAGGTTTGCTGGCCCGTGCTCTTCGAGTTGGTCAAGCGCGACAAGATCAAGTACAAGGAGTTGCCCAAGTTCCCCGAGGTGCGACGCGACCTGGCACTGTTGCTTGACGAGAGCGTTTCCTTCGCCGACCTGCGCAAGACCGCGTTCCAGACGGCCCGCGGCATCCTGCGCCAGGTGAACCTTTTCGATGTGTACCGTGGCCCGAAGATCCTCTCCGACAAGAAGCAGTACGCCATCAGTTTCATCCTCCAGGATGAGGAGAAGACCCTCACCGACGCCGCCGTCGAGGCTACGATGGACAAGCTGCTCAAGGCCTTCGAGACCAAGCACGGCGCGATGCTGCGATAGGGAATGGGCCTGTTTCCGACCATCGGGAAGTATGCCTCGCTGGTGAAGTTCGCCCATACGGTCTTCGCCCTGCCGTTTGCGCTCGTCGCCTTCCTGCTGGCCCTGCAGGAGCCAGATGCCCGTTTCACCTGGGTGTTGCTGCTGCAGATCCTCCTGTGCATGGTGTTCGCACGCAACGCGGCCATGGGTTTCAACCGCTATGTCGATCGCGAGATCGATGCCCGCAACCCCCGCACGGCCGGCCGTGATGTGCCCACCGGCCGGGTTTCCCCCCGCCAGGCGCTCGCCTTCACGCTGGTCAACACTGCGCTGTTCATTGCCGTGACGTGGACCATCAACACACTCTGCGGCATTCTGTCGGTCGTGGCGCTGGTGGTCCTGCTGGGCTACAGCTACTTGAAACGCTATACATGGCTCTGCCATTTCGGGGTGGGGCTGGCCTTGGGCCTGGCCCCGGCCGGCGCGTTCGTCGCCGTGACGGGCTATCCCACCTGGGCGCTCGTAGTGCTTTGCTTCATGGTGTTCTTCTGGGCCAGCGGCTTCGATATCCTGTATTCGCTTGCCGACGAGGAGGTCGACCAGCAGCAGGGGCTGCACTCCATTCCGCAGCAGTTCGGCCGCCGGAAGGCCATGCGCATTTCCGTCTGGGTCCATGTTCCGGAATTCATCCTGGTACCGCTGTTCCTCTACTTGACCGGCCTGACCGACGCTTGGGGCATCGCTGCCGGGGTCTTCTTCCTGGCGATGCTGGTCTACCAGCACGCCATCATCTCGCCGAACAACCTTACCCGCCTGAACGCCGCCTTTTTTACGGCCAATGGCCTGGCCTCGATTGTCTTCTGTACGCTGATCTACCTTTCTGTGCTGCTGTGATCACATCGGATCCACGTCGATGACGATGGACGTGCGACCTTTGAAGTCGCGGGCGATGGCTTTGATGCGCGTGTAGAGGGCGCGCTTGGTAGTTGCCAGCGCGGCTGTCCGCGGCAACTTGATCCAGAACTGGGCGATATGCTCGCCCGCCACCACGTCGACCGCCGGAATGACCGGTCCCGCGATGTCCTGGATGCCCACTTCCTGGGCCGCTTCCTGGATGAGCCGGCAGACGTTCCATACGCGTCCTTCATAGACGTCTTTCACCGTGATGGAGATCATCCGCACGTACGGCGGATAGGCGAAGGCCTTTCGCTCGGCGAGGAGTCCTTCTGCGTGTGCCGTCTGCGCGTCGGGATGCTGAAGCCGCTGCAGCACCGGATGGTCGGGCTGGTCCGTCTGGATCACGATCCGGCCCCGCTCCCTGCGCCGGCCGGAACGGCCCATCAGCTGCGTGATGAGCTGGAAGGCGCGCTCATCGCTCCGAAAATCCTGTACGGCGAACAGACTGTCGGCCTGCAGGAGCGCAACCAGGTCCAGGTGTTCGAAGTCGAATCCCTTGGTAATCATTTGCGTCCCCACCAGGATGTCGATGCGGCCCGCCGCAAAATCACGGATCAGGTGCTCCTGCGCTGTCTTGCTGGAGGCGGTATCCGCATCAAATCGCTCCACACGGCGTGTGGGAAATGCAACCCGCAGTTCTTCCTCGATGCGCTCGGTGCCGGCACCCCGTTCGACCAGCGCATCCTCTTCGCACGACGGACAACGGGTCGCGTAGGGGCGATGATAGCCGCAGTAGTGGCAGGAAAGCGTGTTGTTGAAGCGGTGGTAGCTCAGTGCGACGTGGCAGTGCGGGCACATGACCACTTTGCCGCAGGCTTCGCACTGGACCACAGGAGCGTATGCGCGTCGCGAGCGGAACACCAGCACTTGCCGGCCTGCGTCCAGCACGGCTGCCATTTCCTTGAGCAGCTTGCGGGAGAACGCTCCTTCCATGTTGTGGAGGCGCCGTTCGCGGACCGTATCGATCACTTCGACGACCGGGTCTTCGCCGCCGAAGAAGCGCTCAGGAAGTTCCGCCAGCACGAATTTGCGGGTTTCGACGTTGAACATCGATTCGTAAGAGGGCGTGGCGCTGCCCAGCAGGACGTGCGACCCGTGTTGCCGGGCCAGCATCAGGGCGGCATCGCGGCCATTGTAGCGCGGTGCCGTGTCGTCCTGCTTGTAGGAACGGTCGTGCTCCTCGTCCACGATCAGCAAGCCGGGCTTGCGCAGCGGGAGGAACACGGCGGAGCGGGTTCCGAGCACGATGTGGGGCGTACTGTCACGGCGCAGGGTATCGATCACCTTGTAGCGCTGCGGTACGGTCGTCTGGGAATGATATACCAGCAGCCGGTCGCCGAACACGGCTTCGAGTCGCTGCTGCAGCTGTTTTGAGACGGCGATCTCCGGCACCAGGTAGAGCACGTCGCGCCCTTCCCGGAGCTGTTGGTCGGCCAGATGCAGATAGAGTTCGGTCTTGCCGCTGCCCGTGACGCCCCGCAGCAGCACCGGCTTGCCTGCGGCGAATCCCTTGCGGATCTGTGTCAGGGCTGTTTCCTGTGCGGGAGATAGGGCTTGCAGGGCGGTCGTTTCTTTGGCTTTGCCCGACTTGCGCTTGGTTCGAGCCGCTTTGTCGGGCTGAAGGATGGCCTTCTGGAGCCCTGCGTTGCAGGCGGCCTTGAAGACTTCGCCCGGGGTACACAGATAATAATCGGCAATCTGGTACCAGAATGCGAGTTCCGCTGCACTGACAGATGGTTTGTCCACCCGCGCAGCTACCGTCCCGATGCCCGACAGATTCACGCCCACAGGCGCGCTGTCGCGCAGCCCGGTCACAATGCCCAGCACCGGATGGCCCCGCAGGGGCACAAGCACCCAGTCTCCTGCCGCGACGTTCCATCCGTCAGGCAAGCGGTAGGTCAGCGTGTCATCCAGTTTCAGAGGCAGCAGCACCTCGACATATCTCTTCTCCATAACCATATCCGTCGCCAAGCAAGAATCTACTGCGAAAATAACATTAATTTTTGCAGAATAAAAAAAATCCTTACCTTTGCAATCCCAATCGCGAAGCCCAAGCGTGGTAACAGGCGCCATCAGGCGCTGCCGCGTACTCCGAGCGGAAGATTAAAAGCGGTATCAGCCGCCAGTGCACACCGAGCGGAGATTAACGGGCGCCATCAGGCGCTAGCGGAGACCGGGCAGGGAAGGCCTTGTGGAATAGCAAGGTCGGAGCGAGGGGCTCGGGGGATACCCCGAAAACATAAGGTGCTGTAGCTCAGATGGTAGAGCAATGGACTGAAAATCCATGTGTCGGCAGTTCGATTCTTCCCAGCACCACAAAAAAGGGACTTGCTAGCTAGCAAGTCCCTTTTTTGTGGTGCTAAAGCACCTGTGTTTACCGGGGGCTTGATGGGTAGGGCTAATTCAGGTAGAAGGCTTTGATGAGGCGCCGGATGTGCTTGGCACAGAAAATCTTCTTCAGGAGAGACTGTTTCTGGAATTCATAGCCCAATACGATATCCAGGCAGGCGAACTTCCCGGCCAGGTGGTCGAACGCCGCGTGGTCATCTTTTCCGACATAGGCCTTGGCAAAGGCATCCCAGAAGCGATGGAACTGGTTCTCGGACATGTGATAGATCTCCTGAATCCGTTTCCGGGGAGCATATATGTTGCAGATCAGATACAGATGGCCGATGTCGAACATCGGGTCCCCATATCCGAAGCGATCCAGGTCGATCCAATAGAGCTGGCCTTCGGACTGGATGATGTTGCCCATGTCAAACTCGCCGTGGAGGCAGGTCGTGCAGTCCGGAATGGTCCGGGCGTATGCCTGCAAGATCTGGCGGTTCTTTTTCCCGATGAACCGCACCTTTTCCAGCGCTGACATCAGTTGCTCTTTCCGGTTGGGAAATATATCCGTCTTGCAGGGAATGGAGAATAGCTCCTTGCCTTTTTCGCAAAGCAGCTGGCCTATCTCTTCCGTGCGCAGGAACTCTGCGCAGCAGATGCGTGCCAGCGAACGTTTTTTCTTGATGAGTTGGCAGATGGTGGCGTAGCCGTCTCCCACACGGACGATCTCATACATCTTGGGTGTCTGCAGACCCAGCCCTTCCACAGCCTTGGATACGTCAAAGGTGCGTTTGACGGATTCCAGCGCGTTGAGCGGCTGTTTATAGACTTTCAATAGCTGGTCCGGTTCGGACGGGTTCTTGTAGGTTCTGCCTTTGCTGCCTTCTCCCAATAGGGTCCAGGCGTTCAAGTCGATGGTCCTGTATTCGCTCATGATGGTCTTATTGATCAGTTTCTTTTGCCGCGTTGAATTCCTGGATAAGTCGCTGGGCCAGTTCGGGTTCGTTGGTGGTGATGTGGTCCACACCCAGGTCCAGCATGCGGCGGATGTCTTCTTCCTTGTTGACGGTCCAGGCATTGACGACCATGCCCAGGTCATGGGCCTGCTTCACCCATTCCGGATGCTGGTCGAACACCGAATAGTGGTAGTCGATACCGTTAATGCCCTTCGCGTGAAGGGCGAGCGGCTCGATATCGCCGCCCAGGTATTCCACCCGGTTGTCGGGCATCAGGTGCGCGAACGTCTCGCAGGCGCTCAGGCTGAAGGAGATGAATTCCACCCGCTTGGCCACGCCATGCTGCTGGATGGCTCTGATGCAGGCGGGGAGGGCCACATCTTCATAGTCGGGTTCGCCCTTGCTCTTGAGCTCGAAGACAAGCTTCATCTTCGGGTATTGGAGCGAGGCTTCCAGGTACTCGTCGAGGGTGGGGAGGATCTCTCCGTTGGACAGTCGCAGCGTGTCGCACCGCAAGTCAGCCAGCGCCGTCTCATAGATTGTCATTCCCTTGTAGGTGAAATCGTGGTTGACCACGAGTGCGCCGTCTGCGGTCAGGTTGACGTCGAATTCGGAACCATAGGCCCCGATGCGTCCGGCGGCGAGAAGGGATGCAATGGAATTCTGGGCAGCGCCTTCGGCTTTCCAATAGCCGCGGTGGGCCACTACTTGCGGCCCGGCCGGGCCTTTGTCCTGGCTGCATGCCACCAGCAGGCAACCGGCCAATAAAGAGAACAAAATCCGTTTCATGATGTCAAAGATACTCATTATTTCTGATGGTTAAACGTTTGTAAACGTTTTTAAACGATTATCTTTGTATTGGAAAGCCATGAGACTGCCTCTGTTTTTACTGTCCTTCCTGCTGCTGCTCGCCATTCCGGCAAGCGGAGACGAAGTTTTCTTCGAGGTCATCCGCGAGCGTCGTTGCACGGTATCGGAGATGATTGACGAATTCGTGGCGGAATTCGGCAGCCAGATTGATACGGTTCCCTTGCGCAACGAAATCCGGTTGGCAAAGCGTATCGGCCGTCCCTGCCGGTTTGTGGCGCTGCGCTACAGGACCACGCTCCCCGACGGCTCCCCCGTGGAGGCATCCGGCCTGCTGGCCTTCCCGGATCGCGGGCGTTTCAAGGGGACGGTGGAAGTCTCTCCTGTCAGCAAGGATAAATCGAAATGCGGTTCGAAGCAACTTTTTGCTTCAGAAGCTTTCCTGCCCGCTTTCCTGGGATATGTGGCGCTGATTCCGGACCTGTTGGGCTTCGGCCTGACGGAAGCGTGGGACAACTGCTACCTGATGGCCGACCAGTCGGTTCGGATGGGTGTGGATTTCCGTCTGGCGGCCAATGCCTGGTTCAAGTCCGAGATGGGACGGGAATTGCCCGCCCGGACGGTGCTGATGGGTTATTCGCTGGGTGCAAACGGGGCGCTGGCGCTGGCACGGGAGTATGTCTCCCATCCGGAACTCGGGGTAAAACCCAAGGCGTTGTTTCTGGGAAGCGGTCCGTACGATCCCCGGCTGGCTTTGGAATCGATGCTCACTTCGGGGCGGATGGACTACATGCTGTATCCGGGCATCGTCCGGAGCCTCAATGCCTATTGCGACGCGAACCTCGATCCGGCCGACCTGTTCCAGCCCTCGATTCTGGTGCATTGGGAAGAAGTATCCGGCGGTTGGGAGGATCCGACCGTGCTGGCGGAGCGCTATGGCACCGACCTTCATGCGTACCTCCATCCGGATTTCTTCCGTGAAGGGTACAATCCGACCATCCGTCGGCTGTTCGATGTCCTCGAAACCCTGACGGTCCTTCAGCCGGATGACCCGCTGCCGGCCGGCCTGTATGTGCGGCTTCGGCATTCCGCTGCCGACAATATCGTCCCGGTGGCCTGTACGGATCGTCTGTACCGCCAGTGGCACAAGCCGTTGGACAACGTCCATTACCGTCGTCACCGGACGGACACCCATTACGACCAAGGCGCGCAGACCTATATCGACCTAATGCTCTATCTCCTTCGATAAAGACCATGAAATCCGAAACCAAAGACCGGCTGGTGCGCTGCATCAAGGAAGTATTGCCTTCCACCACGAAGACTTGCATCTGGATCATCAAGATCACGGTGGGGGTGTCCTTCGCCATGATGCTGCTCAAGTATTTCGACATCTTGCCCTGGATTTCTGATGCGGTGAGCCCGGTGTTCCGGATCTTCGGCCTGCCGGGTGCGGCGGCGCTGGCATACGTGTCGGGTTATTTCGTGAACGTATATTCTGCCATTGCGGTGATGGCCACGCTGGAACTGGACTGGCGCGCCCTGACGATCCTCTGCACGATGATCATGTGCTCGCACTCGATGGTGCTCGAGACGGCCGTCCTGAAGAAAACCGGTGCCAGCGGCGTACGGATGGTGATCGTGCGTACGCTCAGCGCCTTCATCCTGGGCATCGTATTGAATCTCATCCTGCCCGGTTCGGCCGACCTGTCGGTGGCCGCCGCGGCGGCAGGGGAGAAGCTTCCCTTCTGGACGACGCTCTGGGAGTGGTTCCTGTCGGCCCTCAAGCTGGTGCTGATGATGATTGCCATCATCTACACGCTCAATATCCTGCAGCGCCTGCTTCGCGAATTCGGCGTAATGGAGAAGTTGGCGAAGGTCTTCCGGCCGCTGATGTTCATTTTCGGCCTGCCTGCCGGCACGGTCTTCCTCTGGATCGTGGCTAACATCATCGGCCTGGGCTACGGTGCTGCCGCGATGCTCGACGAACTCGAGCGCGGCGAAGTCAGCCATCGTGACGTCCTCCTGCTCGACACCCACATCTGCATCTCCCACAGCAACCTCGAAGACCTCCTCCTCCTGACCGCCTGCGGCGCCGTCTGGTGGATCATGCTCCTGTCTCGCTGGGCCATGTCCATCGTCCTCGTCTGGGAACAACGATTGGAATTCTATCTTCGCCGAAGTAAATAATCGTCTTGTGCTTTTTCGCTTCGCCCTCGTTGGTGCGCCATTCATGTCGCTCCGCTTGGCGGGCTTATCCCGGGGCGATTTTGGTCTTGCGTTCGTGACAAGTCCCGAAGCGCAAGACGCAAAATCTCCACCAGGCCAACCCACAGCCCGCGCTCCGCGACTGGCGCCGTTGATCATCTACCTTTAGCTGAATCGCAAACAAGCGCATCAGCGCAGATAAAGACAACTAAGTACTATGAGGCTATAATATAACAAAAAATAATTAACTTTGCAAGTTCAAAGATTATTATGGATAAGTCCACGACGAAATGCCTTATCATCGGGAGCGGCCCGGCGGGTTATACGGCGGCTATTTATGCTGCTCGAGCCGCGCTGAACCCGGTCTTGTTTGAGGGCTTGCAGCCAGGCGGCCAGCTGACGACTACGACTGTGATCGAGAACTTCCCCGGTTATCCCGACGGCGTCGATGCCAATCAGCTAATGGCCGACATGCGCGTACAGGCCGTGAACCTCGGTGCCGACGTGCGCCCGGGCTATGTGACGGCCGTCGACCTGTCGAAACGCCCGTTCAAGGTGACGGTCGACGAAAGCGAGACCCTCGAAGCCGAGACCCTGATCATCGCCACCGGCGCCACAGCCAAGTACCTCGGCCTGCCGAGCGAAGAGAAATACCGCGGCATGGGCGTCAGCGCCTGCGCCACCTGCGACGGCTTCTTCTACCGTGGCAAAGATGTTGCAGTGGTTGGCGGCGGCGATACGGCCTGCGAAGAGGCCACCTACCTGGCCCACCTCTGCCGGAAAGTCTACATGATCGTGCGGCGGGACGTGCTTCGCGCCTCGAAGGCCATGCAGGAGCGGGTGATGAAGACCGAAAACATTGAGATCCTGTGGGAAAGCCAGACCCGGGAAGTGCTGGGCGACGCCAGTGGCGTGACCGGCGTGCGGCTGGTACGGAAGAACGGCGAAGAGTACGAGAAACCGATTGACGGCTTCTTCCTGGCCATCGGCCACCATCCCCAGTCCGACCTCTTCAAACAGTGGCTCGAGACCGATGAGAACGGCTACATCGTGACCGACGGCAAGAGCACCCGCACCAGCGTGGAAGGTGTCTTCGCGGCGGGCGACGTGCAGGACCCCCAGTATCGCCAGGCCATCGCGGCCGCCGGCAGCGGATGCCGGGCCGCGCTGGACGCCGAACGGTTTATTCTGTCAAAGATGTAAGTTATGCACAAAAGAATCCTCCTCGCCGCTCTCCTCGCACTCCTGCTGGTTCCCGCATGCAAGTCCCAGTACGATGCCGTCCTGTACGGCAACGACGTCGAAGCCAAGTACAAGATGGCCTTCGAACTGTTCGAGGCGAAGCGGTTCGCCAAGGCGGCGGAACTCTTCGAAAGCCTCAGCACGTATACCCGCGGCACTGCCCGTGAGGATACCGTGGCATTCTACTGGGGCCTGAGCAACTACCGCTACGGCGACTACGTGACGGCCGAAAGCAACCTCAACGAGTTTATCACCATTTTCCCCCTGAGCCCCTTCTACGAAGAGGCCCGCTTCATGCGCCTTGACTGCCTCTACCGCGGCACCTACCGCTATGAGCTCGACCAGACGCCTACCTACCGGGCCCTTACCGAGATGAATATCTTCCAGATCGAGCGCCCGGACTCCAAGTACCACGACGACGTGGCCCGGATGATAGACGACCTGAACGACCGCCTCGAACTGAAGGCCTACAAATCGGCCTGGCTCTATTACCACATGGAAGACTACCAGGCCGCCCACTATGCCCTGAAAAACGTACTCAAGGACAACGCCGACAACCGCTACCGCGAGGACATCCTCTACTACACGGCGATGTCGGCCTACAAGTACGCCTTCAACAGTGTCGCCTCCAAGCAGCGTGAGCGCTACCTCGTTTTCGTGGACGACTATTTCAACCTCATCAGCGAATATCCCGACTCCAAGTATGTCAAGGAGTTGGAAGGCCTGTACAAAAAAACTCAGAAATATTTGAAACAAGATAACCAAGATGGATAATCAGAAAATCGCCCAGGTGCCTACCAACACCATCACCCGGAATCTGGCGGACTTCGCCGCCCCGACCGGAAACGTCTACGAGAGTGTGATGATCATCGCCAAGCGTTCCAACCAGATCGCGGCCGACATCAAGCAGGAACTCAACCACAAACTGGAAGAATTCACCAACTACGCCGACACCCTCGAGGAGACCTTCGAAAACCGCGAACAGATCGAGATTTCCAAATACTACGAGCGCCTGCCCAAGCCGGTGCTCATTGCCACCAAGGAGTTCCAGGACGGAAAGATCTACTATCGGAGAGCCGAGTAGTCCGTACCCATGCTCCAACGGCTCCTCATCGAGAACTATGCCCTGATCGATCACCTGGACATAACGTTTCCAGGTGGTCTTGTCATTATTACGGGTGAGACCGGCGCCGGCAAATCGATTCTGCTCGGCGCGCTTTCGCTCGTGCTGGGCGGCCGCAGCGACGGCTCGGTGCTGAAGGACCCGCAGCGCAACTGCGTGGTCGAGGCGACGTTCGAGGTGGAGGGCCAGGAACGGATTTTCCGGCGTGTCGTCACGCCGCAGGGACGTTCCCGCGGATTCGTGGACGATGAGCCTGCCGGCGTGGAACAATTGCGCGCCGCGGCCGCCGGGCTGGTGGATGTCCATTCCCAGCACCAGCAGCTGCTGCTTGCCGACCGTGCATTCCAGCGCAACGTGCTCGACAGCTATGCGGGTATCCGCACAGAGGTGGCGGACCATGCGCGTCGCTATCAGACCTGGCTCGATGCAGGAAAGGCCCTGCAGGCCCTGGAGGAACGCATTGCCGCCGCCGAACGAGAGCGCGATTACCTGGAGTTCCAGTTCGGGCAGCTCGACGGTGCAGCCCTGCGTGAAGGCGAGCTGGAAGAGCTGGAGGAAGAGCAGCAGCGGCTTGCGCACAGCGAGTCGGTCAAGGAACAGCTCACCCGCGTGGAACAGCTCTTCGAGCACGATGACGATTCGCTGGCGGCCCGCCTCAAGGAAGCTGCGGCCGCGCTGGAAAGGGTCACGCCCTGGTTCCCCGAGTTCCAGGCGTTCGCCGCCCGTCTCGAATCGGCCCGTATCGAGTTGAAGGACATCCGCGAAGAAGTCTCCGCCCGCGGCGAACGGATCCAGTTCGACCCGCAGCGGCTGGAAACGGTTGAGGCGCGGCTCTCGCAACTCTATGGCCTGCTCCGCAAATTCGATGTGCCGGCCGTCTCCGATCTGATTGCCCTGCGCGATGACTTGTCCGCCCGGCTGGGCGAGAATCTCGACCGGCAGCTGGAACGGACGAAACTGCAGCAGGAAGCAGCGGCCCTGGCGGCGGAATGCCGGAAATCGGCCGACGCCATCCGGGCGGCCCGCCAGCAGGCGGCGCCCGGCTTGTCCGCCCTGCTCCAGGAACAGGTGCGCGCCCTTGAGATGCCGCGCGCCCGCTTTGAAGTACAAGTGGAAGCACGACCTGACATCGCCGCTGACGGCGCCGATGACATCCGCTTCCTGTTCGATGCCAACGACCGGGGCTTGCAGCCCCTGTCACATTGTGCCAGCGGCGGCGAATTGTCGCGCATCATGCTCTGCATCAAAGCGTTGCTGGCCGAATACCAAGGCATGCCCACGCTCGTTTTCGACGAGATCGACAGCGGCGTTTCGGGCAGCGTGGCCGAAAAGATGGGCCGGCTGATCGCCGAGATGGGCCGGCGGATGCAGGTGGTGGCTATCACCCACCTGCCGCAGGTGGCCAGCAAAGGCGCTGCGCACCTGCTGGTTTATAAAGAACCCGGCACGGCGGGCCTGCGCACCGCCATCCGGCCGCTGGAAGGGGAGGAGCGTGTGCAGGAGATTGCGCGGATGCTGAGCGGCGAGGCCATCACGCCTGAGGCGCTGGCCAACGCCGCCGTATTATTGCAAGGAAACAAATCAAACAACAACTGATATGCGTCTGATCATTCAAGAATCCTATGGAAAAATGTCGCAGTGGGCTGCGGCATACATCGTGAAACGGATCAATGAATTCCAGCCTACGGCCGAACGTCCGTTCGTCCTGGGCCTTCCGACCGGCTCCACGCCGATCGGCACGTACAAGGAACTGATTCATCTCTGCCAGATCGGCAAGGTCTCCTTCAAGAACGTGGTGACGTTCAACATGGACGAGTACATCGGCATTCCGCAGGACCACCCCGAGAGCTACCACACCTTCATGTGGAGCAACTTCTTCTCCCACATCGACATCCCGGCCGAGAACGTGAACATCCTCGACGGCAATGCCGACGACCCGGAGCTTGAGTGCGCCACCTACGAGGCGAAGATCGCATCGTACGGCGGCATCAACCTGTTCATGGGCGGCATCGGCCCGGACGGCCACATCGCCTTCAACGAACCCGGTTCCTCGCTCAACTCCCGCACCCGTGTCAAATCGCTGACCACCGATACCATCATCGCCAACTCCCGCTTCTTCAACAACGACATCAACCAGGTGCCGAAGCGCGCCCTGACGGTCGGCGTGGGCACGATCATGGATGCCGAAGAGGTGATGATCCTGGCCAACGGCCACAACAAGGCACGCGCCCTCGCGCAGGCCGTGGAAGGTGCCGTGAACCACATGTGGACGATCTCCGTGCTGCAGATGCATCCCAAGGGCATCATCGTGTGCGACGACGCAGCCACCGTGGAGCTCAAGGTCGGAACGGTGAATTACTTCAAGGACATCGAGAAATACAATCTCGACCCTACTTCGATATTACGATAGAGAAATCCTCCTTGTCGTAGACGAGATTGCGGGTGGCGCGGTTGCGCCATCCGCTTTTTTCATCGTCGCCGCGGACGAAATGGAAGTTGCAGTGGAGGAGCTGCATGGGGTAGAGGTCCGCATGCTCGCTGAAGGCGGAGCCCTGCTGCATCATGCGGGAGATGAAATAAGCCATCACGTCGTGGCCCTGAAAAGCGAAATCCTCGGGCTCGGCGTGGTACAGCGCACGGTACTGGCGGACGAAGCGCTGGTCATCAGGGTTGCTGTAGTCCACGAAATAGGGGACAGAGGTGTGAACCGACAGGTTGAAGAGGGCGTCCGGGTCGGATGTCTCGTAGTTGCGGACACGGTTGGTGCACCACACCTGCATCGGCACGTTCTTCTTCGACAGCGTGTTGAGGGCGCTGATCACTTCGGCGGTAAAGGCGCGGTTCTCCGAGCCGATGATCACCCGGGCGGGGTCGATGTGCGAGCCGGTGCTCACCTGACTGGCTAGTTCAGGCAGATGGGTCTTCCGGTAGGAGATGCCGTTCTCGTGGAGGGCTTCCTCAATGCGGCTGACCAGGGCCTCCTCGCCGGTGGCCGTGCTGGTCACCAGGATGACGGGACCCGCATAGCGGCCGTGCAGGCTGCCGATCAGGTTGTTGAGCTGGGTGTTGGCCGAAGCAGGGGCCTGGAAGAGGAAGGGATGCGTGTCGACCAGGGAATCGACCTTGTGGTCGAGGGGCGAGACAAGTATCACGCCGTGCTGGTCGGAAAAATCGAGGAAAGGAGCGAGCGTGGAGGCTTCCACGGGGCCGACGATCAGGTCGCTTTTGAGGAACTTGGGATCGTCCAGAATGGCATTAGTGCCCTGAGCGAGATCGTAGACGTTGAGGATTACATGCGCACCTTTCTCTTTCTGCTCCTGGACGGCCATCAGGGCGCCGCTGTAGAAGTTGAGGAAGGAGGCAGAGGCATTGCCCGTGGCGTTGAAGGGGAGGATAAGGGCGATGTTGATGGGCTCGTCGGCCGTGTACCAGCGCACCTTCCGTACGGGTGGCATGGGCTCTTCCGGCTGGTCGACGGTCGTTTCCTCCGGCTCCCGGACCTCCTGCGGCTTTTCTTCTTCCGCGGATTCAGCGGAGGCTTCCCGCTTCATAACGGGGATGAGCAGCGTCTTGCCGCGGACGCTGTCCGATTCGGTCAGGCCGTTGTAGGCGAGGAGCTCGGCCACGCTGATCTTGTACTTGCGGGCGATCGACCCGACGGATTCGAACCAGCGGACCTGGTGCTCGATGACGCGTTCAATCTGCGGGCCGTCTTCGTTTTCTTCGACCGTCTCACCCTCGTCAGGGGCTTCCTTCACGTCCTCCTGCTTCACGTCCTGTTTTACGTCGGACGTTTGTCTGGAGGCTTCCGCCTGGGCGGCGGCTTCGGCCTTCATGGCCTCGTCGGTCATGGGCACGAAGAGGATAGCACCGGCTTTCAGGCCCTCCTTCTTCAAGTCGGGGTTGGCGGCGGAGAGGGCCTCCTCCGTCACCCCGTATGCCTTGCAGATGGAGAACACCGTCTGTTTGGGAAGCACCTTGTGCAGATAGTAGCGTTTTCCTGCGATGTTCGCCTTTTCGGTCGAAATGGTCACTTCCGGCACGTCGTATCCCTGCCCGAAGAGGGCGGGGGACGCGGCTAAAAGGAACAGGAGCAGGACAAGGCGCTTCATGGGACGGGTTTATTCAGCTTTCTTCGTATTGCGCGTCTTGATGTACTCTGCGTTGAGGCCTTCCACGATTTCCTGCGTGATGTCGAGGGTCGGGGCGCCGACGATCACCACGTTGGTAGCGGCGGTGGTGGTCAGGATAGCGGCGAAGTTGTGCTCTTTGTTGTATTCCTCGAGGTACGACTGGATGGCGAACATCACCTGGTTGAGGAGCACCTGGCTCTCTTCGGCCAGTTCCTGCTGCTTCTGGGCGGCCTCGTTTTGGAGGTTGGCCTGGCGCTGCTGGAGCGAAGTGTTCTGCTGCTCAGCGGCGGAGCGGGTGAGCAGGCCCTTGTTGATCTGGTTCTCGAAGTTCTTGATGTCGCTTTCGAGCTTGCGGGCTTTCTTGTTGAGGTCGCTGTCGACCGTCTGGGCCTTGGCTTCGAAGGCGGACTGCAGGTCGCTGTACATGTCGTACTGCATCATCAGGGTGTCGAGGCGCAGGTAGACGATGTCGCCGGCCACGGCCTGGATGCCGTCGCCCGATTCGACAGGTTTGTGGTTGTTCTTGGGAGCGGTCAGGGTGAGGACCAGGGCCGCGACAGCTGCGACGAACGCGATGATGCTGAGGATTAAAGGAGTTTGTTTCATTGTATCAGATACTGTTTATTGTTTTCTTTTGTTGTTTTGTGCAACCTGCAAATATAAGCATTTTATTTCAACTCTCCCAAATAAGCTTGTATCGTCTTTTCCAGGCCCCAATACAGCGCGTCGCTGATCAGGGCGTGGCCGATGGATACTTCGAGCAGGCCGGGGATGGTCTCCTTGAAATAGCGGAGGTTCTCGGTGTTGAGGTCGTGCCCGGCGTTGAGGCCCAGGCCGAACCGAACGGCTTCGCACGCCGCCTCGTAGTAAGGGGCAATGGCCTGCTCGCGGCCGGCGGCATAGCCGGAGGCATACGCCTCGGTATAGAGTTCCACGCGGTCGCAGCCGGTCTCGGCAGCATACCGGATCATTTCGACGACGGGGTCGACGAAGATCGAAACGCGGATGCCGTCGCGCTTGAAGATGCCGCAGATCTCCTTGAGATACGGCAAGTTGTGCTTGGTGTCCCAGCCTGCGTTCGAGGTCAGCACGTTGTTCGCGTCAGGGACCAGGGTCACCTGTGCGGGATGCACCTCCAGCACGAGGTCGCGGAAACTGTCGATAGGGTTGCCTTCTATGTTGAATTCGGTGGTCAGCAGGGGCTTGAGGGCGCGCACGTCGCTGTAGCGGATGTGACGCTCGTCGGGCCGGGGATGGACCGTGATGCCCTCGGCACCGAAGCGCTCGCAGTCAACGGCGGCTTTAAGGACGTCGGGCACGTTGCCGCCGCGCGCATTGCGCAAGGTGGCGATCTTGTTGATGTTTACACTTAATTTGGTCATGACGCGCAAAATTAATAATTTTGGCTCCGATTATGAAAATTGCTTTGTATTATCGAGACCGGAGCGAAGGCGTGGAATCCCTGAAACGCCGCTTGCGCGAAAAAGGTGCCACGCTGGCCTGCCATGGAGAAGATTTTTTCTCATGGGCCGACCTTCCGGCCGATACGGAGCTCTTCCTGTCGCTCGGCGGCGACGGCACATTTCTTCATTCACTCACGCTCGTGCGCGGCCGCGGCATCCCGGTGGCGGGCATCAATGCCGGTCACCTGGGTTTCCTGACTACGGCCCGCGCAGACGATGGGGACGACTGGATCGGCGCGCTGTTATCCGGGCAGTATACGGTGGAGGAACGCAGTTTGCTCCGGGTGGTCTGTTCCGGCCTTCCTCAGGATTTCTATCCGTTCGCGCTCAACGAAGTGTCGCTTCAGCGCCGCGGTGCAAGCATGCTGCAGGTCAATGTCTGTATCGATGGCCGCCCCCTGCCGTCCTACTGGGCCGACGGGCTGGTTATCGCCACGCCGACAGGTAGTACGGCCTACAACCTGAGCGTGGGCGGCCCGGTGGTGATGCCCTCGTCCCAGGTGATGGTCATCGCCCCGATCGCGCCGCACAACCTCAATGTCCGGCCGCTGGTCGTGCCGATGGATGCCGCCGTGGAGCTCAGCTTCCGCTCACGCGCCGGCGGCGCCCTGCTGACGCTCGACAACCGCTCCTGCGAGCTTCCTTCCGAAACCAAGGTGAGCCTGGCCCGCGGCCGCTACGGCCTGCGCTACGTCTCACTCTCTAACGATAATTTCATCCACGCGCTGCAGACCAAGCTCTTCTGGGGTGAGGACCGCCGCAACACACACTGAAAAACACGATACCTATGGATATTCCGCAGCATATCAGCATCATCATGGACGGCAACGGCCGTTGGGCCCGCAAGCAGGGCAAGCGTCGCCTTTTCGGGCACAACGCCGGTGTGGAGGCCGTCCGCGACGTTACTACTTACTGCGCCGAGATTGGCGTGAAGTACCTCAGCCTGTTCGCCTTCTCGGAGGAGAACTGGGACCGTCCCGCCGACGAGGTGAACGGCCTGATGGAGCTCATGTTCAAGGCCATGCTCAACGAGCGCGAGACGCTCCTCAAGAACCAGGTGCGCTTCCGGGTGATCGGCAATGTCAGTCACCTTTCCCCGACGTTGCTGGCAGCCATCCGCAAGCTGGAAGAGGAGACCGCTCCCGGCAGCCGCATGACCATGATCGTGATGCTCAGCTACAGCGGAAAGTGGGATATCCTCCAGGCTGCCAAGCATTTTGCCGAAGATTGCGTGGTGGCCGGGAAGGTGCTGCCGCTCGACGAGGCAGGCTTCTCGGGGTACCTGGCCACGGCCGGCGTACCGGAGCCCGACCTGCTTGTCCGCACGAGCGGGGAGCAGCGCATCAGCAACTACATGCTGTGGCAATGCGCCTATACGGAGTTCTATTATTCGCCCGTACTTTGGCCTGATTTTCGTAGAAAGGACCTTGAATTAGCCATACAGGATTTCAACAACCGTCAAAGAAGATACGGTAAAGTAGAATAAGTCGAAAAATTGTATAACTTTGTAAGTCTATTCGGCAAAGAATTGATGAAACGAAATTTTCTAGCGCTGATCGGGGCCTTTCTGATGCTTGCCGCCTTTCCGGCGGCAGCGCAGGTGGCAGGAGGATCGTCCGTGGAGGTGGATTACAATGCGCCCAAGACCTATGTGGTCGGCGGGGTCCGCGTGTCAGGCATCAAATATCTGGGCGAGAACCAGCTTCTCTCCGTGCTGGGCATCCGTCCCGGCGACAGTGTGACGGTGCCGGGCGATGAGATCTCGGCGGCCGTCAAGCGCATCTGGCTGCAGGGCGCCGCCTCCGAAATCGGTTTCTATGTGGATTCCCTGAGCGCAGGCCGCGATACGGCCTGGTTCCGCCTCGACATCCAGGAGCGTCCCCGCGTGGTCACCTGGACCTACCGCGGCGTCAAGAACAGCGAACGTGATGATCTGAAGGAAAAACTCAACCTGCGCCGCGCCACGCCGCTTTCTGAATATGTGAAAGCCTCCTCCATCAAGACCATCAAGGATTATTTCAAGGAAAAAGGTTTCGCCGACGTGGACGTGAAAGTGGAGGTGGCCAACGACTCGCTGATCCGTAACGCCGTCCGCGTAACATTCGACATCAACAAGGGCAAGAAGCTTAAGATCAAGGAGATTTCCTACGAAGGCAACGACGAGATCAAGAAGTTCAAGCTCGACAAGGCGATGAAGAAGACCAAGGACGCCAAGTGGTACAACCTCTTCTCCTCGAAGAAATTCCAGGAGAGCGAGTACGCCGGCGACAAGGAAAAGATGCTCGAAGTCTTCAACGAGGCCGGCTACCGCGACGCCAAGATCGTGAAGGACTCCCTCTACCGCATCCCCGAGGACGGCCGCCTGGGCATCCACTTCGTCATCGACAAGGGTAAGAAATACTATTTCCGCAATATCACCTGGACCGGCAACTCGGAATATTCCGAAGAGACGCTCAACGACGTGCTCCGTATCAAGAAGGGCGACGTCTACGACGTGGTGACCATGGAGAAGCGCCTCTACTCGGGCGAGAAGGAAGGCGACATCTCCATCCGCAAGCTCTATAGCGACAACGGCTTCCTCTTCTTCAACGTGACCCCCGTGGAGCTTGCCATCGAAGGGGATTCCGTCGACGTGGAGATGCGCATGGTGGAAGGCAAGCCCGCCACATTCAACAATATCATCATCAACGGCAACACCGTCACCAACGAAAAAGTGGTGCGCCGCGCCGTGTTCACCCGCCCGGGCTACCTCTACCGCCAGACCGACTTCGAGCGTTCCGTCCGTGAGATTTCCTCGATGGGCCACTTCGACGCCGAATACGCCGTCGACCCCAACAAGGGTTACACGCTGATTCCGAACTCCAACAACAATACCGTCGATATCGCCTACAACGTGCAGGAGAAGGCCAACAGCCAGCTGGAACTTTCCGGCGGCTGGGGCAACCGCATGTTCGTGGGTACGGTGGGCGTGAGCTTCAACAACTTCTCCACCTCCAACTTCTTCAAGAAGGAGGCCTGGCGTCCCGTCCCGCTGGGTGACGCGCAGACGCTCTCGATCCGTTTCCAGACCAACGGTTCCTACTACACCGCCTTCACGGCCAACTTCGTAGAGCCGTGGCTCACCGGCAAGAAGCCGACCTCGCTCAACGTCTCGGCGTATTTCACCCGCCAGACCAACTCATACTCCACCTATTACTATCAGGTGCTGAACGACAGCCAGTTCATGGAGGTCTACGGCGCGGCCGTCGGCCTGGGTACCCGCTTGAAATGGCCTGACAACTACTTTGTGCTCTACAACGCCCTCAACTGGCAGTCTTACAACCTGCAGGACTGGAACTACTACTTCATCTACTCCACGGGCCGTTCGCACAACATCAGCTGGTCGACCACGCTCTCGCGCAACTCCACCGACCAGTCCATCTACCCGCGCAGCGGCGCTGACCTGAGCTTCACCCTGCAGCTCACGCCGCCGTGGTCGCTGATGCGGAAAGACTGGCGGAGCGTCGACTGGAACAGCATGTCGGTCCAGGACCATTACCGCTGGATCGAATACCACAAGTGGGCCTTCAAAGGTGCCATCTACACCCGCCTGGTGGGCGACCTCGTGCTGATGACGCGCGCGCAGTTCGGCTACCTGGGTTACTACAACAAGCGATGGGGCTATTCCCCGTTCGAAGGCTTCATCGTGGGCGGCGACGGCATGTCGGGCTACAACACCTACGGCAACGAGGTGGTGGGCCTGCGTGGCTACGAGAACTACTCACTGACGCCCTACATCAATGGCGCTTACGCCGGCAACGTGTACGACAAGTTCACGGTCGAGTTGCGGTACCCCATCATCATGCAGCCGAGCTCTACGATCTTCGCCCTGGTCTTCCTCGAAGGCGGCAACAGCTGGTCGAGCATCCGGGATTTCAATCCCTTCCAGATCAAGCGTTCCGCGGGCGTGGGCTTGCGTGTGTTCCTGCCGGTGGTGGGCCTGCTCGGCATCGACTGGGGATACGGTTTCGATACGCCGGCCGGCAAGGACAAGAGCCATTTCCATTTCCTGATCGGTCAACAATTCTAAGAAAGGAACATCATGAAAAGACTTTGTATAGCCCTGGTCGCACTCTTCGCCGGATTCGGCTTGCTCAGTGCGCAGAAAGTCGCATACGTCAATACGGAGACTATCCTGGGCGAGATTCCGGCCTACGTGGCCGCCCAGCAGCAGCTCAACGCCATGTCAGACAAGTACAAGGCCACCATCGAGACGGAACTCGGCAAGGTGGAGGCCCTCTACCAGGAATACCAGTCCGAGAAGAGCCGGATGACCGCATCCCAGCGCCAGAACGCCGAGAACGAGATCATCGCCAAGGAGCGCGTGGTGCAGGAGAAGCAGAAGATCTACTTCGGCGAGGACGGTATCATGGCCAAGCGGGCGGAGGAACTCCTCGGCCCTATCCGCAAGGACCTGGAGAAAGCCATCTCGGAGGTCGCCCGCATGAACGGGTGCGACCTGGTGATCGACCTGGCCGCCGTGCAGGGCGTCGTCTACAAAAATGAAGCGCTCGACCTCTCGCAGGCCGTCTTGGCACGTTTTATGGAAAATCAACATTAATGCATAACCAATTCATTCAGAAAAAATGAAAAAGATCGTACTTCTTGCTTTCTGTGTACTCTCCTTCGGCGCCGTTTCCATGGCGCAGAACCTCAAGTTCGGACACATCAACACCAACGAGCTGATCGGCCTGATGAGCGAACGCGACTCCGCATTCGTGAAGCTGCAGGCTTTCCAGAACGAACTGGTGGAGACGCTCGAAGGGATGGAAACCGAGTACAACAACAAAGTAAACGAGTATCAGCGGAAGAGCAACGAGTGGGCACCGGTGGTGCTCGAGACCAAGCAGCGCGAGCTCCAGGAACTGGGCCAGCGCATGCAGCAGTTCCAGCAGACCGCCCAGCAGGATATGGCACAGATGCAGCAGGTGCTCATGCAGCCTGTCATCGAGAAGGCGCAGAACGCCATCACCAAGGTGGCCAAGGCCAACAACCTGGTGTATGTCTTCGACCTGTCGTCTGGCTCGCTGATCTACTTCGACGAGGCCGTGAGCATGGACCTGCTTCCGCTTGCCAAGAAGGAACTCGGCATTCCGGCTGAAAAGGTGGCTCCGTCACAGCTGGGGAACGAAACGGCAACCAACTAATCCTAAATACCTAATTTTAACCTATGCAACATAAAGTAATCGACACCAAAGATGTTGTAATTAGGTTTTGTGGAGATTCGGGCGATGGCATGCAGCTGACGGGCACCTTGTTCGCAGATGCATCGGCCTTGTATGGAAACGAGATTTCCACGTTCCCCGATTATCCGGCAGAAATTCGAGCCCCGCACGGTACAGTCTCCGGCGTTTCCGGCTTCCAGGTCCATATCGGAGCTGGCGAAGTCAATACGCCCGGAGATTTTTGTGATGTGCTGGTGGCCATGAACCCTGCTGCCCTGCGCGCCAATGCGAAGTGGGCCAAACCGACTGCAACCATCATCATCGACACGGACACGTTCGATGAAGCCCTCATCCAGCGGGCTGGTTACGCTACCCTGGACCCGGTTACGGAACTTCGTATCGAGGACCGGAATATCATTTATTCACCTATCACGACCCTGACCAAGGAGAGCCTCAAGGACAGCGGCATGGACCAGAAAGCCATCGTGCGCTGCAAGAACATGTTCACGCTCGGCATGTGCTTCTACATGTTCAACCGGCCCCTGGAGTACACCTACGCCTATCTGGAGAAGAAGTTCAAGAAGAAACCGGCCCTGATCGAGCCCAACAAGAAGGTGCTCTTCGACGGTTTCAATTACGCAGCCAACATCCAGGCCATCGCCAATACCTATACCGTGAAGCCGGCCAAGCAGGAGAAGGGCGTGTACCGCAACATCAGCGGCAACCAGGCCACTGCATGGGGCTTGATCGCAGCTTCCGAGAAGAGCGGTCGCCCGCTGTTCTGCGGTTCCTATCCAATCACCCCGGCCACGGCTATCCTCGAGGAACTCGCCATCCACAAGAACTTGGGCGTGAAGACGCTGCAGGCGGAAGACGAAATCGCGGGCATCTGCACCGCCATCGGCGCCGCGTATGCCGGCAACTTCGCCGTGACGACGACCTCCGGTCCGGGCCTCTCGCTGAAGAGCGAGGCGCTGGGCCTGGCCATGATCACCGAGCTTCCGCTCGTTGTAGTCGACGTGCAGCGCAGCGGCCCCTCCACGGGTATTCCGACCAAGACCGAGCAGACCGACCTGGCGCAGGCCCTTTACGGTCGCAACGGTGAATGCCCGATCGCCGTGGTGGCTGCCCACTCGCCGAGCCACTGCTTCGACGCTGCCTTCTACGCCGGCAAGTACGCCATGGAGCACATGATGCCGGTGATCCTCCTCACCGAGGGTTTCCTGGGCAACGGCAGCGAGCCGTGGAAGATTCCTTCCATGAAGGACTACCCGGCCATCAAGCCGCCCATCATCGACAAGTGCGAAGGCGCCTTCAAGCCTTTCGAGCGCGATCCCAAGTCGTTTGCCCGCAAATGGGCGTTCCCCGGCAAGGCCGGCCTGGAACACCGCGTGGGCGGTCTGGAGAAGAATACCGCCGGTGTCATCTCATCTGACCCGGAGAATCACGCCAAGATGGTCGCCGAGCGCGCCGAGAAAGTCGCCCGCCTGGCGGACTACATCCCCGAACAGCAGGTCATCGGTCCTGACAAGGCCGACGTCCTGATCGTGGGCTGGGGCGGCACCTTCGGTCACCTCTACACCGCGCTGCACGAGCTGCAGGATGCCGGCAAGAGCGTGGCCCTCTGCCACTTCGACTTCATCAACCCGCTGCCGAAGAATACCGCCGACGTGTTCGCCCGCTACAAGAAGATCATCGTGTGCGAGCTCAACAGCGGCCAGTTCGCGGATTACCTGCGCGCCAAGCTGCCGCAGTTCAGCTATCTGCAGTACAACAAGGTCCAGGGTCAGCCCTTCATCGTGAAGGAGATCGTGGACGCCGTCAACGCCATTCTTTAACGGGAGGACTGTTCCATGAAATATACAGCACAAGATTTCAAGAGCAACCAGGAGGTACGCTGGTGCCCCGGTTGCGGTGACCACGCCGTCCTGGCGGCCATCCACCGCGCCCTTCCGACGGTTTGCGAACAGCGCGGCTACAGCAAGGAGCGCCTGGTGTTCATCTCGGGCATCGGCTGCTCGTCGCGCCTTCCGTACTATATGGATACCTTCGGTTTCCATAGCATCCACGGCCGCGCCACGGCCATTTCGACCGGTGTCAAGGTGGCCAACCCGGAGCTTTCCGTCTGGCAGGCCTGTGGTGACGGCGACGCCCTCGCCATCGGTGGCAACCACTTCATCCATGCCATCCGCCGCAACATCGACATCAACATCATCTTGTTCAACAACCAGATCTACGGTCTGACGAAGGGACAGTACTCGCCGACCTCCAAGCTGGGCCAGATCACCAAGACCTCGCCCTACGGAACCGTCGAGAATCCCTTCACGCCCGGCTCGCTCGTGCTCGGCGCGCGCGGCACCTTCTTCGCCCGCAGCCTCGACAGCGAACTGGCGCTGAACCAGGAGATCTTCGTGGCTGCCGCCGCACACGACGGCTGCTCCGTCTGCGAGATGCTCACCAATTGCGTGATCTTCAACGATGGGGCCCACAGCACCATCTCCGACCGCGAGTACCGCGCCGACCGGACCATCATCCTGCGCCACGGCGAACCGATGGTCTTCGGCAAGGAGAAGGACAAGGGCCTGATTCTGGAAAACGGCCAGCTCAAGGTGGTCCAGATCGGGGAGAACGGCATCACCGTCGACAAGCTCCTGGTCCACGACGCCCACGCAGAGGATCCCGCCATCCAGAACCAGCTCATCAACATGAAGTATCCGGACTATCCGGTGGCCCTGGGCGTGATCCGTCAGGTCAGCGAACCGACCTACGACGACCGCGTCCGCGACCAGCTCACGCAGGTCAAGCAGGCTTCGCCCATCACCTGCATGGACGAACTGCTCCACAGCGGTGCCACCTGGACCGTCGAATAGACAACCATTTAACAACCTATACGTTTAACAATTTTTCCAATAATTATTATCCAACTATGAAAGTAGCTGAAATTATGGCGAACCTCGAGCGGAAGCATCCCGGTGAGAGCGAATATCTCCAGGCTGTCCGCGAGGTCCTCGACTCCATCGAGGAAGTGTACAACCAGCATCCCGAGTTCGAGAAGGCCCAGATCGTCGAGCGCATGGTAGAGCCCGACCGTATCTTCACCTTCCGCGTGACCTGGGTGGACGATGCCGGCAAGGTGCAGACCAACCTCGGTTACCGCATCCAGTTCAACAGCGCGATCGGCCCGTACAAGGGTGGTCTCCGCTTCCACAAGGCCGTGACCCCTTCGATGCTGAAATTCCTCGGCTTCGAGCAGACTTTCAAGAATGCCCTGACGACCCTCCCGATGGGTGGCGCGAAAGGTGGTTCCGACTTCGACCCGGTCGGCAAGAGCAACGACGAGATCATGCGTTTCTGCCAGGCCTTCATGACCGAACTCTGGCAGTGCATCGGCCCGGACCAGGATGTCCCCGCTGGTGACGTCGGTGTCGGCGGCCGCGAGATCGGTTTCCTCTACGGTATGTACAAGAAGCTCGCTCGTCAGTACAACACGGGCGTGCTGACCGGCAAGGGCGCTACCTGGGGTGGTTCGATCCTTCGTCCGGAAGCTACCGGTTTCGGTGCCCTCTATTTTGTCCAGAACCTGCTGCACAAGGCCGGCAAGGACATCAAGGGCTGCACCGTGGCTCTCTCCGGCTTCGGCAACGTGGCCTGGGGCGCTGCTACCAAGGCTCGTGAACTCGGTGCGAAGGTGGTCGCTATCTCCGGCCCGGACGGTGTCTGCGAGATTCCCGACGGCATCACGCCTGAGATGATCGACTACATGCTCGAGATGCGTGCTTCGAACCGCAACAAGGTCGAGGACATGGCTACCAAGTTCCCGGGCAAGGCCAAGTTCACCGCCGGCAAGAAGGCCTGGAGCGTGAAGTGCGACATCGCCCTTCCTTGCGCTTTCCAGAACGAGCTTTCCGAAGACGACGCGAAGGAACTGAAGGCCAACGGTACCTGGTGCTGCTGCGAGGTCTCCAACATGGGCTGCCAGCCGGGCGCTATCCACTTCTTCCAGCACAACGGCATCCTCTTCGCTCCGGGCAAGGCTGTCAACGCCGGTGGCGTGGCTACCTCGGGCCTCGAGATGACGCAGAACGCTTCGCACATCAGCTGGAGCGGCAAGGAAGTCGACGAGAAGCTGCACTTCATCATGGACTCGATCCACGAGGCCTGCGTGAAGTACGGTACCCAGCCTGACGGCACGATCGACTACGTGAAGGGCGCCAACATCGCCGGCTTCATGAAAGTCGCTACGGCTATGCTGGAACAGGGAATTATCTAATTCCTTCCCTCTACAAAGAAAGGGTTGGCCGCGAGGCCAACCCTTTCTTTTTGTGTTGATACGCTCCTAGAAGTGGAAGCCGTCCGGGAGGGTGAAAGCCTCGAAGGTGCTGCCAAAGTCGTAGTTGTAGTAGCTCGGCAGGTAGTACGAGTCGACGATCAGGTAGAGGACGCCATCTTCCACGTAGCTATCGCCCGTCTGGAACCAGACGTTGCCGTAGCTGCCGTAGGTGTAGCCTGAGTCGAAGGTGGCCGGCCAGGTGATCTTGCCGTTATTCACCGTGAAGGTGAAGTCGGTGCCGGATGCCCAGCAGTTCGGCAGGATGTAGTAGTTCGGCGCTTCTTCGGTGGTGTAGAGGTCCTGCGACCACTCATCCTCCCAGAAGTCGGAGTACCAGGTGCCCGTGCCGATCTTCACGCGGGTAAGCTTGCGCTGGGCCTTGATGGTCATCGAGCCGATGCCGGAAGGGGAGACCTGCGACTCGTCGACTGCCAGGTCGATGACGTATGTCTCGCCGCCGAAGGCATTGATGTCGGGGTAGGTGAAGTCGATGGTGGCGACACCCTGTCCTTCCGAGAAGTCAAACGAGGTCTTGGACGGTTTGAACACGCCGCCCGTGCCGTCGGAAATGGTCACCGGGATGCTGATGGCACCATTGGTGTTGCCGCGCCAGAGTTCCACGGTAATCTTGTTGCCGTCGGAAGCGAGCATGCTGAACACGGCCTTGTTGGTAGGGAAGGACACGCAGGCGTTGTCGGGCGTATAGATAGTCCCTTCCCGCTGGCAGGCACCCGTCAGGAGCAGTGCCACGAAGGCAAATGAAAGGAATATGATCTTTTTCATTTTCGTTTCGTTTTATTCATTAAAGGTTTTTGCCCTGTTTCGGGTTCTGGTCCGTAGCGGCGCTCATGTTCTCGTTGCCGTCGAACTCGGCTTGCGGGATCCAGAGGATGAAGTTGGCGGAACCGGGAATGCTGGTATAGTCCGTGCAGGTCTTGGTGTGGTTGTTACCATCCCAGGCGCGGTTGTAGCACAGACCACGGCGCTGCAGGTCGAACAGGCGCGGGTTCTCGCTCCAGAGCTCGACACGGCGCTGGAAGAAGATCTCGTCCATCAGGGTGCCGAGGGAACCGGTCGTGTTGCTGTTGAGCGTCTTGTCGTCGAGCTTGGAAGCCAGGCGGGAATCGTATTCCGAGTCGCGGAGTTCACCGACAGCAGCCACGTAGTTGCGGGCTTCGCTGAACTGGCCCAGTTCGCAGGCTGCCTCTGCAGCGATCAGATACATCTCCTCGGTACGCATCAGGATGTGGTCGCCCGTGGAGGCAGTGGCGTCGATATAAACCAGTTTCTTCTGGCACCAGGAACGGTTGGAGCCGTTGGCGGTACCCGGCGTGCCCCAGGCATCTTCCGGCAGCGGCTCAGTCCACCACTGCTTGCGCACGTCGGTGTCCGGGATCTGGTCGTAGAGCCAGTTGCCGATCAGGTGGCGGGCCTTGGAATAGGTCGACTTGCAGTCGGCGTCCATGTGGTTGTAGATGTCGTAGTTGCCCATGGCCTGGTCGGTCTGGATGGCGAGGCCCCACATCACGTTGGCTTTGTTTACGTCGTTGACGACCTTGACGTCGTCCCATTTGCCGAGTTGCTGGCCCTGCATGGCCTGCTTGGCGGCTGCGAGCGCGGTGTTGTAGTCGTGCTGCACGAGGGCGTGACGGGCTTTGATGCCGTATGCGGCGGCCAGGCTGACGTGGCTCTTGTGGAGCTGGCCCAGACTGGTCTGGCTCAAGTGGCTGATGGCCGCATCAATGTCGGCGTTGGCTTGTGAATAGACATCCTGCACGGTGCCGCGGGGCTTGCCCTCGGAACCGGCCACGGTAGGCTCGGTATAGATGGGAACGCCCGGAAGGCTGGTGCCGTTGATAGCGCCGTTCTGCTGGTAGGTCTGGATCAACCACATGTAGCAGAAGGAACGGAGAGCATAGGCCTGGCCGAGCACATAGTGCTTGTAGTTTTCATCGCCTTCCATGTCCTGGTTGGCGAGGATGTAGTTGGCGTTGGAAATCAGGGTGTAGAAGAAATTCCACATCTGGTACTGGTGACCGGCGTTGCCCGTCCAGTCACCGAAAGTGTCGAAGGCGTAGTCGTAGTAGAACCAGCCGGAACCCATGGCGTCCATCACGTGGTCCTCGCCCTTGATGTCCTGCACCAGGATGTAGGCGGGCAGACCGCCGTTCTCAGCGCCCCAGCTGGAGCCCCAGCCACCCACATAGAGGAGACGGATGAGACCGTTGACGGCCGTCATGGCGTTTTCAGCATCCGAGAAGATCGCCGTTCCGGAGACCCGGTCGGTCGGATCCGTATCGAGGAATTCCTGTTTGCAGCCGGCCAGCGTAAACAGCGCAAGCACGGAAATAATTGCAAATATCTTTTTCATAACTGTCACTTTCAATTAAAAGGTCATGTCCAGTCCTACGGAAATGGTACGGGTCGGGGTGTAGGAGTAACCCGTGCCGCCCGAGAAGTTGTACTGCGGGTCCATACCGCGGAGTGCGGAGAACAACTTGATGTTGTCGGCCGACACGGAGACGCGGATCGTCTGGAAACGGATGGCTTTCAGGGCCTTTTGCGGGAGCGTATAACCGAGCGTGATATTCTTGATGGCAAAATAGGATGCGTCGAAGAGTTCGTCGTCGGTCAGGGCGACGTTGTAGCTGCCCTTCAGGTCGATGCGAGGGATCGACGTCACGTCACCAGGCTGCTTCCAGGCGGCGAGGCGGTCGATGTGGCCGGCTTCACCGATGTAAGTGCTGTAGAGGAGGCCGCGGTAGACACCGTCGTTGATCTTGCCGCCGATGGAGTAGGTGGTCATCACCGAGAGGTCGAAGTCACCGATCCGGACGTTGTTCGACCAAGAACCGTAGAGGGCCGGGATACGGCTGCCGCAGACGCGCTTGCAGGTAGAAGCCTTCTGGTAACTGTCGGTGATGTATTTCTCACCCGGATTGCCGTTCTCGTCGGTGTCCCAGACCCAGTAGAGCTTGGAGCCCGTAGCCGGGTCGACGCCGGCGGATTCAGGAAGATAGAACGAGTTGAGGGTCTCGCCTTCCTTGATGATGTAGTTGCCGCTCACGATCTCCGGCTTGTCGGCCAGGTGGAGTACCTTGTTCTTGATGGTGGAACCCATCCAGGTCATGGTCCAGTGCGCTTTCTGAGTGGCGATGATGTCGCCCGCGAGAGTGATCTCGAAGCCCTGGTTCTGCATGTTGCCGATGTTCTTGTCGTAGCCGCTGAAGCCCAGCGAGACGGCCATCGGATAACTCATGAGCATGTCTTTGGTGTAGCGGTTGTAGTACTCGACCGAAGCGGAGAGGCGGTTGAACAGGCGGGCTTCGATACCCACGTTCAGGTTCTCGTTCTTCTCCCACTTGAGTTCCTTGCTTTCCAGCGAGCTGACGGTGGCACCCGGGTTGGCGCCGTTCGGGTAGCTGAGGCTGTAGAAGGCCTGCCAGGCGTAGAGGCTGCCGAGGTTATCGTTGCCCTGCACACCGTAGGAAGCCTTCAGCGTCAGGTTGTTGATCCAGTTGACATCGCGCATGAAACCTTCCTGCGAGATACGCCAGGAAGCGCCCACGCTCCAGAAGTTACCCCAGCGGACATCCTTGTGGAAGCGCGAGGAACCGTCGCGGCGGTAGGAGGCCGACACGTAGTATTTGTCGGCGTAGTCGAGGTTCACGCGGGTCAGGTACGATTCGATGCGGTAGTTGTCGGAGTAGGAATTCGCATCCTGCAGCGTGGTGGCCGGTGCCAGTTCGTAGAGGTGGCCGAACGGATAGCCGCTCTTGTAACCCATCAGGTACTGGTAGTTGTAGGAATATGCTTCGTGACCGGCCAGCAGGTCGATGTGGAAGTCACCGAAGTGGCGGTCCCAGGTCAGCAGCTGGTTGAACGTGTAGCTGAACGTGCGGCCGTCGGCGATCTCGGCGAGACCGTTCATCGATTTGGCGTTGCCAAAGTAGGGGTTGTAATAGGTCTTGGCCTTGGAGGCGACCAGGTCGAAACCGAAGTTGACGGACAGCTTGAGGCCCTGGAGGGCGCCCTTCTTCCAGCCGCCGAATTCCACGAATGTACGGCCGCTGAGGTTGTCGGAGCCGTTCGCGTACTTGTCTTCCACGAGGTTGGCCAGCGGGTTCCAGCCAGCGGAGGCACCCGCGGCGCGGTTCTCACCCCAGTCGTACTGCTTCTCGCCGTTCGCGTCGAGGATGTAGTTGCCCGTGGCATCGCGCATGTACATCGGATAGATCGGGGCCATCAGCTGGCAGGTGTAGAACACGTTGCTGTAGGCCGAGCTCGAGGACTGGCTGCTGCCCAGCGAGGTCGTATTGGTATTGTTGTGGGCGAAGTTCACGTTCAGGCCCGCCTTGAACCATTCCACGATCTGGCTCTCCACGTTGGCACGGCCGGAGAAGCGCTCGAAGTTGGTGTACTGGACAAGACCTTTCTCGTTGAGGTAACCCACCGAGAACATGTACTTGTTGGATTTGTTGCCGCCCTGGACGCTCATCTGGTATTCCTGGCGGAGCGGGGTGGGATTGGTGCAGAGATCCAACCAGTCGTCGCTCCACTTGAGGCCGACGCCATCGTTGATCTTGCCCGTCTCATAGTTGAACAGCTGGGCTGCCGGGACGGTGAACGGGTTGTATTCCTCCTTGATGCCGAACACGTTGTTCACGCCGCCGGAGATGTCGGCGAGCGCCATCGGACCGGCGACCGAAGGCTGGTAGCCTTCCTGCAGGTAGGTGTTGCGCACCATATAATAGAGGTCCTCCGTCCACTGGTAGGCGTCGAGGGTCTCGTAGCGCGGGATGGCGCGGGAGGAGATACCCCAGTTGCCCTTGAAGCTGACGTGTGCGGCGCCTTCGCTGCCGCGCTTGGTGGTGATGATCACGACGCCATTCGCGCCACGGGCACCGTAGAGTGCACCGGCGGAGGCGTCCTTGATGATGGTCATCGACTCGATGTCGTTCGGGTTCAGGGCGTTGATGTTACCATCGTATGGCACGCCGTCCACCACGTAGAGCGGGGAGGAGTCGGCGTTCAGGGAACCGAAGCCACGGATACGGACCGAGGCGCCGGCACCCGGCTGGCCGGAACCGGAAGTAGTCTGGACACCGGCTGCGAGGCCGTCCAACGCCTTGGTGACGTTGGCGATGGTCCTTTTTTCAATTTGCTCGGACTTGATGGTCTGGGCGGAACCGGTGAAGGATTCCTTCTTCGCGGTACCGTAGGCCACGACCAGCACGTCCTGGAGGTACTCGGTGTCGGAGGCCAGGAGCACGTTGTGGGTAGTCTTGCCCTCAACGGCGACTTCCTGCGTCACGTAACCGATGGACGAGAAGATGAGAATGCCATCTCTCGGGACGGAGATCGAATAGTTTCCGTCCACGTCTGTCGCCGTACCGGTCATCGTCCCCTTTACCTGCACGGAGGCAAACGGGAGAAGCTCACCGGTGTTGGCGTCGCTCACCGTACCTTTCACCGTGATGTTCTGCGCGAAGGCGACTCCGCCCATCATCACGGTCACCAGGAGGGTGATCATGAGTTTCAGTTTTCTCATAAATGAACAGTTTTTTGGTTAATTTGGTTGGTGTTTCTCTTTTCAGGGCACCGGCAAAAGCCGGTTTCATAATCATATTCAAGGTGCAAATATAAGGTTTTTTTTGTAAACAAACCGTTTCGGAATGGATTCGGACGAATATGAATATGCAAATTTTTATGAGAAAAGTGGAATAATCGCAAAAATAGTTCTATATTTGCAGCGATTATGCTTTATTGTTTCCGTGCTGGGATAACAGTTTTAAAGCACTGAAAATAAAGGTTTAGGCACAATTGACTAATAGTTCTTTGACCATGCGGAAAATTTAACTTACAAATTATAACCATTAACCTAAAACTATCATTTTATGAAAAGGACTAAATTGTTCTTGACAACCCTTTTCCTCGCGTTCGCAGCAACGTTGTTTGCGCAGAACGTACAGGTGAGGGGTACTGTCACTGACTCGTTCGGCGATCCCGTCGTCGGCGCGTACGTGGTGGTGACCGGAACGACAAACGGTACTTCCACCGGCGTCGATGGTGATTTCGTCCTTGCGAATGTCCCCAAGTCCGCGACGTTGACCGTAACGTTCGTGGGCATGAAGACCGTCATCGTGCCGGTTGGCAGCGGTGTGGTCAACGTCCAGCTCGAGGATGACGTCGAGCAGCTGGAGCAGGTGGTTGTGACGGCCCAGGGCCTCACCCGCAAGCAGAAGGCTATCGGCTACTCCGCCCAGGCTATCAAATCCGAGGAGCTGACCCTGACGCACAGCAGTGCGCTGGGCAACTCGCTCGCCGGTAAGGTCGCTGGTGCCCAGTTCTGGGGTTCCGCCGGTTCCACCTTCTCCGAAGGCCGTATCATCCTCCGTGGTCCGACGTCCTACAGCGACCAGGAAGGTAGCGAGCCGATCTACGTGGTCGACGGTACCATTACCTCCGCCGCCGCCGTCAACATGGAAGACGTTGAGAGCCTCCAGATCCTGAAGGGCCCCTCGGCTACCGCCCTGTACGGTTCCCGTGGTGCCAACGGTGCCGTGATCATCACCACCAAGCGCGCTCAGGAAGGCCAGTCCACGATTGAATTCTCCCAGACGACCGCTGCTGAGACCTACTACGAACACTTCAAGTTCCAGAAACTGTATGGTGGTGGTAGCTACTCCCAGCACGCCACCGGTCTGTACAACTCGGGTATCGAAGACCCGAACGATGCGAAGACGATCCTCGATTCCGACGGCGCCGGCGCATACATCTATGACTACGGTGAGGACGTGAACTGGGGCCCCCGTTACGACGGTGTGACGCCTGTCCGTACCGCCCTCTCCTGGGATCCGACTTCTTCGCATTACGGAGAGTCGCAGGCCTGGAGCTATCGCCTGAACCTGCGCGACCTGACCCGCGTGGCCTGGAACAACACGACCAACATCGCGTTCACCAAGTCGATGAAGGGCATCAGCACCCGTGTCGCCTTTACCAATGTGGACCGTCCGGGTATTTTCTACAACTCGAAGGCCGTCCGCCGTTCGTTCAGCATGTCGACGCAGGTCCAGCCCACTTCCTGGCTGAAGGCTGACATCAGCTACCGCTACCGCTATCGCCAGAACAAGAACGCCGAGCAGGAAGGTTATTCCTCCAACGGTAACTACATCTGCGACTTCACCCAGTGGGGCCACACCAACGTCGACCTGAAGGAACTCAAGGATTACAAGCGTCCCGACGGCACCTGGCGTACCTGGAACATCGTGAGCCCGGACAACATCGCGGCCAACTTCCACGACAACCCGTTTGCCGTGATGGAGAACTACAACTACACCAACACCACGCAGTATCACATGATCTCCGGTGACGTGTACGCTTCTCTCCCGCTGAACTTCCGCCTGGGTGTCCGCATCAACGATGCGATGACGAACCAGAAATATGAGGAGAAAGACGGTTTCAACTCCATCAACTTCTCTCCCTACTTCCGTACCTACCAGAACCAGTCTAACGACCTCACGGCCCAGGCCTATCTGACCTGGAATGGCCAGTACGCCGACAACCGTCTCTCCATCGAGGCCGCTGCCTTCGCCGAGACCCGTCGCTATGATTACTGGTACCTGAACTCCAACACGAACGGCGGTCTGTCGGTGATCGACTACTTCAACCTCGCCGCTTCGTCCAGCACCTACAGCACGAACAACTCCGAGACGCACTACAAGACCCGTTCGTTCTTCGGCAACGCGACCATCGGCTGGGATGACCTGATCTACCTCGACGGTTCCATCCGTTACGACATCGACTCCCGCCTGCCGGCCCACAACAACGGTTATCTCTACGGTGGTGGTTCGCTCTCCTTCATGCTGAGCAAGCTCATCAACGCGCCTTGGCTGAACTTCTGGAAACTCCGTGGTTCCGTGGCTCAGGTGGGTTCCACCATCTCCGCCTACAGCGTGACCCCCGTCTATACGGTGAACACCAAGCTGCACGGCCAGACGACCCTTTACGAGCCGACCACCCAGGTGAACCAGAACATCATGCCGACCATCTCTACTTCGTATGAGGTCGGTACCGAATTCAAGATGTTCAACAACCGCTTCGCCGGTGACATCAACTTCTACCTGAAGGATACCAAGAACGATATCATCAACGCCAACGTGCTGCCGCAGTCCGGTTACGCTTATCGCAAGATGAACGCCGGCCTGGTGCGCAACAAAGGTATCGAGGTCATGCTGAGCGGCAGCCCGGTCCGCACGAAGAATGTGGAATGGTTCATCAGCGCCAATATCGCCAAGAACGTCAACACGCTCGTGGAACTGACCGACGACCAGCACGAATTCACCATGTATGACAACCGATTCTACTACAGCTGGCGTATGCGCTCTGTGGAAGGAATGCCGGTCGGTGTCATCGAGACGGCAGCCCGCTGGGCCCGCACCGATGACGGCCAGCTGATCCTGCAGAAACTCACCCCGGCTGCCGGCAAGACGGTCAACAACGTCGGTGAGGTCCGTCCGACCTGGGAAACCAACGTGAACAAGATCGTCGGCAGCGTCCAGCCCGACTTCACGGGCGGTTTGTCTACGAGCCTCCGTGTCTATGACTTCACCCTGAGCGCCAACCTGGACTATGTGGTCGGCGGCAAGCTGGTCTCCTGGACCAACATGTGGGGCGCAGGTTCCGGTCTGCTCGACGTGACGGCTGAACTCAACGACCGTGGCGTGAACGTCCGTGAGCCGGTCCAGAAGGGTGGCGGTGTCCACATCTCCGGTGTCGACAAAGACGGCAACCCGCTGGATGGTTACATCGACGCTTCCTACTACTTCCAGTACAAGTATCAGTACGACAACGACGGCTGGCTCTACGACCGCACCTATGTGAAACTGCGTGAGGTCTCCCTGCGTTACGACCTTCCCAAGACGTTCCTGAACAAGGTGAAAGCCATCAAACGTGCCAGCGTCGCCTTCGTGGCTACCAACCCCTGGCTGATTTACTCTGCTTGCCCGAACATCGATCCTTCCGAAATGGGCGGTGCTTCTTATAACTTCCTTGAAGGCGGTCAGGCCGTGTCCACCCGGAGCTTCGGTCTCAGCCTCAACATCACTTTCTAAAGTTTAGGAGGAAGATACCATGAAAAATATCTATAAGATTTTCGCATTAGCTGTTGCTGTCGTCCTGCTCATGACCGGCTGTAAGGCCCTCCACGATTTCGGTGACATCAACAAGAGCCCCAACAGCCCTTCCACGGCTTTCACGAGCTACCTGTTCACCAATGCGTGCCGGTACGTCCCGCAGTTCGTGCTGGGTAGCGCCACCAACGGTTACGACCCCTGGCAGCAGGAATGGGCCGGCTATCTCTCCGAGTCCAAGAACAACCAGTATGGTCCGTTGAGCACGACCTCTTCGTTCGGTTGCGCTTCGTACTACCTCTATGCGCTGAAGAACCTCCAGTATGTCATCGACATGAACGAGGATCCCGAGCAGAGGGACCAGTCCAACGTTTCTTCGTTCGGTACCGCAGCCAACCAGATCGCCGCTGCAAAGACGCTGATGGCCTTCTACTACATGACCATCTCCGATATCAATGGCCCGATCATCATCTCCGAGGCCTTCAAAGGCTCCTCTGAGGACAACTGGACGCCGAAGTACGACACCCAGGAAGAGGCTTATACCATCCTTGACAACACCCTGAAGGCTGCCTATTCGCAGTTCGACGAGAATGGCACGCTTGACAGCTCTGCCGACGTCCTGTTCGGTGGCAACATCGCCAAATGGAAGAAGTTCAACGCTTCCCTCCGTATGCTGATGGCCATCAAGCTCTGCGACGTGGCTGAGTCCACCGGCAAGTCCCGCTTCGCTGCCGCTTACGCTGACGGTGGTATGACCGACGTGTCCGATGGTTTCTACTACTCCTACGATGACCTGAACTGGAACATGCTCTACTACTGGTGCAACCCCAGCTACGCAAGCGCCGGTTTCAATGCAGTCCCGAACTATTTCATCGTCGAACAGATGAAAGAGTTGAAAGACAACCGTATGTTCAAGTATTTCGACATCGAAGGCTATCGTGGTTCCCGTGATCCCGAGATCTTCCCGCGCGACCAGTATACCTCTTTCTACGGTATTCCGTTCGGCCTGGAGAGCAACTCGGATGTCACCAAGTGGATAGACTGCTGCTGCTCCGTGAACAGCTCGATGCTGGCCATGGACGCCACCATCCCTGTGATCCCGACGGCTCGCGTCCTCCTCACCGAGGCTGAGGCAGCCTATCGTGGCTGGATCTCCGCCAGTGCGAAGGATCTCTACGAGGCCGGTATCAAGGCTTCGTTCGAGCAGTGGGGTGCCACCGGTGCCGATGCGTATGTCAAGAGCGCCGATGTTGCATACGATGCATCGAATGGTCTGGAGCAGATCGCCATCCAGCGCTGGATCGCCGGTTACCTGGCGGACGGTGTGGAGGCCTGGTCCGACTGGCGCCGTCTCGACATTCCGCACATGCCGGTCGGCCCGGGTGCTTCGAATGTGGGTAACAATCACTATCCGTATCGTCTGGCCTTCTCCTCCAGCTACGACCCGGCCTACAACGCCGAGAACTATGCGGCTGCCATCGCCACCCTCAAGCCGGAGGGCAAGGACAATATCCACAACCGCGTGTGGTGGGATGTCGCTGACAACTGGCAGGGTGTCCTGACCAAAGAGCAGTGCACGCCGTCCGTCGAGATTCCCGCCAAGTGGGAAGTCTGGAAGTCTGGTACGATGCAGTATGGCTTCTACTACTACAGCGGCGAACCGATCTATGAAAGCCACGTGGCTACCATCTACGAGGATGTCAACCACCCGGGCAAATTCAAGATCGCTCCTTACGGCGACAAGAGTGAACTCCTGCTCGATTACTGGACCTCCGACGGTTCGTTCAGCTACGACGTCCAGGTTGTCGGTAACATCGATGGCTCGAAAGTCACTGCCGGCTGCTGGGATGCTGACCAGGGTACTGACCACTCCGACGATCCTTCCTACCGTGGTTACTTTGACTCGGAAGAGGGTTGCTGGCTCTTCATGACCATCTGGCGCGTGGGCGGCAAACTGTCTGCTTACGGTTACGATGCGTTCATCGAGGATTAATTTCCTTGCATGATGCAGAAATGGAGGGACGGCTGTTGCAGCCGTCCCTCTTTTTTTGTATTTTTGATGTCGCTATGATTGGCGTATATGATTCAGGCGTAGGCGGACTGTCCGTCTGGCGGGAGCTGGTCAAGTTGATGCCCGACCAGGACTATGTCTATTTCTCGGATGCGGCATATTGCCCCTACGGGCCGAAGGATCCTTCTTTCATCGTAGAACGGGCCTGCGCCGTCACGGATTTTTTCCTGGACAAGGGCTGTGACCTCATCGTGGTGGCCTGCAATACGGCCACGGCCGCGGCTATATCGTATCTACGCGCGCATTACACCATTCCGTTCGTCGGGATGGAACCCGCCATCAAGCCGGCCATCCTGAGCAGCCGCAGCGGTGTGGTCGGTGTGCTGGCTACGGCCGGCACGTTCAAGGGAAAGCTGTATCTGAGCACGCTGGCGCGCTTTTCCGGCGACGTCCAGGTCATCGAACGGGTAGGGGAAGGCTTGGTCGAAACGGTAGAGAAAGGGATGCTGGACGGGCCTCAGGTGGAAGCATTGATTCATCGCTGTATCGACCCGATGCTGGCGGCTGGTGCCGACCACATCGTCCTGGGTTGCACGCATTATCCTTTCCTGCAGCCCGTCATCGAGCGCCTCGCCGGTCCCGCCGTTACGGTGGTCAACCCCGCGCCCGCTGTCGCCCGCCAGGCGAAGCGCCTCCTGGGCAAAAAAGAAGAGCCTTCCCAACGGAAAGGCTCTACCGAATTTTGCTCGTCTTCGGAAGACATATCTGTTCTTCTCCGGCTATCTCAGATGCCCGGTCAAGAATAATCATTCCTTATACCATTCTTTATACATCATGTAGCCCTGGGCGTTCTTGTGGGCGGCGGCCGTGATGGCGTCGGAGCCGTCTTTCACTTTCTTGGCGGGGACGCCGGCGTAGACGCCGGGTTCCAGCTTTTCGTTGCTCAGGACCACGGCGCCGGCGGCGATGATGCTGCCGTCCGCGATCTCAGCGTTGTCCATCAGGATAGCGCCCATGCCCACTAGTACGTTGTTGCCCACTTTCGCGCCGTGAACTACGGCATTGTGGCCCACCGACACGTCGTCGCCGATGACGGTGACCGATCGCTGGTAGAGCGTGTGGACGCTGGCGTTGTCCTGGATGTTCACGCGGTTGCCGATCGTGATGGTATTGACGTCACCCCGCAGGACCACTCCATACCAAATGCTGCAATCATCGCCGATGGTTACATCACCGATGATTACAGCATTTTCGGCTATGAAGCAATTCTTTCCGATCTTCGGGGTGAAACCTCTCAGGGAACGGATAATTGCCATGGCTGTCTTAGAGTTTCTTGCGCGAAGCCGTCAGCTTCTGGTAGTCGTCGAGCGAAGCCACGATCAGGTTGTCGAACTCGCGCTGACCGGTACCGGCCGGGATCAGGTGACCGCAGATCACGTTCTCTTTCAGGCCCTCGAGGGTGTCGACCTTGCCGCGGATGGCGGCGTCGGACAGCACCTTGGTGGTCTCCTGGAAGGAGGCGGCGGACATGAAGCTGTTGGTACGCAGGGCGGCGCGGGTGATACCCTGGAGCACCTGGTTGGATGTGGCGGGGACGGCGTCGCGGGCTTCCACGGTCTTCTTGTCTGCACGCTTGAGGGCGGAGTTCTCGTCGCGGAGCTGACGCACCGTCACGATCTGGCCCGGGTGGAGGTTCTCAGAATCACCGGCATCCGTCACGACCTTCTTGTCGAAGATCATGTCGTTCTCTTCCAGGAATTCGAGCTTGTCCACAAGCTGCTCAGGGAGGAAGCGGGTATCGCCCGGATCCACGATTTCGACCTTGCGCATCATCTGGCGGACGATCACTTCGAAGTGCTTGTCGTTGATCTTCACACCCTGCATGCGGTAGACTTCCTGGATCTCGTTGACGATGTATTCCTGCACCTTGATCGGGCCCAGGATGTTCAGGATGTCGCTCGGGGAAACGGCGCCGTCGGACAGCGGCATGCCGGCCCGCACGTAGTCGTTCTCCTGCACGAGGATCTGCTTCGACAGCGGCACCAGGTAGTGCTTGTCGTCTTTTTCGTTGCCACTCTTGGCGCGGATGATGATCTCACGGTTACCGCGGCGGGTCTTGCCCATCTCCACCTCACCGTTGATTTCGGAGACGATGGCCGGGTTCGACGGGTTGCGGGCCTCGAAGAGCTCGGTGACGCGCGGCAGACCGCCCGTGATATCGCCCGACTTGCCGATGGCGCGCGGGATCTTCACGATGATGTCACCGACCTTGACTTCCTCGCCGTCGCCCACCATGACGTGGGCGCCCACCGGCAGGTTGTACTGCTTGAGCTCGTTGCCTTCGGCGTCGAGAATGCGTACGGTCGGGTTCTTCGACTTGTCGCGCGACTCGATGATGACCTTCTCGCTGTGCTGCGAGAACTCGTCGGCTTCGTTGCGGAACGTGGAGCCTTCTTCCATGTTCTCATACTTGACCTTACCGGAGGTTTCGGTGATGGTCAGGGCGTTGTAGGCATCCCAGGTACAGATGCGGTCGCCCGGGACCACGGACTCGCCGTCCTTCTTGAAGAGCTCGGAGCCGTAGGGGATATTGTACTGACCGAGGGTGATTTCGGTCACCGGGTGCACAATGCGCATCTCGGTGGCGCGGCTCACCACGATTACGTGGTCGCCGTTCTCATCCTGCTTGATGATGGTGCGGAGTTCGTCGAATTCCAGGCGGCCTTCGTACTTCGACACGATCTCGCTTTCGGAAGCCACGTTGGAAGCGGTACCACCGACGTGGAAGGTACGCAGGGTCAGCTGGGTACCCGGCTCGCCTATGGACTGGGCGGCGATCACGCCGACCACCTCGCCTTTCTCGACCATGCGGCCGGTGGCCAGGTTGCGGCCGTAGCATTTCGCGCACACGCCCTTCTTCGATTCGCAGGTGAGCACCGAACGGATCTCGATCTGCTCGATCGGCAGGCTCTCGATCAGGTCGGCGATGTCTTCGGTGATCTGGTCGCCGGCGCTCAGGATCTTCTCGCCCGTGAGCGGGTTATAGATGTCGTGCACCGAGGTGCGGCCGAGGATGCGCTCGCCGAGGCTCTCCACCACCGTATCCTTGTTCTTGATGGCGGTGGCCACGAGGCCGCGGAGCGTTCCGCAGTCTTCCTCGTTGATGATCACATCGTGCGACACGTCCACCAGACGACGGGTCAGGTAACCTGCGTCAGCGGTCTTCAAGGCGGTATCGGCCAGACCCTTACGGGCACCGTGCGTGGAGATGAAGTACTCGAGCACGCTCAGGCCTTCCTTGAAGTTGGCGAGAATCGGGTTCTCGATGATGTCGGCGCCGGTGGAACCGGACTTCTGCGGCTTGGCCATCAGGCCACGCATACCGCAGAGCTGACGGATCTGCTCCTTCGAACCACGGGCTCCGGAGTCCAGCATCATGTAGACCGGGTTGAAGCCCTGCTTGTCTGCCTTGATGCGCTGCTCCACGATGTTGGTGAGCTGCGTATTGACGGTGGTCCAAATATCGATGACGTGGTTGTAGCGTTCGTTGTTGGTGATCAGACCCATGTCGTAGCTGGCCTGCCAGGTGGCGATCTGCTGATAGCCGTCCTCGACCAGTTCGGCCTTCTCGTCCGGAATGATCACGTCGCCCAGGTTGAACGACAGGCCGCCCTCGAATGCCATGCGGTAGCCGAGGTTCTTGATGTCGTCGAGGAACTGGGCCGTACGGGCGATGCTGGTGGCCTTGAGCACCACGCCGATGATGTCACGGAGTGACTTCTTCTTCAGCAGGGTGTTGATATAGGGCACCTCGGCCGGGACGAGCTGGTTGAAGAGGATACGGCCGACGGTCGTTTCCTGCATCTTGTAGCCCTTGGAAAGATCCATCTTGTCGGCCGGGATACGGACCTGGCACTTGGTCTGCCATTCCACGCGGCCCTCGTTCTTGGCGATGATCGCCTCTTCGGGGCCGTAGAACTTCATGCCTTCGCCTTTGGCGCCGGGACGCTCCTTGGTGATGTAGTACAGACCGAGGACCATGTCCTGCGACGGCACCGTGATCGGCGCGCCGTTGGCGGGGTGGAGGATGTTGTGGGAACCGAGCATCAGCAGCTGCGCCTCCAGGATGGCGGCGTTGCCGAGCGGCAAGTGGACTGCCATCTGGTCACCATCGAAGTCGGCGTTGAAAGCCGTACAGGCGAGCGGGTGGAGCTGGATGGCCTTGCCCTCGATCATGCGCGGCTGGAAGGCCTGGATACCGAGGCGGTGCAGGGTCGGTGCACGGTTCAGGAGCACCGGGTGGCCCTTCATCACGTTCTCGAGGATGTCCCAGATCACGGGATCCTTGCGGTCCACGATCTTCTTCGCGCTCTTGACCGTCTTGACGATGCCGCGCTCGATGAGCTTGCGGATGATGAACGGCTTGTAGAGCTCGGCTGCCATGTATTTCGGAAGGCCGCATTCGTGCATCGAGAGTTCAGGACCCACGACGATGACGGAACGGGCCGAATAGTCGACGCGCTTGCCGAGGAGGTTCTGGCGGAAGCGGCCCTGCTTGCCCTTGAGGCTGTCGGACAGGGACTTCAGCGTACGGTTGGCCTCGCTCTTGACGGCGTTGGACTTGCGGGAGTTGTCGAACAGCGAGTCGACGGCTTCCTGCAGCATGCGTTTCTCGTTGCGGAGGATCACCTCGGGCGCCTTGATCTCGATGAGACGTTTCAGGCGGTTGTTGCGGATGATCACGCGGCGGTACAGGTCATTCACGTCGCTCGTGGCGAAACGGCCGCCGTCCAGCGGAACGAGCGGGCGGAGATCCGGCGGGATCACCGGGATCACCTTCATCACCATCCACTCGGGGTGGTTGATTTCCTTCGACTCGCGGAAGGCCTCGATGACGCTCAGGCGCTTGAGGGCCTCGGCCTTGCGCTGCTGCGACGTCTCGGCCTCGCTCTTGTGGCGGAGCTCGTAGGAAAGGGTGTCCAGGTCGACGTTCTTCAACATCTCATAGATCGCCTCGGCGCCCATGCCGGCCACGAACTTCTGCGGATCGTCGTCCGGCAGTTCCTGATTGCCCTTCGGCAGCTTGTCCAGCACGTCGAGGTATTCCTCTTCGGACAGGAGGTCGAGGTCGTTCACCGGATGGTCCTTGAGCTGCTTGGCGGCGCCGGCGTGCATCACCACGTACCGTTCGTAGTAGATGATGGATTCCAGCTTCTTGGACGGAATGCCGAGCAGGTAGCCGATCTTGTTGGGCGTGGAGCGGAAGTACCAGATGTGCGCCACCGGGACGGTCAGGCTGATGTGGCCCATGCGTTCGCGGCGCACCTTCTTCTCGGTCACCTCCACGCCGCAGCGGTCGCAGACGATGCCGCGGTAGCGGATGCGCTTGTACTTTCCGCAGTGGCACTCGTAGTCTTTCGTAGGGCCGAAGATGCGCTCGCAGAAGAGGCCGTCCCGCTCCGGCTTGTAGGTGCGGTAGTTGACGGTCTCCGGCTTGAGCACCTCACCCGACGACTGCTCGAGGATCTCTTCCGGAGAGGCCAGGCCGATGGTGATCTGGTTGAAGTTGTTCTTCACCTTTATCTCTTTCTTTAAAGACATATCGTTGAATTTTTACTGGTCAAACACTTGATTGAACTTATTCCATCTTCACGCTCAGGCCGAGGCCGCGGAGTTCGTGGAGCAACACGTTGAGCGATTCGGGAATGCCCGGAATCGGCATCGGGTCGCCCTTGACGATGGCCTCGTAGGCGCGGCTGCGGCCGGTGACGTCGTCCGACTTGATGGTCAGGATCTCCTGCAGGATGTTGGAGGCGCCGAAAGCTTCGAGCGCCCAGACCTCCATCTCGCCGAAGCGCTGGCCACCGAACTGGGCCTTACCGCCGAGCGGCTGCTGGGTGATGAGGGAGTACGGACCGATGGAACGGGCGTGCATCTTGTCGTCGACCATGTGGCCCAGCTTGATCATGTAGATCACGCCGACCGTGGCCTGCTGGTCGAAGAGTTCGCCCGTACCGCCGTCGCGGAGCTGGGTGCGGCCGTAACGCGGCAGACCCGCCTTGTCGGTGTACTTGCAGATGTCTTCCAGGCTGGCACCGTCGAAGATCGGGGTGCTGAATTTCAGGCCCAGTTCGCGGCCGGCCCAACCGAGCACGGTCTCGTAGATCTGTCCCAGGTTCATGCGGGAAGGCACACCCAACGGGTTGAGCACGATGTCGACCGGGGTACCGTCCTCGAGGAACGGCATGTCCTCGTCGCGGACCACCTTGGCCACGATACCCTTGTTACCGTGGCGGCCGGCCATCTTGTCGCCCACCTGGATCTTGCGTTTCTTGGCCACGTAGACCTTGGCGAGTTTCATGATGCCGCTCGGCAACTCGTCGCCGATGGTCAGGTTGTAGTTGACGCGCTTGTAGTGGGCGTCGTACTCCTTGTATTTAATCAAGTAGTTGTTGATGAGCGCTTTGATCAGCTCATTGCTCTTCTTGTCGGAAGTCCACTTCGTCGGATTGACGTTGTTGTAGTCAATCTGCTCGAGGATCTCGCGCGTGAAGGCCTCTCCCTTCGGGAGGATCTCGGCGCCATAGAGGTCGCCGACACCGGCGCTCTTCTTGCCCGAGATGAGTTTCATCATCTTGTCGATGAAGATGGTCTTCAGGTCGGCGCACTTGCGGTCGAAGTCGTCCTTGGCTTCCTGGAGCTGGCGCTTGGCGTTCTCCTTGCCCTTCTTGGTGTTCTCTTTCACCACGTGGGAGAAGAGGCGCTTGCCGATGATGGTACCGGAGAGGGAAGGGGATGCCTTCAGGGAGGCGTCCTTCACGTCGCCCGCCTTGTCGCCGAAGATGGCCCGCAGCAGCTTCTCCTCCGGCGAAGGATCGCTCTCGCCCTTCGGCGTGATCTTGCCGATGAGGATGTCGCCCGGTTCCACGTGGGCACCGATGCGGATGATACCGTTCTTGTCGAGGTCCTTGGTGGCGTCTTCGCTCACGTTCGGAATGTCGGCGGTGAGTTCCTCCATGCCGCGCTTGGTGTCGCGGACCTCCATGATGTATTCGTCCACATGGATGGAGGTGAAGATGTCTTCACGGATGATGCGCTCGGAGAGCACGATGGCATCCTCGAAGTTGTAGCCCTTCCAAGGCATGAACGCCACTTTCAGGTTGCGGCCGAGGGCCAGCTCGCCGTTCTGGGTGGCGTAGCCTTCGGTCAGGATCTGGCCGGTGGTCACGCGGTCGCCCTTGCGGACGATCGGGGTCAGGCGGATCGAGGTGCTCTGGTTGGTCTTCCGGTAGAGCGGAAGCTGGTATACGGTGACTTCGGGATCGAAGCTGACGAAGCGTTCGTTCTCGGTCTTGTCGTATTTGACATGGATTTCACGGGCGTCCACGAACACCACCTCGCCATCGCCTTCGGCGGCGATCTGCGTGCGGGAGTCGCGGGCCACGGGGCCTTCCAGGCCGGTACCGACGATCGGAGCCTCGGGCTTGATGATCGGGACGGCCTGGCGCATCATGTTCGAACCCATGAGGGCGCGGTTGGCGTCGTCGTGCTCGAGGAACGGGATGAGGGAAGCGGCGATGGAGGCCACCTGGTTCGGTGCCACGTCCATCAGGTCGATGCTCTCCTTGCCCTTGACCGGGAAGTCGGCCTCGAGACGGCACTTGATGCGCTCGTCGAGGATGTTGCCCTCGTCGTCGAGCTGGACGGACGACTGGGCCACGACCTTGTTCTCTTCTTCTTCGGCGCTGAGGTAGACGACACCCTGGTCGCTCAGGTCGACACGGCCTTCCGCGACTTTGCGGTAAGGCGTCTCGATGAAGCCCAGGTCGTTGATCTTGGCATACACGCACAGCGACGAGATCAGACCGATGTTCGGACCTTCAGGGGTCTCGATCGGGCAGAGGCGGCCGTAGTGGGTGTAGTGCACGTCGCGCACCTCGAAACCGGCGCGGTCGCGGGACAGACCGCCCGGACCCAGTGCGGAGAGACGGCGCTTGTGCGTCATCTCGGCCAGCGGGTTGGTCTGGTCCATGAACTGCGAGAGCTGGCTCGTGGCGAAGAAGCTGTTGATTACGCTCGAGAGGCTCTTGGCATTGATCAGGTCGACGGGGGTGAACACCTCATTGTCGCGCACGTTCATCCGTTCGCGGATGGTCCGGGCCATGCGGGCCAGGCCCACGCTGAACTGGTTGGCGAGCTGCTCGCCCACGGTGCGGATGCGGCGGTTGCTCAGGTGGTCGATATCGTCGACGGTCGCCTTCGAGTTGATGAGCTGGATCAGGTAGCGGATGATCTCGATGATGTCCTCCTTGGTCAGGATGCGGACATTCGGATCGGTGGAAAGGTTGAGCTTCCGGTTGAGGCGGTAGCGGCCCACCTGTCCGAGGTCATAGCGCTTGTCCGAAAAGAACAGCTTGTCGATGACGTCGCGCGCCGTGGCCTCATCCGGCGGTTCCGAGTTGCGGAGTTGCCGGTATGTATAGAAGATCGCCTCTTTTTCAGAGTTGGTCTGGTCTTTCTGGAGGGTGTTGTAGATGATGGCGTAGTCCGCCGTGTAGGCATCCTCCTTGTGCAGCAGGATGGATGACACACCCGAATCGAGGATGTCGTCGATGTGCCGCTCTTCGAGCACGGTCTCGCGGTCCACGATCACCATGTTGCGTTCGATGTAGACCACTTCGCCCGTATCTTCGTCCACGAAGTCCTCGTTCCAGGTCTTCAGGACACGGGCGGCGAGACGGCGTCCGATATATTTCTTCAGGTTCGTCTTGTTGACCTTGACTTCCTCCGCCAGGTCGAAGATGTCGAGGATGGCCTTGTCACTCTCGAATCCGATGGCGCGCAGCAGGGTCGTGACGGGGAGTTTCTTCTTCCGGTCGATGTAGGCGTACATCACGTTGTTGATGTCGGTCGCGAACTCGATCCAGGAGCCCTTGAACGGGATGATCCGCGCAGAGTAGAGCTTGGTGCCGTTGGCGTGCATGCTCTGGCCGAAGAAAACGCCCGGCGAGCGGTGCAACTGGGAGACGACGATGCGCTCGGAACCGTTGATGATGAAGGTTCCGCGGGGGGTCATGTACGGGATGGCGCCCAGATAGACGTCGGAGACCACCGTATCGAAGTCCTCGTGTTCCTCGTCCGTGCAGTAGAGTTTCAGCTTGGCCTTCAGGGGCACATTGTAGGTGAGGCCCATGTCGAGGCACTCGTCCATCGTGTAGCGCGGCGGATCGATGAAGTAGTCGATGAACTCCAGGACGAAGTTGTTGCGGGTATCAGTGATCGGAAAAACCTCCTGGAAGACCTTGTAGAGGCCCTCGTTCTTGCGGTTTTCAGCCGTGGTTTCCAGCTGGAAGAAATCGCGGAACGACTTCAACTGCACTTCCAGAAAATCGGGATAGTCCAGAAGCGCCTTGGAGGTTGCGAATGTAATCCTCTGATTATTATTCTTTTGTGGCATTTTATAGGGGCGGGTTGGATATTAACTTAAAATAACGACAAAAAGGTTTAGGGCCCGCAGGCCCTAAACCCAAGTTTCGTCCCTTAACGGGAAGAAGCGGGTGTGTGATTACTTAAGTTCAACTTCGCCGCCTGCTTCCTCGAGAGCTGCCTTGACTTGTTCTGCCTCAGACTTGGAGACTTTCTCCTTGATAACTGCGTTCGGGGCCTTGTCGACCAGTTCCTTCGCCTCTTTCAGGCCGAGACCGGTGAGCTCCTTGACGGCTTTCACCATCTGGAGTTTCGCCTGGCCGGCGGAAACGAGGATCACGTCGAATGCGCTCTGTTCTGCCTCAGCGGCTGCACCGGCGCCGGCGCCTTCAGCGGCAACGACTACTGCAGCTGCAGCAGGTTCGATACCATATTCATCTTTGAGGATCTTTGCAAGTTCCTGGACGTCTTTTACGGTAAGGTTAACAAGTTCTTCCGCAAGAGCTTTGATGTCTGCCATAATTATTGATTTTTAATTGTTTTTGTTTGCTTTGTTATTGTTCTTCTGCTACGGCCTCTTTCTTGGAATCCTCGAGTGCGGAGATGACCCGACGGATAGGTGACTGGAGGAGACCGATGATGTCACCGATAAGTTCATCGTGGGACTTCACGTTCACGAGGGTGTTGAGCTGGTCCGCGCCCACATAGGCACACTCCTGGAGGAATGCGCTCTTGAGCTCGGGCTTGCCGAACTTGGCACCGTATTCCTTGATCACCTTGGCAGGTGCGCTCGGAACGGTGGTGAACATGATGGCCGTGTTGCCCTCAAGGGTGGGGTACAGTGCCTCGATTTCCTTGTTGTCCAAGGTCATCAAAGCCTTGTGGAGGAGCGTGTTCTTGACCACTTCGAGCTTGATGTCCTTCTCGAAGCAGGCACGACGCAGGGCGGAGGTATTCTCGGCGTTCAGGCCGGCGATGTCAGCCAGGTAGAAATTGGGATTCTCTGCCAGCTGGGCGGCTACCTTCTCGATAATCTGGGCTTTCAATTCTTTTCTCATGATCGTCTCTCCTTAATTATTCAGCGGTAGCACTGATGGCTTTCGTGTCGATGCAAATACCGGGGCTCATGGTCGCGGACATGAAGATGCTCTTGACGTAGGTGCCCTTCAAAGCTTGGGGTTTCAACTTCTGGATGGTGTTGAGCAATTCAACGGCATTCTCAGCGAGCTGCTGAGCACTGAATGATACCTTACCGATTGCAGTGTGGACAATACCTTGCTTGTCAACCTTAAAGTCGATTTTACCGGCCTTCACCTCCTTGACCGCCTGCGCGACGTCCATCGTCACGGTACCGGTCTTCGGGTTCGGCATCAGGCCGCGGGGACCGAGGATACGACCGATCGGACCGATCTTGGCCATCACCGTAGGAGTACAGATGATGACGTCGACATCCGTCCAGCCGCCCTTGATTTTCTCAATATAGTCGTCGAGACCGACATAGTCGGCGCCGGCTTCTTTCGCTTCCGATTCCTTGTCCGGTGTGCAGAGTACCAACACGCGGGTCACCTTGCCGGTGCCATGGGGAAGGGTTACCACGCCACGAACCATCTGGTTCGCCTTGCGGGGATCCACACCCAGGCGGACAGACAACTCGACCGAACCGTCGAACTTGGTATAGGAAACTTCCTTCACCAATTCGCAGGCCTCGGTAAGCTTGTACTGGCGGTGGGAATCTACTTTAGCTTCCGCTACTTTTTGATTTTTAGTCAGCTTGCTCATCGCGTGTGTTTTTTACTTTACGTCGGCAGGATAAGTTCCGGTGACCGTGACGCCCATACTGCGCGCAGTACCGGCGACCATGCTCATCGCGGATTTTTCTGTAAATGCGTTCAGGTCGGGCATTTTCTCCTTGGCGATCTCGCGCACCTGGTCCCAGGTGAGGGAGGCAACCTTCTTGCGGTTCGGCTCCGCAGATGCGGTCTGAATCTTGGCGGCATCCTTGATCAGGACGGCCACCGGCGGCTGCTTGACGACAAAAGAGAAAGACTTATCGCTGTAAACAGTGATGATCACAGGCAAAATCTTGCCGGCCTTTTCTTGGGTGCGGGCATTGAACTGTTTGCAGAAATCCATGATGTTCACACCCTTCGAACCGAGGGCGGGACCCACGGGCGGCGACGGATTGGCTGCACCACCTTTGATCTGCAGTTTAATGAACCCGGCAATTTCTTTAGCCATAGTAGTAAATTATTCTTTTGTTACTTGTGCAAAATTCAACTCCAAAAGGGTCTTGCGGCCGAAAATCTTGACGACGACCTTGATTTTCTTCTTGTCTGCCAGGATCTCGTCGACCGTGCCGTCGAAGCCGTTGAACGGGCCGTCGATAATCTTGACGGCTTCACCGACCACGAACGGGGTGACGGTCTCTTCGTCCTGTCCGGCGAGTTCATCCACGCGGCCCATGATCCGGTCCATTTCGGAATCCCGGACGGGGACGGGGGTATGGTCCTTGCCTTCGCTCAAGAAGCCCGCAACATAGGGTATGTTGCGGATTACATGCTGGATTTCGCCCGTCATCACGGCTTCGACAAGTACGTAACCGGGATAGAAGATGCGCTCGGCGCTCACGCGCTTGCCGTTCTTCACCTGGTAATACTTCTCGGTCGGGATGAGGACCTGGGAGATCAGATGATTGAGATGCAAGGCCTCGACCTCTTTCTCAATGTATTCCTTTGCTTTTTTCTCCTTGCCTCCAGCAGTACGGACGACGTACCACTTTTTCGTACTTTCGCTCATAGGAAATGGATGATTATAGCGAGTAGATACCCATCATGATCGTACGGATGACCAGGTCGATCAGCCAGATGATCACGGCGAGGATCAGTGTTGTAACCATAACCAGAATAGCCGAACTCTGGAGCTTGTCCCAAGTGGGCCAGGTCACCTTAGTCGTCAATTCTTTCCAGGACTCTTTTACGTAAGTTCCTAATTTTGCCATTGTTATTTTTTTGTTGACAGGGGACAGTTGGAAGCGGAAGGCCTCTGCCGGTTAATAACACTCCGGTGCGTAACCACCGGATTTGCAGGGGAAGCAGGATTCGAACCCACATCGACGGTTTTGGAGACCGCTGAACTACCCTTGTTCTATTCCCCTAAATAGGGTCGGATTCCGGGGAATCCGACCCTTCAACTGTAGCGGAACCGCTTTCCGTTAGTCGAGCAGATCGGTGATCTGACCGGAACCGACGGTACGACCGCCCTCACGGATTGCGAAACGCAGACCTTTGTTCAGAGCCACCGGGTAGATGAGCTCAACCTTGATCTCCACGTTGTCGCCCGGCATCACGACCTCAACACCAGCGGGGAGTTCGATCTCGCCCGTGATATCCAGGGTACGGATGAAGAACTGAGGACGATAGTGATTCTTGAACGGCGTGTGACGACCACCCTCATCCTTCTTCAGGACATAGATGGCAGCCTTGAACTCCTTGTGCGGGGTGATGGTGTTCGGGTGAGCGATCACCTGGCCACGCTTGACCTCTTTCTTGTCAATACCACGGAGCAGCAGACCGACGTTGTCACCGGCTTCGCCCTGGTCCAGGAGCTTGCGGAACATCTCGACACCCGTAACGACGGATTTGCGCGGCTCTTCGCCCAGACCGATGATCTCGACAGGGTCGTTCACTTTCACGACACCCGTTTCGATACGGCCGGTAGCCACGGTACCACGACCGGTGATGGAGAAGATATCCTCGATAGGCATCAGGAACGGTTTCTCGTTGTCGCGGACCGGCAGGGGGATGTACTCGTCCACTGCGTTCATCAGGTCCATGACCACGGACTCCCAGTGGGGATCACCGTTGAGGGCGCCGAGGGCGGAACCACGGATCACCGGGGCGTTGTCGCCGTCGAAGTCGTAGAAGCTCAGCAGTTCGCGAACCTCCATTTCCACGAGGTCGATCATTTCCGGATCGTCCACGATGTCAACCTTGTTCAAGAAGACAACGATACGAGGCACGTTCACCTGACGGGCGAGCAGGATGTGCTCACGGGTCTGCGGCATCGGACCGTCGGTAGCGGCGACCACGAGGATAGCACCGTCCATCTGGGCGGCACCAGTAACCATGTTCTTCACGTAGTCAGCGTGACCCGGGCAGTCCACGTGGGCATAGTGGCGTTTAGCCGTCTGATACTCGACGTGAGCCGTGTTGATGGTGATACCACGCTCCTTCTCTTCCGGAGCGTTATCGATCTGGTCGAACGTCTTGATTTCGGAAAGGCCCTGCTTTGCAAGCACCATGGTGATGGCGGCGGTGAGGGTGGTCTTACCGTGGTCCACGTGTCCGATCGTACCGATGTTCACATGCGGTTTGTCTCTTTTGAAAGTTTCTTTTGCCATAGTTGGTTCTAATTTTTAATGTTGTTGCTTGGAGCCGATGGTGAGAATTGAACTCACGACCTCTTCCTTACCAAGGAAGCGCTCTACCACTGAGCTACATTGGCCAATATTTCAAAAAAAATCGAGCGGAAGACGAGGTTCGAACCCGCGACCCTCAGCTTGGAAGGCTGATGCTCTACCAACTGAGCTACTTCCGCACAGTTGCGCTTGCAAGCGCAAAAAAAGTGGGCAGAGATGGATTCGAACCACCGTAGGCGTGCGCCAGCAGATTTACAGTCTGCCCCATTTGGCCACTCTGGTATCTGCCCAGGTCACTCAGTCAGCGCCTCAAAACTCTTCAGAGCCGATGGAGGGATTCGAACCCACGACCTGCTGATTACAAATCAGCTGCTCTGACCAGCTGAGCTACGTCGGCTGTTTGGGACTGCAAATATATGGGTTTTTTATCAACCGCCAAAATATTTTTAAAAATTTTCTCCCAAAATCGCGCGGTACACCGAATCTGTATCATAACCGCACTCTGCGTAGAGTTCCGCGGGGGTTCCCTGCTCGATGAAACGGTCGGGAATGCCCAGTCCGACAAGGGTGTTGCCCAGCCCGTGGGCGGCGACGTATTCGGCCACGGCGCTGTACAGGCCGCCGGTCAGGGCGCCGTCTTCCAGGGTGATGATGCGGCGGCAGCGGCGGCAGGCTTCCTCCAGGGCGGTTGTGTCGATGGGCTTGAGGAAGCGCATGTCGAAGTGCAGGACTTCGATACCTTTTTCTTTACTGGCGCGCGCGACGGCCTCCACGCCCTTGACGCCGATCGCACCTATAGATAATAAGGCCACGCCGTCGCCGTCGTGGAGCTTGACCGCGGTGCCGGGCTCGATATAGGTGAAGGGTTTTTCGCGCCAGGCGACGCCGTGCCCGTAGCCGCGCGGATAGCGGATGACGGTGGCTCCGTATGCGGGCTGGGTGGCGGAGTACATGAGGTCGCGCAGTTGCGCTTCGTCGAGAGGCGCACACAGGGTGAGGTTCGGCACCGGCCGGAAGGCCGCCATGTCGAAGGCGCCGTGGTGGGTGGCGCCGTCCTCGCCGACCAGGCCGCCCCGGTCCAGGCAGAGGATTACCTTGAGTTTTTGCAGCGCCACGTCGTGGATGACGCTGTCGTAGGCGCGCTGCGAGAAGCTGGAGTAGATGTTGCAGAAGGGGAGCATGCCTTCCGCGGCCAGGCCGGCCGAGAAAGTGACGGCATGCTGCTCCGCGATGCCTACGTCGAAGACCCGTTCGGGCATGGCTTCCTGCAGGATGGTCATGCTGCAGCCCGAGGCCATGGCGGGGGTGATGCCCACGATGCGGTCGTTCTCCCGCGCCAGGTCGAGCAGGGTGGTGCCGAACACCTCCTGGAACTTGGCTACGGGGCTCTTCTTGCCGGTGCGGCGGCCCGTCTCCACGTCGAAGGTGCCGGGGGCGTGCCAGATGGTCTGGTCTTCCTCGGCGGGGGCGTAGCCCTTGCCCTTGGTGGTGATCACGTGCAACAGCTTGGGCCCGGGGATGTCCTTGAGGCGCCCCAGCATGTAGGTCATCGTGCCGATGTCGTTGCCGTCGACCGGGCCGAAATAGCGGAAGCCCAGGGCATCGAAGAGCGATAAGGTATCTCCGCCCTCCTTCACGATGTTGCGCTTGGTGTTCTTCACCATCCGCTGGATGCGGTGGCGGAGCCAGCTGGCGCCCAGGCGGTCCCAGACGCTCTTCTTCAGGCGGTTGTAGCGCTGGTCGGTGGTTACCTTGAGCAGGTAGTTGTGGAGGGCGCCGATGTTCTTGTCGATGGCGATCTGGTTGTCGTTGAGGATCACCAGCAGGTCGGCGTTCAGGCTGCCGGCGTTGTTGATGGCCTCGAAGGCCATGCCGCCGGTCAGGGCGCCGTCGCCGATGACGGCAATGACGTGTTCCTTCCGGCCTTCCATCTGCGCGGCGACGGCCATGCCGAGGGCTGCGGAGATCGAGGTGGAGGAGTGCCCGGTGCCGAAGGCATCGTAGGGGCTCTCGTCACGGCGCGGGAATCCGCTGATACCGTGGTATTTGCGGTTCTGCTTGAAGGCTTCGCGGCGGCCTGTCAGGATCTTGTGGGCGTAGGCCTGGTGGCCGACGTCCCACACGACCTTGTCGTTCGGCGTATCGAAAACCTTGTGGATGGCGACGGCGATCTCCACGGCGCCGAGGCTGGCGCCGATATGACCAGGGTTTTCCGCGCAGCAGGCGATGATATATTCGCGCAACTCCGCGCAGAGCTGCTCCAGCTGCTCCGTGGTGAACTCCCTGATCTGGGAGGGATCGTTGATCGTTTCCAGCAGGGTCACGCTATTTCCGGATCAGGGTTTGGGCGCGGTCGGGACCCAGCGAGAGGATGCGCACCGGAACGCCGAGTTCCTGTTCGATGTAGGAAACGTATTCCTTGAAGGTGGCCGGGAGCTCCGCTTCGCTGCGGCAGGCACCCAGGTTGCCGTCCCATCCCTTGAATTCCTTGTAGATGGGTTCGACCTTCGCGAAGACGTCGTACGGGACGCGGTCGGTCTCCTTGCCGTCCACCTTGTAGCCGCAGCACACCTTGACGGTGTCGAAGCCGGCGAGCACGTCGGCCTTCATCATGATGAGCTCGGTGACGCCGCTTACCATCACGGCGAACTTCAGGGCGGGGATGTCGAGCCAGCCGGTGCGGCGGGGACGGCCCGTCGTGGCGCCGAACTCATGGCCTTTCTGGCGGATCTGCTCGCCTGTGGCATCGCTCAGTTCGGTGGGGAAGGGGCCGCTGCCCACGCGGGTGCAGTAGGCCTTGAACACGCCGTATACCTTGCCGATGCGGCGAGGGGCCACGCCCAGGCCTGTGCAGGCGCCGGCGCAGGCCGTCGACGAGGAGGTCACGAACGGATAGGAACCGAAGTCCACGTCGAGCATCGAGCCCTGGGCACCTTCGGCGAGGATGGCCTTGCCACTGTCGAGCAGGGCGTTGGCCTCGTATTCCACGTCGATGAGCGGGAAGGAGCGCAGGTACTGCACGTCTTCCATCCAGCGGGCCTCAGCTTCGTCCAGGTCGAAGGGGAAAGTGAAGTGGTAGTGCTCGAGGCGGTCGAGGTGCTTTTTCTTCAGGATGGCGTATTTCTCCTGGAAATCGTCGCCCAGCAGGTCGCCCACGCGCAGGCCGTTGCGACCCGTCTTGTCGGAGTAGGCGGGTCCGATGCCCTTGAGGGTGGAGCCGATCTTGCCCTTGCCCAGCGCCGCTTCGTCCGCCGCGTCGAGGAGCTTGTGGGTAGGGAGGATCAGGTGCGTGCGCTTCGCAATGCGGACCCGTTCCCGCACAGGGACGCCGAGGGCCTCGATGGCCTCGCATTCCTGCCGGAAGATGGTGGGGTCGAGCACGACGCCCGCGCCGATGATATTGATGGCATCCTTCCGGAACACGCCGGAGGGAACCGAGTGCAGCACGAAGCTGGTATTGCCGAATTGGATGGAGTGCCCGGCATTCGGGCCGCCCTGGAAACGTGCCACCACGGGATAACGCTCGGCCAGCACGTCCACGATCTTGCCTTTTCCTTCGTCTCCCCACTGGAGACCCAGAACTACATCAAGTGTCATAGCAGATGTTTGATTTTTAGGACTTGCGAAGATACGACTTTTTTCGATTTTATTTGTCATTTCGGGCCAATTTTCGTACTTTCGTAAGTTCTCACAGAAGACAAAAACGTTCCTTATGACTGATACACTTCAAAAGACAACCTTGCGGGATTCGGCGACCATGCGCTGGATCGCGTTGCTCCTGCTGGCGCTGGGCATGTTCTGCGCCTACATCTTCATGGACATCCTTTCGCCGATCAAGGACCTGATGGAGTCCACCCGCGGGTGGGACTCCAAGGCGTTCGGCACGATGCAGGGATCCGAGACGTTCCTCAACGTCTTCGTATTCTTCCTGATCTTCGCCGGCATCATCCTCGACAAGATGGGCGTTCGCTTCACGGCCGTCCTCTCGGGCGTCGTGATGCTGGTGGGCGGCATCATCAAGTACATGGCCATCAGCGAAGCCTTCATCGGTTCGGACATGGAAGCCTGGTTCACCAACCACCTGAACTGGCACACCGGCATCGGCTTCATCGACGACATCCTGCCGTTCTACCACGGGATGCCGGCGTCGGCCAAAGTGGCAGGCATCGGCTTTATGATCTTCGGCTGCGGTTGCGAAATGGCCGGTATCACGGTCAGCCGCGGTATCGTCAAATGGTTCAAAGGTCGTGAGACGGCCCTGGCGATGGGTTCCGAGATGGCCCTCGCACGCCTTGGCGTGGCTACCTGCATGATCTTCTCCCCGTATTTCGCCAAGCTGGGAGGTGTGGTCGACGTATCGCGCTCCGTCGCATTCGGCGTGGTGCTGCTCTGCATCGCCCTGATCATGTTCATTACCTACTTCTTCATGGACAAGAAGCTCGACAGCCAGACGGGCGAAGCCGAGGAGAAGGACGACCCGTTCAAGGTCAAGGACATCGGCAGGATCCTTTCCAGTCTCGGCTTCTGGCTCGTGGCCCTGCTCTGCGTGCTCTATTACAGTGCCATCTTCCCGTTCCAGAAATATGCGGTCAACATGCTCCAGTGCAACCTGACCCTCACCGAGCCGGCCGCAGGCAGTTTCTGGGCCGGTGAAAGCGTGACGATCATCCAATACCTTATCATGCTGGTGGTGGCCGCCTGCTCGTTCTCGAGCAATTTCATCAAGACGAACAAAGCCCTGAAGGCCGGCCTGATGGCTGTGGCCGTCGTGGCGCTCGTGGTCTACTGCTACATGGGCTTCCAGCGTGGCACCGCCGAGACCATTTTCGCCGTGTTCCCGCTGCTGGCCGTGGCCATCACCCCGATCCTCGGCAGCTACGTGGACCACAAGGGCAAGGCGGCTACGATGCTGGTCCTCGGCTCGCTGCTGCTGATCATCTGCCACCTGACCTTCGCCTTCGTCCTGCCGCTCTTCAAGGGCAATGCCGTGGGCGGAACGATCGTGGCCTACGCGACCATCCTGGTGCTTGGTTCCTCGTTCTCGCTGGTGCCGGCGGCCCTCTGGCCTTCCGTGCCGAAGCTGGTGGACGAGAAGATCATCGGTTCGGCCTACGCCCTCATCTTCTGGATTCAGAACATCGGCTTGTGGCTCTTCCCGATCCTGATCGGCAACGTGCTGACGCGTACCAACGCCCCCGGCACGCCGCCCGATGAACTCAACTACACCTGGGCCCTCGTGATGCTGGCCTGCCTCGGCGTGGCCGCCCTGCTCATCGGCCTCTACCTGAAGGTGGTCGACCGCAAGAAGCACCTCGGCCTGGAAGAACCCAACATCAAGCCCGGTCTCGAATAATAATACCTGCGCTATGGCAAATGATACCAAAACCCTGAAGACAAGCAAGATTGCCTGCTGGCTGGCGTTGGCCTGCCTGGTGGTGCCGATGTTCGGCTCCTACTTCTTCGACGACATGTTCTCCACCGTGTCGCAGATCTTCAAGAATCCGGAGATGCTGCAACTCGGCTGGAACTCCCAGCAATTCGGCTTCTATGCCGGCGGTTATTCGTTCCTCTGCGTATGGGGCGGCCTGATCATCTGCGGCATCCTGCTCGACAAGTTCGGCGTGCGGATCATCGGCTCCGCGTTCGTGGGCCTGATGGTGATTGGCGCCGCCATCGTCACGTGGGCCATTTCGACCCCCGGGCTGACGGCCGGCAAGTCGCTCACCATCGCGTACGTGGGCTGCATGCTCTTCGGCCTGGGCAGCGAGATCGCCGGTGTGGCGGTCACGCGCTCCATCGCCAAATGGTTCAAGGGCAAGAACGTGGCCCTGGCCATGGGCCTGCAGCTGGCCATCGCCCGCATCGGTACCGGCCTGGCCATGCTGCTCGCCCCGGTGCTCGTGCTCAAGAACCATGTGGAAGGGACGATGTACACGCTCTCCGAAACCAACAAGCCTGCTATTGTGGGCCTCACGCTGCTGTTCATCGGCGCTATCCTGTGGGCTGTCTTCGTGGCCATGGATGCCAAGTATGACAAGCAGGAAGGCATCGTCACGCAGCGCGGTGAGGTGAAGGAGGAAGACAAGTTCAAGTTCTCCGACATCTGGAAGGTGCTCAGCAACCCGCGCTTCATCATGATCGCGCTGCTATGCGTGTTCTTCTACTGCTGCGTCATCAGCTTCAAGAAGTTCGGCACTTCGATCATCATCCCGCGCTTCGGTCTCGACGCCTCCACGGCTTCCGTGATGATTTCGATGATCGCCTTCGCTCCCGTGATCTTCACGCCGCTCTTCGGTGCATTGGTCGACAAGGTGGGCAAGGCCACGACCTGGATGATCCTCGGCGCCATCTTGGTGTTCTGCGCGCACCTGACCATCGGTTTCGCGCCCGGTTCCCCGTTCTTCGGCTATGCCGCCATCGTGCTGCTGGGCATCGGCTATTCCCTGGTCCCGTCCGCCATGTGGCCGACCGTTCCGAAGATCATCCCCGAGAAGAACCTGGGCACGGCCTATTCCATGATCTACTGGATTCAGAACATGGGTATGATGCTGGTTCCGATCATCGTGGGCCACATCATGAACAAATATGTCGGCGACGACCTCCGCGCTGCCGTCCAGTCGGAATACGTATTCGTCTCCCTCGGCGTGGTCGCCATCACCGTCGCGGTGTGCCTCTACTTCAACTCGAAGAAACACCCCGAACTGAAGATAGACCGGCCGTCGAAAGAATCGGCCTAAACGAAAGAGAGCCGCCCACCACCGAGCGGCTCTCTTTTTTTGTCGTCATGCCCGACCTTACTTGAACATGGTCGTCATCGGCCTTCCTCTCCATTCCTTCGGGATGCTCACGCCGAGAGCGTAAGCCAGCGTGGCAGGAAGATCGTACTGCATCATCGGCTCTTCGAGTACGTAGCCTTTGCGGATGTTCTTGCCGTAGAGGACGAAAGGCGTTTCCAGATGGGCCATTTCCAGTTTGCCGTGACCCTTGCCGGAACCGCCGTGGTCGGACGAGAACACGAAGATGGTGTGGTCGTAGATACCGGCGTCCTTAGCCGCCTGCAGGATGAGGCCGACCGCATGGTCGGTCTCTTCGAGACAGTCGTAATACTCCGGCGATTCCCAGCCGCAGCGGTGACCGACCTCATCGACGTCGCCGATATAGAAGGTGAAGAACGTCGGCTTCTTCTCGAGGATGTATTTCACGGCCCGCTCCTTCGTGTAGTTTTCCATCGTATAGTTTTCCGGCTGGTGATAGCCCGGATCGTACAGGTGATAGTCAATGACCGCCGTATCGAGCAACGGCCCGATGCCGTTCCAGTTGTACACGCAGCCCGACTCCGCGTCCGGCCGCTGCTCCCGCAGCAACGTGTAGATCGTAGGCGGCATACCCCGTCCGTTGTCCAGCACGGCCGGAATCTCCGGCTTGGACGAATTCCACTGGCCGTATCCGTGCTGCTCCGTCGGTAACCCGTTGAAGATCGTAGCCCAGTTGATGGCCGAAGACGACGGCATCACGGACCGCTTCCCGAGGGTATAGCTTCCCTGTTCCATCATCATCTTGACATTCGGCATCCGCGCCAGCAGCGCCGGATCCTTGAAAGCCGGCGTCGACACGCCATCCACACCGATAAAAATCACATGCTTGGCCTTCGGTTTCTCGCCACCGCAGGAAACCACCAGGCAGGCTCCGGCCAGAACGGTCAGGGCAATCAGTAGAAATCTTTTCATAGTTATTCGTGTATTTTTACAAATATAAAAAATTCTTTGATGGAAAGCAAAAAGTATATATCTTTGTAAAAATTATATATATGAATTCCGCTGTCTCCAAAAGAAAATTGATTGACTTGAGCGAGTCTGTCTTTGCGTCCCTCTCGATGCAGGCACGGCAGGAAGGCGTCTCGCTCAAAAAGTATATCGAAAAGTTGCTCGAGGCCGAAGTTGAACGCCGGCGTCCGGCCTTACCAGCCGATGTAACCGACCCGCGGATCCTGTCGCTGGTAGGCATCGCGAAATACGGTCTGTCTTCTGCAGTGGCGGAGGATGATGAAAGACTGCAATACATCCTGTCCAAATGAACCAGCGGCTGTTTCTCGATACCAATGTCTTGCTGGACGTCCTGTTGGAACGTCCGGGCTTTCAGTCCGCACTGAAACTCCTTCAAGCCGGTTCAGACGGCCGGGTTTCCCTCTGCACTTCCATCCTGTCCATGGCCAACATCGCCTATGTCCTTCGTAAAACGACGAATCCGGGGCTTTTGACGCCGACGCTGAAGCAACTGTCATCCCTTATGGAAGTGCTTCCGATGGATGCCGCTCAGTTGGACAACGCCATCCTGCTTTCCGGGCCGGATTTCGAAGATGTCCTGCAGGCTGTATGTGCCGTACAGGGAGGCTGCCCCCAGCTTATCACGCGCAATCCCAAGCATTTCAACATCCAGCCCGGCCTCCTGTCCGACTGGACGCCTCCCCGCATCCTGACCCCTGAAGCATTCCAGCAATAAAGGATTGAGTGGCCATCGAAAAAACTAAACCCGATAGCTTGAATAACTTCCGGGGCTAGATTCTTTGTAGTTACCTGTAAAAACGCAGCCGATGTCCCGGTTGGGGACATCGGCTGCAGTTCGCAGGAATTTGTTTCAAAAACTTATAGTACAGCGATGGCTTCCAAGGTCAGGCCACTGCATTCGGCTATCAATTCGGGGGCGATGCCGTTCTCTTTCATCGCTTTGGCAATTTCAAGACTTCTTTCGGCTCGTCCTTCGGCTCGTCCTTCGGCTCGTCCCTCAGCTCGTCCTTCAACTCGTCCTTCAGCTCGCCCTTCTTCACGTCCTTCCTTTCGGCCTTCCTCGCGGCCAGTGCGGATCATGCCCATTGTGCGTTGATATTTGTCAACGTCGAGTTCATAATCGCGCCATTGTTCGGGTGTCAGGTCTTCTTCCACTGTGTTTACCACTCGGCGGAAGGTTTCTAGGGTCTCCTCCGGGAGGTCAAGGCCGTCGATTTCGGCAAGTAGTTCTTCGCGCGTGCACATACGTTTGCTCATTGATTCGAGCAAATATAACAAAACTTCGTAGGATTTCCTACATTCCGCTGCTGTTTTGTGGCCTGGATGCAAGGTAACTGCAGCGGAATGATGGTCAGGAGATCAGAAAAGAGCTTGTCTCCTTTCTCGTTCCGCAGTTGGTAATCTTCGCGAAGGGTAGCATTCCGTTCAAAAGTGAAGTTCATCAGGCAGATGGCATAGACGCGCTTGATTTGGCCGTAACTCCATTCCTTGTTATGCTGGCCCATCTGGTCGATCAGGCGGCAGGCATAGTAGACCAGCCTCGGCCGAATCGTGTAGTCAGGGGCATTCTGCATCTCAACGAGATATCGGTTCCCCGCCGCATCGGTGGCAAGCACGTCCACGACGCAGCGTTTCAATTCCGGATTGTCTCCCAACAGCTCTGTGTTGAGTTGACGGATGTCGTTGATGGCGACCTCGGGTTCCAGCAAAAGGTTCAGGAATCCAATGACAAGGTCTTTGTTTTCCTCACGTCCGAAGGTGTACTTGAAACCCCAGTCAGCAAAGGGGTTGATCGGCAGTTTTCCTGCCATGTGATAGTTGTTCTCCATGACACAAATCTTTATGAGTTCGTCCGGCAAATATAAACCGGCACGACCCACAAATAAAAACTCCGATGTGAAGTTTTTAGAATCTCGAAGTTTACGGCATATTCTCGTAAAAAACGCAGCCGATGTCCCGGGTTTGGGGACATCGGCCGCAGTTCGCAGGAGTTTAAGGCCTGTTTAGAACGGCAGATCGTCCGCGCCGTCGTCTGTCAGGTCGGAGGGGTTGACGATAGGCGTGGTCTGCTGGGGTTGCGGCTGCTGCGGCTGGGCCGGGGCATTGTAGCCGCCGCCGTAGTTCTGCGGCTGGGCGGCCTGCTGGGCCGCGGGGTTGTCGCCTCGGCGGCCGAGGAGCTGGATGACGTCGGCCTGGATTTCCGTAGCGTAGCGTTTCTGGCCGTTCTGGTCGTCCCAGCTGCGGGTGCGGATGCGGCCTTCCACGTAGATCTGGCTGCCTTTGCGGATGTAGTTCTCCGCCAGGTCGGCCAACTGGCGCCAGGCGATGATGGTGTGCCACTCCGTCAATTCGCGCGATTCGCCGTTTCTGTCTTTGTATCGTTCGCTGGTAGCCAGCGTAATGGTGGCGACCGATGCGCCGCCCTGGAGATGTCTGATTTCAGGATCCTTCCCTACATTTCCAATCAGTAATACTTTGTTCAGTGCCATAGCTCTTAAATTTTCCCTAAATGTACGGATTATCTTCCAATCCGCAAAAAAAAGTGAAGCAGGGCTGCCCCGGTCCGGCGTGTGGGGCGGCTGCCGTGCGGGTTATTGATCTATCGGCCAGGGCAGCCCCGCTTCATCCGGTTAATGCTTTATGTTCTTGCGATGCAGGAACGCCTCCCGCTCCGTGTGGAGTCGCTCGGCCTGGTCTTTCAGATATCCTTCCAGCGGAACAGTATGCTCCAGATGGATCTTCTTGCGGATGTCGGCGCGCTTGTTATAGAACGTCCTTTCGTGGTCGTACCCCAGAATCTTGCTGATGCAGGCCGGTTCCAGGCCTACGGTGAGCATGCCGCAAAGGGCCAGGTCACCGAAGGTCAGATGATAGGTCTTGTCCAGATAGGAGAGCAGGCCCCAGTCATAGAGATTCGTCAGTACCAGGAAATCATCCTTGAGGGCCCGCCCTTCCCCGCGGGATGCGGTCAGGATGCGATGGAGCCGTTTGGCCAGCAGGTATTCACTGTCCCCGCTTTGCGCCGATGCGTTGGCGATTTCCGCCACCAATTCCACCAACCGCCGGGTGGCGGGGTCGATCCGCATCAGTTCAGCGGACAGGAAATGAAGCAGTTCCTTTTGTTCTTGTTTCAGCCGATACAGGCGGACGGCCAACAGGATGACCGCTCCAGCCATGAAAAAAATAGCAGGATGCAAAGAATCGCTTTCATAAGAATAGTATGTTTAGAAGGCACAGCAGGCCTTCACACGCTCGGCGTCGGGTTCGAGGCCGGTCATCAGCTGATAGCCTTCGATGGCCTGCCCTGCCAGCCACTCCATGCCCGAGATGTACGTGGCACCCGCCTCGGCGCAACGTTCCCGCAGGCACGGATCCTTGTAGTTGGCCTCCACGACAACCTTTCCTTCGAGCACGAGATCGTCCACCAGGTCGATCTTCATGGGCAGCGCGTAGATGAGGATCCGAACACCCGCCATCTGCTCCGGAACCTGCTCCAGCCGGAGGGGAATCATGCCGCTGCCATTGAAGCAAAATTCCCGTGCCTTGCGGAAATCCCGGTTCGCCACCCGCACCGCCATCCGGAGTTTCAGCGCGGCAAGGGCCGCCGCCTTCGCGGCGCCGCCACAGCCGATCACCATCACCTGCGGACGCTGGTGTTTGTCGGCGTAAGGCTTCAACAGCTTCTGGAGCGCCCAGAAATCCGAATTGTATCCGTAGATCTTGCCGTCTTTCTTCTTGAGGATGTTGACTGCATACAACTCACGGGAGATGGTGTCGGCCACTTCCACCTTGCGGAAAGCATCGCCCTTGTAAGGGGCTGTCACGTTGACAGCCTCATATTCATCGAGAAAGCGCTGGTAAGCGCGTTCGAAATCGTCGTCTTCGATCAGGTCGTAAGTCATGTCGGGTGCGTCAGGGTACGCTGCCCGGAACATGGCGGGACTCTTGCTGTGCGAGATGGGATAGCCAATCAATCCGTATTTCATGGTCTGGGGTTTTGCTGGTTGCGTTGGCGGACCGCCTCGAAGGCGAGGATGGCCGCTGATACCGATACGTTCAGGGAGTCCATGGCACCGGCCATCGGGATACGGATGTGCGCATTGGCCCGTTCCCGCCAAAAGTCGGAAAGGCCGGTGTCCTCCGCTCCGAAGACGATGGCAGTGGGGTGCACCATGTCGGTGTCATAATAGAGCCGGGAATCCTGCAGTTGGGCGGTCAGGATGGACATGCCGTGGCGGGTAAGCCAGGCATGGGCTTCCCGCGAGGTGCAGGCGACGGTCGGCACAGAGAAAACCGCACCAAGGCTCGCCCGGATAAGATTGGGGTTGTACAGGTCGGTAAGCGGGTCGCAGAGGAGCACCGCGTCGACTCCGGCCGCATCGGCCGTGCGCAGTACCGCGCCCAGGTTGCCGGGTTTCTCTACGCTTTCCAGCACCAGTACCAGCGGCGAGGGGGAGAGCGGAATCTCTTCCAGCGTCCGCTCCTGCATCCGCATCACGGCCACGATGCCTTCCGTGCCGCCGCGGCAGGCAATCTTCTCGTAGAGCGCGGCGCTCACCAGGAAATCGGCCTGCGCCGCTTCCGGCTCGCCGTCGCGCACGAACAGGGTCTCGGTCGTCCAGCCCGCCGCCACGGCCCGCTCGTATTCGCGACGCCCCTCCACGACAAAGAGCCCGCGGGCTTTGCGCTCGCGGGACTTGGTCTCCAGCTGAAGGAGATCCTTGATTTTCGGATTCTGGCCGGAAGTGAGGAGTTCGGGCATCTACGCTTCGTCTTTCTCTTCCTTGGCCGCGCTCTTCTCGGGCCGCATCTGCGGGAAGAAGAGGACGTCCTGGATGGTGGAGGAATTGGTCATCATCATGGTAAGGCGGTCGATGCCCATGCCCAGGCCGGAGGTCGGCGGCATGCCGTACTCGAGGGCGCGGACGAAGTCCATGTCGATGTACATGGCTTCGTCGTCGCCGGCATCCTTGAGTTTCACCTGTTCGTTGAAGCGGTCGAGCTGGTCGATGGGGTCGTTCAACTCGCTGTAGGCGTTGGCCAGTTCCTTGCCGTTGACGAAGAGCTCGAAGCGCTCGGTCAGGGCGGGATTCTCGCGATGCCGCTTGGTAAGCGGGCTCATCTCCACGGGGTAATCGATGATGAAGGTGGGCTGCACGAGGTTCTTTTCGCAGTATTCACCAAAGATGGCATCGATGAGCTTGCCGACACCCATTTCGGGCTTGATGGGGACGTTCAGCTTGTTGCAGGTTTCGCGCAGCTGGGCCTCGTCCATGCCGGCGATGTCCACGCCTGCGTATTCCTTAATGGCCTCGAGCATCGGCAGTTTGCGATAAGGCGCCTTGAACTCGATCTCGTTGCCCCAGACCTCGAACTTCGTCTTGCCGTTGATGGCGATGGCGATACGCTCGATCATGGTCTCCACGAACTTCATCATCCACTTGTAATCCTTGTACGCCACATAGATCTCCATGCAGGTGAACTCCGGATTGTGGGTGCGGTCCATACCTTCGTTGCGGAAGTCCTTCGCAAATTCATACACGCCCTTGAAGCCACCCACGATCAGGCGTTTCAGGTACAACTCGTTGGCGATGCGCATGTAGAGCGGAATGTCGAGCGTGTTGTGGTGCGTGATGAACGGACGGGCCGTGGCGCCGCCAGGGATGGACTGCAGGATCGGGGTCTCCACCTCCAGGTAGCCATGCTCGTTGAAATATTCCCGCATGGTGTTGATGATCTTCGTGCGCTTCATGAAGATGTCCTTTACCTGCGGGTTCACGAACAGGTCCACATAACGCATGCGGTAGCGGAGCTCCGGGTCGGTGAAGCCGTCGTGGACGGTACCGTCAGCGTCGGTCTTGACGATGGGCGGCACGCGGAGCGACTTGCTGAGCAGGACCAGCTTCCTGGCGTGGATGGAAAGGGCGCCGGTCTGGGTGATGAAGGCGAAGCCCTCGATGCCGATGATGTCGCCAATGTCGAGGAGTTTCTTGAAGACGGTGTTGTACATCGTCTTGTCTTCGCCGGGGCAGATCTCATCGCGCTTGACGTAGACCTGGATGCGGCCGCAGTCGTCCTGAAGTTCGATGAAGGAGGCTGCACCCATGATGCGCCGGCTCATCAAGCGGCCGGCGATGGTGATATCGTTGAAGTTCCCCTTTTCAGGATCGAAGCCCGCCTTGATCTCGTCGGTCGTGGCGTTGACTTTGAATTCGGCGGCGGGATAGGGCTCGATACCCAGTTCGTGCAATTTCTGCAGAGAGGCGCGCCGGTTCAGTTCCTGTTCATTGAGGTCGGTGATTTCCATGGAATTAGTATCTTTTCGTAAAATGAAAAATTCTCGTTCAACTTACAAAGTTAGTATATTTTTATCTAAAGAACGACATTTTTGTTATCTTTGCAAAATTACGGACCGGTAATTATGGGTATCGAAAAGAAATGGGTCGTCAAGGAGCAGGGCAATCCCGCCTCCGTCCGCCAGTTGGCACAGGAGCTGGGGATCGACCAGGTCTTGGCCAACCTGCTCGTGCAGCGCGGCATCGATACCTTCGCCAAGGCCCGTGAGTTCTTCCGTCCCGACCTGAGCATGCTCCACGACCCCTTCCTGATGAAGGACATGGACAAGGCCGTCGACCGCATGGGCAAGGCCATCATGGACCGCGAGCGCATCCTGGTGTACGGCGACTACGACGTGGACGGAACCACGGCTGTCTCGCTTGTGTACTCCTTCTTCCGCCAGTTCAACCCGAACATCGAATATTACATCCCTGACCGCTACGACGAAGGCTACGGCGTGTCCTACAAGGGCATTGACACGGCCAAGGAACACGGCTGCACGCTGCTGATCACCCTGGACTGCGGCATCAAGGCGGTCGAGAAAGTGAAATACGCCAAGAAGCTGGGCATCGACACCATCATCTGCGACCACCATCTTCCCGACGCCGAACTGCCCCCGGCCGTTGCCGTGCTCGACCCCAAACGCGAAGACTGCACCTATCCGTTCGACGACCTGTCGGGCTGTGGTGTGGGATTCAAGCTGGTCCAGGCCTACGCCAGCCGGCACGGCATCCCTTTCGAGGAATACCAGTCGCTGCTCGACCTGCTGGTGGTCAGCATCGCCTCCGACCTCGTGTCGGTGACGGGCGAGAACCGCGTCCTGGCCTATTACGGCCTCAAGCAACTCAACGAGAACCCGCGCAAGGGCCTGGTGCCCATCATCAAGCTCTCCGGCCTGGAGAAGCACCGCATCACCATCGACGAGATCGTCTTCAAGATCGGTCCCCGCATCAATGCGGCGGGTCGCATGGAAAGCGGCCGGACGGCCGTCGACATGCTCACTGCCCGCGACGACCAGGAGGCCCTCGAGATCGGTGCCGCCATCAACGAGCACAACAACGACCGCAAGAAGATCGACCGTGAGATCACCGAAGAAGCCCTCAAGATGGTGCAGGCCATGCCTGACTTCGCGGTGCGCAAATCCACGATCGTCTACAACCCGTCGTGGCACAAGGGTGTCGTGGGCATCGTGGCCTCCCGCCTGGTGGAAGCCTACTACCGCCCGACCATCGTGATGACCAAGTCGAACGGCTTCATCACGGGCAGCGCCCGTTCCATCGCCGGCTTCGACCTCTACGACGCCATCGAAAGCTGCGCTGACCTGCTGGAAAACTTCGGCGGCCACATGTACGCCGCAGGCCTCACGATCAAGGAAGAGAATTTCGAGACCTTCTGCGAACGCTTCGAGGCGACCGTCGCGGCCAAGATCCAGAACGTGGTGATGACCCCGACCGTCGACATCGATTCCTATCTGGATTTCAACCAGATCACACCGAAATTCTTCCGGCTCCTCAAGCAGTTCCAGCCTTTCGGCCCGGGCAACCAGTCGCCTGTCTTCATCACGGAGAACGTTTACGACAACGGCAACGGCCGCAAGGTAGGCGCCGCCGACGGCGGAGACCTCAAGCACCTGAAACTCGAACTCATCCAGGAAGACGAGCCCTACCACCACATCTCGGCCATCGCCTTCAACCTCTCCGAGCACTTCGAGCACATGCAAGCCGGCAATCCCGTCGACATCTGCTACTCCATCGCCGAAAACTACTACCGCGGCATCGCCAACATCCAGCTCCGGGTGAAGGACATTAAGGAGAAGGAGCTGTTCTAAAAGACATCAACAACGCTACAGTTCCCGCAGGGAGACGGCGAAGCCGCCACTGCGGGCCATGCGGAGATCGAGGACTGTGGAAGCATCCACGGTCCTTTTTGTAATGGTGTAGGCCTGGGGGTTGGTTTCATAGTCGGCGTCGGGGGCGTCGGCGTAGATGGTGGCTTCGTATTTCAGGCCGGGCTGGAGGAAGTCGAGCTCCACAGAAACTTCGCGGGCGTCTTCGCCGGTGATGCCGCCTACGTACCAGACGTCATGGGCGCGACCGTCGGGGTGCACGAATTCCCAGACGCTCGAATGACCGCTCCAGCGGCCGGCGTTGAGCGTGGCCATCTTCGGATGTCGCGCCGTGACGATGTAGGCGCCCGGTTCGGCCGCCAGGTAGAGGCTCTTGTCCCAGTCGACCGCCACGTCCTTGATGAATTGGAAGGCGTCCATGAAGCGGGCGTAGTTTTCGGGCAGGTCGGCCGCCATCTGCAGCGGCGAGTAGAAGGTCACGTAGAGGCCCAGCTGGTTGCAGATCGTGTGGCGCATCTTCCCGGTCTGGCCGGGTGCGGTGATGGCCATGTCCTGCTCGAAGATGCCAGGCGTGAAGTCCATCGGACCGCCCTGCAGCCGCGTGAAGGGGAGGGTGGCGGTGTGTCCGGGAGGGACGTCGGCCATGAACTCGTTGCCCATGGCGCTCTCGTTGCCGATCATGTTGGGCCAGGTGCGGTACAAGCCGGTGGGACGAACGGCCTCGTGGCCGTTGACCATGATATGGTGCTTGGCTGCTTCGACCACAGCGTAGTGGTAGTGGTTGATCAGCGGCTGGCTATAGTGGTGCTCCCCGTAGGGGATGATGTCGCCCACGTAACCGCTCTTGACGGCGTCGTATCCGTACTGGTTCATCAGGGTGTAGGCCTGCTCCATCCATCTTTCATAATTGACAGTGGAAGAGGAAGTTTCGTGGTGCATGATGAGTCGCATGCCTTTGCTGTGCGCGTATGCGTTGAGGGCGGGCAGGTCGAAGTCGGGGTAGGGAGTCACGAAGTCGAACACGAAGTCTTTCTGGGCGCCGAACCAGTCTTCCCAGCCTTCGTTCCAGCCCTCGATCAACAGGGCGTCGAAGCCGTTCTCCGCTGCGAAATCGATGTAGCGGCGTACGTTCTCATTGTTGGCGCCATGATGCCCGTGCGGTTTGGCGTGGGCGTAGTCCGTGACGCCCAGCTGCACGGAGGGGAAGTCGGAGGTGTAGGACCAGTGCGACTTGCCGGTGATCATCTCCCACCAAACGCCCATGTATTTCGTGGGATGGATCCAGCTCACATCGTCCAGCACGCAGGGGTCGTTGAGGTTGAGGATCAGGCGTGAGGCGAGTACGTCGGTGGCGCTGGTGCAGACCTGGATGGTGCGCCACGGGCTCACGCACGGAGCCTGCAGGCGGCCCTTGATGCCTTCCGCATCGGGAGTCAGGTGGATTTGGAAGGTGCGGTCGTCGTCTTTCAGCACCAGGTTGGCGGTGGGGTAGTCGAGCACGCGGGCCTCGTGCAGGTTAAGGTACAGCCCGCTGTCGGTCTTCAGCTGCAGTGCGGTCTGTACGGCCCGGTCCGAGATGGCGGCCTCCGAGGCGTTGGGGATCCGCGTCTCAGCATTGAGGGCGGGTATCTGGGAGAGGCGGGACTGCGTATAGCTGTATTCCTGCGTGTCGTAGTCGCCGCTGATCCACCAGGCCGTATGGTCATCGGCCAGTGCGAATTCCGTCAGTTCTTCCGCCACTTTGAAATAGACCAGTTTGTTGGCTTGCGGGAATTCGTAGCGGAACCCCAGGCCGTCGTCGTAGAGCCGGAATCGGACGTCCATGGCGACGCCGTCGGGTCGCCGGAGGTTGACCAGCAGTTCGTTGTAGTGGTTCCGGATATGTGCTTCCTCGCCCCAGACGGGCTCCCAGGTCTCGTCGAAAGTGTCGAAGGCGGAGCCTGCCAGGGAGAATCCGTCCTCCAGATTGTCCTTGCCGGTCAGCATATACCCCAGTCGTGAGGGCAGGATGATGGCTTCTCCGGCGCGGGAGAGGGTGTACTGGGGCACGCTGTCCACTACGGCGAAGCGGAGTTCCAGCTGTGTATCGGGGCTGCGGAGCACGAGGGCATCGGCAGGGAGTTGCGGGGTGGGGGTGGTGCAGGCGCCGAGCAGGGACAGCATGGTCAGGGCCAGCAGGAGGCGGGTCGTTTTCATAAGGATTGGATGGTGGCGGTCAGGTCGGCGATGACCTGTTCGTAGTCAGTTGTGTTGATGGGAAATATGATATCGGCGGCGGCCGCGTAGCGGGGGCGTCGTTCGTCGTAGAGGGCGCGGATCTGGGCGATAGACCGGCCGCGGACGACGGGCCGGTCGGCGTTGCCGATTTCGGAGATGATGATGGCGAAGTCGGTGTCGAGCCAGATGAGCCGGGCGTGCTGTTTCAGCAGGGCCAGGTTCTCGTCGCGCAGGATGGTGCCGCCGCCGAGCGAAAGCACGGTGTCGCGGTCGGCTTGCAGTGTCTCTTCGAGCAGCTGCATCTCGATCTCGCGGAAACGCGCTTCGCCGTGTGCGGCGAAAATCTCGGCCGGCGTGCCGTAGCGTGCGGTGATAACTTCGTCCAAATCGACGAAATCCCAACCGAGCCGCTCCGCCGCCGCCCGTCCGAACGTCGTCTTCCCGCTCGCCATAAAGCCTGTTAAAGCTACTATTACCGGGGCTCTGCCCCGAACCCCGCGCCTCCCGGCCTTAGTACTTTGCAAATGCGTATAGTTTTCGTTCTTCAGTTCGGTTTTGCAAAGTACCGGCCTCCGCCGGTCCGCTGATGCGGACTTGGTAGTGCCCATATAAAGTAGTTTTTTAGCTTGCGCTATCAGGCACGGGTGGGATATTGCTTCGAGGACCCTAACCACCCTCGGTTGATAGAGGGAGGGGCCCAAAATTGACTCGACAATTTTGGGAAGGAGACTCGCTTGCGAGTCGGTCTGAGGAGCAATTCCCAGAGTGCCAAGCGCAAGCATCTTCATTTAAAACAACGTTGGTTCACTGGGATTGCTCCAGTCGGTGAGGTCTTCTTCGGGTTCTTCGGGTTCTTCAGGTTCTGGTTCTTCGGGTTCCTCTGCCGGTTTTTCTTTTACCAGCGGCTCCGCGAAGGAGACGCCCTTGACGTCGAGGGAAGAGACTTTCTTGCCTTTCGCCCGGAAACCTTTCTTGCCGATGAATTGCTCTACGTCGATCAACTCCGGCTCCTTGCCGGCGTTCTTGCCGCCAAAGACCACTTGCACCTGCGGATACTCGTCCTCGCTGATTTCCACCAGCTTGGATCCCTTTCCGTCGGCGATGAAACTCACCGCGATACCACTGTTCGGCTCGAAGCTGAACCGCTTGATATAGTATGCCTTGGCCGGTCCGTCGTAATAGAGTACGGAGAAGGTCTGCTCCGGATCGAATTTCTCGACCCGCATCATGTCGCCCTGGAAGTGCGTGCTCAGGTCGAAGCTCGTGGTGTAGTAGGTGCCGTCCTTGCAGACCACCAGGATCAGGTCGCCGTCGGAGAACTCGCCCAGATAGCGGCCGCGGCCGGCATCGTTCAGGCGGTAGATGTCCTCGTCGAGCCAGATCTGCTTGCCCGAGAGCGTGGAGACGCCCTTCGACTTGAGCGTGATGCGCTGGATCGCGTTCTTAGTCACCACGTTGCCGCGCGACGAACGGCCCTTGATGGCCAGGTCGGCGAAATTATATTCGTCCACCAGTTTCTTGAGCTTCGGCCGCGGCCGGAGCTGGATGCGCAGCACCTCGGCCTCGCCGTTGCTGTTGGCCGTGAACCACATGACCGTCGAGCCGGGCTTGCCCTGCGTCAGGTCGTACTCCTTGTCGCGCGTGATGCCGGTGATGGCAAAGCGCTTGGCGTAATATACACCGCCCGGCTTGCCGTCACGGTACACCGCATTGTAGACGGTGCGCTCGTCGCGCCGGTTGAACACCGCGGCGTGGATGATGTCCTTGCCTATGAAGGCCTTGTCCTTCACCTTGGTGACGACATACTTGCCGTTCTTCATGAAGACCACGATCTCGGCGATGTCCGAGCAGTCGCAGATGTATTCGGCACCGTCGATCTTTTTGGGGTCGGTGCCCACGAAGCCGTCGGCCTTGTTGGCGTAGAGCTTGGCATTGAGGGTGATGACCTTCTCGGCCTGGATGTTCTCGAAGGTCGAGATCTCGGTCTTGCGCGGGAAGCGGGTGCCGTATTTTCGTTTGAGCTGCTGGAAGTAGCGGATGGTGTATTCGGTCAGGTGATCCAGGTTGTTGCGCACTTCGTCGATGTCGGCCTCGATGCCGCGGATGCGTTCCTCCGCTGCCTTGAGGTCGAAGCGCGAGATCTTGCGCACGGGTTTCTCCACCAGTTTCTCGATGTCTTCCTGCGTGATGACGCGACGCAGCAGGTGCTGGTATTTGTCCATTTCCCGCTTCACATCCTGCAACTGCTCCTCCCATGAGGCTGCGTCGTTTTCGAGGATGCGGTAAACCTTCTTCTCGAAGAAAATCTTCTCGAGACTGGACCAGTGCCAGTCGCCCTCCAGCTCGTCGAGGAGGATCTTGAGTTCCTGCTCGAAGAGGTCGCGGGTGTGGAACGCGTTGTAGCGCAGGATCTCGTCCACCCCCATGAAATGCGGCTTGCGGTCCATGATCACGCAGGCGTTAGGGGAGAGGGCCACCTCGCAGTTGGTAAAGGCGTAAAGCGCGTCGATGGTCTTGTCGGGCGAGACGTCGTTCTGCAGCGTGATGTTGATTTCCACGCTGCTGCTCGACATGTCGTCGATCTTCTTGATCTTGATCTTGCCCTTGTCGCTGGCCTTGATGATCGAGTCGATCAGGCTCTCGGTGGTGGTGCCGTAGGGAATCTCGGTAATGGTGAGGGTGCGCTTGTCGGTCTTGACGATGCGCGCGCGGATCTTGATCTTGCCACCCCGCAGACCCCGGTTGTAGCGCGAGCAGTCCACCAGACCGCCCGTCGGGAAGTCGGGATACAGTTCGAAGGGCTTGTCGCGCAGCGCGGCGATGCTGGCGTCGAGCAGCTCGTTGAAGTTATGGGGGAGGATCTTGACCGAAAGACCCACCGCGATGCCGTCGGTGCCCTGTGCGAGCAGGAGCGGGAACTTCATGGGAAGGACCACCGGCTCCTTGTTGGTGCCGTCGTAGGAGGGCACCCACTCCGTGATTTTCTTGTTGAAGGCGACTTCCAGCGCGAACTTGCTCAGCCGGGCCTCGATGTAGCGCGAGGCAGCGGCCGCATCGCCGGTGTAGATGTTGCCCCAGTTGCCCTGCGTGTCGATCAGGTACTCTTTCTGGCCCAGGCCCACGAGGGCGTCCTTGATGGACGCGTCGCCGTGCGGGTGGTATTTCATGGTATCGCCCACGATGCCGGCCACCTTGTGGTAGTGGCCGTCCTCCACCTTCTGCATGGCGTGCAGGATGCGGCGCTGCACGGGCTTGAGGCCGTCTTCGATGTGCGGCACGGCACGGTCCAGGATCACGTAGGAAGCGTAATCGAGGAACCAGTCGCGGTACATGCCCGAGAGCTTGTATTTATTCTCGCCCTCGGCCACCAGCCGGTCGAATTTCCCTTGTGCGGGATCGTCGGCGTCCTCGTCCACGATCTGGTCGACTTCCTCCTCCTCTTCCTCGGGAGTCACGTCATCCATCTCTTCCAGGTCCATCTCGTCGTCTTCTTTCATAGCGTCAGTCTTGAATGTATCCGAATTTCTTGAGCATCTTCTTGTCTTCGCGCCAGTTGGGTTCCACTTTCACGAAGACCTCCAGGAACACTTTCTTCTGGAAGAAGTCTTCCATCTCGAGGCGGGCCTGCGTGGCCACGCGCTTGAGGGCGCTGCCGCCCCTGCCGATGATGATTCCCTTCTGGGAATCGCGCATCACGTTGATCACGGCGCCGATGTCGTAGCGCTCGCTGCCTTCCTTGAATTTCTCGATGACCACCTCGGTGCAGTAGGGGATTTCCTTGTCGTAGTTCTCCAGGATTTTCTCGCGGATGATCTCCGAGGCGAAGAAGCGCATGCTCTTGTCGGTGAACTGATCCTTGTCGTACCACGGCGGGCAGACCGGCAGTTTCGCGATGATGCTATCGAGGATGCCTTCCAGGTTGAACTTCTCCTTGGCCGACACGGGGAACACCTCGGCACCGGGCACGAGTTCCTGCCACTCAACGATGAGCTGCAGCACGGTGGGCTGGTCGCTCAGGTCGATCTTGTTGAGGACGATGAGCACGGGGCAGGTGAGCTGCCGGAGCTTGGCAACGTATTCCGCGTTTTTGTCTTTCTTCTCCACCACGTCGGTGACGTAGAGGATCACGTCGGCGTCGCCGATGGCCGTGTCGACGAAGTCGAGCATGCTCTGCTGCAGCGCATAGCTGGGCTTGAGGATGCCCGGCGTGTCGGAAAACACGATCTGCCAGTCGTCTCCGTTGACGATGCCCATGATGCGGTGCCGCGTGGTCTGGGCTTTGGCGGTGACAATCGAAAGATTTTCGCCCACGAGGGCGTTCATCAGGGTCGACTTGCCGACGTTCGGGTTGCCGATGATGTTGACGAAGCCGGCGCGGTGCCGCTTCGGGGTCTCCTTTTCTTTTTCCATCATTCGAAAGCCCCCATTCTGAGCAGGTTGATCTCTTTCTCCTCCAGGAAGCGCCAGGCGCCGCGGCGGAGGTTCTTCTTGGTCAGGCCCGCGAAATAGACGCGGTCGAGCTTTTTGACCTTGTAGCCCAGGTGCTCGAACAGGCGGCGCACGATCCGGTTGCGGCCGGAGTGGATCTCGAGGCCGATCTGCGTCTTGTCGCCTTCCACATAGGAGAGGGCGTCGGCGGCGATGGGGCCGTCTTCCAGTTCAACGCCGGCAAGGATCTTGTCGAAGTCCTCTTTCTTAAGTGCTTTGTCGAGGGTGGCGTGGTAGATTTTGCGCACCTCGTGCTTGGGGTGGATGAGCTTCTGGGCCATGTCACCGTCGTTGGTCAGCAGCAGGACGCCCGTGGTAGCCTTGTCGAGCCGCCCCACCGGGAACACGCGTTCCGGGCAGAGGCTCTTGTTGATCAGGTCCATCACGGTACGGTCGGCATGCGGATCGGAGAGAGTGGTGACGAAGTCCTTGGGCTTGTTCATCACGATGTATACTTTCTTCTCGCCCTTGATGCGCGATCCGTTGAAACGGATGTCGTCCTTGGCGGGATTCACCTTGGTGCCGAGTTCGGTGACGCGGACGCCGTTGACGCTCACCAGGCCGTTCTCGATGAACGTGTCGGCTTCGCGGCGCGAGCAAATGCCGGAGGCGGCGATGAACTTGTTGAGGCGCACCAAGCCGTCGTCTTCGGCGGGTTTGGCTTGTTTTTTCGGTTTGGCCCTGTATGCTTTCGGCTTGTCGTCGTAGGGTTTTGCTTTGTCTGTAAACGTCTTGCGGGCGGGGCGTTTTTCGCGTTCGTCTTTCTTGTAAGAGCGGCGCTGGGTCGGCGACGTCTGTCGATTCTCATCGGTTTTGCGACGGCCGTATGGTCTCTTGTTTTCCATGTGGGTATAAAATGGGTATATTATCATGCAAATTTAGTTTAATCCCGGAAATTTTCCTATTTTTGAAAGTCAAATCTTAATAGGAGGATCTGTGATGAGAGAATATTTCCGTTTCGCCCTGGATGCTGCTCTGACCAACCGCCGCCGTTTTGTGCTGACGGTGGCTATCATTGCCGTCGGCGTCGCCTCGCTGGTGGGTATCGAGACGGCGCTGGACGTCTTGACGCGCCAGGTTGTCGGTAGTTTCGACAAGCTCGGCGCCGGCCTCTTTACGCTTCGCGCCAAGCCCGACGCCCCGCCCCTCAACTACCGCCAGGCCGTCGCCTTCTGCGAGGGTGCGGAGGCTGCGGCGTGGGCGGTCGTACAGGATCCTGTCGTCGTGCAGGGCGGGGGGAAGGCCACCGATCCGGTGGCCCACCTGCTGGCCGCCGATGCCGGCTATCTGCCCTGTCAGGGCGTGACCCTGTCCGTCGGCCGCAATTTCTCGCCCTACGAAGTGGAGCAGCACGCCGCCGTGGCACTGCTCGGCGACCAAATCTGTCGTCGCCTGTTCGGCGAGGGCGATGCGCTGGGCGAGATGGTCTCCGTCGGCGGCCATCGCCTGCGGGTGGTCGGCGTATTGGAGCGGCAGGGCGCGGTGTTCGGCACCGGCCTCGATGATTCGGTAATCTGTCCGCTCGACCCGTCGGCCGCTGACTGCGCTGTCATGTTTCGCTCGACATCGGGCCGCGACCGTTCGGCGCTGCTCGAGGCTGGTCATCGGATGGCCGTCATCCGGCGGTTGCCGCCGGGGGCGGAGCCGGATTTCGAGATCGTGGCGGCCGACAGCGCCGAGGCGACGCTCGCTTCGCTCCGGTCGAAGTTGTCGCTGGCGGCGCTGGCCATCGGCCTGGTGACGATGCTGGGCGCTGCTGTGGGTCTGATGAACAGTATGTTGGTGTCGGTAAAGGAGCGGACGCGGGAGATCGGTACGCGGCGGGCGCTGGGCGCCCGGGCGCGCGCCATCGAGCGCCAGTTCCTGGGCGAGGCCCTGCTGATCGGCCTCTGCGGCAGCTTGGCCGGCGTCCTGCTGGGCCTGCTGCTGGGCAACCTCGTCGCCCTGGCACTCGACGGCGGCTTCTCCGTCCCCTGGACCTGGCTGGCCGCCGCCATCCTCCTCGCCGCCGCAGTCAGCCTCGCCTCCGGCCACCTCCCCGCCCGCCGCGCCGCCCGCCTCGACCCCATCGAGGCTCTCCGAAGTCTTTAGTTACTGGGGCTCCGCCCCAAACCCCGCGCCTCCCGGCCTTAGTACTTTGCTAATGCTGGGGCCAGTGCGTTCATGAGTAGTGTTTAGCAAAGTACCGGCCTCCGGCGGTCCGCTGATGCGGACTTGTTAGCGGCCAAAGAGAATCATCAGCCTTTAGCTGAATCGCAATCAAGCGCGTCAGGTGTTGTCTCTAAAACCCATAGCCGCCCGTGGCTCTGTGAACGGGAGGGGCCCGAAATTGCCTTGGCAATTTTGGGAGGGATAGACCCCAGAGGGGTCGTAGGTTTTAGAGACAACACCTGCAAGCATTGCGAGGCAGCGTCGAAGATCTGGTGAGGTTTTAGCTGAATGTCTGGATTTTTCAATTGTTTTTCATAAATTTGTAGAATATCTCCTAAACGGACGATAGCCTACCTATGAAAAAGAAACTCCTGACGATTGTCTCCGCGCTCTTTGTATATGCCATTCCGGTCTTCTGCATCGTGAACGGACAACCCTTGACAGACGTGCTCAAGGATCTCCGCTCCGAGTTGAAGATGACCGTCGAACAAAGCGTTGAGGAACAAGAACTTTTTGAAAAGGATTATGAACTTCAGCATCAGCGGATGGTCAATGTGATCACTGCATCCAACGAGTTGTCCATCCTCTTGTACACCCAGGAGCAGCAAATGACATTCGACCTGGCCTATGCCCTGAATAAAGTATCTTCGGCTTATGAGGATTTCAGCAAAGACAGAAAGCCGTACGACCGCATCGTTCATGAATTGGATATCGAGGTCGACCGCTACGCCCGTCTCATCGAAGCCCTCCGCCGACTTCCGCCGATTATGACAGAAATCGAGATCGAGATACTGCCGGACAGCCTGATGTATCACGTCGATTCCCTGGACCAGCGGTATTCCGAACTGGCATCCAATCTGGAAAAGGAGGTGATCCGTATTGCCATCAAGGACTCGCTATCCTCTCCCTTCGTATTGGACGAGGAAGGAGAAATCCACCGGGATTCCTGCATCATGTATGCTTCCGAACTCTTGAAACGGCATGCCAGCAACCGAGACAGCCTGATAGCGGACAGTACGCACTACCAAGCGGCCTATTGGCGGATGGAAGAGGCCTATGCCTATGCGCAATCCCGCTATCAAGAACTGGAGAGATATGTCTTCGTGGATGGTCAGACGCCATTTATGGCCTTTCTGGTAGATCCCAAGGGATCTTGGCAAAAAATCAAGGTCGCTTTACACAATCAGTATGATTTTTCAGAATTGGGCAGCGACGATTCGCAACCTGCCGATTCCTTGGCCTTCAGTCCGGTCACTGGCGAAGAGATTATCGTGGAGGAAGAGAATGATACAGACCTGTTCACCGGTCTGTCCAGCAAGGGCGCCAATTCGATGTTGGTGCTGGTGACCGTCATCCAGCTGGTCGCCCTGGTATTTATCTGGCTGCTGACCTTCCTTGTTATCTGGCTGTTAAGCCGTATTCCCCGGATGAAGCGCATCCTGCCCAAAAACAATTGGCTGCTGTACTCTGTGCTGTTCGGAACCGTTCTTTACTTTCTGGTATTGGGAATCAGCGTATCCGGTGACACAAACGAGTACATTCGACTGGGCGCCAGGCATATCAACACCTTCCTCTGGCTGCTGATCGTGATCTCCGGTTCCCTGCTGCTGCGGGTGAGACCGGAACAAATCCGCCACTGTCTCCGGCTCTACATCCCGACCATCATCATTGCGCTCATCATCATTGTCTGCCGCATCACCTTCGTTCCGGACAAGTTGCTGGTTTTCCTGTTCCCGATAATCCTCGCGATTACCGTCGTGCGACAACTCTTCTTCTGCATCCGGGAAAGCGGAAAAGCCATGCCCATCGACAGCGTACTGGGCTGGATATCCTTGTCCATCTATATCATCGCCTTTGTCTTTGCCTTCCTGGGCTATACTTTCGTGGCCTTGCTTATCCTGATCTGGTGGTACTTCCAGCTGGCCGTTTTGCTGACCATCGTCTGTATTTCAGACCTGATGGGACGATACAAGGAACGTTGGCTGGATAAACGGGTGGACGATATGCGCAACAGTATTACCTATGTGGCGGGGACTGACCGGGAACCCCTCCTCTTCGGCGCCACCTGGTTCTACGATTTCATCCGACAGGTGGCGATCCCTACCTTCTTCGTCATCTCCCTGCCGCTTTGCATACACATGTCTCTGGACATCTTCGACTTTGACGACCTCTACGAAAAGATCTTCCACGTTCCTTTCATCCAGCTCTTCGACAAGGAGGGATTCGAGACGCTGCGTATCTCCGGCAGAAGCATCATCGGCCTTCTGGTCCTGTTCTTCGTCCTCCGGTATCTAAACCGGGCCATTCACGCCATCTGGCAATACGTTCGATATGCGGCCTTTATGCGCAAGCACAACCGCACTTCCATCCGGAACAATGAAATCAACCTTTCCCTGGGCAACAGCATCATCAGCGTCCTGATATGGATGTCTTATGTGATAGCCGTTGTCGCCGTCTTGCGGATTCCGACCGGTTCCCTGACCTTGGTGGCCGGTGGTCTGTCGGCCGGTATCGGTCTCGCCCTCAAGGATATCCTCAACAACTTCATCTACGGTATCCAGTTGATGGGCGGCCGCCTCCGTGTGGGCGACTGGATCGAGTGCGACGGCGTGCGTGGAAGGGTAGCGGCCATCAATTACCAGTGTGTGGTGGTGGAGACGGAGAACGGCACGGAAATGTCCTTCCTCAATGCTTCTCTCTTCGGCAAGAATTTCAACAACCTCACGCGCAACAACTCCTATGAGTTCACGAAGATCGTGGTGGGCGTCGCCTATGGAACCGATGTCAAGACAGTGCGCGAGGTGCTGGTGGATGCCATGCAGAAGATGCGTACCAAAGACAAGTATGGCCGCGAGATCGTGGATCCCAAATACGGTGTATATGTGGTTGTGAACGATATGAGCGACAGCTCCGTGGACATTGCCGTGAAGCAGTATGTGCTGGTAGCCGAACGGATCGGATATATTGACAGATCCAAGGAAGTGATCTATGAGGCACTCAACAACGCCGGCATCACCATCCCGTTCCCGCAATGCGATGTCCATCTGATTCACGATGAACAATAAAATAAAAGAGATGCCGGGTCAGAAGCCCGGCATCTCTTTTAAATGACTTCGAAGGTGGAGGTGCTGGCCCAGCCTTGTCGGCCGTCGGCGATCTCAATCTTGGCGAAGTCGCCAACGTTGTCGAGGAGGCGGACCTTCGTGCCTTCGTGGAGGACGAAGACCGTCTTGCCCCCGTCGGCCGGGGAACTCTTGACCGAGCAGACCGGCGCCGTGACGATGGCGCCGTCCTGACGGGTGATGGCCCTTCGCTGCTGCAGCGAGAAGACAAACGTGAAGACCATCAGCACGAAGAAGACGCAGGCCAGGATAAACGACACCTTGCGCCACGCCGGGGAGCCGCCGTTGCGGAAGAACGTCAGCAGCAGGCCGACGATCGCCAGCAGGCCCAGCGTGATCCACGCCCAGGCATCCGCTGAGAGCGACTGTCGCACATTGCGGAACCAGGAGACCAGGATGAAGTCGGGCACGTCGTCGATCTTGTCGAGCGTCGTCTGACGCAGGATCGCCAGGTTGTTGGCCGCATCGGCGTGTGCCGGGTCGAGCTTCAGCGCCCGCTCGAAGTAGAGGATGGCATGCGCGTTGTCGCCCAGCTTGAAGTACGTGTTGCCAATGTTGTAGTACAGGTCAGCACTCTCGAGGTTCTCGCCCTCGATCATCTGGTAGTAATTCAGTGCATTCTGCCACTGTCCGGCGGCAAACGCCTGCCCGGCTTTGCTCCAGAGCGAATCGACGCTGTTCTGCGCGGCAGCCGGCATCGCAAGGCTCAGCAGCAGTGCCAGCAGCGCGGTGCCAGCCGCCTTCTTTCCGGCCGAAGGCTTCGCCGGATTCTTCAGCTGTCCCTCGATGGCCGAAATGGCCTGGACGGCATCATTGTATTCGTTTTCCATTTGGGCTTGACCACTGTCGGGTGAATAACGGGCGAACTCGCACTTGTCGATGAGATCCGTCAGGGCGGTCACGCTCTCGTCGCGCACGCCCCGCTCCAGGAGATTCTCCCGAATGGTATCCTTCGACAGGTCGGCCGCCGGAATCATCAGTTTGTCGGACACATAGCCCAGCAGGGCCTTGTGCAATTCTTCGTAATAGGCGCCGCTCAGACCCTGCTTCAGATACGATTCGGCACTCTTGAGCCGGGCACGGGCCAGACGATTGGCGCGGCGGTTCTTCGAGCCCGCCACGTCGGCCCGACGGGCCCGCTGGCGCCGCAGCAGATAGTCGACGAGCAGGAAAAGCAGGACCAAAACGGCCACGAGCGCAAAGAACAGGGGAGACCCCGCGAAGAAGGCGCCCTTCTTCTTGAGGTTGCCGTCGCCCAGGGCGATGTAGCGGATGTCCTCCGCCAGGCTGCGGACGCTCTGCCGGTTGCTGCCGGCCACCGCCACGCCGCCGCCCGCGATCTCCTCGCCCTTTTCAATGGTCACCGCGATGTCGCCCGTCGCTGTGGTGGCATACTTGCCGTGGGCGATGTCATAGTATCCGTATTCGATTGACGGGATGACGAAGTCGCCGTGGCTGCGCGGAATGAACGGGTATTCGAAGGTCTTCGAACCGTTCGTGCCGCTGGCCGAGGTCTTGTCGGTGGTTTTCAGGTCGTAGACCTCGAAGTCCGGCGGGAAGTCAACCTTCGGCGCCTGGAGCATCGAGAGGTTGCCGTTGCCCGAGATGGTCACGATCAACGATGCGGCTTCGTTCGACTTGATGCCGTCCTTGCTCAGCTTCGCACTGATCTTGAAGTCGCCCACGCCGCCGCCGAACGAAGCCGGCGCGCCGGCGGGCAGGTCACGCACGTTGACCGCGAGGGTCGGTGTGCTGATCCGCTTGCGGATAGTCTGGTATTGGTCGAAGAAGTCGTCGAAGATGGAGAGCGGACTGCCGCCGGAGGTGCGTACACGCACCTGGCAGACCATCTCCGCCGGGTCGATGCTCAGTTTGCCACTCTGCTGCGGAATCAGCACCCACTGCCGGATCAGCGCGCTGTTGTAGATCACACCGTTCACGTTCTCACGGTTGAACTCGAGGTTGTTAACCGTGACGGTCTCCTTGCTCCAGAACCCGTTGAACGTAGGGAATTTGATGTCCTCAAACGCCGTGATGTCAGCACGGGTGTAAATTTTCAGCGTAGCCGTGACAGGCTCGCCTTTGACCACGTTGGCCTTGTTGAGCGTCAGCCGCAGGAAGAGATCCTGGTTGGAAACGGTGCCCGTGGTGGCGGCATCATTCCCGGGGTTGGGCTGCGTCTGTTGCGGCTGGCTTTGCTGCGGCTGGCTCTGCTGCGTGCCGCCGCCCTGTTGCTGGGGTTGCGCTTGCTGCTGGGAAGCCACCACCTCGATCTTCAGCGTGGAAGAGGAGACCTCCTGCCTGTCGACCTTGGCTGTAGCCGCAGCGATGGTGAAGGTGCCGGTGCGCCGGGGTTGCAGCAGGTAGGTCACGGTCTCCTGGTGCGTGGAGGTCCGCTTGCCATTGACGAAACTGGTGCTCGACATCGAGCCTTTCTGCGGTCCCCAGACCACATCGAAGTCGTCCGTGCCGGGCCAGTCGAAGTCGCTCATCCGCGCATCGGCGGTAAAGACGATCCGGAAGGTCTCGTCGAGCGATACCACGCCGGGGCCTTCCACCTTCAAGGTCTGCGCAGCACCCGTCAGGGCGCAGAGCAGCATCGACATTGTTAGCAATCGTTTCATCATGGCGCTACCAATTTTTCTCTTTCTGTTTCGATTTCAGTTTTGCGGCCTTCTCCTTCTTGACTTTGTCCTGCGTCTTGTCTTCCTGGGCCTGGATGGCCTGCAGCATCTGCTGGGCGGCCTGCGGCGTTATCTTGGGCTCCTGGCCTTGATTCTGCTGCTGGTCCTGATTCTGGTCCTGCTGGTCCTGCTGGTTTTGCTGATTCTGCTGGTCGTTCTGGTTCTGGTCGTTATTCTGATCCTGGTTCTGATCCTGGTTTTGATCTTGATTCTGGTCTTTGTTCTGGTCCTGATTCTGATCTTGGTTTTGATCCTGATCCTGATTCTGGTCCTGGTTCTGGTTCTGGTTCTGGTCGTTGTTGCCGCCGCCACCGCCGCCGTTCTGCTGCTCGTTCTCAAGCATCTTTTGGGCGTAGGCCAGGTTGGCCTTGGTCTCCATGTCACCGGGATTGCGCCGGAGCGCATTCTTGTAGGCATCGATGGCGCCCTGCCAGTTGCGCTGCTTCAGCAGCGAGTTGCCCATGTTATGGAAGACGTCGGCGCCGTGTTTGCCCTTGGCCAGCGAGTCTACGCCTGCCCGGTAGTAACGGTCCGCCTCGGCGTAGTTCTCCAGCCGGTAATAGTTGTTGGCCAGGTTGTAGTCAGCTGCTACCGAGGTGGAATCGGCCACCAGGGCCTTCTTGTAATCGATCTCCGCCTCCGCGTATTTCTCTTTCTTGAACTGGCGGTTGCCGTGCCGGACGCTCTTGCGCTCGCTCTGCGCGAAACAGAGGCTGCCGCAAAGGCCCAGGCAAAGGATGACAAGCAAATATCGTTTCATGGATCAAGCCTCCTTGAACAGGCGCCGCCGGGCCTTCCGGTCTGAAATCAGCAGTTCCAGGATCAGGAAGAAGAGGGCGATGCCGAAGAAATACATGTATTGTTCGTCGAAGTCCTCGAACACCACGGAGCTGAACTGCTCCTTGTCGATGGTGCGGATATCTTCGATGATGGGATTAAGGCCGAATTCGCTGTTGCCGGCGCGTACGTACTTGCCGCCGCCGATGCCTGCGATCTCCTGCAGGATACCTTCGTCGAGGCGGGTGACTACGATGTCACCGTTCGTATCCTTCATGAGGCTGCCGTTCTTGGGGATGGGCTTGCCCTGCGGAGAACCCACGCCGATGCAATAGATGCGGATGCCTTGCTCAGCGATGGCCTTGGCGGCCTCGAGCGCGTCGCCTTCGTGGTCCTCACCGTCGGTAATCAGAATAATGGCGCGGGAGCGCTCGCTCTGGGTGCTGAAGCTCCGGGCGGAGGTCATCAGCGCCTCGGCCAGCGCGGTGCCCTGGATGGGAACGCTTTCCGGGGTGATACTCTTGAGGAAGAGCTTGGCCGAGACGTAGTCGGCCGTGATGGGGAGCTGCACGAACGCTTCGCCCGCGAAGATCACCAGGCCGATGCGGTCGCCCTGCAACTTGTCCACCAGCCGCGAGATGGCCAGTTTCGAACGCTCCAGCCGGTTGGGGGAGTAGTCCTCGGCCAGCATGGAGTTGGAAACGTCGAGGGCGATCATCACCTCCACGCCCTGGGTCTCGTGCTCCTTGAGCCGGGCACCCAGCTGCGGCCGTGCCAGGCCGATCACGAAGAAGAACCAGGCGACGGCCAGCAGGCTGACCTTCAGCCAGCCCTTGCCCGTCGAGGCGTCGGGCATGAGCGCCTTCACCAGTTCCGGGTCGCCGAGCCGCGCAATGCGGCGGCGGCGCAGCCGCAACTGCAACGCGTACGCCACAAAGAGCAGCGGTACGATCAGCAGGAGCAGCAGATATTGACTTTGTGCCAGATAAACCATGTTACGGGAGCCTCCTTCGGATGATATACCTGCAAATCAATTCGGCCAGCAGGCAGAAGAGTGCGATAAGCGCGTAGCGCATGAACAGTTCCGAATACACCGGGAAACTGTCCACCGTGGTGCGCGTCTTCTCCATCTGGTTGATTTCCGAATAGATTTCCATGAGTTTGGTGTTGTTGGTGGCGCGGAAATACTTGCCGCCGGTTTCCGCGGCGATCTGCTTGAGCAGGTCCTCGTCGATCTCCACCTTGACGTTCTGCACCTGCACGCCCCACGGGGTCATGAAGGGGTAGGGGGCTTCGCCCATCGCGCCCACGCCGATGGTGTAGACGCGTACGTCGTAGGTCTTGGCGATCTCGGTGGCCATCAACGGGGAGACCTCGCCGCAGTTGTTCATGCCGTCGGTCAGCAGGATCACCACCTTGCTCTTCGCATCGGAATCCTTCAGGCGCGCCACGGCGGTGGCCAGGCCGTTGCCGATGGCCGTTCCGTCGTCGATCAGGCCGGTTTCCACCTCCTTCATCAGGTTGATGAGGGTGGGCCGGTCGGTGGTCAGCGGGGCCTGGGTGTAACTCTCGCCGGCGAACACTACGATGCCCATGCGGTCGGCCGGGCGGCTGGCGATGAATTCGATGGCGATGTCCTTGGCCGCGCCGATGCGGTCTGGCTTGAAGTCACGGGCCAGCATCGACGTGGAGACGTCCATGGTCAGCACGATGTCGATGCCTTCGGTGTCCACTTTCTCAAAGTTTTCCGACGAGCGGGGACGGGCGATGGCTACGATGAGGGCGGCGAGCGCCACCATCCGCAGGATGAACGGGATGTGGCGCAGCCAGGCGGCCAGCTGGCTGTTCCCGCTGTTCCACTGGGCGGCGTCGGATACCACGAGGGCGGGTTCCTTGCCGCGCAGGCAGCGCCACACATAGAGTGCGATGAGTGGGATGAGCAGGAGTTCCAGCCAGAGCAGGTTCGGGTATTCAAAGAACATGGGCTATTCCTCCTCCTCGTTTTCAATCTGGGACATATAGGTCTCGTTGACGAACCGGATGGCCGTCGGGATGGCGTTCTCGTTCTCCTGGTCGGAGGCCGTGTGCTTGGCGAACTTCACGAAGTCGGCCGTGCCGAAGAGTTCCTTGAGCTGGTCGAGCAGCGCGGGCGTAATCTCTTGCTCCGAAAGGTCGCGCAGCATCTCGGCGGAGGTCTCCTCGAGTGCGGAGATGCCGTATCGCTCGGCGATGTACTGGCGCAGCGCGTCGGTCACCTGTGTGTAGAACTGCTTCTGTTTGCCGTTCTGCCATAGTTTCTGGGCGCGGGTCTTCTCGAGGCTGCGGAGCGCCACGATGTGCGGCGGATCCTGCACCACGGGCTTGCCGAAGAGCGTGCGGTTCTGGCGCCGCATCCGGATCCAGCGTACCAGCAGCCAGATCAGTGCCGCGACCAGAACCGCCAGCCCGATCCAAGGAAGAATCTCCTTGAAAGTCAGCGGATAGCGGATCTGCCCCTTGATGTCGTAGGCCTGGAAGGTGGCGGTATCGACGGGAATGGTATTCACTTCGAGGTGCGGGCCGTTGTAGGCGAGTGTGTCGACCGTTCCGTCGGGACGGGCCAGCAGCACAAAGAGCGGCGGCAGGTCGTAGCTGCCGCTGTCGAAGCTGGTCAGGATCACGCGACCGCGCAGGTCCAGTTTTCCGTCCTTCTTCGACAGGGTGTCGAGCTTCATCTCGCCGAGCGCCTCTATGCCGGGGACGGGGGTTTCGCCGGGCTTGCTGATGCGCGCCGCCTCGCCGGGAGCGAGTTGCAGGTCGAGCGTCCACTCCACCTGGTCGCCGATCAAGATGGAGTCGCGGCTCAGCCGGCTTTGCAGCGTGTCGCCGTTCTGTGCGCGGCACACCAGGGTGCAGAGCATTAGCAGCAGGACCGGCAGGGATATCTTTTTCATGTCAGGCTCTGTTTTTAAAGAACGAGATGAGGCCTTTCACGTAGTCGTCGCCCGTGCCGATGCTCACGGTATCGATGCGGTAGCGGCGCAGGGTGGCGAGGGTGTTTTCCACGGCCTCGCGGCTCCAGTCTTCGTAGCTGCGGCGCACGGCGGTGGAAGAGGTGTTCACCCAGCCGGTACGCCCGGTCTCGGCGTCGCGTACATGGACGAGGCCCACGTCGGGCAGCGTCCGTTCGCGGGGGTCGTAGATGTTGATGACGGAGAGGTCGTGGCGGTTGGCGGCGATCTTCAGGGCTTCTTCATAGCGCGGGTGCCGTTCTTCGTCCATGTCGATCATGTCTGAAAGCAGGAACGCGGTGCAGCGCTTTTTCAGGGCGTTGGTCAGGTACTGGAGGGCGGCGCCGATGTCGGTTCCCTTCGATTCGGGCTCAAATTCCACGAGTTCGCGGATGATACGCAGCAGGTGGCTGCGGCCTTTCTTCGGGGGGATGAATTTCTCTACTTTGTCGCTGAAGAACAGGGCGCCGACCTTGTCGTTGTTGATCGATGCGGAGAAGGAGAGCACGGCGGCGATCTCGGCCAGCAGGTCTTTCTTGGTCTGGCTGGTGGTGCCGAACAGCCGCGAGCCGCTGACGTCGACCAGCAGCATCACGGTGAGTTCGCGCTCTTCCTCGAAGATCTTGACGTAGGGAGCCCGCAGGCGGGCGGTGACATTCCAGTCCATGTTGCGGACATCGTCGCCGTACTGGTATTCCCGGACTTCGCTGAAGGCCATGCCGCGTCCCTTGAACGCGGAATGATACTCCCCGGCGAAGACCTGGTGGGACAGCGCCTTCGTCTTGATCTCGATCTTCCGTACCTTCTTTAGTAAATCGTTTTCCATTAAGGAACTTCTACAGCGTTCAACACATCGGTGATGATGTCCTCGGTGGTGATGTTTTCGGCTTCAGCCTCGTAGGTGAGGCCGATGCGGTGACGGAGGACGTCGTAGCAGACGGCGCGGACGTCTTCGGGGATGACGTAGCCGCGGCGCTTGATGAAGGCGTAAGCCTTGGCCGCCATGGCCAGCGAGATGCTGGCGCGGGGCGAGCCGCCGAAGGAGATCATGTCCTTCAGCTTGGCAAGGCCGTATTCTTCCGGCTGGCGGGTTGCGAAGACGATGTCGACGATGTAGCGCTCGATCTTTTCATCCATGTAGACGTCGCGCACAACCTCGCGGGCGCGGACGATGTCCTCGGGCTTGAGCTGGGTCGACGGCCGCGGGAATTCACCCTGGTTGTTCATCCGGATGATCAGCTTCTCTTCTTCTTTCTTAGGATAGGTCACCTTGACCTTCAGCATGAAACGGTCCACCTGCGCCTCGGGCAGCGGATAGGTGCCTTCCTGCTCGATGGGGTTCTGCGTGGCCATCACCAGGAACGGCTCGGGGAGCTTGAACGTCGTGTCACCGATGGTTACCTGGCGCTCCTGCATGGCCTCCAGCAGGGCCGACTGCACCTTGGCCGGGCTTCGGTTGATTTCATCCGCCAGTACGAAGTTGGCGAAGATGGGGCCCTTCTTGATCTGGAACTGCTCGCTCTTCTGGCTGTAGATCATCGTACCGATCAGGTCGGCCGGCAGCAGGTCGGGGGTGAACTGGATGCGGCTGAACTTGGCATCCACAATCCGTGCAAGCGTGTTGATGGCCAGGGTTTTGGCCAGGCCCGGCATACCTTCGAGGAGGATGTGCCCGTTTGCCAGCAGGCCGATCAGCAGGTTGTCCACCAACTGTTTCTGGCCCACGATCACCTTGCCCATCTCCATCTGGATGATGTCGACGAAGGCGCTCTCCTTCTCGATGCGTTCGTTTAACGCTTTAATGTTTACGCTATCCATGTTTGTATTGTGTTTTTTTGTATTTTTGTTCCTTGTAACAATCTCGCAAAAATAATAAAAATATGCGGCTCTTCGTCCAGCTTTCCTACGACGGAAGTCCCTTCTGCGGATGGCAGACACAAGCGAACGTGCCTACGGTCCAGGAGGAAATGGAGCGGGCGCTCTCGATTGCGTTCGGGGAAGCGGTCACCGTGGTCGGTGCGGGGCGGACGGACACGGGCGTGAATGCAAGGCATTTCATCGCACATTTCGACGTGTCAGCCTGGCCCCAGGAAGAGACCGCCCGACTCTTACGCAAAATAAATGCCATTCTGCCGCCCGCCATTGTGGCAGAAGCTTTCTACCGCGTGGCTGACAATGCGCACGCGCGTTTCGACGCCATCAGCCGCACCTACCGCTACTACATCCACACCGCCAAGGATCCCTTTGCGCGCCACTCCTGCCGCATCTGGATACAGCCTGACGTGGCGGCCATGAACGAGGCGGCGCAGGTGTTGCTGGGGACACACGATTTTTCCAGTTTCGAGAAGACGGGCGGTGCCAACAAGACAGACATCTGCACTGTAACCGAAGCCCGCTGGGAAGCGCTCGACCAAACGCATCTGGTGTTCACCATCACGGCCGACCGTTTCCTCCGTAACATGGTGCGGGCCACGGTCGGCACACTTTTGGAAGTGGGAAGGGGGCGTCGCGCGCCCGAATGGGTGGCTGAGGTGCTGGAGGCTCGCGACCGTGGCATGGCCGGACAGTCCGTTTACGGAGAGGCCCTGTTCCTCGAGGCGGTCCGCTATCCTTATCCTTTGATAACAATTTAAAATCATAGACTTATGCTATCTACATTTCTTCAGGCAGGCATCGACGCCGTGGAAGCCGTTCCGGTCCAGGAAGAGCTTTCCTTCTCGCTGATCAGCATGGCTGCCAAGGGCGGCTGGCTGATGCTGGTGCTGCTCGCGCTTTCCATCATCGCCATCTACATCTTCGGCAAGAAGTGGTGGGCCATCCGCCAGGCCGGCAAGATCGACAAGAACTTCATCAAGGACGTGGACAACTACCTGCTGGAAGGCAAGGTCCGTTCGGCCCGTGAGCTCTGCAAGCGGAGCGATACGCCGGTGGCCCGGATGATCCAGAAAGGCATTGAGCGCATCGACAAGCCGCTGGCCGACATCCGCATCGCGGTGGAGAACGTGGCGAACGTCGAGGTGGCGCAGCTCGAGCGGGGACTTCCCGCGCTGGCGACCATCGCCGGCGGTGCGCCGATGATCGGTTTCCTCGGTACGGTGATGGGCATGGTGCAGGCCTTCTTCAACATGGCGCAGGCCGGCAACAACATCGACATCACGCTGCTCTCAGGCGGTATTTACACGGCCATGATCACCACGGTCGGCGGTCTGATCGTTGGCATTCTGGCCTACTTCGGCTATAACTTCCTGACAGCGAAGGTCACGAGCCTGGTTTCCAAGATGGAGGCGGCTTCCATCGAGTTCCTCGATGCCGCGCAGGCCCGCAAGGAATCCAAAATGACGGTGTAGCCATGGCCATCAAACGGACAACGAAGGTAGACCCGTCGTTCTCGATGTCGTCGATGACGGATATCGTGTTCCTGCTGCTGATATTCTTCCTCGTCACGTCGACCCTGGTCAACCCCAACGCGCTGAAGCTCCTGCTCCCCAAGAGCACGGGCCAGGTGGCTGCCAAGGCGACGGTCAGCGTGTCGATCAAGCATTATCCCGACCAGAACCGGGTGACGTATCATATCAACGGCAATCAGAAGCCGGTCGCTTTCAATGAGATCGAGCCGCAGATCCGCGACTTGCTCCAGTTCGAGGACGACCCGACTTTCTCCATCTACGCCGACGAGACGGTGCCGGTCAAGGAGGTGGTGGCGCTGATGAACATCGCCAAGCGCAACCATTACAAGGTCATCATGGCGACGTCGCCTGAGTAAACATTCTGAAGATGAACCAGGCCAAATGGGTGGGAATCGGACTGACGGTGGTGGTGCATGCACTGCTGCTGGTGGT